>OKDE01000002.1_pt1 | contig 316711 bp, 303 predicted proteins | sample 1613501 | NCBI WGS metagenome assembly OKDE01 (sample SAMN04436860, study PRJEB24849) | human gut metagenome | biome: human gut; feature: NICU; material: stool | host: Homo sapiens | place: USA: Saint Louis, MO | collected 2011-09-07
AATTCCTTACTGGCTGTAAGGGATATTAACCATAAATACATTGTAGTAGGAGGAATGCAGCAATCATTGTAGCGATGCATCCGAAAGTGCCGGGCAGTGCGTTCCCCCAGCTTCTTATACTGAGTAATCACATCAAAAATCAAAAGGGGACACGAAATCAATCGTGTCTCTTTTTTCTCTTTTTAGGAAATTCCTTTTAAATCATGAATTATGTAAACAAATAGCCCTGCAAAAGCAAGGCACAGAAAACAGACGATGAACAAAGTGCCTTCGGCACTTTGTTTGACTTGACAAAACTATTTTGATTAGTTATTATATATTTAACTAATCAAAATAGTTTTGTCAAAGGTACAAACCGGGATCGAAAAGTACTGGGCGCAGGAAGTATTATGAAAGGACGGCCTCATGGCAGGTGTGAAATGAGAATTTATAAAATTAGATTTGATGTATTACTATGTATCGTACTTTCCTCGTTGGTGGTATTGGGAATCAGTAAAATTCTGCCTGTTTTTTATTCCATGCTCTATCAGAGATATACGCAGACGCACATGGTGTCAGACGGTGATATTGGGGGAAAAGCCGGAGATGATGTTTACCGTGTGGAAAATGTGGAGGAACTCTTTTCTCACAATACATTTACCGTTCAAGTCGAATATGGTTCTTTATTGACTGCTGATACAGATTATTTCGGTGACATCTATCTGATGAATCTTGAACTTCCATCAGGCGAGCGGGTGGCCGCCTGCATCAACAGCGATGCAGTGCAGCAGAATTATGAGGAAGACTATTTTATCATGCCAGTTGGAAAGGTGGTGGAAGCGGATCTGTCAAAGGACGTTGAATTTATCAACGGGATTGAACGCTCTGACGCCCTGAGCCGGACTGATTTCTATCTGGACATGAACGGGAACAGCGGATCTGGTTTGGTCAGCGTGGAGGGCTACGATGAGCAGTATACCATTTATATTAAGGCAATTGCAGCGGTTTTATGTTTTATGGCATTTCACATTGCAGGCTGTAAAGCAGGTATTTTTCCCAGTTTAATCCCGGGGAAAAAGAAAAGAGAGAGGGCCTGACTGCCGGACTGGCGCATGCTTGCTCAGACACCTGCCGGGAAGAATTTTATACTATGAGTCATTCTTATGCGGAATGATGTAAGTTTCGGTTGGGCTCCTGTATTTCTCTTTCCTGATCATCAAAAGCCGTTTCGAAAAAATAAATACACGGGAGGTGATTGCAATAGAACGATTTGATGCGCAAATCAAAAAGGACGATTCTGGCCGGCTGACTATCGTCGAAATTCCATTCAATGCAAAAGAAGTATTCCACAAATCCAGGGGAACCATTTATGTAAGCGGTACAATGAATGGCATTGAATACCGAAGTAAACTGTTGTCCCGCGGCAGCGGCAAATTTGTTATGGTTTTAGATAAAGCGATGCAAAAGTCCATCGGATTTCATGGGCAGGAAATGACTGCGGAGATTACGATGTTCTCCGAAGATCTGTCGGCTGCTGTAAATGTTCCTGATAATACTGCCGATATCAAGTGCGATCAGGACGTGCTCACCGTGATAAAAACACGGCAGAGCATACGAAAATTTACTGAAAAACCGGTTAGCGAACATATGGTAACAGCCATTCTTTCTGCGGGCATGTGTGCTCCCACGGCAAAGGATAAGCGCCCATACCACTTTATTGTAGTAAGAGACAAAGGTGTTCTATCCATGCTGGCCCGGCATAATTCCAATGCTGCGATGCTGGAGATTTCCGCAGGAGCCATTATTATCTGCGGAGATAAAACCAGGGAGGGAATAAAGGAGTTCCTGTATGCAGACTGTGCCGCCGCTGCTCAAAATATACTGCTCAGTATTCATGGCTTAGGTCTTGGAGGCGTATGGTGTGGGGTAGTGCCTAATTCCGATTGGCGAAAGCTGCTCATTGAGCAATTATCACTCCCCCATAAGGTGGAACCTATTTCTGTGATTGCATTTGGCTGGCCGGATGAGGAAAAGGAATTGCGTCCCAGATGGGAAACAGCCATGGTGCATTATGATAAGTGGTAGTGTGTTTACAGAGAAACTGACAGATATGTGTCCCATATTATCGATGAAACGGACATAGACGAGGGTGCCGTATTGAATAAAGCCGGCCTGTCGGAAAAGGAATAACGGTAAATTAAAAGTTATGGAGGATTAAATAAGGAATGGATACTATAGAAAACACAAAGAAAGATTATTTTGAATGCTTTGCTTTTGGCGACAGTCCTGAAATGGCGGACGAACTTTTAGCGCTGGTGCTTGCCGGAAAGAAAACTGCAACAGTCTCGGTTATATTGGAGGATGAGCAGGCCCCAAGCGTGGGAGATTTATCACTGGTGCTCGATGGACGCGGCAATCCAGCCTGTGTGATCAAGACAGTGTATCTGGAAACAGTCAATTTTTGCGACTTAACCTGGGATATGGTAAAACTAGAGGGTGAAGATGAAGACTTTGAACACTGGAAGGCAGGAAATATACGTTATTGGACACGGGATGCAGCCAATCGCGGTTATACTTTTACAGATCAAACACCTATCACGTTTGAACGTTTCAAAGTTGTCGAAGTGTTTTAATTTCGATACAATCTCTTGTTAGTGAGGGACAAATAAATAGGAAAGAAATTATTAATACAAATACGATGCAGCGTATCGGCAGCTCTGATACCTTTCCCACGTTTATTTCGACCGAGAGGTAAGGCAGTTCATAACATTAACATTGATAAATCCGGCAGCGGATGAGGGATACGGATCCCTCAATAACTATCTGTATAGAAGAATAGAAGGGGACTGTGAAAATATGGAGTTAATTCAACTCGATATTTTCACAGTCCTTTTTATTTCCAATCTGTCAGATATCCCCCAATGTATCCCCCTCTTTATCCCGCTATTTGTTTTGGCTTTCGTGCCGGTGATCTTCAAAGGCCAGTACTATGGCATGAGTGAGATGGAAGCGGTAACGAGAGCATCCGGCGCTCAGATCATGCTGGCGAAGCTGGTCCTGGCCAGGTCAGCAAACCTGGTGTGCATCACTATACTTTTATTTATGGAGCTTTATCAACAGAAAAGCAATTGTTTCAAATTTTCGTCATGAAGGAAAAAAATCGTACTGCGTATTATTTCAGACGATATGCCCGGTGAAAATGCGGCCCCGTGTGGGGCAGCGTTGGAGGATCTTTACTTATATTATTTTTCGACAGAGGCAAGGGGCATTAGAATGGGATTATTTTTAGCAGAACAAAAGAAGCTCTGCCGACATTTTCAGAACCAATACCTTTTCTGTTTTTGGTAAAGTGATCTGGTCGCCCTATTTACTTATTACGGTTCCGGTTTTAATTGGAATGGTCTGTATGCCATTTGCTGTAAAGAACTGGTCAAAACGGATGAAGGTTTAACAGCAGCATGGCAGAAAAATACACGCTATTATGGCTGTTGGAAGACCAAACCTGAGATTGGCGAGGTCAGTATTATGAGATAGACGGATTTGCTGGTATATGATAGAATACGGTTATTATTGAAATATTTGGCAGAACATGTGGAGGGAGGCCGCCTATGGGATTTATTTTATTAGTTGAAGACGAGCCGGGCGCAGTTGCGCTCATGCGCCGGTACATGGAAAACAGCTCAATGGAACATAAACTTGCAGTATTTGAGAAGGCCGCAGAGGCTCTTTTCTATGCGGTGAAAAACAAGGTTGATCTGTTTATTCTGGATATACAGCTTTTGGATTACCGGGGGACCGAACTGGCAAGGCAGCTGCGTTCCATGCCGGAATATCGGTTTACGCCAATTCTTTTTACCACGGAACTGGCAGGAGAGGAGTTATCTGCCTACCGGGAAATCAAATGCTACGATTTCCTGGTAAAGCCCTTCACGGAGGCTGAATTTCAAAAAACATTTCAAGCGGCTCTCGAGATGGGGGCACAGATGCAGAAAGCTCCGGAAATCCTTCGGATTGAGCAGAAACAGTTTCTGTTTGAATATGAAATCAGAAATATCCTTTATATTGAATCCTTTGGCAAAAAGCTTGTCATTCATTCCGAACAATACGGTGACTGCGAAATAGCAGACCAGATTTCTGGTTACAGTCTGTCAAAGCTGCTGAACATGGTGCCGCAGAACCGTCTGCTGCAGTGTCATAAGAGCTATTTGGTGAATCCGGTTCATATTAGTAAAATAGACAAGGCAAACCGCCTGCTTTACCTAAAGGGGTGCAAAACAGCAGTCCCGATTGGTGAGAAATATCAGAAAGCAGTGTTTGAGCGTGAACAGCCATGACAATTTCCATCATTTCGCAGAGTGTATTAGACGGGCTTCTTCTGTCTCTTTCCAGCCTCGGACTGCTGGGCCGGTCAAGGGGAAAGCTGGACCGGCTGCTTCCGCTGGTGTTCGCCGGCATCTGCCTGCTCTCCCGGCTGGGGCTTGGGTACCACGACGCAGAGATGGCATATGCGGTACTCCCGGTGGATCAAATCGTATCGTTTCTGTTTTTTTTCCTTGGCGTGCTGTTATTAAACAGTTTGTGGTTTCAAAAGAGCGAGGGACATACGCTTTTCGGCACGATTGCCGCCTTTGCGCTGTATCTCCTGCTGAGAGAACTTTGCTTATTGTTCCTGGCCCTGTGCGGTTCGGCGGAACCCGTTTGGTATCTCTATGTGGGCCGGGTGCTGTCCCTGGGCCTCTGGCTGGCGCTTTGGGGAACGGGGGCACTCCGGTGGCTGAGGGAGAAGCTGACGGATGGAGACCCTGTCATTTGTATCATGTGCAGCAATACGGCGCTTCTGCTTTTGCTGATGCTCATCCTGTTTCAGTTTGACTTTTCTGTCATGATTCGCTGGCTTCCGGTGACGGTGGGAGCGGTGGGGCTGCTGGCGGTTGGCGACGTGATTGCCATGCTCCTTCGGCAGCACCGTGTGCAGGCCAGGCGGAGAACCGCGCTGTTGGAACAGTATCTTCCTTTGGTAGAGGAACTGATTGAACAGGTGCGGGCGCGTCAGCATGACTTTAACAACCAGATGATGGCGGTTGCAGCAGCGGTTTCTACTGCCCGGGATTTACAGGAGGCGCAGGAGGCAGTGACAGCCCTGCTTCAGCATGTAAGACTGGATGGCGCGGATAAAGAATTATTAAAATGTGACAGTAAAGTGATCAGCGGACTGCTGTTTGGAAAAATGAAGCAGGCGGAATTCAAACAGGTCCATGTGGAAGTGATGATTGCTGGTGCATTTCTCCGCCGCGTTTTATCTGAGGCCGACTGGGTGGAGGTGATTGCCATTTTGCTGGACAATGCCATCGAGGCTGCCGCACCCGGAGACGTGCTGTATGCCAAAGCCATCGAGGAAGGGGACAGCCTCCGGTTTTCTGTTTTGAATCCCCATGCGGCTCTGACCAATATGGAGTTTATTCAGATGTTCCGGCGGGGCTGGTCAACAAAAGGGGAAGCCGGGCATGGTTATGGCCTGTATAATGTCCGACAGATCATGGAACGTCATGGGGGAAAGATTATTACCGGCAACGACCGGCTGAACGGAATTCCTTATATCACCATTGGAGTATTGGTTTCCTGAAAATTGAAGCATAGAAGAGCAGGGGTTTTATGGGCGGACCGTTTCGTTCCCGTAAAACCCCTGTTTGTTCCCCAGGCCTTGTTTTTCCGGAGGCAGATGCTAAGATAAAGGTGCAAATAAAAATCAACCGGAAGGAAGTGCTGATATGCGAAACTTTATATTAGAGGGAAAGAAAATAGCCAAACCGGTCCTTGTCACAACGTGTCTTCTTACACTGCTGACCTGTATTCTTTCCTGCACCCTGTATCGGGGGTATACCCTCCATTTTGAACTTGACGCATGGGAAATCGGTACGGAGTTTTTAAGCCTTTTGTTTCCCCTGTTTGTTACCATCCCGATTTGCTGGCAGCTTTACTATGAGCGCCGGGACCGTTTTCTGACCTACACCCTGACCCGCATTGGCAGGCAGCGTTATTTGGTCATAAAGTGGTGTGCGTGTGCGGTATCCGCATTTATCATTCTGGTGATCCCCTGTTTCATCTCCGCCCTGTTTGCCCTGTATATCAGGGAGCCACAGGCGCTTTGGCCGATCCCCACAGGCTATGCCCACGTATTATCGAACCTTTATGCCAAAACGCCGGTTCTCTATGCATTATTGCTTTCTCTGTGGAAGGGGCTGCTGGGCATCCTGACCATGACCTTTGGTTTTGTGCTGGCTCTTTATGGCAGCAATGTGTTCGTAATTCTGACAGGTCCGTTTATCTATGTTATTTTGGAGAATTTCTTTTGGGCAATCCTCGGCCTGCCGGGACTGCGCTTTGTGACAGCGTTTGATCCTGCCAGCCTAAGCGCTGCGGCAGTTCATGCAGCTTCATTTACAGCGGGACCGGTGCTGATGTGTATTGTGATGGGATTGGTGGTGCTCTATTTTCAGAAAGTGAAGAAACGCACCATTTATCAGGTGTGATCCTATGGTGCGCCGTGTATGGGAGAAGGCCGGCCTGGGTAAATTTTTCCTGCTTTTTGGCTTATCCCTTCTGTTTGGGCTGAGTGAGAGGGTGAGTACACAAGTCACCCTTCCGGTTCATTTACTGGCAGTCCTGAACGACCAATACTATTACACTTTCGCTGTGCTGCCTGTTTTCCTGCTTCTCTGTACCAGTGTGATGGAGGATGACACGCCTTTCGTGCTGGTGCGGTACGGGACCTTTGGGCGGTACTTTTTTCACAAATATCGGGCGCTGTTAATGATTGCAGCATTGTTGTGGCTTGGGCAGATGGCTGCGATTCTGCTCACCGGTCTGGGGCTTCCCATCGCCGGAAGATGGCCGGGAACGTCGGGAGGCCAGTGGCGGGAGGTATTTACGCTGCTGCAGGGAATCTTTCCATCGCCGTGGTCCGCAATCCTTTGCTGTGCCGGACAAACGCTTCTGGGGTACGGTCTGATTGCGCTGACAGCCCTTTGTCTGGGCCATTTTTGCAGCCGCTCCCTGGCGGTCAGACTGCTCATGGCGCTGTATTTGTTCGCGGTGCTCTGGATCCAGCTGCCGGTTATGTCCCGTCCGCCTTTTGTATTTTTAACCGGATTCAATCATTGGGTTTTTCTGCTTCACAATCTGGCCTCTCCCTGGCGCTTTCCGCTGACTGCTGTGACGACGGCGGGTCTGGCGGCAGGAATGGTGTGGCTCGTCACCCAAAGATGGCAGTGGCGGCATTCTGCAGTCAGGCCGTGGGGGAACGTTCTGTTTTTTTGACAGTCCGCCTGCGGCGGAGAAGTGAACTTCTGGAGGCGCTTCTTTCTACCGGGTTTCTCTGGATTTTTCTGTATGGCTGCCTGCTGGCTCTTGCGGCTGTTATCCCTCCGCTTCTGCAGGGATTTTCTCCGGATATGGGCCTGACTGCAGCCGTAGTAGGGCTGAAACTTTTGGATATTGCATTTCAATTCCTAATAATCCTGTCCGTCCTCTGTGTGACGGGGCAGGTGACGGCAGGATTTACGGCCGTTCTGCTGCAGCATTTCCTTTGTCTGCTGCCCATTTCGTGGCTCCCGGCAGGGATTTCCAGTCTGGCACGGCTGAAGCTTCCGCAGACAGGAGGAACCATCCCGGCCGCAGCCGCGGCTGTATTACTGGCGGCCCTTTCCCTGCCCCTGATCCTCTGGCTTTCCATCCGGGGCATCAGGCGGCTGTTTAATCATGAAGGAGGTAACATATGAAACCTATTATTTCTTTAGATCAAGTGAGCAAAAGTTTTTCCGGACGGCGAGTTCTGTCTGATGTCTCCCTGGATGTCGAAAAAGGGAGCACTGTTGGCATCGTTGGAGCCAATGGGAGCGGAAAGTCGGTCCTGTTCAATATTATCTGCGGCTTTCTGACCCCGGACAGCGGACAGGTTTATGTGAGAGGGCAGGCTCTGGGAAAGGGCCGCGATTTTCCGGAAAACGTGGGAGTGCTGATAAACTCCCCCGGTTTCATCGGTCTCAATACCGGATTGCAGAATTTGCGGTATCTGGCGGGGATCCGCGGCGTGGCAGGTGAAAAAGAAATTCGTTCTGCCATGCAAAAGACAGGGCTCGACCCGGAGGATAAAACAAAGGTAGAACATTACTCCATGGGCATGAAACAAAAGCTGGGCATCGCACAGGCCATAATGGAAGATCAGGATATCCTGATTTTGGATGAGCCGTTTAACGCCCTCGATTATAAGACCTATAATGACACAAAAGAGATCATCCGAATCCTCCAGGCAGAGGGGCGGACCATTTTAATGACCTCCCACAATTACGACGATCTGGAAACGCTTTGCACCCATATCTATGCCATAAACGAGGGAAAACTGGAATTTCCAGGGATCACAGGCCGAAATTAGTTTATATCCCTGTGATTTTCTGGTATAATCAATTCCAAACGATAGCAGGGGGGCGGTGAAATGTCAGAGAAAAAAGAAAGATGGATACTTGCCGCTGTTTTACCGCTGATTGTAATCCTGCTGCTGGCAGTGTGGGGAGCCAAGCCCCGTACCGATGAAATGATAATCGAAACCTCGGCAAATGGATTTTGGGATTTATCTGAGACCGATATCAGGCAGAAGGCTGTGAGGCTTACCGGTGCTGTGGAGTATGTAGCAGATGCCCTTCTGACTCCGCAAGAGTTTTCAGAGCGTCCGGACATTCATGTGGGTCAGCCGGGAAGTGAAATCCAGTATGCCACCAGCCGAATGCATCTGACAGTCCCTCAGGGCAGTTACCTTATCTGTGGCTACAGCGTGGACTTTGCCAGCCGCATGTATGTGAACGGTGAATTGATTTTTGAGGCAGGAATTCCGGGGAACAGCCGGGAGACTACCACGCCCGGAGTAAAATTCTATCTGCTTCCGGTGTCTCCTGACGCAAATGGCGAGCTGGTCATTGTCCAGCAGGCGGCTAACTTCACTCACAAGGACGGCGGCACCTATGGCTCTTTTTTTATAGGCCCTCCAGAACAGATGACTCAATACGTTTTCCGGGATCTCTGGCCGGAAGCGGTGCTCATGGGCGGCTATCTGGTGCTGTTTGCAGTTCATCTGATCCTCTATCTGCTGATGCGGGGATACAGGCCGAATCTGTTGTTTGCCTTATTCTGTCTGACCTGGTTTATCCGTACTGGAGTCACCGGCCAGCGCATGCTGGAGGTGATGGTTCCGGGTCTGCCGTGGACGGTGATGTTCCGTCTGGAGTACTTAACAATGCCGATCAGCGGGATCCTGCTGGTGTGGCTTTTATACCTTCTTTTTCCCGGCGTACTGCCAAAATGGTTTCCTCCTGCTGCCAGTTTTTTGTGCGGGGGATTTGCTGCCGTGGATCTATTCGGTTCCACCCTGCTGATATCCCACACAATGGTATGGCGCGTCGTGATATTGGGAGTGATCGGACTGTTCTTCTTTGCCCGGCTTCTCCTTCGCTGGCAGCGGCCAGACACCGGGCAGCTTGCCGTGCTTTTGGGCTTTGGTTTCCTGTTGTTCGCGGCGCTGTGGGATATGCTGTACCACCGGGACATTTATCTGCTGCCGGCCCTTCGCTTCGCTATTTCTGAAATGGCAATGGCGGTGTTCGTCCTGTATTCTATGACTGCCCTTTTCCTTGCTACGATGCGGGAGGTAAAACGGGCCAGGGAGAGTGAGGCGCACATGGCGGCTGAAAAGGAAATGCTGGCGGAGATGAACCGCATGAAGAACCAGTTCTACACTGATATGTCCCATGAGATGAAAACCCCTCTGACGGTCATCTCGGTCAATGCCCAGTTTGCTGCCCAGAGTATCAGGTCGGGTGCGATAGATGAGGAAACCGTGACGGATTTAACTGCCATCTCCACCGAGGCCAGACGGCTGGCTCAGATGGTGACGAGCCTTGTGGGGCTTGGCCGTATGCAGGGGACAGATTCCGGGAGCCGGCTCTTGGCCCTGGATTCCCTGGTGGCGGAGACGGTGCGTATCTATCAGTCCATGTTTGCACGTCAGGGGAATACTCTGACAGCAGATACGGAGCCAGGCCTGCCTTTCGTAGAAGGCAGTGCCGACCAGCTTGTGCAGGTGCTGATTAATCTGCTCAGTAACGCGAACCGTCACACCAGGAACGGCTCAGTCCTGGTCCGGGCAAAAGCCCTGGAAAACCAGGTGCTGGTGAGTGTCACCGATAATGGGGACGGTATCAGCCCGGAGCTGTTGCCGCACGTATTTGAACGGTTCCAGCGGGGAGATTCAGGAGGCTCCGGGCTGGGGCTTACCATCTGCAAGGCAATCATTGAGGAACACGGCGGTAAGATCGGCGTTAAGAGTGAGGAAGGCAAAGGAACTGAGATCTGGTTTACATTGCCGGTGAAGGAGGCAGAGCATGAACAGGACGGGAATAATCCTCCTGGTAGAGGACGATAAAAATATCCAGCGGATCAACCGCCGGATTCTGGAACGGGAAGGGTTTCAGGTTTTATGTGCCGGCACACTTTCTGAAGCCAGGGAGCTGCTTCAGACACATACGCCTGATGTGCTGGTACTGGACATCATGCTGCCTGACGGCAGCGGTCTTTCCTTCTGCGAAAAAATCCGTCCCACTACTTCCGCGCCAGTGCTGTTCCTGACTGCGCTGGACGAAAAGAGTGAAATCATCGAGGGGCTGGTGGCCGGCGGCAATGATTACATCACTAAGCCTTACGACGTAGACGAATTTGTGGCCCGTGTCAAGGCCCAGCTCCGTTTTGTAGAGATAACCCGGCGGGAGATGGAGCAGACAAAGATATTGAAGCGTGACCCCCTGGTACTGGATACCGTGGCCCTCAGAGCGTTTTTAAACGGACAGGATATGCTGCTTACCGCACGGGAGTTCAGCGTCCTTTTGTACTTGCTGAGACATGAGGGCAGTACCCTCCCGGCTGCGAAAATCTATGAGGAGATATGGAAACAGCCCATGTCCGGAAATTCCAGCGCCCTTTGGAAATGTATGTCGAGGCTTAAAAATAAGCTGGCGGTTTCTAATGGGAAGGTTTCCCTGATGAATTTTCGGAATGAGGGTTATCTATTGGAGATTGTAGAGGACAGCCCGGTAAAATAATGGCAGCGATATGAATGGTAAAAACATGAACCTGACAATTTAGTCAGTTTCGCGTTTTTACCGTTTTTTTTGCTATTCTATAACAAAGGAGGAAGCGGCATATGAAAAAGAATCAACCAGTAACGTTTGAGGTGAGCATAGAGGAATACAATAATCACACGTGGCAGGGAACTGTGAGAATGAACGGGCAGACAATTCCATTTCAAAGTGATTTGGATCTGCTGCTGCTGATCAACCGACTGGTGAATGAACCGTGTGAAAAAACTTTCCATAAAACTTCTGCACAAAGATAGGAGGAGCCACAGATGGAACTCCATGCAGGCAGCGCCGGCTGTCCCCCACATCCGCATTATCAGGAAAGCGCCGCGCGCAACGAGCAGTTTGTTGGGGAATGCTTAAAGAAAATCAGAGCGGCCCCGGACGCGGAGGAAGGGCTGCGCCGCCTTCTGCGCTTTTTAGGGGAACGGCTGGAATGCGACCGGGTATATGTATTTGAGGAAATGGACCGGCAGCATATCCGCAATACTTATGAATGGTGTACTCCCGGCATCTCGTCCGGTATTGAAGAACTGCCATATGTCGCAAAAAAGGACCTGCTTCCCTGGTATGGGCAGCTGACGGCAGGCGAAAACATCATCGAACCGAAAGTGGAAACACTGCGGCAAAGGGATCCGCTGATTTATGAATTTTTGCAGCCCCAGAAAATCCACTCCATCATTTTAAGCCCCCTGCTGTCCCAAGGGAAGATGTACGGTTTTTTAGGCGCGGACAATCCCCCGCCGGAGAAAATGGAACATATCTCGGTAGTGTTCGATGTGCTGGCGTATTTCGTCTGTTCCCTGGTCAGTCAGCGGGAACTGGCGAGGCTCAGGGAGCGGCATGTACCCCTGCAAAAGCCAGAGGCTGCCGCACGGTACACGGGAAAAACAGTCCTTTTGGTGGATGACAGTCCGGAGCTGCTGCGCCTAAACGAGCGTGTCCTGCGCCCCGAGGGGTACTCCCTTTTTTGTGCGGGGACACTGGGGGAAGCCAGGGCGGTCTTAGATCAGACGGCACCGGATGCCATTGTCCTGGACATCGACCTGCCGGACGGAAACGGACTGGACTTCTGCCGGGAGCTGCGCGCTGCGGCCAATATCCCGGTGGTGTTCCTGACCGCACATTCTGATGCACAGACCGTGCAGAAGGGCGCGGAGTCCGGGAGCTGTGCATTCCTGACAAAACCCTACCAGATGGAGGAATTGCAGAAAGCCGTGGCTGAGGCAGTGGGAGAAAAAACGGACAGGAAAAGAGACGGAGCCAGAATAACTTAATCGCTCAACATAACAAAAAACTGGAAAGCGGCCGGCTGCCATTGGGTAGCGGCCGCTTTTCCCTTCGAAGCAAACAAGTTACCGGGAAAAACCTGTATTTATCTGATTTTTAAGCAAATATTGTTGTATGGATGATACTTTTGGTTTATTATATAAATACTATTTTTTATTTTTGTATTTTAAATATAGAGGAAGGGGAGAGGAATGTCCAGAAAAGCATATACCGAACAGGAACGAAAACAAATCAAAGAAGCCCTTTTCGTCACAATGCTCCAATGCATTAACGAGAGAGGAATTATCCATAGCAGCATAGAATTTATATGCAGGAAAGTGGGTATTTCAAAATCCTACTTTTACAGTTTCTTTTCCTCTAAGGAGGAACTTGTGCTTTGTGCCCTGCAGTACCAGCAGCCTAAAATTCTGTATTATGCCCAGACTCTGATGGATGATCCGACACTCAGCTGGCGCGAAGGCGTTGAGGAGTTTCTGAAAAGCTGCTGCTATGGCAGCAGAAGTGGGATCGCGGTCCTTTCTATAGAAGAGGCACAAAAAGTGTATCACTGTCTGAACCCGGAAAACTTTCAGGTATTCCGGCAGAGCCAGATCGCTTTATCCCGCAGTCTTATGAATATTTTTGGCATTTCTGTTCAAGTCTTTGATCCCAGACTGTTTGGAAATCTGATTTTGACAATGATTATGGTTCACAAGGCAATCCCGGATACCATGCCGTTTCTTTTCCCTGAAACTGCGGAGAATATGGTGGAGTTTCAAATCGATGCCCTGATTCATAAAATGGAGCAGGCAAGGGATTCGAAGGTTACTTAAGGAGGAGCGATTCTATGATGTACTACAAGCAGACACAAAATGACAGCGTCCGGATGCTGATGGAGGTTCTGGAAATGGAGGCGCAGGAGAATCCAGTCTGGACATTGCAGAACCTTTTTATACTTTGCCTGGATAGTTCATTTATGGATGACAATCCCCAAAACTCAGATTACTATGACAGCACCTATCTGATCCTGGCGGAGCTGTATTTGGAATTTAAACAGTATGACCAGATGGCTGATGTACCGGCGTTCTTGAGAAGCGTACGCTCCTTCACAATGGATGAAGAGTCCAAACAGGAAATGATTGCCGTTCTCACAGACCTTGTGTCCGATATAATCGATGACCGGGCCAGAGTGCTGACTGTGCAGTGGGAGAGGGAAGGAACACTGAGGGATTGGCAGCCGCATATTGAAGAACTGGTATCTGAAATCATGGAAACAGTTCCTGAGCAGCCCTCAGTCAATCCGGACACTGCAAATGAGTTGGAAGTTAAGTTCCAAAAGAAACGAAGTAAAAAAAAGACAGCTTTATTTTTTGCAGGCTCCCTCCTGTTTACATGGCTGTCACTTTACATCTTGCTGTACGGGGCAGGGGTTACCTGGCATGCTGTCAATCTTCGCGTAAACGGAATCAAAACCACCGCAGAAGTCATCCAGATTGCCAGCGAGATGCGTCCGGGGAAAGACCGTGGTATCGGGGAACCGATTTTTTATTCCTATTTTGAAGTGGTAAACTTCACCACGAAAAGCGGAAGTGAGGTTCAGTCTCGTTTAGATGTAAAAGGAGAATCAGAAGACCACTATGCCATCGGCGATGAAGTTGAAATTTACTATAATCCGGAAGCTCCGGCACAGATCATGGATGCCGGCTCTCATGCCCGTCTGATAAAAGGGATTGCGGCGATTGCAGTAGGTCTGTTTATTTTTATCGTAATTGCGGTTATGAACAAGGGGCTTTTTGCCTCTATGGGTTCTCTGGGCTGGATTGCGTCCATTGGCATCAAAGCCGTACTTTTCCTGCTGGCGCTTTACCTGCTGGCAGATCAAAATCTCTATACCCTGTACCGCTGCTTTCCAGCCGTGGATGAGGAAGCCTGCGTCAATTCTGATGGTGTAATGGTGCGGCGTAATGATGGGAAGCCATTTTCCGGAAGAATGAAGTCCCGCACGGATCAGAACCTGTCGGTGTATTCCTATAAAAATGGCCAGCTTGACGGCCTTGATGTGGTCTATTACGATGGGATTGTGAAGGAAACAGGCTGCTGGAAAGAAGGGAAACAGAACGGACTGTTCCGGCTTTACACGCCTTCCGGTATTTTGGTCGACTATGCAAATTTTGAAAATGGAGAGCGGCATGGACTGACACGCCAGTTTGATCCTGAAACCGGAGGAATTACGGCTGAAGGCAGATATAACAACGGTCAGCTGGACGGAACGTGGATACAGTATTATCCGGATGGCAGGACAGTTGCAATAGAGCAGACCTATCAAAACGGTATATTGAATGGGTCTGCCAGACAGTATTATGAGAACGGTCAGCTTCAGATTGATATGAGTTATTCTGACGGTGTACCAAGCGGCCCTTATAAGTTCTATTACCCGAATGGACAGATCGCCGTTGACGGAGTTTTGGAAAACGGTTCTTACAGAAGTGATACAAAAATGTATGACGAAGATGGAATCTCCATAACAGAAATTCCATAACAGAAATACCGGATGCCGACAGACCGTTTTAAGTGAAAGGAGTGCAGCAGTATGTACGAACCTCTATCCCTCAGCAATGCGCTGAAGCGCATTTTTCCAACCATACGGCGGGGAATTTCCGCTCATCGTATTTTAAATGCCGAAAACCGGCTGCATATTAAATTGCCGGCTATACTGCGAGACTACTACATACAAAATGGAGCCGTGCCGCTAAGTTTTAGTTTAAACAGGGTTTATCCGCCTGAAAACCTGGATTTTTCTTATGACATGATTCGCGATGATTGGCAGGAGGAAGGATATGAAGGTGTCCCTGACTTCCAGGGCATACCTGATATTTTGGTTTTCTGGTCAGAAAACCAGGGCGTTTGGGCTGCAGGCATTTGCAGGGAGGACTTATCACAAACGGATCCTCCCGTCTACATGAGCGACGAGGATTTATACACCTGGAAGCCCGGCGGCAAAACTCTTTCTGAGTTTCTCGCACATAACCTTTGCTGGAATTTAAACGATTGCAAAGAATTAGCTGTAAAAGAAATGTCTGTTGAGCAGCGAAACAATCGGTTCTATCCCCAAACCGGTTTTTATGCGGCCGGTGAAGCCCATACGGTTTACGCTGCTGACTTTGATCATACAGATCAGCTGGTATACCTGGCCTCGGTATCTCCGGCCGTATTAGAACCTCCTGTTTGGGAGGGAGCAATGACGGTAGAAAAATTTTGGAGAATAATCGAACTGGCAAAGGAGGCCGAAAGCAGCGAAACGGCAGAACAGGTGACAGATTTTCTACATACCCTTCCTTTGACAAGCCTGCTGCAGTGGAAGTGGATATTTGATGAGTATTTTGTATTGGCGGACAAGAATGGGCTGTGGGCGGCAGCGTTCCTTATCAATGAGGGGTGCGGAGACGATAGCTTTGCCTATTTCAGAGGGTGGCTTATCACACAGGGCCGGATGATTTATCATAAAGCGCTTGCTGACCCGGACTTCCTTGCAAACGTTTGGATAGATAAATGGAACGCTCAAAATGAGAAAATACTTTCCGCAGCCCGCAGCTCTGCCGTATTGGAATGGTATCGATCCAAAGAATGGACAGACTGGTTAAAAAAACAGCCGGATTTGTCAGCTGATGTACAGGAAAGTCTAAATGCTCTGGAAAAAGCGCAAAAAAGCGTTGAAGATGCAGAACAGGATACTGGCGAACCGGGCTGTATCGAAGAACTGTTGAATCGCCATATGACTGCAATCAATACTATCGGCATAAAAGTCATAGGTCCCGCATTTGACAGGATGATGGAGGAGGTCTCATTCCAGGGTGAAGCAAGAAAACTGTCAGATGAAATCAGAAGGGGAATTCATTATTCGCCTGATATTGACAGACCATGGGATGAGAATGATGACGTTACATTAGCGCGGCTTCTTCCGAAGCTTTGGGAAATTTATGGAGATGATGAAAAACCGGACCATGATGCACCGCCGGAACTCGTCAGATTAATCAAACAGGGAAACCACTATTTGGAGCAGGAAAATCATACCGTGGCATTTGAAACGTTTTTACAGGCGAAAGAGAAGTACCCACAGTTTCCGGACGGCCATTTTGGGGCGGCCTTTTCACTGCAGCTTATGCAGCAAAATTCAGAGGCAGTTTCCCATTATCAACGGGCTTTTCAGAGGATTGAGGCTGGCTGCCGGATCGTGACTGGCGCTGTCTATGACTACCAGCGACGCCCTAATTATTATTATGGCTGCTGTCTTTATGATGCCGGAAGAATTGATGAAGCGATCGAAGCTCTTTTAAACGGGAAGAAGCAAAAGGAATTATATGCAAGCGATACAGACTGTCTTGCGGGGATATTTTTTCTGGAAAAGGGTAACTATCAGCAGGCGGCAGCGTACTTTGAAGAAAGTCTGAAGCGATTCTATACAACTGATAAGTCAGCATTTTCCAATTACAGTCCCTGTGATTCCTGGAATCATTGGGGGAACGTCTGTATGCTGATGGAACAATACCCCATTGCTCTGCGCAACCATATCAACGCCCTGGATTTTGACACGGAATTGTGGAGCGCATGGAAGATGGCAGGACTTGCCCTTCAAATGCTTGGCCAGGAATCACTGGGCAGTGAATTCCTCGCTGTCAGTGAGCAGCAGGATCCTTCGAATGGAAAGGTTCTTTTAGAACGGTCAAAGATAATTCTGAAGCGCTTGTGGGAGAAATAAATATACATTTGAAAAGTTTGCTGGGATAAGGGAAACTATATGCTTTTTAGCGTTTTTCCTTTACATTCCATCCTGTTTATACTGGATTTTCTTTTCAAACTATGGTATTCTATTAATATATAGAACGTATGTTTGTATTGGAGGCGGCTGTCAATGAAATCGCAGGATCGAATTTATGCGGCTATCGATTTAAAGTCATTCTATGCTTCCGTGGAATGTGTGGAACGGGGCCTGGACCCGCTTTATACAAATCTTGTTGTGGCAGATGCGAGCCGGACGAATAAGACAATCTGTCTTGCGGTTTCCCCGACACTCAAATCCTACGGCATTCCCGGACGGGCCAGATTGTTTGAGGTAGTTCAGAAGGTAAAGGAAGTAAATACAGAACGAAAGCAAAAGGCACCGGGCTGCCGCTTTTCCGGCTCTTCAGCGGATGACCGGGAACTGAGATTGAATCCGGCTCTTTCCGTCGGCTATCTGACAGCTCCGCCCCGCATGGCATTGTATATGGAATACAGTACGAGGATTTATCATATCTATCTGCGCTATATTGCTCCGGAAGATATCCATGTGTATTCCATTGATGAGGTTTTTATGGATGTGACCGACTACCTTCAGACCTACAGGCTTTCTGCCCCGGAACTGGTAAGAAAGATCATCATGGACGTACTGCAGGAGACCGGGATCACAGCCACGGCGGGGATTGGCACGAATTTATATTTAAGTAAGGTTGCCATGGATATCGTAGCCAAGCATATCGTACCGGATGAGAATGGTGTGAGAATCGCACAGCTGGACGAGAGTACCTACCGCCGTATTCTGTGGACTCACAGGCCTCTTACCGATTTTTGGCGGGTAGGACGCGGCTACGTCAGAAAGCTGGAAGAAAACGGCTTATACACCATGGGCGATATTGCCAGATGTTCCCTGGGAAAGCCATCGGATTACCATAATGAGGAGCTGCTCTATAAGCTGTTTGGCATCAACGCGGAACTGCTCATGGATCATGCCTGGGGCTGGGAACCGTGTACCATGGCGGACGTAAAGGCATATAAGCCGGAGACAAACAGCACAGGCTCCGGTCAGGTACTGCAGTGTCCTTATGAGAGCGGGAAAGCGAGGCTGATTGTCCGGGAGATGACGGATCAGCTGGTACTGGATCTGGTGGATAAGGGACTTGTGACGGATCAGCTGGTGCTGACTGTAGGCTATGACATAGAGAACCTGAAAAAACCGGAAATCAGGAAAAAATACAAGGGGCCTGTCACTACAGACCATTATGGACGCAGCGTTCCAAAGCATGCTCACGGAACGATAAACCTTGAACGGCGGACATCTTCCACAAAATTGATCATGGCTGCCGTGATGACGCTTTTTGACAGGATCATCGATAAGAATCTGCTGGTCCGCAGGATATATATTACAGCGAACCATGTGGTGGAGGAAAGAAGCGCTGCCCAACAGGAATGCTTTGAGCAGATGGATCTGTTTACGGATTATACACTTCTGCAGAAGCAGAGAGAACAGGAAGAACAGGCGCTGGAACGGGAGAAGCATCTGCAGAAAGCAGTACTGGATATAAAAAAGAAATTCGGAAAAAATGCTCTTTTAAAAGGAATGAATCTTGAAGAGGGTGCAATGACCGTGGAACGCAACCACCAGATTGGCGGGCATAAGGCATAATTTCACAGGAGGTATCATATCGATGCAGAATCAAATGAACGACCCCCACCGTTATGACGATATTATTCATTTACCCCATCACGTATCCGCAGTGCATCCTCCCATGGATGTTGCTGACCGTGCGGCCCAGTTTTCACCGTTTGCCGCCCTGACCGGTCACGACGCAGCCATTCACGAAGCGGCGCGGCTTACGGATCAGAAGATGGAGCTGGACGAAAACAGAAAAGAAATTTTAAATGAGAAAATAAACGTGCTGATTGGAAAATTAAGGGAACACCCCGCCGTAACGATTACCCGTTTTGTTCCCGATGATAAAAAAGATGGCGGTTACTATACTTCCATCAATGGAATGATCAGGAAAATAGATGAATATGAAGGCATGATCGTTCTGATGGATGAAACCAGAATTCCTCTTGACGATGTGATCGAGATCGAGGGTGATGTATTTATTCTTTGAGAGAAGGAACAGAAAGTGATTTCTTCGAATCACTTCCTGTCTCTCCCTTTATTCTTACGGCTGTAAACGGATCATCAGCCTTCATTGAGGCCCATTTCTTCCCGAACCTCCCTGAAACATTTTATAATAAAGTCAATGTCTTCTTTTGTATGGCTGGCACATACCTGAGTGCGGATTCTTGCCTTTCCCTTTGGCACAACGGGGAAGGAGAAGGCAACGACATAGACACCCTTTGCCATCATTCTTTTTGCAAATTCTCCGGCCAGTTTTTCATCGTAGAGCATGACAGGCACGCAGGGATGGGTTCCCGGAATGATATCAAATCCATTGTCGGTCAGCTGTTTTCTGTAATATGCGGTGGTTTCCTCCAGATGATCGCGCAGCTTTGTACTCTCCTCCAGCATATCAAACAGCTCCAGGCTGGCGCCGACGATCGCGGGAGCCAGGGTATTGGAGAACAGGTATGGACGGCTTCTCTGGCGCAGGAGATCAATGATTTCTCTGCGTCCGGAGGTGTATCCGCCCGACGCTCCGCCAAGAGCCTTGCCAAGCGTACCGGTGATGATATCCACGCGGCCTTCCACACCGTTGTATTCCGCCGTTCCGCGGCCGTGCTTTCCGATAAAGCCCACTGCATGGCTGTCATCCACCATGACCAGCGCATGATACTGGTCTGCCAGATCACAGACGCCCTTTAAGTTGCAGATGATCCCATCCATGGAGAACACTCCGTCGGTGGCGATCAGTTTGATTCTTGCTCCGGCAGCATCTGCCTCTTTCAGTTTGCTTTCCAGATCAGTCATGTCGTTATTCTTATAACGATATCGTTTGGCTTTGCAGAGACGAACTCCATCAATGATGGAGGCGTGGTTTAACTCGTCGCTGATCACTGCGTCATTCTCTGAGAGAATCGTCTCGAACAGGCCGCCGTTGGCATCGAAGCAGGAAGAGTAAAGGATGGTGTCATCCGTTCCGAGAAAGTTGGAAATCTTTGCTTCCAGTTCTTTATGAATGTCCTGGGTTCCACAGATGAAACGGACGGAAGCCATGCCGTATCCCCTGTTATCATAAGTTCTCTTTGCAGCATCGATCAGCCTCTGGCTGTCGCCAAGACCGAGATAGTTATTGGCGCACATATTGATGACTTCCCGGCCATCCTCCAGCTTCACGCGGGCTCCCTGAGCGGAAGCAATCGGCGCTTCTCCCTTAAATAAGCCGGCTTCTTTGATATCCTCTACTTCTTTTGCATAAATGCTTAAAATATCATTTTTGCGTTCCATTTTTAAATCTCCTTTTTATTTATCATTGATGTGGGACCAGTCCAGAATAACTTTGCCCGACTGGCCGGATATCATAGCTTCAAATCCCTTTTCGTAATCACGGATATCAAACCGGTGCGTGATGATAGGTGAAATATCCAGGCCGGCCTGAACCATGGTGGTCATCTTATACCAGGTATCCCAGACTTTTCTGCCGTAAATACCGCGAAGATTCAGACCATTGAAAATAACCGTCTCTAAATCAACCGTGGTTTCCCGTCCCTGTAATCCCAACAGCGCGATCTTGCCGCCGTGCTTCATATTGTGGATCATATCGGAAAGACCTGCGGGACTTCCTGACATCTCCATACCCACGTCAAATCCCTCTGTCATCCCGATCGCTTTCATCACATTGGTAAGAGTCTCTTTCCTCAGGTTGACGGTTCTCGTAGCACCCAGCTTTTTGGCAAGCTCCAGACGATAATCGTTTAAATCCGTGACGACCACGTGGCGAGCTCCGCAGAACTTTGCAATCGCTGCAGCCATAATACCGATGGGCCCCGCCCCCGCGATCAGAACGTCTTCACCCAGAAGATCGTAGGAGAGCGCCGTATGGGCAGCGTTGCCGAACGGATCGAAGATGGAGTAGAGCTCTTCTGGTATATTGGGATTACAGGGCCACACATTGGAGGACGGAATCACCAGATATTCCGCAAACGCCCCGTTCCGGTTTACACCGACGCCCTTTGCATCCCGGCAGTTTTCTTTGTGGCCTTCCAGACAGTTCCGGCATTTGCCACAGGTGATGTGGCCTTCTCCGGATACCAGATCCCCCACCTGATGTCCGGTTACGCCTGCGCCTGTTTCGACGATCTCGCCCACGTATTCGTGGCCGGCAGTAAGACCAATCGGAATGGTGTGCTGCGCCCAGTCATTCCACTCATAGATGTGTACATCCGTACCGCAGATCGCTGTCTTATGAATCTTGATTTTTACATCATTCGGTCCGACAACAGGTACCGGCACGCATTCCATCCAGAGGCCTTTCTCCGGTTTCTTTTTGGTCAGTGCCCACATGGTTTGTTCCTGCATGATATAAACCCCCTTTACAATACTTGATTATGAAACATGCTGTTTTCGGGTATCTTTTACCTACATTATAATGGGCGAAATAACAAATAGCAAGAAAAATATTCCGTATTAGGCGGACATTTTTGCAAATAATGTATTTGTACAGCAAACACGAACGATTGTTTTTTTGTGGCATACATTTGGAATCACGGGTGCTCCTGCGGAGTATTGGAAACATGGCGTGACAAAGGTGCTGATCCCAAAAGCATAATCATTGATAATTTTGTATATAACGACAAAAATATAACAATTAATCGCAAGAATAAAGTGCGATATGCACAAAAATATTTTGACTTTGTGCAGATGCAGGAATATAATAAAATTACAGATAAGAAGGAGGTACTTATGGATACAAAAGCGAAAAAACTAACAAATGAAGTGGGAGCACCGGTCGCTGAGAATGAACATTCGCTGACTGCGGGTCCGAGAGGCCCGGTCATGATGCAGGATGTCTGGCTCCTGGAGAAATTAGCACATTTTGACAGAGAAGTCATTCCGGAAAGACGCATGCATGCCAAGGGCTGGGGGGCTTACGGAACGTTTGAGTGTACCGAAGATATCTCCGCTTTTACGAAGGCAAAGGTGCTGCAGAAGGGCACAAAAACAGATGTTTTTGTACGCTTTTCAACTGTGGCAGGGGAGCGGGGAGTAGCTGATGCGGAGCGCGATATCCGCGGAGCAGCAATTAAGTTCTATACAGAAGAAGGAAACTGGGATCTGGTCGGGAATAATACCCCAACCTTCTTCCTGCGTGACGTGCATAATTTCCCGGATTTAAACCGTGCGGTAAAACGCGATCCCCAGACTGGTCTGCGCTCTGCACAGAACAACTGGGATTTCTGGACGTTGCTGCCGGAAACGTTCCATCAGACGACCATCGTGATGTCGGACCGCGGAATTCCCGCCTCTTTCCGCCATATGAACCTTTACGGAGAACACACCTTCAGCTTTTACAACAAAGATAATCAGCGTTTCTGGTGTAAATTCCATTTTATAACTCAGCAGGGAATTAAAAACCTGACGGATGAAGAGGCAGAAGCGCTGATTGCAAAAGACAGGGAAAGCCATGGCCGTGATCTGTATGAGTCGATCGTGAAAGGTGAATATCCCCGTTGGACCATGTATGTTCAGATCATGACAGAGGAGCAGGCAAGGAATCATTATGAGAATCCCTTTGATATTACAAAGATCTGGCGCCACAGGGAATTTCCGCTTCAGAAGGTGGGAGTGCTGGAGTTAAACCGCAATCCGGAAAATTATTTTGCAGAAGTGGAGCAGTCTGCCTTTACACCAGCCCATGTGGTACCCGGAATCGGTTTTTCACCGGATAAGTTCCTGCAGGGCCGTCTGTTTGTATACGGCGACGCACAGAGATACCGCCTGGGTATCAACTACAATCAAATTCCGGTCAACCGGCCTAAGGTCGAAGTCCATGATTACCACAGAGACGGCCTCATGCGGACGGACGGCAATTATGGAGGCGCTCCCGCGTATTCGCCCAACAGTATGGGAGACTGGGCGGCTCAGCCTGAGGTTATGGAACCGCCGCTTGATTTATCCGGATCGATGTATGCCTACGATCCACAGGACGATCCCACAGACGACTGCTTCCGGGCAGGCGGTGACCTGTGGCGAATCCTGCCAGAGGACAAGCGGGAGCTGCTGATTGGCAATACCGCAAGAAATATTGCATCTGTCACAGAGAATATTAAATACCGCCATGCCGTTCACTGCTACTGGGCCGATGAAGAGTATGGGATCCGGATCACGGAGGCCATGGGCCTTGACTTAAACCGCGTTCTGGAACTGGCGGAGCCTCACAGCCATGAGAAACTGATTCAGGCTACGCTAAACTGACATACAAAGAAGAGATGGTTCCTTCCGGGGATCGTCAAAGCAGATTTCTATTATCGAAGACACAGGAAAAAGCGAGGCTTTTGGGGAAGACTTAAGAAGCCTTGTTTTTTCCTGTGTCGGAGGTACCGTACTGAATTCCTTCATCGGGCAAATGTTGCTTTCGTCCGGACAATTTGGTATACTTTTCTAATAGAAAACAGTAACCGGACGCAGAAGCACACAGCGAATTCCCGCAGAGGAGGATGAGCGATGAAGGTAAAAACGGTAACCAGATATAAAAATCCCGGATACCCGGTAAAAGAGGAGATACTGGCGGATCCGCAGCTGCTGAGACGAATACCGTCCAGATGGGAAAAGAACGCATACGTTATGACGGCATTAGGTCTGACTGTATCCTTAAGCGCCTGCGGTGCAAGCACGGAAGGCGCCCGGGGAGCATCGGACAGGGTCGCTCCGGTCTTTATTCACGGCGGTGGAAGCGGGGCCTACGGCTGTGTTTCGGTCGTTTCGCCATACTTTCTGTCTGAAGAGGAGGCATTTGAGATCATACGGGCGGAGGCGGAAAGCTACGGCGGCCTCATACTGACACAGGAGGCCGCGCCGGAGTTGAAAAATGTAAAGCTTCCCGTCACGCATATCTATTCCGAACCAGAAAAAACGAAAGAAAAAACGGTGAAAGGCAGTCTCCAGACAGATGGCTGGGATCCGGATAAAAGGATCGCCATAGAGTTTGTGTCCAAGTCAGATGTCGGGAACTGGAAGGAGACGGAAGAGGGCGTATATGCAACCGTAGAGGGCTATGCGATCCAGGATACTGCGGTGAGGCTGCAAAAAAGCCTGGAAAAGGCCGCTCCGGAAGAGGTCGTAGGAATATTCTATGATCCTTATGACTACGGCGATTTGATCGAAGAGTACGATAAAATCCAGAAGAAGTACGAAAGCAGAGAGGGAAACTACTGGGCGGCCATGTCAGAAGAGCAGGATGATATGGCACGGGCAGCTGCCGAAGAGAATTTAAAGGCGCAGGTAAGGGACTTCATAGACTGGCTGAAGGGACAGGGGGTAATCTGATGCATATGACCCTGCACCTGACCAATGACTGTAATTTGCAGTGCAGTTACTGCTACGTATGTCAGAAACCGGAGTATATGAACCGTTCCACCGCGGAACACGCAGTCCGTCTGGCAGCCGCTTCTGGAGAGCCTTCCTGCGGTATTATATTCTTTGGAGGGGAACCTCTTTTGCGCCGCGATACGATTCGCGATACGGTGGCATACTGCAGGGCCATGGAACGGGAAAAGCCTGTCCGGTTTCATTTTAAGATGACGACCAATGGAACGCTGCTGGACCGGGATTTTCTGGAGTTTTCCCGAAAAGAGAATATATTTATCGCTCTGTCCCACGACGGAACGAGAACGGCTCACGATTTCTTCAGGCGGGATCACGGCGGAGCGGGCACGTATGACCGCCTGGAAGCCGTGACGGACATGCTCCTGGCCTCACGTCCCTATGCGCCGGTGATGATGACCGTCTCGCCGGAAACAGCGGCAGAGTATGCGCAGGGGGTGAAGGAGCTGTGGCAGAAGGGATTTCATTACTTCATCTGCAGCCTGAATTACGCGGGGAACTGGACGAAGGAATCGGTTCGCGAATTAAGACGCCAGTACCGGGAACTGGCTGATTTTTACTATGAACTGACGAAGCGGGAGGAGAAATTTTATTTCAGCCCCTTTGAGGTGAAGATAGCCAGCCATATACAGGGAAAACAGTACTGCCACGAACGGTGTGAGCTGGGAAGAAAACAGATATCCGTCGCCCCTGGCGGCCTCCTCTATCCCTGTACCCAGTTTGTGGAGCACAGAGAGTTCTCGATCGGGGATGTCGTGGGCGGAATCGATGAGAAAAAGCGTACCGAGCTGTTTGAACGCAATGAACTGGAAAAAGAGGAGTGTAAGGGCTGTGCCGTCATGGGCCGCTGCAACTGTCACTGCGGCTGCCTGAATTATCAGGTGACAGGCAGTATAGACCACGTGGCCCCCATGCTGTGCCAGCATGAACGAATCGTGATACCGGTCGTTGACAAGCTGGCCAAACGGTTGTTCCAGGAACGAAACGGAATGTTTATACAGAAGCATTACAACGATGTGTTTCCGCTGATCTCCATGGTGGAAGACATGGTGAAACCGGAAAAACGAGGCACGCAGATTTCCGATGAAACAATTCTTCCGAAGCATAAAAGCACCGACAACGATTGATTTCAATCGTTATCGGTGCTTTTGGATTCTTACATTAGAAAAGTAAGGTTATTCTTTATCCCTGATCTCGCTGTGCAGAGACTGAAGCGAATGAACCTCTCCTCTGCCGTGTTCCTTTACATACCGGATACCGCTGGCTGTTGCCTTTGCAGCGGCGATTGTGGTCATGTAAGGAATCTTCCCTTTGATGGCGGCTTTTCTTAAATAGCTGTCATCATGGATGCTGTCTTTTCCGACCGGAGAGTTGACAATTAACTGGATCTGGCCGTTGGTAATCATGTCCAAAATGTTGGGACGTCCCTCATAAAGCTTATTGACGCGAGTCGCAGGAATTCCGGCATCGTGAATCAGTTCATAGGTATTTCCGGTGGCCACGATCTTAAATCCGTCCTCGTGGAAGCTTCTGGCCACCTCCACAACTTCGGCTTTGTCCTTGCGGTTGACGGAAATTAAAACCGTACCCTCCAGCGGAAGCTTGTTCTGTGTCGCCTCCTGCGCCTTATAGAACGCTTCGCCGTAGGAGTGGGAGAGTCCAAGCACTTCGCCGGTAGAACGCATCTCCGGCCCTAAGATCGGGTCTACTTCCTGGAACATATTGAACGGGAATACCGCCTCCTTCACACCGTAGTTCGGAATGATCTGTTCCTTTAAGGACGGCACAGGTGACGGACGACCGGTCAGCTCGGCCGTAATGATATCGGTAGCCAGAGGCACCATGCGAATGTTGCAGACCTTGGATACCAGCGGCACGGTACGGGAGGCACGCGGATTGGCTTCCAATACGTATACTCTGTCATTTTCAATGGCATACTGCATGTTCATCAGGCCAACCACGTGCATTTCTTCCGCAATTTTACGGGTATATTCCTTGATTGTCTCCACGTTTTCCGGAGAGATCTGCACGGACGGAATGATGCAGGCGGAGTCCCCGGAGTGAACGCCGGCCAGCTCTATATGCTCCATGACTGCCGGCACAAATGCGTGAGTTCCGTCGCTGATCGCATCCGCCTCACATTCCATGGCGTGATTTAAGAAACGGTCGATCAGAATTGGCCGGTCGGGAGTGACTCCCACGGCGGCTTTCATATAGCCGATCATGCTTTCATCATCATACACGACCTCCATTCCCCGGCCGCCCAGCACGTAGGAAGGACGAACCATCACCGGATAACCGATCTTTGCCGCGATTGCCAGCGCCTCTTCCACGTTAACTGCCATCCCGGATTCCGGCATCGGAATCTCCAGCTTCTCCATCATGGCCCGGAACAAATCACGGTCCTCGGCAAGATCGATGACGGATGGCGGTGTTCCTAAAATCTTCACACCGTTCTTTTCCAAATCCGCTGCAAGATTTAACGGTGTCTGGCCGCCGAACTGGGCGATCACACCTGCAGGCTGTTCTTTCTTATAGATGCTCAGCACATCTTCCAGAGTCAGCGGTTCGAAATACAGTTTGTCAGAGGTATCGTAGTCGGTCGATACGGTCTCAGGATTACAGTTGACAATGATGGTCTCAAAGCCCAGCTTTTTAAGGGCAAGAGAAGCGTGAACACAGCAGTAATCGAACTCAATACCCTGGCCGATCCGGTTGGGACCGCCGCCCAGAATCATGATCTTCGGCTTCTCTGTGCTGACCGGGTTCCGGTCCGGCGCGTTATAGGTAGAGTAGTAGTAAGCGCTGTCTTCAGTCCCGCTCACGTGAATCCCTTCCCATGCTTCTTCCACATCGATGGCAATGCGGTGATTCCGAATGGTTTCTTCCGGAATCTGGAGAAGCTGGCTTAAGTATTTATCGGAGAAACCGTCTTTTTTTGCGGCGGTAAGCATCTCATCGGAAGGAAGTCCGCCTCTGCAGGACAGAAGTGCTTCCTCTTCCTCAACCAGTTCCTTCATCTGCTCGATAAACCAGTTCTTCACTTTGGTTATCTCATGAATCTCTTCCACAGAGGCGCCTTTTCTTAACGCTTCATACATAATGAAATGGCGCTCACTGGAAGGGGTAACCAGCATATGGAGCAGCTGTTCTTTTGTGCGCGTGTCGAAATCCTTTGCATGCCCCAGTCCATAGCGTCCCGTCTCCAGACTGCGGATTGCTTTCTGGAACGCTTCCTTATAGGTTTTGCCCACACTCATGACTTCGCCTACGGCACGCATCTGGGTTCCCAGCTTGTCCTCCACGCCTTTGAATTTTTCAAACGCCCAGCGTGCAAATTTGATTACCACATAATCGCCATCCGGAACGTATTTGTCCAGGGTGCCGTATTTTCCACAGGGGATATCCTTTAATGTCAGGCCGGTAGCCAGCATGGCGGACACCAGTGCGATAGGGAAGCCGGTAGCCTTGGAAGCCAGCGCCGAGGAACGGGAGGTCCGCGGATTGATCTCAATGACGATAATGCGGTCCGAAACGGGATCATGAGCGAACTGCACGTTGGTGCCGCCTATCACCTGAACGGATTCCACAATTTTGTAAGCCTGTTCCTGCAGGCGCTTCTGACACTCCGGAGATATGGTCAGCATGGGGGCCGAACAGAAGGAGTCTCCCGTATGAACGCCTAACGGATCTATATTTTCAATAAAGCAGACGGTGATCATACGGCCTTCGCTGTCGCGCACGATCTCCAGCTCCAGCTCTTCCCAGCCGAGAATGGATTCTTCTACCAGAACCTGGCCTACCAGGCTGGCCTGTAAGCCTCTGGCACAGACGGTCTTAAGCTCGTCTCTGTTGTATACGAGACCGCCGCCTGCACCGCCCATGGTATAGGCCGGACGCAGTACGACAGGATACCCCAGCTGATCTGCGATTTTTAATGCCTCGTCCACGCTGTAAGCGACCTCACTGCGGGCCATCTCGATGCCGAGTTCATTCATGGCCTTCTTGAATTCGACACGGTCCTCGCCGCGTTCGATGGCATCCACCTGTACACCGATCACCTTCACGTTGTATTTTTCCAGAATTCCTGCTTTATTAAGCTCGGAGCACAAATTTAAGCCAGACTGGCCGCCGAGGTTGGGAAGCAGAGCATCGGGCCGCTCCTTTGCGATAATCTGCTCTAAACGTTCCACGTTGAGCGGCTCGATATACGTTACATCCGCCGTCTCCGGGTCTGTCATGATCGTAGCGGGGTTGGAATTGACCAGTACAATTTCGTATCCCAGTTTCCGAAGCGCCTTGCAGGCCTGAGTACCGGAGTAGTCGAACTCGCATGCCTGACCGATGATGATCGGGCCGGAACCGATAATTAGTACTTTGTGAATATCCGTTCTCTGTGACATTATAATGTCCTCCTTGTAAAATGTAGACTCATCTATAGAATAATGATTCGATCTAGTCTATTCTAGTATAAGGCGGCCAAGTTTGAAAGTATTTTTTTCAATAATTGGCAAAAAATATGCATATTTTTCCCGAAAAGGGTGGGTAAATTTTCAACCTTCCTGTATTTATATTCACTGCTTATAATTACTTATAATAATAGAAAATGAAAGGGAAAACGGCACGACGTTTTGAGAGGGTACGCAATGAAATTTACAGAAGGATACTGGTGTATAAAAAAAGAGATTACGCCGCTTTACGCAGTGGAGTACGCAGACAGCAGACAGAACGGAAATGAACTTACCGTATATGCGCCGGGGAAACATATATCAGACCGCGGCGACTGTCTGAATGTAGGGATGCTGACAATTCGGCTGACCAGCCCGATGGAGGATGTCATCCGGGTGTCTGTCAGCCATTTTGACGGTACGGTCATCCGCGGTCCCTTTGCCCGGATTTACGGTACACCGCCTCACACCGTGATTGAGGAAACCGACGAAGAGATTCGCTACCGCAGCGGCCGTACCACTGCGGTGATTGATAAAAGGCCGAATTCCTGGGGAATCCGTTTTCTGGACGGAGACAGGGAACTGACGAATACCGGGTTTCGGAATATGGCATATATGACAAATCGGGAGACCGGAAAATGTTACATGGCAGAACAGCTTGCCATCGACGTGGATGAATATATCTACGGTCTGGGAGAACGCTATACTCCATTCGTAAAAAACGGACAGAGTGTGGAGATGTGGAATGAGGATGGCGGAACTGCCAGCGAGATTACGTATAAAAATATTCCGTTTTACATTACCAACAAAGGATATGGCGTCCTTCTGGAAAACGAAGGGGATGCCGCCTATGAGATTGCCAGCGAGAAGGTGGAGCGCGTACAGTTCTCCGTGGAAGGGGAACGCCTTGACTACTGTGTGATTAACGGATCCAGTCCGAAAGGAACCATTTCCAAATATACGGAACTGACCGGCAGACCAGCCCTTCCTCCGGCCTGGTCCTTCGGATTGTGGCTCACGACCTCCTTTACGACCAGTTACGATGAGAAGACCACCTCCGGGTTTATAAACGGTATGGCGGACCGTGATATTCCCCTGCACGTCTTTCACTTTGACTGCTACTGGATGGAGGCGTTTGAGTGGTGCAATTTCACCTGGGATCCGAAGACATTTCCGGATCCGGAAGGAATGCTGAAACGCTGCCATGACAGAGACTTAAAAATCTGTGTGTGGATCAATCCCTATATCGCACAGAAATCGCCCCTGTTTGAAGAGGGGAGGAGACTGGGATATCTGATAAAAAAAGAGAATGGAGACGTGTGGCAGACGGATATGTGGCAGGCTGGCATGGGGCTGGTGGATTTCACCAATCCGGGCGCTGTGGCCTGGTACCAGGCGAAGCTGAAAGTGCTTCTGGATATGGGGGCAGACTGCTTTAAAACGGACTTCGGAGAGCGGATTCCGGTAAAGGATATTGCTTATTACGACGGCTCTGATCCGGTGAAGATGCATAATTATTATACGCATCTTTACAATCAGACCGTGTTTGAACTTTTGGAGAGAGAACGGGGAACCGGAGATGCCGTGGTTTTTGCTCGTTCTGCAACTGTGGGAGGCCAGCAGTTTCCTGTACACTGGGGCGGTGACTGCTCCGCCACCTATTCTTCCATGGCGGAGACTATCCGCAGCGGCCTTTCCCTGGCATGTGCGGGCTTTGGATTCTGGAGTCACGACATCAGCGGTTTTGAGAATACGGCTTCGGCCGATATTTATAAAAGGTGGTGCCAGTTTGGCCTTCTGAGCTCCCACAGCCGCCTCCACGGATCCTCCTCCTACCGTGTTCCGTGGCTCTTTGATGAGGAGGCGTGCCTCGTACTGCGGAAGTTTGTAAAACTGAAATGCGCGTTGATGCCGTATCTCTATCTGCAGGCGGTTACGGCTCATGAGGAGGGGATTCCAATGATGCGTCCGATGTTTGTGGAATTTCCGGGCGACCGGGCCTGCGAGACACTGGATAAACAGTATATGCTGGGCGATTCCCTGCTTACTGCACCGATCTTTAAGGAATCCGGCGAGGTAGAGTATTACCTGCCGGAAGGAATCTGGGTAAACTTACTGACCGGTAAAACCGTGACTGGCGGAGGATGGCAGAAGGAGACTCATAACTACTTCTCCCTGCCTCTCATGGTCCGGCCGGGCAGTGTGATAGCAGTCGGAAGCAATTGTGAAAAACCGGATTACAACTATGCAAAAGGCGTCAGATTCCTGCTGTATCTGCCGGAGACTGGGATGAAGGCTGAGACTGCTGTGACGGATCTGACCGGCAAAACCGTGATGACCGCCTGTGCGGAGCGGGAAGGGAACACGATTCGCCTTACGGTAAATGGCGGAAACAATGATTATACGTACGAGGTCCTGGGGGAAGAACTGCTTTCCGTCGTCTGCAGCTGAGAAGCGGGCCGCGCCTTTTTCTCTCAGGCCTGGGTGCAGTAACAGCATCCAGACTCACAGAAAATAAGAGTGTGCGTCCATATTGGAATTCTTTCCCTGAGATGGTATAATGGAAAAAGTGATTCTCCAAGGGGGAGGTATGTATGGACAACGCAATCAGATCAGAAAAACGAATTTGGCGGAAACAGGCTGTCAGGGCCGTGAAGGGTATGGCCCTGTTGTTCCTGTTATCCGCCGTTTTATACGGCTGCAGCAAAACAGGAAAAGGCGGAGCCGGAACCGCTGCCGGTCAGCAGGCGGAGATTTACGGAGTCAGCGAGGACAAAAAGCTGATTGTATACACTTCCCATAAAGAAGAGGTGTACGGCCCGATTATCAGAGAATTTGAAGAGCGCACCGGCATCTGGGTCGAGGTGAGGGATGGCGGTTCTACAGAACTTCTGGAGGCCATTGCGGGGGAGGCCGGGCAGCAGACGTGTGACATCATGTTTGGCGGCGGGGTCGAAAGCTATGATGCATACCGGGAGTATTTTGAACCATACCGGTGTAAGCTGATTGATAAACTGGACGACCGGTATTTGTCTCCGGATGACAGATGGACCGCGTTCACAGAGCTGCCGATCGTGTTTATTTATAACAATAAGCTGGTAAGCGGAGAGACGGCTCCCCACAGCTGGAAAGACTTTCTGGATGACGAGTGGCGGGGGAAGATCGCATTTGCAGCGCCTGGAAAATCGGGTACCAGCTATACGGCTCTGGCCACCATGATTTTAGTGCTTGATATGGACGAGCGGGAACTGATGGAGGATTTTGTATACGCTCTGGATGGAAATGTATCAGCCGGTTCCGGAGAAGTCGTGGATGAGGTCAGCACAGGAATTCGTCTTGTCGGAATTACTCTTGAGGAGACAGCGAAGAAGCGGATTGCCAAAGGGGCGGATATCTCCATGATTTATCCGGAGGAAGGCACCAGTACCGTGCCGGACGGCTGCGCTCTGGTTAAGGGGGCTCCCCACGAGGACAATGCAAAGCTGTTTATTGATTTTACAGTCAGCGATGATGTTCAGAATCTGATTATGGACCAGTTCTGCCGCCGGACGGTGAGGAAGGACCTGCAGATGAAAGCAGCGGGCGAAGACATGAAGATCATGGATTTCGATCTCAAATGGGCCAGTGCACATCAGGACGAGATCCTGGAACTGTGGTCGGAACTGATCCGGTAGAGAGGAAAAGCAATGTGGAACTTTATCAGAAAATCGTTTAAACGGGAACTTCTCGTAAGCTTTGTGGCCGTCGCGCTGCTTCCTCTGATACTCAGCTGTATCTTTCTGATTCAGATGTTCAAAGTGAAACTGGAGCGCGACTATCAGAAAAAGGATCTGGAACAGGCGGCCGTCATGGAGGAGAAGCTGACCACCCTGTTTCAAACCATCGATGACGTGACGCTGCATCTGAGTAAAGAGCCTGAGATCGCCGCTTCCATCAGAGAATCGGGAAACCGCGGAAGAAGCGCAGTCTATGCGAAACTGTACGAGGAGACTGCCAGCCTGCGGGAGATGGCTCAGTTTGACCTCTACTCGGAGGAGGGAATCTGTCTCTATTCCACCGGTGCAGGCATGTTTCACACTCAGCTCCCGGTTTACTGGGGAATCCTAAAGGTGGCAGAGGCCCATCCGGATGAGATGACGGTACGTCGTGAGAAGGAGTATTCCGGATCTTCCAATATTCTGCTGCGGGCCGCCCGCCCTGTCCTGGGTTCAGAAGACAGCAGTGTGGGCTACGTTCTGGTAAGCATCAACGGATCCAATTTTGAAAAGATTCTGGGCGGTACTTACGGTAGCCAGGATGGAATCTGTATCTTAAATAATTTCTGGGAACCTGTCTACAGTACCGGAACCGCAGTCCGCGAGGAGATTGGGACGGTTCTGAGGCGCCGCCTGATGGCGGGCGAAGCGGTTGATGAACCCTTTCACAACAACAGCGTTTATATATCGGAAATTGGCAGGACGGGACTTTACAGCGTTTTTCTCCGGCCAAAGGTATTTACAGCCGATACGACGAAATCCATGTACAGCGTATTAATTGTTATGACGGCCGCCAGCCTGATGCTTTGTGCAGCGGTTGCGGCCAAGATGAGCAACCATCTGTCCCGGCCGATTCAAAGTCTGAATGAGGCGATGCATGAGGTGCAGAGCGGTAATCTCGAAGCAAGAGTCCATTCCACGAGAAATGATGAGTTCGGCCAGCTTTCCGAAAGCTTCAATACCATGGCATCGGAGCTGAAGACGTATATGGAAATGCAGGTCAGCCAGCAGAAGAAGCTGAATGAGGTGCAGATCGCAATGATGCAGGCTCAGTTAAACCCTCATTTCCTGTACAATACACTGGATACGATGAAATGGGTTGCCAAGGCGAACCACATCCCGGAGATCGCCACGCTTGCGGCAAAGCTTGCGAAAATCCTGCGGACCAGTATCTCCAACGCCCAGTTTATCACTCTGAAGGAGGAACTGGAGCTCGTGGACTGCTATGCAGAGATACAGAAGATCCGTTTTCAGGGAAAGTTCTGCTTTGATTACGAGCTTCCGGAGGAACTTGCGGGCTGCGTGGTTCCGAAGCTGGTCGTTCAGCCCATCGTGGAGAATGCCATGATACACGGCCTGAAAGACTGTGAGGAAGGCCATATTCTCGTCAGGGCGTGTTCGAAGGAAGGACGGCTCTTTATAGAGGTGATGGATGACGGCTGCGGAATCAGCGACGAGGTGCTGAACCATTTAAATAACCGGGGAGCAGGAGCAGGCGTCCCGGAAGAAGGCGGAGAGGAAGCGCTGCTCCGTCTTGGACACATCGGCTTTTATAATGTAGACACGATCATCCGGCTGCACTACGGCGCAGAATACGGATTGTCAGTCTGCAGGCCGGAAGGAGGAGGCACGAAGGTGACCATCATGATTCCGGTCAGACAGGGAGAGGAGTTATGTGATGCTTAAGGTATTGGTAATCGACGATGAGGTATTTGTGAGAAAAGGGATTGTTATGGAGACAGACTGGGCGTCCTTAGACTGTATGGTGGCCGGTGAGGCGGCGAATGGTCTGGAAGGACTGGAGGCGTGCCGTAAATACAATCCGGATCTGATCATTTCCGATATCCGGATGCCGAAGATGGATGGAATCGAGATGCTGAAAATTCTTCGGGAAGAGGGAAACGATGTCTCTGTCATCTTTCTGACCGCCTACAGCGAATTTGAATATGCCAGAAATGCGTTAAAGCTCCTGGCTTTCGATTATTTACTGAAACCGTTTGAGGATGGGGAACTGGAAGACGCGGTCAGCCGGGTACGGGATAAGCTGGTAAGAGAGCGGGAAGAAAAAGAACGCCGGGAAGAGTCAAAGATTCTTTCGCCCGGAGCCAGGACGGGCGATAAGAGCCGATATATTAAAGAGGCCATCGCCTACATAACGGAACACTATAATGACAGTGACTTAAGTGTGGGCACCATCGCCGAGTCTCTGGGAATCAGCGAGGGACACTTAAGTCATCTGTTTAAGAAGGAGACGGATTACACCGTCATGGCCTATATAACCCGCTGCAGAATAAGGGAAGCGATGAAGCTTTTAACCAACTGCCGTTATAAGGTATACGAGGTGGGAGAGATGGTCGGATACCGCGACATCACCTATTTTTCCAGCACATTTAAGAAAATAGCGGGAGTTACGCCCTCCGAATACCAGGCTGCAAATTCTTAGGACCACACGGCCGGAAGACTGCGGACGCTCTGACGCTGATTCAGCGTGCAGAAGATTCCCCGTCTTTCCGCGGTTCAGTCACAGTCAAAGATCGCCTTCGCTGAAAGCAGGCTGCCGTACTTTGATTTCCAGTCGCGGTGAATATCAGAGGCGTCGAAAACAGGAAGCGCGCCGCGTTCCATTTCCAACAAAATCATAAAATCGTATCTGTTTGGCAGATCAATCACGGAAGGATAGAAGGATACCCGGTGGATACCTTCTATTTTTTCTGCCTTTTTAAAGAGAGTTTCTATTTCAGGATACAGGGCGGCTTTCTCCTGGACAGTTTCAGAAAATTTTACGATGATATAGTGCTTCATGGCTGTGTTGCCTCCTTTTCTGGTTTCTTCATTGTATCAAGTATATCATAAGCAGGTAATCATTGAAACAGATGGTATATGAAAAAATACAGTGACCACCGTGTCAGGAACCGAAATAATCACCAATCCGCACTGGGATTTCTGATTATTTCAGAGCAAACGCGTACATTATAGATAAAAATAAATGCGCATAAACGAAAAAATAATGCAAAATGTCAGAATAGGCAAAGGAATAACAGGATAGTCCAGTTCAAAATGACGAAGAGACCAGATATAATGAGTACATCAGATGATGCTGCAGCATCGAAAAGGCAGGAAAAGAAGAAGGAGGAGTAAGAAGTGAAAAAACAAATTTTATCAGCAGTTCTAATCAGTACCATGTTGGCGGCAACACTGGCCGGCTGCGGTTCCAAGGCAGCAGATCCAACGACCGCAGCACCGGCAGCCCAGACAGAGGCTACGAAAGGGGAGGAGACGAAGGCTCCTGAGACCGAAGCAAAGGCAGAGGAACCGAAAGCGGATGATGGGAACCTTTCAGAAGTAGAGAAGATCATCAAAGAAGCCGAGTCCATGAGTATGGAAGAACTGGCAAAGAAGGCGATTGAAGAGTCCAACGGAAAAACGTTCTACGGAGTCGGAAACTCCAGCCGTGGAAAGACAGCCCTTCCGTTGTTCATCGAATACTTACAGTCGGTCGATCCGTCCTATACGATGGAATATGAATGGCAGCAGCCAAAGAACAATAAGATCTTTGAACAGTTATCGGCAGACTCCTTAAAATCCACCGGAACATTTGCCATGACACTGATCCAGGATGGCAATCAGATTGAATCCAAGATGGTTCAGACCGGAATTTTAAAGACCTTTATTCCGAAGGAATGGGCGGAGGCCAACGGAACCACCGCAGATGCGTACACAGGATTTCTTCCGTTGCAGACACTGAACAAAGTATTTATGTACAACTCTACGGGAACTGCTGAATTTAACAACTGCTGGGATTTCGTGGCAGAGGGCGTTCACCCGTTATACATGGATATTGACTCAGAGGTGGTAGGCAAGAATTTCCTGTACATGCTGACAGAAGATAAGTATGCCGGCTGGTTAAAAGACGCGTATGATGCATTAGACAGCAGCAAACAGGCTTATTTCAAACCGGTCATCGACGAGATGGCAACGGATGCCGCTGATTTGGGGCTCGGTGAAAACGGCGCCTACGCTCTCGCATGGATTAAGCTCTGGGTAGAGAACTACAATGAGCAGACTGATGACGGTCCGATCTGCAACACACTGGTATCCAAGACGGCAACTGACCAGTGCGGACTTCTCGTCTATTCAAAGCTCCGTTCCGTAGAGGAATCATCGGAAGTATCTGTTAACAATATCAAGGTTGCGGCTTATCAGGATGGCTATAAAGGCATCGGCGGCTACGGCTACTGCCATTACTTATTCCTGACCAACAACAGCCCGCTTCCGTGGACCTCCTGTGCATTCATCGCTTATATGACCAACACGGCAGACGGATTCTCCGCATGGGGCAAAGATATGGGCGGTTATTCTTCCAATCCAAAGGTTATGGAAGAGACTGAAAAGATCTACGGCCACAGCAAGGGCGGTTACAACGACAAGGGCGAAAACGAATTTGACAGCAAGAATGACAGAGGATATGAGTGGTGGACCACCGACGGCGAGCTGGTTCTGGAAGATCCGGAATACTGCGCAGATGTATCCTTTACCGTAGGAAGCTGGATTGAGCTGCTGACAAAATACAGCGATTCAGCTCAGTAGCCGATTACTCGCAGCAATAAGATAACGGGTGTGCCGCATTAAGGCTGTTCTTAATGCGGCAGCCCATTTTATAAGGAGTTAGCTATGGACCAGACAGTTAATCGTAAGTCAAACAATAAGGTCATCGTGCTTAATAAGATCAAGACATACTTTTCCAAACCGCAGAATATCATCCTTCTGTTGTTCGGCATTGTGCTGACTTTTACAACGGTTGCACCAATCGTGGCAATTGTGAAGGATACGCTCATGATCCATCCGGGAACCATCGATGCCCATTTAACGGGAAAGGCATCGGGCTATACAATTGTCAACTATGTTGACTTATTTACCAGCCGGCTGGCCAGAACGAATCTGTGGAAACCGTTATGGAATACGCTGCTTTTAGCGGTATTGACCTGTCTTATCTCGATCCTGTATGGCGGCGTGTTTGCCTTCCTTGTCACGAGGACCAATTTAAAATTTAAAAAGTATTTGAGTTCCATCTTTATTTTTCCGTATATCATGCCTCAGTGGACTCTGGCGGTTGTATGGCAGAATTTATTTAACAGCAATGCGGTGGTGGGAACGGCCAATGGACTGCTGGCCTCCCTGTTTGGAATACTGGCGCCCAAGTGGGTATGTCAGGGACTCTTTCCCAGTGCAGTTGTCCTGGGGCTTCACTACGCCCCATTTGCCTATATCCTCATCGGCGGCATTTTCCGCAACATGGATGCCAATCTGGAGGAGGCGGCCACCATTCTCGATACGCCGAAATGGAAAACCATGTTCCGGATTACCCTTCCAATGGTAAAACCGGCGATTCTGTCCACCGTACTTCTGGTATTCGGAAGCGCCATGGGAAGCTACCCGGTACCGCATTATCTGGGCTTTACGACGCTATCCACCAAATATATCTCCATGAACTCCAAGTATACCGGTGAGGCCAGTATTCTTGCCATTATCATGATGGTATTCGGAGTGGCAATTCTGACCATGAACCAGGTGAGTTTAAAGAGCAGAAAGAATTATACCACAGTTACCGGTAAATCGGGCCAGCTCTCCAAGATCAATCTGGGGAAAATGGGAAAGTATGTCATCGGTATTGTGATGATTGCAGCCACCTTCTTCACAAGTATATTCCCAATTCTTTCCTTTGCACTGGAAACCTTTCTTCCGAACCCGGGAGATTACAGCTTTTTATATACAAAAAATTTAAGCAACCTGACAACAAAATGGTGGCTGACCAGTGAAAATATCACGGAAAACGGGATGTACGGGCAGAAGGGAATCTTATATAACTCCACGATCTGGCACGCATTCTGGGGCACGCTTCTCGTCTCCGTATGCTGTGCGCTGATTGCCGGTACGATCGGTACCTTAATTGGATATGCGGTATCCAAGAACAGGAGAAGCAAATGGGCCAACTACGTAAATGGCGTGGCATTCCTGCCGTACTTAATGCCCTCCATCGCCGTTGGCGCCGCGTTCTTCATTCTCTTTTCCAACGAAAAGATCAATCTGTTCAACACCTATACGTTGTTAATCATCGCAGGAACCATCAAGTACATACCATTTGCCAGCAGAAGCGCCCTAAACTCCATGCTTCAGATCAGCAATGAGATTGAGGAGGCGGCGATTATTCAGGATCTGCCATGGTTTAAGAGGATGTTCCGAATCATCATACCGATTCAGAAATCGGCTATCATCAGCGGATATATGCTTCCGTTTATGACGTGTTTAAGAGAGTTATCCTTATTCCTGCTTCTCTGTACGCAGGGCTTCATACTTTCCACGACTCTGGATTACTTTGATGAAATGGGATTATATGCATTTTCCAGCGCCATTAACTTAATCCTGATCGTAACGATCCTGATATTTAACACATTAGTAAATAAACTGACCGGAGCAAGTCTGGACGACGGTATCGGAGGTAATTAACATGCCAGAAATTAAATTGACAAATGTGACAAAGAGATGGGGGAAGTTCTACGCGGTAGATAACTTAAACCTTGAAATTGAAGATAATTCTTTCATCACCCTGCTGGGCCCCTCCGGCTGCGGAAAGACAACTACCCTTCGTATGATCGCAGGACTGGAGACACCTACCAGCGGCCGGATTTCCATCGGAGACCGGGTGGTATTTGACAGTGAGGCGGGGATCAATGTACCGGCTAACAAACGTAAAGTGGGCTTCTTATTCCAGAACTACGCGCTGTGGCCCAACATGACGGTTTATCAGAACATTTCCTTCGGTTTGAGCAACATCAAGGAGGAAATGCCTCAGATTGATTTCGAAGCAAAGACTGCAAACGATTTGATACAGGCCCTGAAGAACGGGAAACGGATTGCCGAGCTGGTGGAAGAGTGCCGGGACAAAAAGGGCAGACTGGATATGGATAAGGTCTACTTAAAACTGATTGACGCCTACACGCTGTCGATCTACACAGCAAAAACGCTGTTTGACTTTAAAATTCATGAGAGTTCTGACCCGGACGGCGCTGCGAAGGCAAAAGCGGCAGAACTGCAGACAAAGCTGGATTCGATCCGGGCATCCTACAGAGGAAAGGGCCAGGAATTAAACAGTGAATTTGCCGTAGTAAACGGCGGGAAACTATTGACAGAGAACAGAAAGCTTCATAAAGAAGAGGTAGAACAGGCGGTGAGACGTGTTTCCCGTATCGTTAAAATCGGACCGTTCATGAACCGTTACCCGGCGGAACTGTCAGGCGGACAGCAGCAGCGTGTTGCCATTGCCAGGACCCTGGCTCCCGAACCCGCGGTGCTCTTCATGGATGAACCGCTGTCGAACCTGGACGCCAAGCTGCGTCTGGAGATGCGTTATGAGCTTCAGCGTCTGCATGTGGAGACGGGCAGTACCTTCGTCTATGTCACCCATGATCAGATGGAGGCCATGACACTGGCTACAAAGATCTGTCTCATCAACAACGGCGTACTGCAGCAGTACGAGGCCCCCTTAGATGTATACAACCGTCCGCGCAATCTCTTCGTGGCAGATTTCGTCGGGAATCCTTCTATCAACTTCATGGAGGCAAAGGGCAGACAGAGAACTGATGGTTCCCTGGAGCTGACCGTCCTGGACGGTGAAAAAGCCATATTCCTGCCGGAAAAACCGCTTTCCATGGATCGCTGGTTTATGGAACGGAACCAGGCTGATGAGGAGGCCGAGAAGAAAAAACAGGAAATTTTAAAAGACAAAAAGGCAGTGGAAAAAGGAAATAAAGACGAGACCTTTAAATACCATATTGCGAAGGTTGACGAGAGCGATTACGCGGTGGAAGACGATCCTGTGATCACAGACGAAGACTTTGTCATCGGCGTAAGACCGGAATGCATTAAGCTGAGTCCTGCCGGTCAGGGAAGCTTAAATGCTACGATCTACGGAGCCATGCCTACCGGTATGGAGTCCACCGTGAAACTCCGTGTCGGCGATTACCTGCTGACGGGTGTGATCTTTGGAGGCGTCACTTACCAGATCGGTGAGAAGACCGGTGTGGATATCGAAGGAAACGATATTCTGCTGTTTGACCGGAAGTCAGGGAAATGCGTGACTGCGGGTAAGATTCAATTTGTAAAATAGAAGAAGGGCCGGAGTTATTATGAGATATGCCAGGTGTGCTTAGTCATCTGTCGTTTATCATGGTAACTCAGGCCCTTCCCACTTTTTTATTTCCATCATATAATATAGTGACAGAGGATAATCAGGGGAATTACCTGTATCTGATTCTGATCCTGCTGGTTCTTCTGGCCTCCATCATATGCCTGGAGATATTTGACAGGCTGATTGACCAGAAATCCATTCAGATTCTAATCGGAAATAAACGGCAGCTGCGGTTTGCGGTCACTTCACTGATGTTCATTGACGTTTACCTGCTGATTATACCCACGGCCATAAGGCAGGCGACCGCTATCTGACTGGTGTAGCACGGATGATGGCTGATTTTTTCGGTGATGACAACATATGCCGGCTTGGTGGCGACGAATTTCTGATTTTGATTCCGGATAAGACGGAAGAAGAGACGGAGAACATGCTGGAAGAAGCCTGTCAGAAGATGAAAGAGACTTTCAATGAGCAGAATGTGCCGATCCGGCTATCGGTCAGTTATGGGGTGGTGGAGGTGGGAAAACTGCCGTTTGCAGCCGTATCTGATATTTTGGAGCCTACAGACCGCAAGATGTATACAAAGAAAAAAGAAACTCATAAAATGAAACGGTGACAGAATATTAAACGAAAAATCAGCCCACGCAGCAGGGTGGAAAATGCTGTGTGGGCTGATTTTGCTGATTTTTATTCAGACTCCGAATTCTTCTAAAAGCTTATGCTGAAATTCTTTGTCCCCGGCCGCACGGATCATATCCTCTGTGCGGGAGGCGGCAATCAGCTTAAGATTTAACTGATTGATCCGATTTTGACCTTCCGTCAAGCCTTCAGCCAGTCCTTCTTCAAGTCCTTCCCTCCGAATGAACTGTTCCCGTTCCCAAGATTTCATATAATTAATTCCAACCTCCTTATCACGCTTCACCTTACTGACAAGATCGTGGATTTTGGCAATGTTATCGTCAGTCACATTGTCTTCCGTGCTTTTCTCCATATATTTTAACATATCGCGCAGAGATTTTCCAGGATTTCCGGCAGTGCCTTTTGTATACAAATACAGCTTTACCAAACCATCGTCATAAGGAACAGACGGTTCTTCCAGACAAAGGTTTTTCACCGTATATACCATACGATCCATGCCAAACGGATCGTATGGAAGAATCATAATAATCATGACATTCTTCAATTTACTGTAATCTGCCCCTGTCTCCAAAAGCTGCGAGTCGATGAGAGCATCATAATAGCGGGTCCGCTTAGGCAGTGTTTCTTTTTCATACGTGTTATTAGGCTCAATATCATAGATATCTGCGGCAACTTCGATATCGTCTCCGGACCTGTCCTCAATATACGCATCCATCCGGATGCCGTGGCGGCCGGTATCGATCCCGAGTAAAACTTTTTGAGGGATAACTTTAATTTTCTGTATAGGCCGTCCCAGAATCGTACTGAGAAGAATCCGGCAGAATTCCTCCCCGATTCCTTCTTTGGAAACCATTTCCTGAAACAGGAAATCATCCATCAGGTTTAAATCTTCCAGTTTGCGTTTTTTCATAAGCACGATTCTCCTTGGTCAGTATTAGATTTAATAATGTGGAATTTCTTCGGCAGAATGCCTGGATTCTTCTGTACTCAGAAGCTGTGGCAGAAGATGCAGCGCAGCGGAATACTGCGGCGATCAAAACTATGATAGTAATACTATAAACAATTGTTGGGTACTTTGCAAGTAAAAACGGCAATGAAGCAGGATAAACTTGTAAACTTACAGAATTATGAAAAGCCGCTTTCGTCAATTACTTTAGCCGAGATTTCGGGATTTTCGTTCCGGACCCGGCTCCCTGGCGGAACGAAAATCCCAAAATCTCTCTCAGCCTTATGAGGAACCACACTTCTCGGCAGCCTCCGTTCCCTCTGTCTTACTCCCCAATATTTTCCATATAAAGCGCTCTGTAATCATTCGGCGTCATACCCGCGGATTTTTTAAACTGGCGCGAAAAGTATTTTTCGTCCTCAAATCCCACTTCATGAGCGATCTGGCGTATCTTTACCAGGGGATCCTTCAGCATTTCCTTTGCATGGCTGATTCTTATATTGTTCAAATAAGTAATCATGGTCACATGAAACGTCTGTTTGAACTTCCGGCAAAGATATTCCTGGTTGACGAAAAACATCTGCGCACAGGCGGCCTGGCTGAAGGGCTGGTTATAATTCAGTTCAATGTAGTGGGCAACCTGGTAAATCATGTCTGCCTCCGGAGCGTGTACAGACTTAAGTTCCTGATAGAGAAACGAGATATCCGCCTGCATCCGCTTCAAAAAGCGGGGGAAAGACAAATGCATGGATTCATCCATGGTATCGCAGAAGCGCATAACCTGATAGCCGGAAGCGTGAACAAAGCCTTTATGGCGTTGTTTCAGCAGATCCGCCCATGAGTCAATCAGCTGGTTTTCATCCTGTACGGCGTTCCATATGACAGCCAGATACGGGTTATAATTTGCCGTGCGGTTTTTGATCCAGAGAGAAAGGCTGTCAGCGATCAGCTCATCATTGCCGGTTAGAAAGGCGGAGAGCAGCATGCGGTTATCCAGCTCCTTTTGACTGTCTGTCATTCGAATTTGCATGACCTGCGTCAGGGAATCCGTTTTGACAGATACAGGAGAAAAGACAGCCATATCAAAGGCGCCGAATGCCGTTTTGGCTTCCTGGTATACTTCTATAATTCCAGCAGGAAAACGGCCGGAAGCAATTCCCATGCATGCAGGAAATGGCAGAGTGCTCTGCCTGTCTGTCAGGAATTCCTTCAGCTTTTCCATTAATGACGGATCCCATACAGTCAAAAACGCCGTGATCTCGTGGACGCGGTCAGCCGGAAGCAGAAAACCGGCATTCCATCTGGTTAAGAAAGCAGAAATGGAATCGCGATAGCGGTGAAACGGTTCTTTCCAGGAATCATCCCCGGGAAGGACGAATGGCTCGGCATTAAAATAGGCAATCCCGCAGTCGGTGAGGCCGGACAGCTCGGGAGACAGTTCTGTCAGCTTATTGTATGCATGCTCCGGATGATCACCGTGAATCAGTCTTGACACCAGGTTTTCCCGGCATAAGGCCGTCATGGAACTGATCTGATCCTTATGGACCAGAGCCGTATGATACAAATTGTGTTCCTGGTTCCAGGCGAGGACCGCTTTTTTTACAGCCGCGATCAGCTGGTCCTGATCCAGCGGCTTTAAGAGATAATCCACGCCTCCATGCTGCAGGGAACTTCTCACATAGTCGAAGTTATTATAGCCGGAAATGACGATGACCTTGATGTGCTGCATGGTTCCCGTAATATATTTCATCAAATCAATGCCGGATAAATCCTGCATGACGATATCGGTAATCAGGATCTCAGGCTGCTCTGCCTCCATGATACGGATCGCCTCCTGGGGCGTAAGGGCCTCATGGATTTCTGTGATCCCAAGCTCCTGCCACGGAACAAGAAGTTTTACGGCCCGGATCACGTGGGCTTCATCATCTACGATCAGTACTTTCATGACCTGCTCCTTTCTTCTGTGTATTCCAGCATCCGGTAGTCCGCCTGGATATGTATGGTGGTGCCAGTCTTTCCATCGGAAAGAATCTCCATGGAACACTGGTTTTTATAATTCAGCAGGAGACGCTGATAGACGTTCTGCATCCCGATGTTGTTTGATACGTACCGGTTTTCCTTATCTGCCTCCAGCTGCTGTTCGCTCTTTAAAACAGCAGAACTGCGGGATGGCTGCTCTTTTGAAAAGCGGTTTAGGGAGGCGACAAAGGTTACCGCGTCAGAGGAAGCCGCCGCTGCCTTTACCTGATGAAGAGAACGGGTCAGTTCTTCCAGCTTTTCTGCCGCAATTCCGGTTCCGGTATCGATCACGAAGAGGTGAAGATAGTTGCCTTCTGCATACGCACGGATGCTTAAGCGGCTGCATTCCAGCTTCAGCAGATTCCCATGGCGTATGGAATTTTCAACCAGAGGCTGTAGCGTCATCTTCGGGATCAGCATGGTTCCCGCCTCATCGGATATATCAAATTCTGTCTCCAGTGAATTTGGAAAACGAAGCTTCTGAAGCTTCAAATACAGCTCGATGTAATGAAGCGCGTCGTTTAGAGGAACGAGATTGTGAGCGGTATCCATGGAGTAGTGCATCATCTGGCCCAGAGCCGTGATGGACTGGTACAGAGGCAGATTGCCGCCCTCTAAGGCATTGGTTGCCAGACACTGGAGCGTGTTGTGGATAAAGTGAGGGTTGATCTGAGCCTGAAGGGCCTTTAATTCACTTGTCCGGTTTGCCAGCTCCAGCTGATACTGGTGTATGATGAAGTTTTTGATGGAGTACATCATCTTTCGGATGGTAATGAGCAGCGATCCAATCTCATCATTTTTCGTGTAGGTGATATAGGAAGACATATTGGCATCCAGATCGCCGGCACTGACGGCTTCCGCATAGGCCGTTACCTTGCGGATCGGCGCGGTAAAGCGAATGACGGTTATGACGATCAGAAGAATCTCCGCCAGCGTTACAAGGATAAAGGAGTACAGCATCATGTGGAAGAAGCGGCTTGCCTTTTCATATACAAAGGCTTTCGGTGAGATTTTGATTAAATACCAGTCCACCGGAGCCTCCGAGATGCGGCTGCAGATGACAATATCCTCGGAATCCGCGTCGAGGACCACGGGGTCTCCCGGTTCCAGGGAGGCGGAAAGAATGTCCTGAATAACCGGATTGCGGGTCTGTGTGGCTATTTCTTCCGGTTTGCTGCTGTAGACGTAACTTCCATTCCCATCTACCAGACAGAGGTATTCCTTTTCCTTAAACAGGGGGGAACAGATGGAATCTAAGACGGACACGGGAATGTCGATGGTTATTTCTCCCAGGGAATCAGTGACGGAAGGAATCTGGTAAATCGGCATGTGCAGAGAAAAAACCAGGGAAAATTCTCTTCCGGACAATTCCTGGAAATTATAGTTGGACTGCATATGAGCCGATGTCACATAGGAGTGGTACGGTTCGCAGGGGAAACGCCGCTCCTGGCTTAAGTAAATATGGTCCTTTTCATACCGCTGCATATCGGACTGGAGCAGCAGGGATTTTTTTAAGTTAAATGCGGAAAGCTGAATCTGCGAGGCGTCCGGCACACTGGAGTAGAGCGTCTGCAGAAAATCAAAGATCCGCGATTCCGTCTGAAGCAGGCGGTAGCTGGATACAGACTGTTCCCTTCCCGACAGAATATCCATGACCTCGGAGTTAAAGTAGAGACCGCGCGCCGTATAATCCACCAGCTTCACATAGTCGGAAATGCTGTTTCCGGTGGCGTGCATCGTATCGGTCGTCTGAGAGACAAATTCCTCGTCCAGAGACGTTTTGATATACTCGTAGGAAAAGAACCAGTATACCAGAAACGGTACGAGAATACAGATAAAGAGCAGTGATAATAATTTGATTCGGATGCTGACAAAACGCTGACTGTTCATACACTTATTTCCCCCAACCCCACAGTGATCTGACACCATTCTACCATAAACACTAAATTCGTGAAAGACCTCATTAAGTGTTTAGGTGTGCATTCCTTTCTTCCAAACGGTGAAGTCAAAATTGTCCTCCTATCATATCAAAAACGTGAGTGTAAAAAAGAGCCGCATTCTATTACAATGAAGTCACAACAAAGAAAGAGAGAATCCAGAAAACAGAGTGATGGCTATTTTTAGTTTCCTCCCTGAAAGTGTCATGGTATACTAAAAGAAATATTGTGATATCAATCCATCAGGGGGAGTGTTTTACGATGAAGAGAAGGATTAAAACTGGTTTGATAACAGCGGGGATTATACTGGGATTAACAGGGTGCGGAAGCCAAAATGCGGAACGTGATGCGGCGGAGTTACCCGCAGAACCGGGAATTGTGCTGACAGTGAGCATGCCGTCTTCCGAATGGGGCGGCTATGGGAAAGAACTGGAAAAACTGTATCAAAAGGATCACCCGGAGATTGAACGCATTGAGTGGAATCTGGTGGACCGCAGTATGTATTCCGATTTGCTGCGGGTCAGTCTGGCATCACAGAAGCTTCCGGATATCATCTGCGTAGGCTTTGAGGGCTCCATGGAAGAATGGAAAGACCATTTGCTTCCATTGGAAGATTTCACTTCACTGGAGAAGCTTCCGATGCCGTACCGCACCATGGGAAGTCTGGAGGGAACGGTCTACTCAGTCCCCATCCAGATTCAGGGGATCGGGATCGCCTATAACAGAAAGCTTTTAAAAGCAGCCGGATGGGATCGTTTTCCCGTCACAAAATCCGAATTTGAACAGTTATGCACGGATCTGGAAGACCAGGAAATAAAGCCCATGATGAACCATTATAAAGAGACGCTGCTCACCATGGCCAATAACTTATTCATGCTTCCTGCGATGGCGGCGGACAATCCTGCCGCATATATGGAATCTCTGTTAGAAGAGGAGCGGCAGCAGGAGTATGAAGAGAACTGGCAGGCGCTGGCGGACTATTTTGATCTGACGCTTCGCTTCGGAAACCGGGATTCCTTAACGACGGGAGCACCGACCGCGAGAGATTACTTCTTCATCGAAAAATACGCAATGCTAAATGACGAGGGCAGCTGGCTTGCGCCGGTTCTGGCAAAGTCCAAACCGGTACTGGAAAAGGATATTTCCATCGGAGCGATCCCCCTCTACGAGGAAGCGGAGAGAAATAAGCTGATCGTGGAAGTGCAGGCGCTGTCTGTGGTAAAAAGCAGCCGCCATCCGGAGGAAGCCGGGGAGTTCCTTTACTGGCTTGCCACATCGGAGGAAGCGTCCCGGTATTTAAAAGAGACGATGGGCTGTCTTCCGGTCATGGACATGAACGACGAAAGCTTAGAGGGGCTGTCTCCTCTGGCGGCCGAAGTAAAGAAAAGCATAAACGAAGGCGAGACCGCGCTCGACGTAGTCAACTGCCTTCCGGGGGAACTGAAAAATAAGAGTGCCGAACTCTGGGGCTTTTACTTAACCGGTGATTTGAGCCGGGAGGAGGTTTTACAGGATTATCAATCTCTCTGGAAAGATTATATGAAACATAATTAGGGAGGTTATTCAAAATGTCAGTGATTCATTATCAGAAAAAAGAAGACATGAAGTTTGAGGCAGCAGGCAATGGAATTTTAAGGGCAGAGATGCTTCCGGGCATGGTGGAAGGCGTACATACCTACAAATGCAGGGTGGCAGCAGGAACCGTGGTGACGCTGGAAACCTTTGGCGATCAGACACAGATTTATTACTTTACCAAAGGCGAAGGCTATGTGGCCACACCGAAGAAGGCGTTTAACATCGAGGAACCGTCTCTGTTTATTCCAAACATGGACAAAGAAGAGAATCTTTTACACGCCGTAACAGACATGGAATTTTTGCAGCTGACTTGTGTCATGCTTCCGGAAGATTACGAGCAGTTCGATCACTGGCACATTGCACTGCCGAGATTTTGTCCGCTGAGCGGCTGCATCGAATATATTGAAGGCTTCCGTCCGGAAGGCATCAAAGCGCTTTCTATTCTGGATACCCATTTTCTTACCCGTATGACGATGGGCGCCATCATCGGAAAAGGACCGAACAAGGCGGATCCTCACAGCCACGACAACCTTTATCAGTGGTATTACGGAATGCCGGGTACGAAATTCATCTACCGTGCGGCGGATGAGGAGATCGAGCTTCACGAAGGCGGCTGGGCCTTCATTCCAACCGACATTGAACATGCGATTGAAATTGAACCGGATGAGACGGTGAACTACGTCTGGTTTGAGATTGAACTGACAAAGGCAGAGCTGGCGGCAAAAAAAGCTCAGTAATTCATACAAGGAGAGGGACTTAATATGATGAAAAGAATAACGGCTGCGGTCTTAGCTGCGGCAATGGCAGCATCACTTACGGCATGCGGGGGCAATGGCGCAAAAGAAACGACACAGGCGGCGGCACAGACGTCTCAGGAGGCAGCCACAGTTGCAGGCGGCGCATCCACAACGGATGGAAAAGAGCCGGTCACCCTGAGATTCTCCTGGTGGGGCGGTGAGACAAGACATAAGGCGACCATGGCGGCCGTCGAGGCATTTGAACAGGAATATCCATGGGTAACCGTAGAATGTGAATACTCCTCATGGGATGGCTGGACCGATAAAGTGGCCACCCAGCTGGCAGGAGGAACCGCTCCTGATCTGATGCAGATTAACTGGAACTGGCTTTACCAGTTTTCATCCGACGGTTCCAAGTTCGCAGATTTAAATCAGTTTAAAGACATCATCTCCCTTGACAACTGGTCAGAGACCAACTTGGCAGCCATGACCGTCGGCGGAAAGCTTCAGGGAGTTCCGATTTCCATCACAGGAAAGCTTCCGATGTACAACAAGACTACCTTCGACAAGGCCGGTGTTGCCATTCCCACATCTTTTGAAGAACTTCGCGCGGCGGGAAAGGCATTTCAGGAAAAACTGGGCGACGATTACTATCCGTTGGCCGAGGAAGGCTACGAGAGAATGATCTGGATGGTCATGTACCTGCAGGAGAAGTACGGAAAAGAATGGATTAAGGATTTATCCGTCAATTACTCGGTGGAAGAAGTGACAGAGGGCATGGAATGGATCAACTCTCTGGAGGAAGACCATGTATTCCCGAAGATCGCCACCATTGCCGGGGACGGTGCGGAAAATTTCTTATCCAACAAGAAGTGGATGGACGGACACTACGCAGGACTGACCGAGTATGATTCCAACGTTCAGGAAATCGCTGACTCTTTAGATGAAGGACAGGAGTTGGTACTGGGCGACTACCCGACCGATTTGGGACCGAATCCGGCTGGTATGAGCAAGGTTTCCCAGGGCTTCGCCATCACAGAGACCTCTGAACACAAGGAAGAGGCCGCCTTACTTCTGGAGTACATCACCTCCAACGAAAATGGCGTGAAATTAATGGGAACCGAGCGCGGAACCGTGTGCAACACAGCTGCGAAGAAGATTCTGGAGGATGCGGACATTTTAGGCGGTCAGACGCTGGAAGGCAACCAGAAGGTGCTTGCGTTCTGTCATTATACCTTTGATCCTAATTTTGAGAACTCTGCATTAAAGGAGCGTACCGGCGCTTACTACGAAGTATTTGACAACTTAAGCGCAGGAGCAGATCCGGCGGAGATGGCACAGTACCTAATCGATTCCATCAATGACGTGAATGCGGCTAACCCATACTAATTAAGAGTGACAGGATATAACAAAAAAGGGACGCTGCCGGGGCGGCGTTCCCTTTTTGTACCCTTTTTCAGCCAAATGTCTGGAAAATTCAACTAAAAATAAAAAGGAGGAGCTGTATTTAATGAATCTGACACCATTTTTCAAAGAATATATGAAAAATTACGAGGGGCTCGACGATTATCTGGTGGAAATTGATGGTCAGTCCATGTATGAATGGAATTATGAGGACGGCTGCTTATTTGTCGGCGCCTCCCGTCTTTATAAGCTGACGGGAGACCGGGAGTATCTGGATTTTATCGTAAAGATGGTGAGTCCCTATATTGAAGAGGACGGAACGATAAAGAGTTACCACCGGGAAGAGTACAATCTCGATTTTATCAATGCGGGAAAAATCTTCTACTTTCTCTATGATGAGACAGGAGAGGAGCGGTACAGGAGGGCGTGCGATACTCTGATGACCCAGCTGACCTATCAGCCCCGCCTGACTACCGGCAATTTCTGGCATAAGCTGATCTATCCGTTCCAGGTCTGGCTGGATGGCCTTTACATGGGACAGCCGTTTTATATGGAGTATGAAAACCGTTTTAACGAACGGAAGAATTACAGCGATATTATGAACCAGTTCAACCAGGCAAGAACACTTCTCTATGATGAGAAGACCGGCCTGTATTACCACGCTTACGACGAATACAAAGACAGAAAATGGGCCGATCCCGAGACGGGGCTGTCACCCAACTTCTGGCTTCGCTCCATCGGCTGGTATTTAATGGCGCTGGTGGATTGCTATGAGCTGGCTTCCGAGGAAATCTATGAGGTGAAAGCCAGATTCGGTGAGCTTTTAAGAGAGGCGGTTCACGGAATTTTAAAGTATCAGGATGAGAAGAGCAAACTGTTCTTCCAGCTTCCTGCACTGCCGGATCAGGAGGGGAATTACCTGGAAACATCAGGGTCGCTCATGGTGGCCTACGCAGTTTTAAAGGGCTGCCGCCTGGGCGCTCTTCTGGAAGAAAAATATGCCGAAAGAGGAAAAGAAATCTACGATGCCGTGCTGGAACAGAACATATACCAGGCAGAAGACGGAGCTTACCATTTATCCGGAACGTGCGCAGTGGCAGGTCTGGGACCCCGTACAGAACGGGATGGAAGCATCGCCTACTACTTATCGGAGCCGGTAGTTGATGATGATGTAAAGGCCGTGGGGGTACTTATGATGGTAACGGCCGAACTGATGAAAATGGATTGATAGGAGTGAGAGTATGGAAGCACAGCCTGCAAAGACACGAAACTGGAAGAATTTTTACCGTAAATACAGGGGATTTTTCTACATCCTTCCATGGATAATAGGATTCATGATCTTTAAATTTTATCCATTTATCATGTCCCTGTTTTACAGCTTTACTAACTACAGCTTATTTAAGCCGGGAACGGAATTCATCGGTCTCGATAACTATTTAAGCATATTTCATACAAAGAAATACATAAAAGCGTTTAAGGTAACATTTCAATATGCATTTCTCACGGTGCCGTTAAAACTGGCGTTTTCCCTGTTCATCGCATATATCTTAAACTTTAAACTGAAATTCGTGAAAATGTTCCGGACCATCTACTATATTCCTTCCATCTTGGGAGGTTCCGTGGCAATCGCGGTTGTGTGGAAATTCATTTTCCAGGGGGACGGTTTAATCAATCAGTTTATCCAGATGTTCGGCGGTGAAAAGATTAATTTCCTTGGCAGCACCCACTATGCACTCTTCGTAATCTGCCTGCTTCGCGTGTGGCAGTTTGGTTCCGCCATGGTGATTTTTCTGGCTGCGCTAAAGGGCGTTCCGCAGGAACTTTACGAGGCCGCTTCGATCGATGGCGCCGGAAAATGGAGACAGTTCTTCTCTGTTACGGTACCGCTGATTACACCGGTTATTTTCTATAATCTGATCACACAGCTCTGCGAGGCATTCCAGGAGTTCAACAGCGCATTTATCATCACAAAGGGAGGTCCTTTGGGCTCGACGACGCTGATCTCTCTGCTGATTTACCAGAATGCGTTCCGCACGTATGAGATGGGACTTGCCAGCGCGATGGCGTGGCTGTTGTTTATTATCATCTGTACTCTGACCGTGGCTTCCTTTGCCAGCCAGAAGTACTGGGTTTATTACTCGGATGATGAGAGATAGGGGGGGACGATAAGGATGAGTAAGAAAACAAGAGAACAGGTCAGCACGGTCCTTCGCTATACCGTTCTGATTCTGGTTGGCTTCGTCATGTTTTACCCGATGCTCTGGATGGTGGGCGCGTCTTTTAAGGCCAGCAACAATGAAATTTACTCGACCATCAGCTTTCTTCCGAAGAGTCCGTCGTTTCAGGCTTACATCGACGGCTGGACCGCGACGGGCAATCCGTACAGTCTCTATCTGATCAATACCTTCAAGATCGTCATACCGAAGGTGATCGGAGCGGTGGTGGCCAGCGTCGTAACGGCATACGGTTTTTCCCGGTTCGAGTTTCCGGGAAAGAATTTCTGGTTTTCTATCCTGCTGGCGACGCTGTTTCTGCCGCAGGTTGTCTTAAACATTCCCCAGTTCCTGTTATTCCGGACGTGGGGATGGACGAATTCCTATCTGCCGCTGGTCGTCCCGGCCTTCTTCGGAGCCGAACCGTACTTCATCTTTATGCTGGTTCAGTTTATGAGGTCCGTATCCAGGGAACTGGAGGAAGCGGCGGAGATCGACGGCTGTAATTCCTTCCAGAGACTGGTATACATCGTGGTACCCATGGTAAAGCCAACGATCGTCTCCGTGGCGCTGTTCCAGTTCATGTGGGCGTTTAACGATTTCCAGGGACCGTTAATCTATATCGACAGTGTGAAAAAGTATCCGACTTCCCTCGGCCTGCGCCTCTTGACAGATGCGGAAACCGGCTTTGAGTGGAACAAAGTGCTGGCACTGTCAGTTATCACCCTGCTTCCGTCTCTGATCGTATTCTTCCTGGCGCAGGATCAGTTCGTAGACGGCATTGCGGCAGGAGGTGTAAAGGGGTAAGTATATGAAAGCAAACGTGATTTTTAAGACTTCCCGGAAGTTTCTGCTGGAGTGGGAGGACTTCGGAGTCTTTTATACAGAGAAAGAGTATGAAGTGTGGCTGAATGGCCGGTATGTTCTGACAAGCAGCCGCGTGATCCAGACCGTGTCGGGCCTTGCACCCGACACGGAGTACCGCGTAACCCTGCGGTGCGGCGGAGACATCTGTTCCGAGTTTTCCGTCCGCACTGACTATGAATTTGTCACGCTGAACGTGCGGAGATTTGGCGCGAAGGGTGACGGGATCCATGATGATACGCTGGCCATCCAGACGGCGATCGCCTCCTGTCCGAAAGACGGGAGAGTGTATATACCGGAGGGGAAGTATCTTGTGACCAGCCTGTTTTTAAAAAGTGACTTCACACTGGACATCGGTAAAAATGCCGTGCTTTTGGGCCATGCAGAACGGGAGAAGTTCGGTGTGCTTCCCGGTATGATTCAGAGCTATGATGAGACAGGGGAATATAATCTCGGATCGTGGGAGGGAAATCCTCTCGACATCTTTACCAGCATGATTACGGGAATCCACGTGTCAAATGTAGTGATTACCGGGGAAGGCACCCTGGATGGATGCGCCACCTTTGACGACTGGTGGGAGGACGACAGGGCCAAAATCATAGCATTCCGGCCCCGTATGGTATTTTTAAATCACTGTGACCACGTGGTTCTTCACGGAGTCACCATACAGAACAGTCCTTCCTGGAATCTTCATCCCTATTTTTCGGATGATCTCCGTTTCCTCGATTTGACGATCTTAAATCCATGGGATTCCCCGAATACGGATGGCATGGATCCCGAATCGGTGAACGGTCTGGAAATTGCCGGCATCTATTTTTCCCTGGGAGACGACTGCATCGCACTCAAGTCCGGGAAATACTATATGGGCCATAAATACAAGGTACCGTCGCAGAACATCGAGGTGCGCCAGTGCTGTATGAACAACGGACACGGCGCAGTGACCATCGGAAGTGAGATGGCGGCGGGAGTGAAACACGTTCACGTAAAAGACTGTTTATTCCTGCACACCGACCGCGGACTGCGGATCAAGACGAGGCGCGGACGAGGAAAAGACGCCGTTGTGGAAGATATCTGCTTTGAGAATATCCGCATGGACCATGTGCTGACTCCCTTTGTCTTAAATTCCTTTTACAACTGCTGTGATCCCGACTGCCATTCCGATTATGTGAAATGCAAGTCGCCTCTTCCGGTGGATGAGCGGACGCCCTCCGTGAAGCAGATGGTGTTCCGCAATATCGAGGCTCACAACTGCCATGTAGCCGGAGCATTTCTGTATGGACTTCCTGAGAAAAAGGTAGATTACGTGGAATTCGACCATGTGACCATCGATTACGATGAAAATCCGGAACCGGATGAGCCCGCCATGATGGATGACATCGGGCTGACTGCAAAAATGGGACTCTACATCAACAATGTCCAGAAACTGGTGTTGAACGACGTCTCCATAAGCGGCTGTGAAGGCGAGCCCATGATTTTTGAACATATCGGCCAAATAACCGGAAATCAAACCATGACAGGCAGTACTGTTATCAATTCCGGCACGGAAGGAGAAAGAACATGAGTATGACGATTGCCGCTACGGCAAGTACGGCTGCGGGCGGAGATGATCCCATTCTGTTTCGGGGACCGTTTGAGGAGACGATTCCCCAGATGGCCGCGCTGGGATACCGCGCTGTGGAACTTCACATTTACGACTCGGACCAGATCGACCGGGAACGGTTATACCGCCTGTTGGCGGAGAATCACGTAGTTCTCACTTCCATCGGAACCGGTTCCGCCTATGAGCGGGACGGCATCTGTCTCGGAAGCTCGGATCCGGAGAAGCGGGCGGCGGCCATACGCCGTCTGACCGGACACATGGTGACAGCCGCCCCGTTCCATGGCATCGTTATCATCGGTCTCATCGCGGGAAGATTTTCCGACTGCGGCCAGGATGGAGAAGCATTTAAACGGAATCTGACGGAGAGCTTAAAGCTCTGCGCAAAGGAAGCAAAAGCACACGACGTAACCCTGGGCTTTGAGGTGATGAACCGGTTTGAGAGCGATTATGGAACCACGATCAGGGAGGCTTCCTGGCTCCTGCGTGCGGTGGGCTCTGACCGGCTGAAGCTTCATCTGGATACGGTTCACTTAAATATCGAGGAAGACGATATCGGCAAAGCGATCGAAAGCGCCGGCAGTGCCGTCTGCCACGTCCATGTGGCGGACAATAACCGCTGGTATCCGGGGCATGCCCACTATAATTTCACGGAAACACTGACAGCCCTGCACCGTGTAGGTTACCGCGGAGCGCTGGCCCTGGAAATCACGAATGCGCCAGATACAGAGACTGCCGCTAAAAAAAGCCTCTCCTATTTAAGCTCAATTCTTGAGACACTGCCGCATCTTTCATGACGGCAGGAGAGAGGCGGACAGACGGAAGTGATAAAATGTTATTTGACAGAAAGCAGCTGGTAAAGCTGATAGTACCTCTGGTTTGTGAACAGGTAATTATGGGCACCATTGGGATTGCCGATATGCTGATGGTCGCCTCGGTAGGGGAGACAGCGATTTCGGGGATTTCCCTTATAGACTCCATCAACCTTTTATTTAACAGCATGTTTGCCGCGCTGGTAACAGGCGGAACCATCGTCTGTACCCAGTATCTGGGAAAACGGGAAGCGGATATGGCCAATCTTGCCGCAAAGCATCTGCTGGGGATTTCCCTTCTGTTCTCCCTGGCAGTGGCAGGTATGTGTTTTCTGTTTCGCAGAATGGTGGTATACGGTCTCTATGGTTCAGCGGAGCCGGAGGTTCTCCGCCAGGCCATGATTTATTTCTGCTTTTCCATGGCCTCCTATCCGTTTCTGATGATGCTGGACAGCTGCGGCGCCATTTTCCGTTCCATGGGAAATGCTGCGCTGCCATTTTCCGTATCCTTCTTTATGAGCATCATCAATATTGTGTTAAATGCTGTATTTATTTTTGGCCTTCACTGGGGCGTGTTCGGGGCCGGATTTGCAACCTTTCTGGCACGGGCCGTCAGCAGCGCAGCCATCTTTCTTTTTTTATACCATCATAAAGGGGCTGTCCGGATTCAATCCTTCTTTGGAAGCGGCTGGCACGGCTTCATGATGAAAAATATTCTTAAGCTGGCGGTTCCAACCGGTCTGGAGGACAGCATTTTCCATATCGGAAAACTGCTGGTACAGGGAATTGTCACCTCCTATGGAACGGCGGCCATAGCCGCCAATGCGGTGGCGCTTACGATCTCTGAATTCACCCATATGCCCGGATTTGCCATCGGTCTCGCCCTGATTACCGTTGTAGGCCGCTGCGTCGGCGCAGGAGAGATCCAGCAGGCCAGGTATTACGTAAAAAAGATCACCGGGGTATCCTTTCTGGTGACAGGAGCGGCCGCGGTATTATCCTGGATTTTTGCGGGACCGGTGGTGGGTTTCTATCAGATGAACCGCGAGACGTGGGAACTGGCCTCTGAAATTGTGAGGTGGCAGGCCGTGGCGTGTCTCTTCTTCTGGGTGCCGGCTTTTAATATATCCGACGCGTTAAGAGCCGCCAGTGATGTCCGCTTTACCATGGCTGTGTCCATGATCTCCATGTGGGTGTTCCGCGTCGGGTGCAGCGCTTTATTCCGGGAAATCCTGGATATTGGCGTCATCTGCGTATGGTTCGCCATGTTTTTAGACTGGATGTTCCGGGCAGTGGTTTTCCTGATCCGTTTTCATGGTTCGAAATGGGAGGGCAGAATGTTTCTTTGAGGAGACATTCTGAAAAAAATCAATTCTATTTGACAATAATACGATATCGAAGTATTATAATATTATCAAAAGCTTCGATATCGAAGTTAAATAGAAAAGTGAGGTCAGACCATGATTTATGCAGGCGAGGAAAAGTTAAAAAGACAGGCGGAAAACGGTTTCCCGAAGGGAATCACAAAGATCTGTGACAATGTGTATTTTGCACTGGGGTATGGCGGCAGTACCTGTACGCTGGTTATAGGAGAGAATTCCTGTATTCTGGTGGATACGTTAAACGGCACCGCTCCGGCGGAGGAGGTAAAGGAAGCGTTTAAAAAACTGACGGATAAGCCCATCAGGACCATTATCTATACCCACTACTTCCATTTCGACCACACCTCCGGGGCGTCGGTATTTGCAGAACCGGGTACGCGGATAATTGGAAGGAAACCGACCTACCCTCAATACGGCAGAACCGGTATGATCCGGGATATCTGCGGAGTGCGGGGGGCCAGGCAGTTTGGCGTTGGCTTAACACCGGAAGAAAACATCTGTGTCGGAATCGGACCGCGAAATGAAATTAACGGTGAGAAGGGGAATCTTCCCTGCAGTGAACTGTTTGAGGAGGAGCTACTGGAACTGGAGTCAGACGGCATTAAGGCAGTTCTGGCGGCAGCACCCGGAGAGACGGATGACCAGATCTTCGTCTGGTTCCCGCAGCACCGGGTTCTCTGCTGCGGTGACAACTATTATGAATCCTGGCCGAACTTATATGCGATCCGCGGCGGTCAGTACCGTGACATAAGCGGCTGGATCGATTCGCTGGATAAGATGAGGGAATACAGGGCAGAGTATCTGCTTCCGGGACATACGAAGGCAGTAATCGGCAGCAGGCAGGTGGAAACAACTCTGAAAAATTACCGGGACGCGCTGGAATATGTACTCACAGAGACACTTCAGGGCATGAATGAGGGACTTACGCCGGATGAACTGGTTGAACGCGTCCGCCTTCCGGAACCGCTTGCATCCCTCCCGTATCTGCAGGAGTATTACGGAACCGTGGAATGGTCTGTCCGTTCCATCTACACCGGATACCTGGGCTGGTTTGACGGAAATCCCACAAAGTTAGGACACATGGCCACGAAAGAGCGGGCGGAAAAGACGGTTTCCATGATGGGCGGTCCCGCACGGGTGCTTGCCGAAGGAGCCGCAGCCCTGAAGCGCGGAGAGGCGCAGTGGGCTGCAGAGCTTTGTGACCTTCTGTTAGCCTGCAGGAAAGAAACTGAGGAAGCCTCTGTTCTCAAAGCCGACGCGCTGACCGAACTGGGGAGGGCACAGACGAGCGCCAACGCCCGCCACTATTATCTCACATGTGCCAGACAGTTAAGGGGGGAAGGCGGAACCCTTAAACTGAACGGCGCCATGATGGATGTAGGAAAGAAGCAGGAGGACAACGGATGATCGACAATACCTTTACGCTGATCAGCCGCATCGATGGAGAGATCCGGCGCTTTATCACAGAAGAGCTGGCAGCGGAAGGCATCGCGGATATTGTGCCTTCCCATGGAGCGATTATTATGGAACTCATGAAGCACGGCCAGATGCCCATGAATGAACTGGCCCGCCGTATTGACAGGACACCGCAGACCGTCACATGTCTGATAAAGAAGCTTGTAAACACCGGATATGTGACGACCGGAAAGTCTTCGGGTGACAGCCGTGTGACCATGGCCGCTTTAACGGAGCAGGGGAGGCATTTAGCCTCTGTACTTCAGCGTATTTCAGAGAAAATCTACGAACGCCAGTACTTCGGAATTCCGGAAGATGACATCCCCATCCTGCGCGGCGCATTAATGAAAATGCACTCTAATTTTGCGGAGAAGGAACTGTAGAACGAAACAGCATCAAAGTTACAGGATCTCCTGAATTTCCATAGACCAGCCAGGGCCGCCGTACATGTAGGATTCAGTAAGAGTCACCGTGTGCAGGCGGCCGTTTAGCTTAACGGTAGCCGGAATGTCTCTTTTTACGTATTCCAGTGTGATAGAACTCTTTTTACAGTAGGTTTCCAAAGCGGCAAAGAATTCTTCCGAAGAACCGGGTTTTTCATCCAGATCGATGAGGAGAATCCTTCCGGCCGCACCACTGTTTAAATCCCTGGCAACAGATTTCAGATAACGGTATTCTGCCTCCCACATCAGTAAAAGAACTGCCGCACTGGTCAAAAGCATGGTCCGTACGGGCAGAGGAAGATTCTGTGCCAGAAAAAACAGGCAGAACAGAACGATATAACACCAGGCCGCTGCCGCTGCACCGCGAAAGAATACGGAATCCAGCCGCGCAGCCAGACTGCGGATCAGCTGCAGAAAGCAGCCTGCGGCCAGGTAGCCGGAAAGGACTGCCGGAAACAGCGACCATACCGGTCCGACGCCTTCCGGTGCAGCCAGGCGCAGTGCTGTCAGAGAGCATATAAACAGCAGCATTCCAAGAAAAAGGCCCTGCTTAAACGTTTCCATAAGATTTTCTTTCATTTCGCACCTCCATAATATGACTGCGGACGTCTTTTAAATACTTCCTTGATATATAGACGATATCGTTATTGGGAAACGATGCCGCCATCAATCCGTTTACCATCGGCCGGTAGGCCGTTACCCGATCCATATTCATAATAACTGATTTGGAAATCCGGATAAATCCGGGCGGAAGAAGGCGCTCCAGCTCATACAGCCTTTTCTTCACCTCCAATATTTCAGCATCCGTGTGTACCAGCTGCTTCTCCCGTACAGTCTCAATGAAGCAGATCGAGCTCTCCGGCAGCTGTACGATTTCATTTCCGCGGTAACACGTCAGAAGAATGCTGTGATACCGTTCCTGTTCCACATATTCCACCAGCCTTTCTATGGCCCGGTCCTTCTGATGGACATAAAATTCCGCATGCTCAGGTTCCTGCCCGGGAACCACTCTGACCAACGTCTGCATGTCTGTCTCCTCCTGACTTTTTGTTCTTCTGTCTCTTCCTCCCCGCTTTTTATAGCTTTCCTATCAGGGAATTGTTCCAGATGCGGTTATTATAAAGGATGATCTGATAAATATCCATGTGTTTCCGGTAAGAGGCAGTATTTCAAGGGTAAGTGGCAGCTGCGGGTTCAGGAAAAACGATTATATTTTTCAAAAAGGTTTTTTTAAGCGGAAAAATCTGGTATGATGGATGACAGGAAATTAAGTACGACAGATAAAGGAACATACCATATGAAGATACAGCTGGAAGAAAAATATACAGATCCGGTGACCGGAGGCGGCAACGAGCGCTGGATTAAAGAAAAATACCAGGAAAACTGTCTGCACCGGATGAATCATTATGCGGTTATGACCATCAACATCAAAAAATTCAGAGGGTATCATCTGCGGTATGGAAAGGACGCCTCAGACGAGATATTGAAGGAATTTTACGATGTGACAGATGAACTTCTTCACGAAAATGAGTGGATTTCCAGAATTTATTCCGACCATTTTGTCATACTGCTCCAGCGGGAGAGTAAGGAGGCCCTGGTACAGTTTATTTATGACACAGACTGGGCAGGATATCAGTACCCGGATCCCAGGACCCATATGAAGATCTTCTATTCATTTGGCGTCTATATGATCGATAATCCAGATGATGATTTCTATACTGCGCTCAATAAGGCAGAGCTTGCCCGGACAATGTGCAGCCACGTTCACTTGAGAAATACCTCGTACGATTTCTACAGCAGCAGTATATCAAAAAAGTATTTGCAGGACTGCGAGATTGAAGAGCGTGCGGTGGAGGCCGTGGAGCAGGAGAAATTTATTCCTTATCTGCAGCCCAAAGTACGGCTGAGCGACGAGAAAATCGTCGGTGCAGAAGTTCTGCTGCGCTGGTTTGATGAGAATGGAAGGCTGATTCCTATTAAAGACTACCTGCCGGTTCTTGACAAAAACGGATATATCAGAAATGTGGATCTGTATATATTTGAAACGATGTGCAGGAAGCTGCAGGAATGCAGAGACGCCGGGATACCGGTTGTGCCGCTGTCGTTTAATATCTCAAAATCCTATTATAATGATGATGATCTGTTTTCTGATTATATGGAAGTGTTTGAACAGTACGAGATACCGGAATCCTGGATTCAGTTTGAACTGATGGAAAGCATCTCCTTCGACGACAGCGCCAGGATGATGCGTCTGATCCCCGGATTTAAGAAGCGGGGATTTGTCTGCATGCTGGATGACTTTGGAAGCGGGTATTCCTCGTTTCAGATCATCTCCAGCCTTCTGCTGGACGGACTGAAGATCGACCGGCAGTTTTTCACGAAAGCGTTTAACCCTCAGGACTGCGCTATCGTAGAGACAATCATTCAAATTGCAAAGACGCTTCACATGGAGACGATTGCCGAGGGTGTGGAGCAGAAAGAGTACATCGATTTCCTGAAACATGCGGGCTGTGACATGGTACAGGGGTTCTATTATTATAAACCTATGCCGGTGGATGATTTCTTCCATCTGCTGGCGTCTCAGAACGAGTTTTGATTTCTTAAATTTTATATTGATTTATAGAATAATATTTAGTATATTATGTAATAGATTATCTTAGGCCAGACTTGAAAGGGGAATTGTGATGATAAAAGTAGCTGTAGATGCCATGGGCGGCGATTATGCACCGGCTGAGATGGTGGCAGGTGCCGTACAGGCAGTGAACGCGAACAGGGAGATCTCCGTCCTCCTGGTAGGGCAGGAACCGGCAGTAGCTGAGGAACTGAAAAAGCATAGCTTTCCGGCGGAGCAGATACAGATTGTTCCTGCGACAGAGATAATCGAGACGGAAGAACCTCCGGTGAATGCCATACGAAAGAAAAAAGACTCTTCCATTGTGGTTGGCATGAATCTGGTGAAAAAGAAGGAAGCGGATGCCTTCGTATCCGCCGGCAGCTCCGGCGCCATCTTAGTTGGCGGCCAGGTGATTGTCGGAAGGATCAAAGGAGTGGAAAGACCTCCGCTTGCGCCGTTAATCCCCACTGAAAAAGGCGCGTCTCTGCTGATTGACTGCGGTGCCAATGTCGATGCCAGGGCTTCCCATCTGGTACAGTTTGCACGCATGGGTTCCATCTACATGGAACATGTGATGGGGGTGAAGAATCCACGGGTGGCCATCGTCAATATCGGGGCAGAGGAAGAGAAAGGGAACGCACTTGTCAAGGAGACGTTTCCGCTTCTCAAGGAATGCAGGGACATAAACTTCATCGGAAGCATTGAGGCGAGGGAGATTCCGCATGGCGGTGCCGATGTCATTGTATGCGAAGCATTTGTAGGCAATGTAATCCTGAAACTTTACGAAGGAGTAGGTGCCACTCTGATCAGTAAGGTCAAGAGCGGCATGCTGGTGAACTTAAGAAGTAAGATTGGAGCACTGCTTGTAAAACCAGCGCTTAAGGAGACACTGAAATCCTTTGATTCGTCTCAGTACGGCGGAGCACCGCTTCTCGGACTGAACGGTCTGGTGGTAAAAACCCACGGGAATTCCAAGGCTAAGGAAGTGTGTAATTCCATTCTTCAATGCATGACCTTTAAAGAACAGGGGATTAATGATAAGATAAGAGAGAGCCTGACTGCTGAAAATCAGGAAAATAAAGAATAGGAGAGAGGAAGGGAAAAGATGGAATTTGAAAAGTTACAGAAAATTGTCGCAGAGGTACTTAATGTTGAACCGGAGGAGGTAACCATGGCTTCTACATTCGTAGATGACTTAGGTGCAGATTCCCTGGATGTATTCCAGATCGTCATGGGTATCGAAGAGGAATTCGATATCGAGATACCGGCCGAGGTAGCAGAGAAGATCGCTACAGTCGGTGATGCGGTAGAACAGATTAAGAACGCGCTGAATTAATAGATGTGGGTGTTGCAGGGCGGCATGATGCCGCCTGTCCGCAACACCTTCTTTCATAGTAAAGGAAAGAGGAAATAATGAGCAAAAAATTACATGAGCTGGAAGGGCGGATCGGCTACCGTTTTACGGACAGGCAGCTTCTTACACAGGCCATGACCCACAGCTCCTACGCCAACGAACACCGCTTGAATAAGCTGGAATGCAATGAGCGGCTGGAATTTTTAGGGGATTCCGTGCTGGAGGTCGTTTCCAGCGATTTTTTATATCACAAATATCCGGAGAGGCCGGAAGGAGACTTGACGAAGATCCGTGCCAGCATTGTATGTGAACCGACGCTTGCCTACTGCGCGGAGGACATTGATTTAGGAGCGTATTTACTGCTGGGAAAGGGAGAAGAGGCGACAGGCGGACGCGGAAGGGCATCGGTCGTGTCGGATGCCATGGAAGCCCTCATCGGTGCGATCTATCTGGACGGTGGTTTTGCTAATGCAAAAGAGTTTATCCTTCGATTTATCATGAACGACATCGAGCATAAACAGCTCTTTTTTGATAGCAAGACTATCTTACAGGAGATCGTGCAGAGCCAGACCGATCAACCGCTTGCCTATGAGCTTCTGCGGGAGGAGGGGCCTGACCACAACAAGCTCTTTGAATCGCGGGCGCTCATTGGGGAAGAGGAGATCGGCCGGGGAACCGGAAGGACGAAGAAGGCCGCGGAGGCAGTCGCCGCTTATCACGGAATTTTAAAGCTTAAGAAAATGGAAAAGGAAAGGCAGGCATAGCCGTCTGCCAACGGTAATTATGTATTTAAAAAGTATTGAAATACAGGGCTTTAAATCATTTGCCAACAAGATCGTATTTGAATTTCATAACGGAATTACCGGTATTGTGGGACCTAACGGCAGCGGAAAGAGCAATGTTGCGGACGCAGTGCGCTGGGTGCTGGGAGAGCAGAAGGTCAAACAGCTTCGAAGCTCCAGCATGCAGGATGTCATCTTCTCCGGAACAGAGACGAGAAAGCCCCAGGGCTTTGCCAGTGTCGCCATTACTCTGGACAACTCCGACCATCAGCTGGCTATCGATTACGATCAGGTGACGGTGACGAGGCGTGTCTACCGTTCCGGTGAAAGCGAATACATGATCAACGGAAGTACCTGCCGTTTAAAGGATATCAACGAGCTGTTCTATGACACCGGTATCGGCAAGGAAGGCTACTCCATCATCGGACAGGGCCAGATCGATAAGATATTAAGCGGAAAACCGGAAGAGCGGCGGGAGCTCTTTGATGAGGCGGCCGGAATCGTTAAGTTTAAGCGAAGAAAAGCCATCGCACAGAAGAAACTGGAGGATGAGAAACAGAATCTGGTCCGTGTGACTGATATTTTATCGGAACTGGAGAAGCAGGTCGGTCCTCTGGCAAAGCAGTCCGAGGCCGCAAAGGAGTATCTGCGTTTAAAAGAAGATTTAAAAAAATACGATGTGAACCAGTTCCTGCTGGAAACCGCCGGAACGCGCGGCCAGTTAAAAGAGACGGAAGAAAACGCAGCCATCGTATCGAAGGATCTGGAAGAAACGAGGCAGGCTTCCGAACATATCCGTGTGGAATATGAGACCCTCGACGCCATTTTATCCGGGCTGGAGGCAGCCGCAGGCGAAGCCAGAACGGCGCTCAGTGAGGCCAACATGGAAAAGGGTACCCTCGAAGGCCGTGTGGGTGTGCTGAACGAGCAGATCAACACGGAAAAGATGAACGCGGAGCACATTGGAAAGCGAATGACAGCGATCCACGGGGAAATCGCGGATAAGAAGACGAAGGTCTCCGCCTACGAGGAAGAACGAAGCGGTATTGCCGCCCAGGTCAAGGAATCCTTAGAACGCCTGGCTGCTGCTGAGGAGGCCCTGAAGAAGAAGGACGAGGAGATCCGGGCGCTGGAGGAAGAGATTGAATCCGGCAAGGGAAACATCATCGACACCTTAAACGAGAAGGCCTCCATAAACGCCAGACAGCAGCGGTACGAAACCATGCTGGAACAGGTAAATGTCCGGCGTTCCGAGGTATGTCAGAAGCTTTTAAAGTATAAGAGCGACGAATCGGAGCAGGATGGCCGGTTAGACGAGTTAAACCGTCAGCTGGAAGAGATTGAGGCCGAAATCGCCAGTCTCGGAGACGCCCAGGCAGCGGCCGAGACGAGGACGGAGGAGCTGGATCACGAGGTCCGCCGACTGAACAGGAATTTAAACGATAAGCAGCAGGAATACCACACCAGCTATACGAAGCTGGAATCGCTGAAGAATATAGCGGAACGGTATGAGGGCTACGGCGGAAGCATCCGCCGCGTCATGGAGGTCAGAGACCGTATTCACGGCATCCACGGCGTTGTGGCCGATTTAATCACCGTTCCGAAGAAGTATGAGATCGCGGTGGAGACGGCGCTGGGCGGAAGCATCCAGAACATTGTGACGGATTCCGAACAGACGGCGAAGCAGCTGATCGAATATCTGAAGAAAAACCGGTACGGAAGGGCGACCTTCTTACCGCTTACCAGTATCGGCAGCAAGAACACCTTTAATCAGGACAAGGCGCTGAAGGAGCCCGGTGTCTTAGGACTGGCCAACAGTCTGGTGGAGACAGACGGCCAGTATGAAGGGCTGATCCGGTATCTGCTGGGGCGGGTCGTGGTGGTGGATACCATTGACAACGCCATTGCACTGGCCAGAAAATTCCAGTATTCCCTGCGGATCGTCACCCTGGAGGGCGAGCTGCTGAGCGCGGGCGGTTCCATGACCGGCGGCGCATTTAAGAACACCAGCAATTTACTGGGCAGAAAGCGGGAGATCGAGGAACTGGAAGGGGCCTGTACCAAGGCGCTGACCGATGTGGACCGGATCGAACAGGATCTGGTGATGAACGAGGCGCTTCTGGCCGAGAGCCGGGAAGAACTGGAATCGTTAAAATCCAGGAAACAGGAGAGCTATCTGCGTCAGAATACAGTCCGCATGAGCATTTCCAGGACTGAGGATAAAAAGGAAGAGATCCGGGAATCCTATGGCGATCTGGAACGCGAAAACAGCCAGCTGGAGGAGCAGATCCGGGAGATCGGCAGGAGCCGCAGCGAGCTGGCCGACGAAGTGATCCGGCTGGAGGAGCAGAACCAGGATATCAACAGCCGCCTGGATTCCTGCCACGAGCGTCTTGACGCAGCGAAGGCAGAACGGGAGGAGGCTTCCAGAGCACTTTCCACCGTCCAGCTAGAGGCATCCGGTCTCAAACAGAAGGACGATTTCGAACTGGAGAATATCCGGCGGGTCAAGGAAGACGTCCGCCGTCTGGAGGAGGAGCTTTCAGGCCTTTCCGGCGGCACCGATGATTCCAACCTGATTATCGAAGAAAAGCTGGCGGAAATCGCCGGATTAAAGGCGCAGATTGAGAATACCGTGATACGCGCTGCAGGACTCGAGTCTGTGATCGCGGAAAAGACGGCAGAGAGAGAAGAAAAGTCAAGACAGCAGAAGGAGCTCTTTCAGAAGCGGGAAGAACTTTCTGACCGGATGAGCCGTCTCGACAAGGATTTATTCCGTCTGCAGAGTCAGAAGGAGAAGCTGGAGGAACGCCTGGAAAATTCGGCAAACTACATGTGGGATGAGTACGAGCTGACCTATTCCGCCGCACTGGAACTTAAGGGCGGGGAGGAGGAATCCCTTCCGGAGATCCGAAAGCACATCGCCTCCTTAAAAGAAGAGATCAAGAAGCTCGGCAATGTCAATGTCAACGCCATTGAGGATTATAAAGAAGTATCGGAACGGTACGTATTCATGAAGACCCAGCACGACGATCTGGTTACGGCGGAGGAGACGCTGCTTAAGATCATCGATGAACTGGATACCGGTATGAGAAGGCAGTTTGAGGAGAAATTCAAGGAGATCCGTACCGAATTCGACAAAGTATTTAAGGAGCTGTTCGGCGGAGGCCGCGGTACTCTGGAACTGGTGGAGGATGAGGATATCCTGGAAGCGGGAATTCAGATTATCTCCCAGCCGCCGGGCAAAAAACTGCAGAATATGATGCAGCTCTCCGGTGGAGAGAAGGCCCTGACTGCCATTGCGCTGCTGTTCGCGATTCAGAACTTAAAACCGTCTCCCTTCTGTCTGCTGGATGAGATCGAGGCGGCGTTAGACGATTCAAATGTGGACAGATATGCAAAATATTTACATAAACTGACGAAGTATACACAGTTTATCGTCATCACCCACCGTCACGGAACGATGGTGGCCGCAGACCGTTTATACGGTATTACCATGCAGGAGAAAGGCGTTTCAACGCTTGTTTCGGTAAATCTGATAGAAGAAGATTTAGATAAGTAAAAGGAGGCCGTCTATGAGTGAGAAAAAGGGATTCTTTGGGAAACTGGTAGCAGGACTGCAAAAGACAAGGGACAATATTATATCGGGAATGGATTCCATTTTCAGCGGCTTTTCAGCCATCGATGATGAGTTTTATGAGGAGATCGAAGAGACTCTGATCATGGGAGACTTGGGAATTCAGACCACCATGTCGATTGTGGAGGATTTAAGAAAAAAGGTAAAGGAACAGGGAATTAAAGACCCGTCGGAATGCAAAGAACTTCTGATGGAAAGCATTCGGGATCAGATGGATCTGGGAGAAAACGCGTATGAATACGAGAACCGCCAGTCTGTTCTTCTGATCATCGGAGTCAACGGAGTGGGAAAGACCACTTCCGTCGGCAAGCTGGCCGGCCAGTTAAAGGATGACGGGAAAAAGGTAATTCTCGCAGCGGCAGATACCTTCCGCGCCGCCGCGATCGAGCAGCTGACGGAATGGGCCAACCGGGCCGGCGTGGATATCATTGCACAGCAGGAAGGCTCCGATCCGGCTGCAGTCGTCTACGACGCCGTAGCCGCGGCCAAATCACGCCGCGCGGATATTCTGATCTGCGATACGGCGGGACGGCTTCACAATAAAAAAAATCTGATGGAAGAGCTTAAGAAGATTAACCGGATCATCGACAAGGAGTTTCCGGAGGCCTACCGTGAGACGCTGGTAGTGCTGGACGGTACGACCGGACAGAATGCACTTTCACAGGCCAGACAGTTTATGGAAGTGGCGGATATTACAGGAATCATCTTAACGAAGCTGGATGGAACCGCCAAAGGCGGAATCGCCGTGGCAATCCAGTCGGAACTGGGGATTCCGGTCAAATACGTGGGGGTTGGAGAGAAGATCGACGATCTGCAGAAATTTAACGCGGAAGAGTTTGTAAATGCATTATTCCATGTGGAAGAGAAAGAAGAGGCGTAAGGTATGTTGACATTAGAGAAATTTGAAGAGGCAACCGAGGTTGTGAGCAAAGTAACCCAGGAGACAAAGCTGGTGTACAGCGAGTATTTTTCTTCCCAGACAGGCAACCGTGTCTGGTTTAAACCGGAAAATATGCAGTATACAGGGGCTTATAAGGTGCGTGGTGCTTATTATAAGATCAGCACCTTAAGCGAGGAAGAAAAGGCGAAGGGCTTAATCACCGCTTCTGCAGGCAATCACGCTCAGGGTGTGGCCTATGCCGCGAAGCTGGCCGGAATCTCCGCAACCATCGTTATGCCGACGACAACGCCGCTCATGAAGGTAAACCGGACCAAGGGGTACGGCGCGGAGGTCGTTCTGGAAGGCGACGTCTTCGATGAAGCCTGCAGCTACGCCTATAAGCTGGCAGAGGAAAAAGGTCTTACCTTTATCCATCCGTTTAACGATCTGGATGTGGCTACCGGCCAGGGAACCATAGCCATGGAGATCATCAAGGAACTGCCGACTGTGGATTACATACTCGTTCCCATCGGCGGCGGCGGACTCTGTACCGGTGTTGCCACACTGGCGAAGATGCTGAATCCGAAGATCAAAGTCATCGGCGTAGAGCCGGCCGGCGCCAACTGCATGCAGGAATCACTGCGCCAGGGCAAGGTCGTCGCCTTAAACGGCGTCAACACGATTGCAGACGGTACGGCGGTTCAGTGCCCGGGCGATAAGCTGTTTCCTTATATTCAGGAAAATGTGGATGACATCATCACCATCGAAGATTCAGAGCTGATCGTTTCCTTCCTCGACATGGTGGAGAATCATAAGATGATCGTGGAGAACTCCGGTCTTCTGACTGTAGCCGCCTTAAAGCATATGAAGGCTGAAAACAAGAAGATCGTTTCCATCTTAAGCGGCGGCAACATGGATGTCATTACCATGGCTTCCATCGTACAGCACGGTCTGATCCAGAGAGACCGGGTATTTACCGTGTCCGTCCTGCTTCCGGATAAGCCGGGTGAGCTGGCCAAGGTTTCCACGCTTCTTGCGAAAGAACAGGGCAACGTAATCCGCCTGGAACACAATCAGTTCATCAGCATCAACCGGAACTCTGCCGTGGAGCTGCGCATCACCATAGAAGCTTACGGCACAGAACACAAAAACACCATTATGGCCGCGCTCACCGAAGCAGGATACCGTCCGAAGCTGGTGAAGTCCAAAGGAACTTACGCGGATTAAGATATCAAACTATTTAGAATCACCATAAAAGCAGAAGAACCGCGGTGACCGGCAGGGTACCGCGGTTCTTCTGCTTTTGTTAAGGATTCGTATTCTCTCTCAATCCCTCTTTCGTCAAACGCAGATTCCTGAACAAAACGGAATCCTTCGGAAGGATCGCCCCCTCCTGGCTGACCACGGCGGCTGCCACCTGATTGGCAGCCGCGATGGCATCTCGCAGGCTGCTGCCTTTCTGAAGGCCGGAGAGAATGGCCCCGATATGGGAGTCGCCTGCTCCTATGGTGTCCACAACCCTTGACGGGATTCCCGGGACCACATAGGCGTGTTCCGCGCTTTCGCGGCAGTATGCGCCGCGTTCTCCCAGTGTTACAATGACCGGACTTCCGGTTATCTGATAAAGGGCGGCCGCGGCATCTGCCACGCAGTCCCTGCCGCCCAGCTCCAGCGCTTCCTGCTCATTGATATGAAGTACGGGGGAGAGTGCGAGGATTCGGTTCAGCCGCTCTCCTGGAAGTCTGGTTCCGCGGGGGCCGGGTGCAAAAAACAGCTTCGGTCCACGCTCTTCTTCAAAATACTCCACCAGAGCTTCCCCCGTTGGTTCTTCCACCTCCAGTCCGCAGAGATAGGCCATGGAATAGTCTTCCATGCGGTATGGTTCCATCCATTCTTTCCGAAAGGTGTATTCGACGCCGTGCAGAGAGAGAAACGTCCGCTCTCCGGAGGCTTCCACAAGGCAGTAACAGCAGCCGTTTTCTTTTTCCGGGAGATAAACCGGTATGGAAAAACCGTGGGCGGTCAGAGCTTCCTTTACTAAATCGCCGTATATTCCGCCGCCCACCGGGGAAAGGAAGGTAAACTCCGAGCCGGAGTATAGCAGAACATGCGCTGCATTGCAGGCACAGCCCCCAAGCGCCATGGACTGACTTTTCGGATGAAGGTCTTCTCCCGTTACGGGGAGATGATCCAGCTTCAGGATGATATCCACGCATGTGGAGCCGATGACCAGTATTTTTTTCATAATTGCCTCCGGTTTTCTGATTTTTTCGTTATAAAAACGTAAGATTATTATACGCGGAACTGGAAGTTCCTTCAATTGCTTTTCCCTGTTTCCTATGTTAAAATTTTAGAGAACTGTTAGTACAGGAAATACAAGAGAAGAGAGATGAAGATAGATGTACGATCAGATTACAGCCATGGCAAAAGAGATTTTTGAAAGAAGCGTGGCGAGGAGAAGAGACTTGCACCGGCATCCGGAGACGGGCTGGCTGGAGATGCGCACTTCCGCCGTCATCGCCGGGATTCTGACGGAGCTGGGGTATGAGGTACTGACCGGCAGTAACGTGTTGGATGGAGAAGCCAGACTGGGCCTCCCTTCGGAGGCGGCGCTCCGGGAACACGCAAACCTGATAAGAGAAAACTGGAATACGCCCCTTACATACCTGACAGAAGAGATGGAGGCGGGATATACCGGGGTAATCGGAATCCTGCGATGCGGCCCGGGCCCCGTCTGCGCCCTTCGGTTTGATATCGATGCCCTCGGTGTGCTGGAGGATGAGAGCTCCGGCCACAGACCGGCCCGCGAGGGCTTTGCTTCCCTGTGTCCGGGCGTTATGCACGCCTGCGGCCATGACGGCCATACCGCCATCGGCCTCGGTGTGGCGGAGGTCCTTATGAGCGTAAAAGAACAGCTGCACGGAACTGTGAAGCTGATCTTTCAGCCCGCCGAGGAAGGCGTGCGTGGGGCGAGAGCCATCGTTTCCAAGGGGCATTTGGACGATGTGGATTACTTTATCGGAACCCATCTCGCGCCTTTAGACGGCCCCGATGACGGAGCGGTGACTCCGGCGACCTATGGCTCTCTGGCCACGACCAAATACGACGTGATCTACCATGGCGCTCCGGCTCATGCCGGCGGATTTCCTGAAAAGGGACGAAACGCCCTCCTGGCGGCGTCCTGCGCAGCGATGGGCCTGGCGGCCATTCCTCGTCACAGCGAAGGGGCCAGCCGGGTCAATACTGGGACGCTTCACGCAGGTACCGGAAGGAATGTAATCCCCGATTACGCGAAGATGGAGATAGAGCTGAGAGGAGAAACGACAGCAGTCAACGCATATATGGAAGACAGCGCCAGACGCATCTGTGAGGCCGCTGCAGCCATGTATGGCTGTACCTGCGAGATGATCTGCATGGGAGCTGCCGATTCCCACCACAGCGATCTGGCACTGGCTGACAGAGCCGCTGCGCTTATCGAGCGGGAACTTCCGGATATCCGGGTCAGCAGTGTGAGAAACGTCAGGAACTGGGGAAGCGAAGATATTTCCCTGATGATGAACCGGGTCCAGTCCCACGGCGGCCAGGCCATCTGCATGCGGAACATGACCCGCATGGAAGCGCCCCAGCACACAGCGGATTTCGATTTTGACGAAACGGTACTGGAAGAGGGAATACGGATTTTTTCTGCCGTTACCTGTGATTTAATGCAGGATGAGACTTACAAGGATACGAGACAGCGAGGAGAAAACAAATGAAAATTATCATATCCCCGGCCAAGAAGATGAGAGTACAGACTGACATCATGGAAGAGACGGGCATGCCGGTCTTTCTGGAAGATGCAAAACAGCTTCATGGCCTGTTAAAGGAGTATTCCATGGAACAGCTGGGAAAGCTGTTCGGCGCCAATGAAGCGATCACAAGACAGAACTACGAGCGTTATCAGACCATGGATTTAGAGAGGGGCCTGACACCGGCTGTCCTGGCTTATGTCGGCCTTCAGTACCAGTCCATGGCTCCCGATATTTTTACCGGCTCCCAATGGGACTATGTAAAAGATCATCTGCGGATACTGAGCGGATTTTACGGTGTTTTAAAGGCATGCGACGGCGTCGTTCCATACAGGCTGGAGATGCAGGCCAGGCTTCCCGTCGATGGGAACAGGGATCTGTATGGTTTCTGGGGAAGCCGCATCTATGAGGAACTGACCGCAGATGGAGATTCCGTGATTATTAATCTTGCATCGAAAGAGTACAGCCGGGCGGTGGAACCATGGCTGAAGGCTTCTGACACCTTCATCACCTGTGTCTTCGGCACAGAGCAGGGAGGAAAGGTACGGGTTAAGGCGACCGCCGCAAAGATGGCGAGAGGTGAGATGGTGCGTTTTATGGCTGCCAACGGCATAGAATGTGTTGGAAAATTAAAGGAGTTTACTGCGTTGGGATACCGTTACCGGGAAGAATATTCCTGTGAAAAGGAATATGTTTATGTTCAGGAGACATGATTATGCGGCATAAAAAGAACATTTTGTTTTATTTTTTACTCTGTATGGCAGTGGCATTTACGGGCCTTACGCCCATGACAGTATACGGGGCGGCTGACTGGCCGTCCGAAGTCGCCATGGAAGCGGATGGCGGAATCCTGATGGATGCGGATACGGGGACAATCCTTTATGGAAAGAATATCAACGAGGCGTATTATCCGGCCAGTATCACGAAGCTGCTGACGGCCCAGGTGGTACTGGACCGGTGCAGGCTGGATGAAGTGGTGGAATTCTCTCAGAATGCTGTCTACAACGTGGAGCAGGGGAGTAAGAGCCTGAGCATGGATACGGGAGACCGGATGTCGGTAAAGGACTGCTTATACGGTCTGATCCTGCATTCGGCCAACGAGGTGGCCAATGCTCTGGCTGAACATGCAGCCGGGAGCACGGAAGAATTTGCGAAGCTGATGAATAAAAAGGCGAAGGAGCTGGGCTGTACCGGATCGAATTTCGTCAATCCCAGCGGTTTAAACGATCCGGATCATTATACTACCGCCTACGATATGGCCTTAATTGCCAGGTCGGCGTTAAATTATCCTGAGATTGTCGAAATCATGGGGACGAGAGTCTATAAGATCCCGCCATCTAAAAAAGCGCCCGAGGGACAGACCATATCACCGGGGCACAAGATGCTCAAAAAGAATGATTCCGCCTATGATCCCAGAGTCTTTGGCGGAAAAACCGGATTTACGTCGCTGGCCGACAATACCCTGGTGACTTATGCGAAAAAAGACGATATGACGCTGATTTCGGTTATTTTAAATGGTCACCAGACGCATTATACCGATACAAAAAAACTGCTGGACTTCGGCTTCAGCCAGTTCGAGTCTAAGAAGCTTGCCGACTATGAAGGCAGTCTCGTCCCGGAAAACCATCTGACCTACTCAGACTCCCGGACGGACCAGTCGCTTCTTCTGCTGAACCAAAACAGCCGCATCGTGCTTCCGAAGGAGGCTGATCTGTCTGCCGTCGTCCCAATCGTGAGCTACGACGAGACTTCTCTTACTCCCTCCGGAACCGTCGTGACGGTTAATTACCTGTATGGAGAGCGTACAGTCGGCCACGCCTGGATTACCCCCAATCCAGCCATCCAAAGCCGCCTCACCCGGTCTGCCGTCCCGGATGGTATATCAGATGGGTCCGATCCCGGCAATCGTCCGGCGATGAAGTTGTCCCACCGCTGGTTTCTGGCTGCCGGAGCCGCCGCTGTACTGGCCTTCATCGCAGGCGGCATTCTGTTTATCCTGAAGAGACAGAAAATAAGGGAAGCGAAAGCGGCGGCTGTGAGAAAGCACCGAAGAGAGCAGTGGATGCAGGAATCCGGCTGTTCGGCGGAAGAATTCGAGGCGCTGCTTGCCAGACGCAGGGGCTCTTCGGGGAAAAAGCACAGAAAATGACAGAGCGCCGTTATTTTCCCAGGTATCGGCGATGCGGTTACTGAACACTGCTTAGAGACCTCCGGGCATTTCTTGCGAGACTTTTCTTGCATTCCCTGCATTGACAAGCAGTCTGTTCTATCATACAATAGTGACAGTGATACAATGCGAATGGCAGCTGCCATTCGCATTTGCCCGTTTATGGAATATGAACAGAATCGTTCATGTTACGGATTGGAGGTGAATCTATGGATTATGCTTACCGGATTTTGGCAGTTGATGACGAGCCTGATATACTCCGGACGAACCGCAGGTACTTAGAAGCGCAGGGATACCAGGTTGACACGGCAGCCTGCGCGTCAGAAGCGCTGGAACATCTGAAAAATCAGAATTATGACGCGATCTTATTGGATGTACTGCTGCCCGATAGGAACGGATTTGCGCTTTGTGAGGCGATTCGGGCCCTTACCTCTGCGCCCATCCTGTTTCTTAGCTGTATGGATGAGGAGGAGGACAAGATCGAGGGTCTGATGGCTGGGGGGGATGACTACATCACCAAACCATACAGCTTAAAGGAGCTGGCGGCGCGGGTATACGCCCAGGTGCGGCGCATCTCCATGAAGAGATTTGCCATCGACCACTCGAACCAGCTTTTGCTGGTCGATGACCAGATCATCCCACTTCCCCAGAAGGAGTTTGAACTGTTTTTGTTTCTGTTTGGCAATCCCGGCCAGATTTTTCCGGCGGCAGAACTGTATCAGCAGGTCTGGCGTACTGGGGAAACAGACAGTGCCAACACTGTGGCAGTACATATCAAGCGGCTGCGGCATAAGCTGGAGGATGCTGGGGCCGTGATTGGCCGGATCGAGACGGTTCGGGGGGAAGGCTACCGCTTCATACTTGGTTCGGAAGCGAGGATAAAGATATGAAACGCTTTTTGGCAATCTTTTTATTGATTCTGGCTTTGTGCGCCGCGCTGTTTGTTACCATGTCCGTGTCTTTTGTATCAAAGGGGCCGGAGGCGGTGGATGGGGTTCTGGATTATAGAGGAACTGACTTTACCTCCTCGGTTTATCAGCTGGATGGCCAATGGGAATTTTATTATGGCAGCCTTTATGCGCCGGAAGAGTTTAAGCAGGGAACGCCAAAAGGCCGGGAATTGATCACGCTGCCCGGTTCCTGGGCCGGCCTGGGATATCCGGTTCTCGGCCATGCCACCTACCGGCTGACCCTTCAGACGGATCCTGGGGAAATCTATCTGCTCTTTATTCCGGAGATCATTTCATCTGCGGTGATCTGGAACAACGGTACGGAGATTTACCGGGCCGGTCAGGTGGGAGATTCCGCTGCCAATACAGTGACTGGCGTGCGCAATGAACTGCTGGCGGTGTCATCAGAAGACGGGACTCTGGAACTGGTGGTTTGGGCTGCCAATTATCATCTGACCGACAGCGGCCTGTTTTATCCGATCCTGTTTGGCCGCGATACCGTCATGCTCCATTATTTACTCTGGCAGCGGGCAGCGGCCGCCGCCGCTATGGGAGGCATATTGCTGATCGGTGTGTACCACCTGTTTTTATATCTGTTCCGCCGCATGGAACGCTTGTATCTGGTGTTCAGCGTAACCTGTGTTGTGACAGTGCTGCGGCTGGTGATGGAGACGAACTCAATGGTACAATATTTCTGCCGGGACGGGATGACTTTTTTCCTGAGCCGGGTTTATCTGCTGCTGTTTGCGCTCCATTCCATCTGCATCTGCCTTTTTATGCTGGAGGCGTTTCCCCTCCGCTTAAGCCGTCTTCATCGCAGAATGGTGATGGCCTGCTTTGCGCTGCCGGTGTTGGGAGTGTTTCTGCTGCCGAATACGGCGGCGGTGGCCGGTCTGTTCCTTGCGCTGATCCCCAACGGCCTGGCTGCGGCGCTTGCCCTTCGAAGCGGCAAAGTTGGCAGGGACCCTTACCGGCTCTTGTATCTATTCAGCCTGTTTCTCTTCATCATCTATGCGCCGCTGACCAAGACGGTGCTGGAGGCAAAGCTGTATATACCTGGCACCGTATCCAACTTATTCCTCATCCTCAGCCAGTGCGTGATGCTTTCCCGCAGTTATGCCGACGCTCATGAACAAGTGGAACGGGTCAATGAAAATCTGGAACGGATTGTGGAGGAACGGACCGCACAGCTGAACGACACCAACAGGCAGCTGTCCGCCTCCCAGGCCGCACTGCGGGAGATGATCAGTAACATTTCCCATGATTTAAAGACCCCGCTGACGGTGCTTAACAACTATTTGGAACTGTTGGGGGATGATGCCATCGCCTCCAACGAGAAGGAGAGAGCGGAGTACATAGGGATTGCCTACCATAAGAACCTAGACCTTCAGCGTCTCATTCATAACCTGTTTGAGGTCACCCGTATGGAGGCGGGAACTGCGGTTTACCGTCTGGAGTGGGTGGAAGGGTCCAGGCTTTTAGAAGAAGCGGGAAGTAAATATGGCGATTTAATCCGTGATAAAGAGCTTTCCTTTTCGGTTGGGGCGGACTGCGCCGCAGAGCTTTTGATCGACCGGCACAAAATCTGGAGTGTGCTGGACAACTTAGTCTACAATGCACTGCGCCACACGCCGAAAGGCGGGAGCATCTCCCTGAACCTGTGTGAAGCCGGGTAGCGGGCCAAACTTGTGGTGGCCGACACCGGGGAAGGGATTGGCGCGGAGCATCTCCCTCACATCTTCCAGCGATTCTATAAGGTGTCACCGGAACGGGGAGAGAAGGATGGGTCCAGCGGGCTGGGATTATATATCGTGAAAAATACCGCAGAAGCTATGGGCGGGACTGTGGAGGTGGATAGCAGGCCGGGCAAAGGAACGGTATTCACCCTGACGTTTCCGGCAAGGGTATCCGAAGCTCAAAAGCCGGTTTTGCCTGCAGACGCTGCTCAACGATGATATAATTCCGTCTTTGACAGTCCTTTTAACTAAGCCATTGCTGGTTTACACGCTGATCTTTATAGTCAGGGTGTCAAAGACTCGAGGAAGTCTTGCCCGCCGTGAAGAGCGGTGTTATAATATAAAAGGAATCATAAAACAAGGAGGGCAATCATGGATTACAGAAAAGCGGCGGAAGCCAGAAAATCAATCAGAGAATTTACAGACAAACCCGTATCCGGAGAACTGAAAGAAGCGCTCAAAAAAAGCTTCGCAGAATGCAGGCGTCTTGTACCAGATATCAAAACAGAGATACTAATACTTGATCAATCAGAATGCGGCTGTCTCCAGGGCAATGCAGGTTACGAAGGCCTTACGTTTGAGGCGCCCGCCTACCTGCTTCTCCTTTCAGAAGTGAAGCCGGGCTATCTTGAAAATGCGGGCTACATGAATGAGGATATCATCCTTCACATGACCGACATGGGACTAGACAGCTGCTGGCTGACCGTCGATGACGATCCGGCGCTCCGGGCTGCGCTAAAGATCGGGGATGACAGAAAAGTTGCTGCCATCACTGCCTTTGGCTATGGAAAAAAAGAGAGAAGCCTGACGAGGCTCCATATCAGAAGTATCTCTGATGTGGATGTCATCACGAGAGAGGGCCACCTGGCACCGAAGATTTCACTCGCACAGATGGTTTATGGCGATGCATGGGGCAAAGAAGCCGATTTGGATGAGATGTATATCGACGACGGCCTCAGAGACGCCCTGTATGCGGCAAGCTATGCACCAACCTTCTTAAACCGGCAGTCCTTCCGCCTGCTTCTGGCTGACGGAAAAGCAATCCTGGTGAAGATGATGGACTCCATGACCGGTGAACTCGATGCCAGATTAAACTGCGGGGCTGTTATGCTGAATTTCGCAGCTGCTCTCGATGAGCGCCGTCCGTTCCAGACAAAGTGGACACTGGGCAGTCTGAGCGGATATGAACTGCCGGCTGACTGTGAGATCGTTGGATACTGCAGTCTTTAAGAACTATTATAGGGACCAACGGAACAGCCGGCCATGCAGTTTCCATGCCCCTGTGTGAAGATACCCGTATGCTCAAAGAAAGACTGGAGGCTGTTATGAAAGCAACGAAGATCACAAGAATTCAAAAGTTGGCATCATTGGCGGTAACCGCGGTTTTAACCGGCTCACTTCTCATACTTGGAGGCTTTGCTTCAGATGCACAGGAGCCGGAGCGGCAGATACAGACAGACTCAGATATAACAGATGGCTGGCTCAACGATTCGAAGAATCCCGAAAGTAAAAAATGGAGGCACAGCTTTAAAACCGAAGGCTTTTTCGTAAATCAATACGGAATCCGCCTTGCATGGAATAATGATTCATCCCTCTATCAGACGACCCGGCAGGTCACAGCAGGGGAGGTATATACCGTATCCTTCATCGAAGAACTGAAACAGTATGCAGATAATCCGGATGTCATGGAAGCCATTCGTCTGGCCATACTGGAGGAACGGGAGACAGAAGAGAATTCCACCAATCAGTGGGTCACCAATTTTATTATGACAAATCCTGTCGTGGTGGGAGTGGATGGCCCTTATCAGGAGACATATGATGAGCTTGCCGCTGTATTCTATGAGTCCGGGAAAAAAGAATACTATTCTTCCGTGCTGGAAAAGTCCTCAAAGGAGACGCAGGCTGCTATGGCAGAACGTGCCTATAAGGAACATAACATTCCCTGCTTCAGCATGACGGTGCAGATCCTGACGGCAGAAGAGAGGCTTCAGTATCTGGAAAAATCCTATCAGGATAATCAGACCGCATTCTTCTCCATCCTGTTTTCAGATCTTGCCGGGAACGAACAGACATCATACGCATATCGTGCCTATGAAGACGACCGGAAGGATTTTTTCAGTATCGCCGTAGAATCGTTAGATTCTTATCAGTGCGAAGCACTGGCCAAACGGGCATACCGTGAGGGGAAAAAGGAATTTCTGTACCTGATACCGGGTGCCAAAGACGATAAGGATTTCTAACAGCACTTCCATAAGAAAACAGGACGCCTGCCGTATTACGAGGCAGGTGTCCTGTTTTCATGTTCTCTGGGAGAGATTCCCGTTACCTTTTTAAATACCTTGCTGAAATAGTAGGGATTATCAAAGCCCAGCATATCCGAGATCTCATACATCAGATACTGGTGTGTATCAATCAGTTCCTTGGCGTGTTCGATTTTTACTGTGGCAATATAATCGGACAGTGTGCTGCCGGTAAGCTTCTTAAAGGTGTTGCTCAAATGGCCGGCGCTGATGTTCAAACAGTCAGCGATATCAGCCAGGGTCAGCTTTTCCATGTAATGCTCGTCTACATAGGCTCTGGCCTGCTCCACCAGCTTATCGGAACGGGTGGACTTCCGGTCGTTCAGCAGCCGGCAGAGCTTGCTGCAGAAGCTCTGGAGCCAGGTCAGAATATCGGCCAGGCTGTTAAACTGATAGAGCCGTCCCGCCACATTGATCGCATAGGGGAAGATATCCCCGTAGCTGTTATCCGCGCTCTCAAAATATGAATACAGATATGTATAGAGATTGATACACGCGCTGGCCGCCTGCTCCTTGCCCGGCTGGTTTTCCTTAAAGAGAGTGATAATCTGCCCGAAGACAGCCGCAAGCTTATCGCTGTCATTCTGTGCGATCGCTGCAGATAAATCTTTTTTGAAAATATTGATATTAAAATCCTTCGCCCTGCTCATATGATATTTCTGCCCTTGGTAGAAAACCACCGGTGAGCTGGATTCGAAATAGTAGACCTCCAGCGCAGTCTGCGCCTCTGACAGCGCATCCCTAAGAAGCGAGATATCCGATTTCCGCCTGCTCACGCCGAATACGACGCTGAACTCGAAATACGTCTTTAAAGCCACCGTCATCTTCTGACAGAACTCCGACACCACCGTCTCAAATACATCGCCATCCTTTAGGGAAGCGGCCAGCAGATACGTATCCGTCCGGAACTCGAGAAGCGTATGGCAGCGAAAGGTTCTGGTGGCGATTCCGCCCAGTATGTCCATCAGCTGTTTGCTGATCTGATGGAAATCGTAGGGATCGTCATCAGTCTCAAACGCAATATTGATGGGGCTTATGGAGAAGAGAAGCAAAAATGGATCCGGATATTCGGCCCTTACCTTATCCGGCACCTCCGGGTTATTCCCGGACAGCAGAAGCTGGCTCAAATAGTTTTTGGATGCATTCTCCTGATTGTCCTTCATCAGGTCATTTAACAGCTGGTGCTGTTTCTGGCTCACAAGCAGCTCACACGCCTCCTTGGCCCGCGCAAGGGAGGCAGCCAGCGCTTCCTCGTTTAAATCCAGCTTGACAAGGTAGTCGGAAGCCCCCAGGGAGAGCGCTTTTCTCACAAGGTGAAACTCTTCCAAGTTGGTCAGTACGATGAAGGAGAAGGTACAGCCCTCGTCCTTGCATTTCTCCACCAGCTCCAGTCCGTTTAACACCGGCATCCGGATATCGGTGATGACGATGTCCGGTTTCAGCTCCATGATCATATCAAAAGCGGACGGACCGTTGGTCGCTTTGCCGATGATGGTGCAGTCATACTCCTCCCAGGTGATAAGAGATGCGATACCGGCCAGGATAAGCGGTTCATCGTCCACGATAATAACTCTGTACATAATTTTTTTCCTCCCCGCGGCCGGCCTTTAAAATTCCAGCGGCAGCGTTATGGTAATAGTGGTATATTGATCAACAACACTTTCAATCGTCAGGCCGTAATCCTCGCCGTATACCAGCTTGAATCTGCGGTCTACATTGGGAAGGCCGATGCCGCTCATGTTGCTGCGGGTAATTCTGGAAGTATCGGTCAGCAGTTTTTCAATATTTTCAGGCGAAATACCGATGCCGTTATCCGTGACGGATATATGCAGGACGCCGGACTTAACCCAGACGCGGATGGTGATGAGCCCCGTCCGTCCGCTGGGCTCGATGCCGCTGAAGATGGCGTTTTCCACGATTGGCTGCAGCGTCAGTTTAATGATCCTTGCATCGTAAAGTTCCTCCTGTTCGACAATAATGTCAATGTCAAACAGTTCAATATACCGGATTTTTTCAATAATAACATAATTTTGGAGAAAATCCAACTCCTGGCGCAGCGTTACTTTCTCATTGAAGCCCTTAGCCATATTCTTTAATAAGGAGGAGAGGGCGGTAACCACCGACACGATTCCGCTGTTTTTCTGCATGGTTGCAATCCATTTGATGGAATCCAGCGTGTTATAGAGGAAATGGGGGTTGATCTGGGCCTGAAGCATCTTGATTTCCATATCCTTTTTTTCTTTTTCATTTTCCACTCTCGTCTCCAGAAGGGTGGAAATGTGCCCCGACATATGATTGATCTGCCGTCCGATCATACCGATCTCATCATCCGTCTCAATGGAGTGATCCGGTTCGAAATCCCCCCTGGAAATCAGCTCCAGACGCTTCGTCAGACGGCTGATGGGAGCGCCCAGCTGGCGGGAGATTAAGAGCGAGAGAGTGAGCCCGATCGCGATGCAGAAGAAAAATACGATCAGAACCGTTCTCCGGATAACGCCGTGATCCAGCTGCATCCGGCTCTCCGGGCGGATCTCAAAGAAGAGAAGACCGCTGACCGGCTGTTTTACATAGGTGATTACACAGTTTTCGTGGTTCAGCTTCATCTGATAATTGCCTTCCGCCCCTTTGTCAGCCAGAAGACTGCCGATTATGGCGGAAGTGTCAAATTCGCCGTTCACATCGGTCGAAGCAATGATATCCCCGCCTGCAGTCACGGCATACACAAGCGCATCCGGCGGCAGACTTTTCAGCGTATCCGAAAACAGGGTCGTAGAGATCCCCAGGAAGACCCAGGATTCCTCAGGCTTCGACCGGGCGCTGTACTGGAGCGGCCGGAGGAGCGGAAGAAGCTTTGGCCCGGCCGAACGGCCGCTGCTGAATGTAAACGGATTATCTTCCAGGGAAAGGGTATACTGTGAGTTTTCCCTGTATAACAGAGAAGAAAACCAGGGGGCTTTCATAATGTTTTCCACATCCGTGGACGCGCCAAAGGAGTTCCCTGCCTGAAGAACGAGACCATTATGAAAGAGCACGATTTTATTGATATACCTGCTGTAACCGGAGATGGCGCAGAAATCCCGCAGTACATCGGAGGCATAGACCGCCATGTGGGTATTATAGGGCTTGTTGGGGCTGTCCAGAGTGGTAGCGAAGAACAGCGATTTCCGCTCCGCGCAGTTCAGCACGATATTCACCATCTCATCGTATGCCACCTGGAGCCGCTCCGACAAGGCCCGGACGCGGTTTGCGGAGTTATTGGTCTCACTGATGATGACATCCTGACAGTAGGAACGATAGTTATAGAAGCTTACTGCGCTGGCTATACAAATAATGACCAGCATATTATATAAGATCAGTTTCTTCTGAAAGGTTTTCGGCATTTTTCCGTTTTTCTGTTTTTCTGCTCTCTTCATATTTCAACCCTTTCCATATGTTTTCAATGATATCATACTAATAAAACCGCAGGATTTCAATTGCCGGAGCAGCACGACATGAAAAAAATACAAGAATCTGTAAATAGTATATTTTTTCCGGCTGTTATTTTATCAAATCAGAAAAATAGTAACAGAATTATAAAAATCGTTGATTTAACCTGAGTGAAATATTTGGTATTCTTATGTCATCAAGGAACACAAACAATTGTGATTCAAAAATAAGGGAGGTTTTAACATGAAGTTAAAGAGAGTTGCAGCACTGACACTGGCAGCCGGAATGGCATGCACATCACTCGCAGCATGCGGAAGCAAGAACACACCAACAGCGGCACCTGAGACCGCAGCAAAGGAAGAGGCCACAACCGCTGCAGATGCAGAGAGCAAGGAAGAGACCACAGCAGCAAGCGGTGAGAAGCAGGTTCTTTCCGTAACCACATGGGATTATGACACAACCCCGCAGTTCTCCGCAGTAGTAAAAGCGTATGAAGCAAAGAATCCGAACGTAGAGATCAAGGTCATCGACACTTCCGCAGACGAGTACAACAACTCACTGGGAATCAGCTTATCCGCTGCTCAGGCCGATCCTGATGTAATCTGGGTAAAGGACATGGGCTCCATGCTTCAGATGGCAGATAAGGGCCAGCTGCTTCCGTTAGATGATATGATCAAAGCAGACAACCTGGACTTATCCGTATACAGTGGTGCAGCAGAGCAGTTAATGTACAACGATACAACCTACGGACTTCCATACCGTTCCGACTGGTACGTATTATATTATAACAAGGATTTATTTGACGCAGCAGGTGTAGAGTATCCTTCCAATGATATGACATGGGGCGAATACGATGAACTGGCAGCAAAGATGACCTCCGGTGAGGGCAGCGCCAAAGTATACGGAACACATGACCACACATGGCAGGCACTCGTTACCAACTGGGCTGTTCAGGACGGAAAGCACACCGTTGTTGAGAAAGATTACTCCTTCTTAAAGCCATATTATGAGGAAGCACTTGCATTACAGGAAAATGGTTATATGCAGGACTACTCCACATTAAAGACAGCCAACATTCACTATTCATCTGTATTTAAGAATCAGCAGTGCGCTATGATGCCGATGGGTACATGGTTTATCGCAACCATGATGCAGGCTCAGGCGGAAGGCGAAACCGACTTCAACTGGGGCGTAGCAAGAATTCCTCATCCGGAAGATACAGAATCCGGTTACACAGTAGGTGCTTTAACACCAATCGGAATCAGCGCTTACACTGATCAGAAAGATTTAGCATGGGATTTCGTAAAATTTGCCTCCTCTGAAGAAGCAGCCAACATTCTTGCTGAGCAGGGCGTATTCACAGGCATCCAGACAGACGAATCCATCAACACCATCGCATCCGCAGAGAATTTCCCGGAAGGCGACAGCAACAAGGAAGCTTTAACCTATACACATTACGCATTTGACCGTCCTCTTGATCCTCAGATCGAAGAGATCCGTAAGCCATTAGATGAAGTACATGAGATGATCATGATCAAGGCTTACTCCATCGACGACGGTATTGCAGAACTGAACAAACGTGTAGCAGAAATAAAGGGCTGGAACTAATCATTAACAGGTTCCCATGACAGAAAGAGCGCCTCTGTAAACTTCTTATGGTGAGCGCTCTTTCTTATGGGAAAAAGCAGCTCTGACAGGTACTTTTTGCCTGCAGGGCAGACCATATCGCACAGCATGCCGCCGGGAAGCGGTGACCGTGTGCCAGAACTAGGAGGTATAATAAATGGAAGAAAAAAAGAAGAAAGGTCTTTCCTCGCGTCAGAAGAGAGTGATCCGCGACAATATGGTCGGTTATGCATTCATACTGCCGAATCTGATCGGCTACGCGATTTTTATCTTCATTCCCGTATGTTTTTCATTTGTATTAAGTGTTATGAAATGGGATGCCTCCCAGGCTCCCATGGAGTTTGTAGGGCTTGCCAATTTCGCTCAGATCTTTCAGGATGAGATCTTTATGAAGTCCTTCTGGAACACCATTGAGTATGCACTCATGACGGTCCTTCCGACTCTGGTGCTTTCCCTGCTTTTAGCCGTTCTTTTAAACAATAAGCTGAAGGGAATCGCCATTTTCCGTACGGCAATCTATTTCCCGTATATCGCCTCCATCGTGGCGGTGGGAGCTGTCTGGAACATGCTGTTTCAGCCGGATTTCGGACCGGTCAATGAATTTTTAAAATTTATAGGAATCGCCAAACCGCCCCGCTGGGTAGTGGATGTGAACTGGGCCATGGTGGCCATTTCCATCGTCAGTATCTGGAAATACATGGGATATTACATGATTGTTTATCTGGCAGCCCTTCAGGGAATCTCGAGTTCCCTCTATGAAGCAGCCAGCATCGATGGTGCGAACGGCTGGCAGAAGCTTCGTTACATAACGATTCCAATGCTGACACCTACCACATTCTTCGTCTTAATCATGCTGACGATCCAGTGTTTCAAGGTATTCGACTTAGTATACGTTATGACCGGCGGCGGTCCCGGCAATGCGACCAAGACCCTGGTCAACTATATCTATGAAAAAGCATTTACCAGCTGGCAGCTGGGGCCGGCAAGCGCAGGCGCAATCATCCTGTTCGCCGTTGTACTTGTCATCACGCTCATTCAGTTCACCGGTGAGAAAAAATGGTCTAAGGACTTAATGTAAAGGAGGGAAACGGTATGCAGACAAAACATAAATCATACAAAGGTCTCATCTATATTTTATTAGTTTTACTGTCATTATTCATGCTGGTTCCTTTCTACTGGATGGTGATTTCCTCCTTAAAGCTTAACAAGGACGTTTTCTCCATTCCCATGAAATGGTGGCCGGATACCATGCACTGGGATAACTACCAGATCATCTGGAAAAAGCTTCCCCTCATGACGTTCTTCTTAAATACGGCCAAGCTGACGATCTGCACCACGGTGATCCAGCTGTTCACCAGCTGTCTTGCGGCTTACGGCTTTACAAAGACGAAATTTAAGGGAAGAGATTTGATTTTCCTGATGTACGTTACCACCATTGCGGTTCCGTGGCAGGTATATATGATTCCCCAGTTCATTCTGATTTCCAAGATGGGATTAAATGATACTCATATCGGACTGATCCTGATGCAGGCATTCTCTGCATTCGGCGTATTCTTAATCCGTCAGTTCTATATCAGTATCCCGGATGAGCTCTGTGAGGCGGCCAGAATCGATGGCTTAAATGAGTTTGGTATCTTTTCAAGAATCGTGCTTCCGCTGGGAAAACCGGCGATGGCAACCCTGACGATCTTCACCTTCACCAATGTGTGGAACGATTTTATGGGACCCCTCATTTACTTAAAGACAAAGGAATTAAAGACGATTCAGTTAGGTATCCGTATGTTTATTTCCCAGTATGGCGCCGACTACGCATGGATCATGGCAGCATCCGTCTGTTCCCTGATCCCGGTTGTCATCGTATTCTTAAGCTGTCAGAAGTTCTTCGTGGAAGGCGTGGCAGCAAGCGGAATTAAGGGATAAAAAATAACAAAAACTTCGGACACGCTAATAATAAGGAGAATGAACTATGGCACAGACCCTTGACACGATCCGGAACTATCCGGGCATGGAAGAGGGGATGATAACTACGGCGCTTGACGGCGCCGTAGCTGTTATCCGGGAAAATCTTCCAGTATTTACAGAAAAATTCCAGTCCTCCAACAGCTTTGGCGGTTTCTATGAACCGACGGAAAATGTGGAATGGACCACCGGCTTCTGGACCGGCTCCATCTGGCTGGCCTATGAGCATACCGGAGATGAGGCATTCAAACAGGCCGCCGATATCCAGGTGGAAAGCTTTTTAGAACGGATTGAGAAGAAAATCGATGTCAATCACCACGATATGGGCTTCTTATATAGCCTGTCCTGTGTGGCAGCCTATAAGCTGACCGGTAATGAGCATGCTAAAAAAGCTGCACTTTTAGCTGCCGACCATCTGGCGGAGCGTTACAGGGAAAAAGGAAACTTCCTTCAGGCCTGGGGAAATCCGGGCGAACCCAAAGAGTACCGCCTGATCATCGACTGCCTCTTGAACCTTCCGATCCTTTACTGGGCGACAGAGGTAACAGGAGATGAGTCCTACGCGCAGAAAGCGGAAAATCACATCAAAACCGCTATGAAATGTATCTTAAGACCCGACAATTCCACGTACCATACCCATTTCTTTGATGTGGAGACCGGTGAGCCGACATACGGCGTCACACATCAGGGCAACCGGAACGGTTCCGCATGGGCGAGAGGCCAGGCGTGGGGCGTCTACGGCATCGCTCTCAGCTACCGCTATTTAAAGAATCCGGAATACGTGGATTTATTCTGCCGTGTTACGGATTACTTTATCGAGCATCTGCCGGAAGATCTCGTTCCCTACTGGGATTTCGATTTCGATACGGGAAGCACAGAACCAAGAGATTCTTCCGCATCGGCCATCGCTGTCTGCGGAATCCTGGAGATGGCCAAATATTTAGATCAGGAAAAGGCCGGCCGCTACTTAACGGCTGCGGACCGCATGCTGCGGGCTCTCGTGGATCGCTGCGCCAACACGGACATCACAAAATCCAACGGACTGCTGCTTCACGGTACGTATGCAAGGGATTCGAAGGAAAATACCTGCACGAACCGCGGTGTAGATGAATGCAATACATGGGGAGACTATTTCTATATGGAAGCCCTTACCCGGCTTTCGCAGGATTGGAAGTTATACTGGTAAAGGAGATGAGACATCCATGAAAACCAATCTGCTGTATGTCTTCGCGGACCAGTGGCGCGCCGAGGCCGTAGGCTCTCTCGGAAGCGATCAGGTCGTAACGCCGAACATCGACCGTTTTTCAGAGGAAAGTGTCTGCTGTACCAACGCATACAGCACCTTTCCCTTATGTTCCCCGCACCGGGCCTCGCTCATGACGGGCAAATACCCGTTCCGCCTGGGGATGTGGACGAACTGCAAGATCGGCCTGGAGGAGAAGATCATGTTAAAGCCCCAGGAGACGTGTATCGCCAATGTGTTAAAGGACGCCGGTTTCGCAACAGGTTATATCGGCAAATGGCACCTTGACGCGTCGGAACTCAATTTTAGTCCGCATCCAAAGTCCGGTGCAGGCGAGTGGGATGCCTATACGCCGCCGGGAGAGAGACGACAGGGCTTCGATTATTTCCTGTCCTATGGGGCATGTGACGATCATCTCGATCCCCATTACTGGCTGGATGATGAGACTCAGATAAAACCCGGCAAATGGTCTGCGGAATTTGAGACCGATAAAGCCATTGAATATATGAATCAGAAGAAGGACGGAGAGGAACCGTTCGCTCTGTTTGTCTCCTATAATCCGCCGCACCTGCCGTATGAGCTGGTACCGGAGCGCTATTATGAGAAATTTAAAAATCTGAAGGTTCACTACCGTCCCAATGTGCCGGAATCCATGCGGGAAGAGGGCGGTCTCTTAGAGACACAGACACGCCAGTACTTTGCTGCGGTTCATGGAATTGACGAGCAGTTTGGAAGAATCCTGGCATGGCTGAAGGAAAACGGCATGGAGGAGAAAACGCTTGTGGTTCTGTCCGCCGATCACGGGGAAATGCTGGGGTCCCATGGACTTATGAGCAAGAATATCTGGTATGATGAGGCGCTTCACATCCCGCTGATATTCCGGCAGAAAGGAAGACTGAAGCCGGGGAAAAATGATGTGATCTTCGCAAGTCCTGACCACATGCCGACGCTCTTAGAGCTTCTGGATCTGGCTGTGCCGGAGACGTGTGAGGGATACAGCCATGCCGATAGTCTGATCAGAGGCAGCGCAGTGCCCGGTGAACCGGAAGATATGCTGATCTGCTCCTATCCGGGAGGCGCGGATATGGTTGCCGCATTTTCGAAGCGTGGTCTGACACACAAGGCCTACGGCTGGCGGGGGATCAGAAACAGGCGGTATACTTATGTCATCACCAATGGCTACGCCCCCGATGAGCCCCAGAGAGAGTTTCTCTATGACAGAGAGCTTGATCCGTATGAAATGAATCCGGCTGCCATAGAGAAAGACTGTACAGATGAACGTATCCTGGCGTTTCGGGAACGGCTTAAGGATTATCTGGAATTAACAGAAGACCCATTTCTCTGGGACAGACCCCGATGTGAAACGGTACAGTAACAGAAATGCAGGATGAAAATACCGCCCTTTTGGTTTTGCTGAAGAGCTTACCAAAAGGGCGGCATTCTTTTTTCAGGCAGCGGTACCGTACAGTCCGTCAGATATCCGCCGCCAGATTCTCTTGTATTTCCCCAAATCGCCTCGTCGCCAGTTCGCTTGGCTCCCCCTTTTTACAGAAGGCCAGCTTAGCCAGCTTCGGCACGACCCGTTCCACCACAATCTGCCCGTCCACCGTTTTCTTTTCCAGCTCATGAAATGCTTCCAGGAAACGGGCATCCTTTCTGGCCCGTTCGTAGAAGGAGAGAACGTAGACGTACTCAAAAAGATTATAGTTCCGGAACGGATATTCCACCTGCATAAACAGCGTTCCGATCCCGTAATGGCACGGACCGATCGGCTTCCGTATCGTCCAGTGATCCAGTAAAAACTCCACCGCCCGGTCCAGCGCCGGTTCCCTGTTGATATAATCACTAAAGCGGAAGGCATTGAGTGCAAGAAGTGTTGGATGCGGATTGGAATACTCTGTTTCTGGGCCATGGCCAAAGGAAAACTTTCGGCATCTCCAGCCGCCGTCCTGATACTGGCTGTCCAGGAAGTAGCGGAATGTGGCCTTAAGCCGCTCATCCTCTCCATATCCCAGGCGGCACAGCACCTGCGCCGCACAGGCCGTATGACAGGGATAGATACTTCCCTTCGGATAGCACCGGATGCGGCCATCCTTCTGCCATGCGCTGAAAATCAGCTCTGCAGCTTCCTTTAATACGGGTTCTTCCGGTTCCATCCCCAGTTCCATCAGATAGCTTACGCAGTCCAGTGTGGAAAACGGCGCCCCTTTCTGCAGCCGGTGGTCCGGTGTATCCCACAGCAGACCTCCCTGGTCGTAACGGTGGGAGAGGATTACTGCCGCATCCGCTTCGTACTTTTTATCGACTGCCATTTTCTTCCCTCCTGTGGCGTTTCCTGATTAATGATTCTTTTTTTCGCTGACTTCCTCAAGAAGCAGCTTCGGCTCAGCTACCAGAGAGTAGTTCGTATGGTAAATGACAAATCCCGGGGCGCCGCCGGCCACCTTCCGGATATGCTTTCTCTGGATGTAATCGATCTCCACCTTCTCATTCTCCCGGCCCTTGGAATAGTAAGCAGCCAGGGAACCGGCTTCCTCAAATACATGGTCGGGCAGTTCTTTCCCTTCTGTCTTCACAATGACGTGGGAACCAGGAATACCCTTTGCATGGAACCACCAGTCGCCGCCATTTGCCAGCTTGAAGGTAAGTTCGTCGTTCTGGTAGTTGTTCTTGCCGACGTAGATGTGGAATCCGTCGGAGGTAATATAGTGGAACGGCCGGCTCGTAATCTTCGGTTTCTTATCACCGGCGCGCCTGTGTTTGATGTAGCCGTATTCCATCAGTTCTTCCTTGATCTGAACGAGGTCTTCCTCCTTCAGCGCAATATCGAGCGCGGCGCTGACCGATTCCAGATGATCGATTTCCCGCTTTGTATCCTGCGTCTGTTCCGAGAGGGCCTCATAGGTTCGTTTCAGCTTATTGTACTTATCAAAAAACTTCTGAGAATTTTCCCTGGCGGTCAGCTGGTCATCCAGCGGAATTGTGATTTCTTCATTGGTGTAGTAGTTTAAGCAGGTCAGCTTTTTTTCTCCGCCTTCCAGTTCGTAGCCGTACGTGTTGAGCAGTTCGCCGTAGACCTTGTACTTGTCCCTTTTCTCCGTATCTTTTAACTGCTTCATCTGCAGATCATACTTTTTATAATTTCTCTCCAGCGCAGTCTGAACGATTTTCCGCAGGTCTGCAGACTTCTGACGGATTCTCGTCAAAACATTCCGGGAGGCATAGTATTCCTCTAATAAAGTGCTGATGGAATCATAGGTCACGGTCGAATAACCGTCCCCGTCATAACAGGTGAGCGGGAGAGCGGAAAATTCCACCGGCTCATTCTGGTGATAGATAATGTTTGGAGTGAAGCTGTGCGTTCTCACATCATCCATCATAAGCGAAAACATATGGCAGAGATGGATCAGCTCCGCCTCCGACAGTTTGTTGGCTGAAACGTCACCGTCGATGGAGGCAAGCTGGCAAAGCTCCGTACCGATGATGGGGCTGATGCCTGTCAGCTTCATATAGAGCGCTTTCTGAACCGGCGCAGCCGTGTGGCCGATCAGTTCCATAAATTCCGTCTCCGATATAGTGAGCGGGTCCTTTTTCTCCACCGTCTGAGGAATAAAATAGGGACGGCCGGGCAGAACCTCGCGAACGGAGCTGACCTGCGCGGATATATGCTTAATGCTGTCGAGAATCACGTCCTCCTCATTGCAGAAGATAATGTTGCTGTGCTTGCCCATGATCTCGATATAGAGTCTCTTTATCCGCTTATCCCCCAGTTCATCGAGATGCTCGACCTCCAGGCAGATGATTCGTTCCAGTCCAGGCTGGCTGACTCTGATAATGCGGCCGTTTCCGATGTGTTTTCTCAGAAGCATACAGAAATTGGGGGCCGTTAACGGGCTCTGTTTGTTCCGCTCCGTAAAATAGAGAAGCGGCAGACTGGCGCTCGCAGATATGAGCAGGCGCCACGTGTTTTTCTGATTCTTAACGGTAAACAGCAGTTCATCCTTTTCCGGCTGGGCGATCTTCGCAATCTTTCCGCCCTCCAGACGAGTTTTCAGTTCTGCTTTGAGACTGGCCATTACAATTCCGTCTAATGCCATTGTTGTACCTCTATTCTTTTCAATGTTTATGTCTTTCTAATTTTCATGATCGTCAAACGGGTGAAAGTCCTCATCTGCGTCGCCGTCTTCGCCGTGGTTCATGAATTCCCTGGCGCTGACGCGGTTTCTCATGCGTTCTTCCTCCACTTTTTCAGACAGCATCTCTTTTACATGGTCACTGTCCTTTATATTGGTAATTTTCAAGCATTTTAAATCGAGATCTGTACTGTCAATATGAATCGTCCCCAGTCCAAAAATCCTCTGGATGATATTTTTGCTCAGACTGATATTTAAAATGCGGTAGAGGCGTACCTCTTCTTCCTTTGTATTGAAGAAACCGGTTTCTACAAAAAGGCGGCCCTCATCCATTCCATATTTCGTAAAGGTCCATGGGAGTCCGCACCAGAGGCGCTTTCTATCGTACCAGATCATACTTTCCTTCTTCATAGCTGTTCTCCTTTATCGTTCAACTGACTGAAACTGGATATATTATACTATGGAATACCCCTTTCGTCCAGTTTTGCCCTCCAGAAAACTATTTGACTTGTTTTTTATTATGACTTATAATGGATGGTATCTATGGCGAAAGGAAGGCACAAGGAATGATAAAAAGCATGACAGGTTTTGGAAGATTCGAAACCGTCACGGATGAATATAAGATTTCCGTCGAGATGAAGGCGGTAAATCACAGATATCTGGATTTAAGCATCAAGATGCCAAAGAAGTTCAATTATTTTGAAGCCGGAATCAGGAATCTGCTGAAGAATTATATCCAGCGCGGAAAAGTCGACGTGTTTATTACGTATGAAGATTACACGGAGAACAAGCTGTGCTTGAAGTATAACAGCGCGCTTGCCGCAGAATACATGGATTACTTTGCCAGGATGGAGACTCAGTTTGGTATACGAAATGACGTGACAGTATCCACGCTTTCCAGATGTCCGGAGGTTCTCTCCATGGAGGATGTTCCGGAAGACGAGGAGCATATGTGGAAGCTTCTTTCCGAGACGGTCGAAGAGGCAGCCCGCAGGTTTGTGGAAACACGAGTTACAGAGGGAGATCATTTAAAGGCTGATTTACAGGGCAAGTTAAACTACATGACCAGTCTTGTGGACTTTATCGAGGAGCGCTCCCCGCGGATTATCGAGGAGTACCGCGCCAAGCTGGAAGACAAGGTAAAAGAACTGCTTGCAAATACCACCATCGATGAAGGACGAATCGCCACAGAAGTGACTATTTTTGCCGATAAGATCTGTGTGGATGAAGAAACTGTACGTTTGAGAAGCCACATTGAGAATACGAAGGTTGAGCTGGAGGCCGGCGGAAGCGTAGGAAGAAAGCTGGATTTTATCGCCCAGGAGATGAACCGGGAGGCCAACACGATTTTATCGAAGGCCAATGATTTGGAGATTTCAGACAAGGCCATTGCGCTGAAGACCGAGATCGAGAAGGTAAGAGAACAGATTCAGAACATAGAATAAAAAGCAAAGGTGGAAACTTATGAACGAGCATGGTGTGCTGGCAGTCATATCGGGCTTTTCCGGCGCAGGAAAAGGCACCCTTATGAAGGCCCTGCTTGAGAAGTATGACAATTATGCGCTGTCCATATCCGCTACCACCAGGAATCCCAGGGAGGGAGAAGCGGATGGACGGGAATACTTTTTTGTAACGGAAGACCGTTTTAAAGAGATGATCGGACAGGACGCGCTGATCGAATACGCACAGTACGTCAACCATTACTACGGAACTCCGAAGGAGTACGTATTAAACCAGATGGAACAGGGGAAGGACGTGCTTCTGGAGATTGAGATTCAGGGCGCCTTAAAGGTTAAGGAGCGTTTCCCGGAAGCTATTCTGATCTTCGTCATGCCGCCGAGTGCGGAGGAACTGAAGAGACGGCTGGTCGGCAGAGGCACGGAAAGTATGGATGTGATTCATGCAAGACTCCGCAGAGCAGTGGAAGAGGCGGAGGGCATGGACTCCTACGATTATATCTTAATCAACGACGATATCGCCTCCTGCACGGAGCGGCTTCATCAGATGATCAGAGTACAGCACAGCAGAGTTTCAAATAATCTGGCATTTTTATCCCAGATCAGGGAAGAATTAAAGAATATATAGCCATCAGGAAAGGGGAATGAAAGATGTTACATCCATCTTATTCAGATTTAATTAAAGTAGTAAACAGTGAGGTAGAGCCAGGAGAACAGCCGGTTGTTCAGAGCCGTTATTCCATCGTGATCGCTGCCGCAAAGAGGGCAAGGCAGATCATCGGAGGAGCTGAGTCTGATCTTCCAACCGCTGGAAAGAAGCCGCTTTCCGTTGCCGTAGAAGAGTTATATGACGGCGATGTAAAGATCTTAAGTGAAGCGGATGCAACTGAAGAGGACGATTGATAAGGTTGAAGGCCGTCTCCACATTGACAGAGATGGCCTTTCCGTTTTGATAGTTCCGCAAATAGAAGATACGAAAAGACAGGAGTTATGACATTTTATGAAATTACTATGCATTTCGCTGGGCTGCGATAAAAACCTGGTGGATACGGAGATGATGCTGGGCCTCTTAAACAGGGACGGCTATACCTTTACGGATGATGAATACGAAGCGGATGTCATCGTCATCAACACATGTTGTTTTATCGGCGACGCCAAGGAGGAGAGTGTGAATACTATTCTCGAGATGGCGCAGATGAAGGAGGTCGGAAAGTGTAAGGCGCTGATTGTCACAGGCTGCCTCGCACAGCGCTATAAACAGGAGATCGTCGACGAGATTCCGGAAGTGGACGGAATTCTCGGCACTACCACCTATGATGAGATATCCCACGTGCTGGCCGAGACACTGGACGGCCGAGAGCACGTCCAGTGCTTCCACGATCTGGATATCATCCCGGAAGTGAAGACAGACCGGGTGATTACCACAGGAGGCCATTACGCGTTTTTGAAGATTGCAGAAGGCTGTGACAAGCACTGCACCTACTGTATCATCCCCAGCCTGCGCGGCAATTTCCGCAGCGTTCCCATGGAACGTCTGGTGTCGGAGGCACAGTCACTGGCCGATCAGGGGGTGAAGGAGCTGATTCTGGTAGCTCAGGAGACGACGCTTTACGGTGTGGATCTCTATGGAAAGAAATCGCTTCCCGAACTCTTAAAGAAGCTCTGCCGGATTTCCGGGATTCAGTGGATCCGGATCCAGTACTGCTATCCGGAAGAGATCACGGATGAACTGATCCAGACCATGAAGACCGAAGATAAGATCTGCCATTATATCGACATGCCGATCCAGCACGCCAGTGACACGATCCTGCGCCGCATGGGACGGAGGACATCCCGGGCCCAGTTAAAGGAGATGATCGGCAAACTGCGCAGTGAGATTCCTGATATCGCCATCCGTACGACGCTGATCTCCGGATTCCCGGGGGAGACAGAGGAAGATCATGAGATACTGATGGAATTTGTGGATGAGATGGAATTCGAACGTCTCGGTGTGTTCGCCTATTCCGCGGAAGAAGACACTCCGGCGGCAGGATTTCCGGATCAGGTTTTACAGGAAGTGAAGGAAGAGCGGCGTGATGCCATCATGGAGCTTCAGCAGGAAATCTCCTTCGACCATTCCCAGTCCATGGTCGGAAGATCGCTGGAGGTTATGATCGAAGGCAAGGTTGCCGATGAAAATGCCTATGTGGGAAGGACCTATATGGACGGCCCCGGTGTGGACGGCATGATTTTTATCCAGACCGGCGAGGAACTGATGTCCGGCACCTTTGTGCGGGCCAGGGTCACAGGCGCGCTGGAATACGATTTAATAGGGGAGATTGAAGATGAATTTACCGAATAAACTGACGATTCTTCGAATCATCATGATTCCGTTTTTTGTACTCTTTATGCTGCTGGACGGCGGTGCGAACCAGACGTACCGCTATATCGCCGCGGTCATTTTCATCGTGGCCAGCTTTACCGACTTACTGGATGGAAAGATCGCCAGGAAATACAATCTGGTAACCAACTTTGGCAAGTTCATGGACCCGCTGGCAGACAAGCTTCTGGTCTGTTCCGGCTTAATCTGTTTCGTCGGCCTTGGAGCGCTTCCGGCCTGGTTCGTGATTATCATTATCAGCCGTGAGTTCATCATCAGCGGCTTCCGTCTGGTCGCATCCGACAACGGTGTCGTGATCGCCGCCAGCTACTGGGGGAAATTTAAGACCGTCTCTCAGATGATTATGTCTGTGCTGCTGATCGTCAATATCCCGGCACTGTCCATACTGACCGCCATTTTCAGCGCCATCGCGCTGGTGCTGACGGTGGTTTCACTGATCGATTACATTGCGAAAAATTATCGTGTTCTTACGGAAGGGAGTCTGTAAATCATTATGGTTGTTGAATTAATTTCAGTCGGAACAGAACTTTTACTCGGAAATATCGTGAATACCAACGCCCAGTTTCTCGCGGAGAAATGCGCGTCACTCGGTCTGTCCATGTACCATCAGGTCACGGTGGGAGACAACCGGGAACGGCTGGCGGAGGACATCAGTACGGCGCTTAAGAGGGCGGACATCATCATCCTTACCGGTGGCCTGGGCCCTACGGAGGACGACATCACAAAGGAAGTCTGTGCCGACGTTATGGGATTTAAGCTGGTGGAAGATCCACATACGAGAGAGCGGATCGAGGCGTATTTCAAAGATGGCATTTATCCGGTCATCACGGATAACAACTGGAAACAGGCTCTTGTTCCGGAAGGCTGCAAGGTTCTTGACAATCATAACGGTACAGCCCCCGGACTGATTATGGAAAAGGATGGAAAGACGGCGATTCTTCTTCCGGGTCCCTTTAACGAGTTAAAGTCTCTTTTTCTGGATGAGGTTTCCCCCTGCCTTCAGAAATTACAGCCTGAGGTGATCCGTTCCCAGATGATCAAGATCTGCGGCCATGGGGAGAGCCAGGTGGAAGACCAGATCAAGGATCTGATCGCCGCACAGACGAATCCGACCATTGCTCCTTACGCGAAGACGGCAGAGGTACATTTACGCGTTACGGCGCGCGCCGCCGATGACGAGACCGCCAAAAGTCTGATCAAGCCGGTAGTAAAAGAAATCAAGAACCGGTTCGGCGACGATATCTATACGACGAAGGAAGAGGAGACCCTGGAGATGGCGGTTGTCCGTCTCCTTAAAAAGTATGAACTCACGGTTACCACTGCCGAATCCTGCACCGGCGGACTGATCGCCGGACGCCTGGTGAATGTGTCCGGAGCCTCCGAAGTATTCCGCGAGGGCTTTGTCACCTACTCCAATAAGGCAAAGAGAAAAATCCTCGATGTCAGCAAGGGAACGCTTAAGAAGTACGGCGCAGTCAGCGAACAGACTGCGAAGGAGATGGCCACGGGAGGCGTATTTGCCACTGACGCCGACGTCTGTATCGCCGTTACCGGAATTGCCGGACCTTCAACCGAAGGGGACAAGCCTGTCGGACTCGTCTACATTGCCTGCTATATGAAGGATAAAGTGAAGGTGGAGGAATACCACTTTAAGGGCAACCGGGACAAGATCCGGGAACAGGCAGTCGTAAAATCACTGGATCTCCTGCGCAGGTCCATACTCGCAAATTATCGGGGATAAGTCTTCAGGAGGATAAATACATTGGAAACCCGTTTCATAAAAAAACAGATGACAGCGGCGTATCAATATTCTTATACGAGGCTGGCGCTTAATTACTATACGTTATACGAAACCATAACAGAAGAACCGGAGCTGTCCGGAAAGGAAGGAGCATTTCTCGCCACCCTTCACGAACTCATCGGAGCGTTTCTGGAGGGCGGAGACGTCCTTTCCCGTCTGGATCAGCTCCGGGAAGAAGTTACCCGTGAAGTGGAGATTCTGACGGCTTACACGGACTGCTTTCAGATCTATGAATACGTGTTAAACCGCATGGAGAGATCCTACCGGTCTCTGCCGAAAACAGGCCTTGACGATGAGTCCTTCCTGGCCATGCTGATGGCATTTATTACGAATACCAGGGAATCCGCCGTCATGAACGGGCGCATCCGTCAGATTATCGGCCAGCTTCCCGTTCGTCTGACAAAACAGAAATTCTACGGCCTCGTGCTGGAGGGGCTCTCGGTTTATATCGGTTCCCCCGTGGAAAGCCTTCATGACATGATGTATACGCTCAGGACCGAGTCCATGGCGTCCCTTCCGGAGGGAATGGCGGAGGGGCGGAGGGCCCTGTATGAGACGCTGATGCAGTTCGGCCATATGGATTACCGCAGCCTTTCCCCGGAGGCGTTTACGGAAGCACAGGCGAAGCTGATGGGCGTAAGCGCCGAGTTAAACGAAGAAGCGGAATGCTTCGTAAGCCTTCAGGAAATCATCAATGATTTATACGTTCTTTCTCTTGCGAAAAGCGATGCGGTCATTGATGTCAACGAGGAAAATCTCTATCGTTCCATCATCGCCGGTGTCCAGGACAATCTGATGAAGAAAGACGGCAGTGAACCGGCTGACTCCTTTGCCGCGCTTCTCACACAGATGGAAGGACGTCAGGAGGCCTATTACGAGAGATATCTCCGCTCGGAAATTCCGCCGGAGACACCGGAACTGCTCGCTGATCCGGATTATGTGAGAGCCCGCAACATTGATCTTCTCCTTTCCGGAAGCTCTTTTATGAGTTTAAAGAAGACTGCCGCAGAGAATGATCCAAAGGAGAGCGAACTTAAGAAGCTGGTAGACCGCGCGTATCTGGAAAAAACCGCGGAAGCGTATTTCAGTGAACTGGATACCGTTTTTTCCGACACCTCCAGGCCGGTCATGCGCGCCATCATGGCGAAAGTACTGTCGGATCTTCCGGTGTACTTTCATTCGATCGACGAGATTAAGTCTTACATCAGAGGGAGCCTGGAAAGCTGCGGGGACGAGGCGGAAAAAGAAACCTGCAAGGAATTATTGGAAGAGCTGATGGAATATGAAAATAAGCTGGTATGACCACTTGTACGTGGGTGACAAGGCGAAAAAAAAGCGTTATCAGATCATACAGTCAATCAGAAATTCCCGCCTGATTTCGGGGGCTTATGTGATTACACCCTCATTAAGTGGGAATAATGTACTTGATATCTATCCGGCCATGGAGCTTTCTGCCCCGTGGTACAGGGAAGATGAGTTCTTTATTATTGGAATTGCGGCCGACTACTGGGAGGCCTTAGAGGTGACGAGACAGATCGTGGAGGAGCTGTATCAGAATACCGGCGGCTTCGACTTGACCGGATATTTAAACGGCCGGCCGCTGCGAAGGAGTCACCGTGACGATCCGGCTCAGGGCATGTCCGAACATGTTCCGGAAGCCGGCAGGATGTGAGGTGTCCATGCTTCCTATCATATTATTTATTTTAAAGCTGCTGGGAATTCTGGTACTGATTCTGCTGGGACTCGTTCTCGGAGTGCTCCTTCTGATTCTTCTTGTACCGGTCAGATACCGGATCGAAGGCTCCTGTTACGAACGGCTGAAGGGGAAGGCCCGCATCACATGGCTGCTACATATTGTTTCTGTAACGGCAGCCTTTGAAGACGAGTTTTCCGTTGGGATCCGCCTGTTAGGCTTCCGGCTTTTTAAGCCTGTGGAGGAGAGCAGGGAAGATGCCGAAGATATGATGGTTCATGCCATGGAAACGACGGACCGGGAAACCGAAGAATTTACCGGCGATCTGGTAAGCGATGCAGAAAAATCCGGCAAAAAGCAGCTGGCGGAAGAGGGAAAGCAAGTGCCTTTGCCGGAGGAACCACACCCCGGCCGGGAAAGGGAAGCCAGCCAGGCAAGCGATGAAAAAAACGGGAAAGCCGGGAAAACTGCCGACAGGCTTTCGTCAATTTACGCAAAACTTAAGTTTTCTTTCAAGGGGATGTGTGATAAACTAAAAGCCATAAAAGAGAAAAAAGAAGAGATTCAGGCATGGATTACCGATGAAAATAACAGAAAGACCATCCGCCTTCTTTTAAAGCAGTTAAAGAAACTGGTCCGCCACCTCCTTCCCCGAAAGGGAAAGGGCGAAGTGGTATTCGGCTTTGACGATCCTTATACGACCGGACAGGTCTTAACTGCGGTCAGCGTGGTTTATCCGTTCTGCCATAAGCTGATTGATATCTATCCGGAGTTTGACAGACAGGTATTTACGGCGGAGGGACATTTTAGCGGAAGAATCCGGGCAGGCACACTGCTTCTCATCGCGGGAAGAATGCTGCTCGATAAGAATTTCAGAGGCCTTTTAAGGAAATGGCTTCGGTAAGCGGACAACACACGTCCGTCATGTCCGATAAAACAGGGCACGCTGAGTGCTCATAGCGAGGAGGAACTATTCAGATGGCAGATAATTATTTTACCTCTACAGTGGAGGCTCTGTTCAAGGGTATGGATACCTTTGTGACAACAAAAACCGTAGTGGGAGAGGCAGTAAAGGTGGATGATACCATCATCCTTCCTCTGGTGGATGTGACCTGCGGTATGGCTGCCGGTTCATTTGCTGAGAATTCAAAACAGAAGGGCGCAGGCGGTATGAATGCAAAGATGAGTCCCAGCGCAATTTTAATCATCCAGAACGGGGTGACTAAGCTGGTCAACATCAAACAGCAGGATGCCATGACAAAGATTCTGGACATGGTGCCTGACTTCGTGAATAAATTTACAGGGGGATCCCATGACATATCCCCTGATGCACTGAAAGTAGCGGAGGAGATGGCTGCGGCGGAAGAGACGGATCAGGAATAAGAATAGGATAAGCCGCATACTATATCATATAGCATGGTAACGGATTGAGGGATGATATGAAGAGGGTATGTGGTCTGATGCTGTTCTGCTTCGGTGCAGGAATGGCAATTCTGCTTTTTATCCCGGCAACAATTATGACGATATTATTCATCATCGCCTGTATGGTTCTGGGATATAACTTATTCTGCTGGTAATGAGCGATTGTTGGAAACGGGAGAGACGTGTCCTGGTGCCCGTTTCCGATTAAAATAAAGAGCCGAACTGCCCTGGCAGCCAGCTGTTTCTCCACCTATGATATCAAAAACTCCAGGCTGACAACAGCCTGGAGTTTTCTTTCTTAAATGATTAAGCTCTCTCAACTAAACCGGATCTTAAGCAGGAAGTACATACGTACATCTTCTTAGCGCCTCCGTTAACTTTAACCTTAACGGACTTTACGTTTGCTTTCCACATCTTGTTAGATCTTCTATGGGAATGGCTCACCGCATTACCAAAGTGAGCAGCTTTTTCACAGATTGCACATTTAGCCATGTTTGCACCTCCTTAAACGCTACTTGGATTTTCTGTTATAAAAATCCACAACAAATGTATGATAACAGAAATTGCATAGTTTTGCAAGTGAAATTTAAAAATTTGTTTCTTTTTTTGGGAAAATAATGTATAATCAAATCAGTCAGAATGATAGGAGGTAAAAATTATGAAGGGTTACATCAACAATAAACTGGGTGAAATCCAGATTGGCCCTGATGTTATCGCTATGTACGCGGGCACTACCGCAGTGGAATGTTTCGGTATTGTCGGCATGGCGGCTGTCAGCATGAAGGACGGCCTTGTTAAGCTTTTAAAACGCGAAAGTCTGACGCACGGAATCAACGTGAATATACAGGACAACCATATCACCATCGACTTCCATGTCATCGTAGCATATGGAATCAGTATTTCGGCAGTTGCTGACAATCTGATCGAAAATGTGAAGTACAAAGTAGAAGAATTCACCGGCATGACGGTAGATAAGATCAACATCTTCGTTGAAGGTGTAAGAGTGATAGATTAAGGAGGAAACTACCTGTGGGTATGAAGTATATAGACGGAGAGATGCTGAAGAAAGCATTTTTGGCCGGTGCAAAAGGATTGGAAGCTAAGAAGGAATGGATCAATGAACTCAACGTATTCCCCGTTCCGGACGGGGATACGGGTACGAATATGACGATGACCATCATGTCGGCGGCAAGAGAAGTGGCGGCCATCGAACATCCGGACATGGAATCTCTGGCAAAGGCCATTTCTTCCGGCTCATTAAGAGGCGCCCGCGGCAACTCCGGCGTTATTCTTTCCCAGCTTTTCAGAGGCTTTACAAAAGAAATAAAGACGGTGGATAAGATCACGACCACAACGCTTGCGAATTCCTTCGTCAGGGCGACGGAGACGGCTTATAAGGCCGTTATGAAGCCGAAGGAGGGAACGATCCTGACTGTCGCCAAGGGAATGGCCGACAAGGCCGTGGAACTGGTGACGGAGACGGAGGATATCATCGAATTCTGTCAGAAGGTGATTGAACACGGCGATTACGTGCTGAGCCAGACGCCGGAGATGCTGCCCGTTCTGAAGCAGGCCGGTGTCGTCGATTCCGGCGGACAGGGCCTTATGCAGGTCGTAAAGAGCGCTCTGGACTGTCTGATGGGCAAGGAACTGGATTTATCCGTAGAAGGCGTTAAGAGTGCTGCAGGCGTATCCGGCGGTGCTGCTGTGACCGATGATTTCGATATCAGGTTCGGCTACTGCACCGAATTTATTGTAAATCTGGAAAAGCCTTACGACGAGAAGAGCGAACACGATTTTAAGGGATATTTAGAGTCTATCGGCGATTCCATCGTTGTCGTTTCCGACGACGATATCGTCAAGGTTCACGTCCATACCAATGATCCGGGACTTGCGATCCAGAAGGCATTGACCTACGGCTCCCTGTCACGCATGAAGATTGATAACATGAGGGAAGAGCATCAGGAAAAGCTGATCAAGGATTCAGAGAAGCTGGCTGCTGCACAGAAAGAGGCAAAAGAGAAGGACGCGGGGCCGAGAAAGCCTTACGGATTCATCTCCGTATCAGTGGGAGAGGGGCTTGACGAGATCTTTAAGGGAATCGGAGCCGACTACCTCATCCAGGGCGGCCAGACCATGAATCCCAGTACTGAAGATATGTTAAATGCCATCGACCGGGTAAACGCCGATACCGTTTATATCCTTCCGAATAACAAGAACATCATTCTTGCGGCAGAACAGGCCAAAAAGCTTACAAAGGATAAGCATGTCATCGTAATCCCGTCCAGGACGATCCCACAGGGAATTACCGCTCTGATCAACTTCGCTCCCGATTTATCCGCGGAAGAGAACGAGAAGGTGATGACCGAGGAGATGCAGCGCGTAAAGACCGGCCAGATTACGTATGCGGTGCGCAATACCACGATTGATGACATCGAGATCACCGAGGGTGACATTATGGCTCTCGGAGACCACGGAATCCTGGCGGCCGGGAAAGCCATTGAGCAGACGGCTCTGGAATCCATGAAGTCCATGGTGGATGAAGAATCTGAGCTGATTACCATCTATTACGGCGCAGATGTGTCAGAAGAAGATGCAGAAACACTTCGCGAAAAGGCTGAGGATTCCTTCGGCGACTGTGAAGTAGAGCTGCATCCGGGCGGTCAGCCAATCTACTATTATCTGATATCCGTAGAGTAGAACAGAAGAAACAGAATTAGCTCCCGGGCAGACGAACTGTCCGGGAACTTTTACTGTATTGTATATATGATGTGAAAGGTGAAGGAAACATGAATCGACAACCGCTTGATAGCTTAAAGGGCATCGGTGAAAAGACAGGCAGGCTGTTTGCAAAGCTGGGGATTGAAACCGTGGATGAACTGCTGGAATACTATCCCCGGGCCTACGACGCCTGCGAGGAGCCGGTGTCCGTCGGCGAGCTGAAGCCGGATACCGTGATGGCGGTCTCCGGAGTGCTGTTTAAGAGCGCGGAGGTGAAGCGTTACAGCCATATTCAGGTGATTACCACCATGATCCGGGACATTACCGGCTCCCTGACGCTTACCTGGTACAATATGCCCTATCTGCACGCCACCTTAAAGGCCGGTATGCGCGCCGTATTCCGCGGACGCGTGGTTAAGAAGAACGGCCGCCTTACGATGGAACAGCCGGAGATCTTTCTGGGAGATGCCTACGGAGAGGTCATTCATTCCATGCAGCCCATCTACGGACAGACAAAGGGACTTCCCAACAAGACCATTGTGCGGGCAGTGAAACAGGCGCTGTCGGCAAGACAGATGGTCCGCGATTACATGCCCCTGGATTTGCGGATTCGCCATGAACTGGCAGAATATAATTTTGCCATCGAGCATATTCATTTTCCCACAGACCGGACAGAACTTCTTTTTGCCAGAAAGCGCCTCGTTTTCGATGAGTTTTTCCTGTTTCTCATGGCGGTGCGCCGCCTAAAGGACAGGCGTGTGGACCGGGAAAGCCATTTTCCGATGAAGCCATCCGATGAAGTGATGAGACTTGTAAAAAATCTCCCCTACGCGCTGACCAATGCGCAAAACAAAGTACTGACGGAAGTATTTCGCGATATGACCGGCAAAAAGGTGATGAACCGGTTAATTCAGGGAGATGTGGGCTCCGGTAAAACCATAATCGCCGTCCTCGCTCTGCTGGAGACCGCCTGCAACGGGTTTCAGGGTGCTCTTATGGTGCCGACGGAGGTTCTTGCGCGTCAGCACTACGAGTCCATGCTCTCCCTGTTTGAAGAAAACGGCATTGAGAAACAGGTCGTGCTGGTAACCGGCTCCATGACGGCAAAGGAGAAGCGTACTGCTTACGAAAAGATCGCCTCCCATGAGGCGGATATCATCGTTGGAACCCATGCGCTCATACAGGAAAAGGTAGTCTACGATAAGCTTGCCCTCGTCATCACCGACGAACAGCACCGCTTCGGCGTCAGCCAGCGTGAGATGCTGGGAGACAAGGGGGATGAGCCCCACATACTCGTTATGAGTGCGACGCCGATTCCCAGGACTCTGGCTATTATCATCTACGGCGATCTCGATATCTCCATTATCGATGAGCTGCCGGCCAACCGGCTTCCTATTAAGAACTGTGTCGTAGACACCAGCTACCGCAGCACGGCATACTCCTTTATAAAGGGAGAGGTGGCCGCCGGGCGCCAGGCCTACGTGATCTGTCCTATGGTAGAGGCCAGTGAGATGATTGAGGCGGAGAACGTTCTCGATTACTCCAAAAAGCTTCAGAGCGCACTTCCGGGAATTTCAGTAGAATACCTTCACGGCAAGATGAAGGCCAGGGAGAAAAACGCAATTATGGAACGGTTTGCCGCAGGGGAGATTAAGGTTCTTGTCTCCACCACAGTCGTGGAAGTGGGAGTTAACGTTCCCAACGCCACCGTGATGATGATTGAAAATGCGGAGCGCTTCGGACTGGCCCAGCTCCACCAGCTTCGGGGCCGTGTAGGGCGTGGAAAGCACCAGTCCTACTGCATTCTCGTGGATGGTTCCGGTCAGGAAGGAACCAGGGAGCGTCTGACCATATTGAGTAAATCCAATGACGGATTTTACATCGCCTCCGAGGATTTAAAGCTGCGGGGGCCGGGAGATATCTTCGGACTCAGACAGAGCGGAGACTTGGAGTTTAAGCTGGCCGATATCTTTACCGATGCCAACATCTTAAAGACCGTATCCGAAGAGGTCAACCGTCTGCTTGACGAAGATCCGGAACTCACCTCAGAGGAGCATATTGAGCTGGGAAAAAAACTCAGCCTTTATTTGGAGAAAAGCTATGACAAGCTGAATCTGTAAATACAGGGTTGAAATTAACAGGGCAGCATGGTAAACTTATGTTGTTAAAAATATAACGGCATCTGTCTTACAATTAAGGAGGGCTTATATGAACAGACAGGAGTTAAAATTTGATGCAAAGGAAAAGATGCGGCAGGCGGCTGTAAATCCCTATGTGGTTACCATCATCATGGGAGTCATCATCGTTATTATGTCTGTTGTTCAGGTGGTTCTCAATGTCTGGGGTGAACTCATCTCCTCGGGAACTGCCGTCAGCGGAGGAGAATTCAGTACATACATCGTTTCCTCCATTGTATTTTTTGTTGTTTACTTATTGATCAGTACAATTCTGCAGTTTGGTTACAGCTCCTACTGTTTGAAGGTGGCGAACCGGGACAGTTCCATGTCCTACGGGGATTTGTTTTCGTCGCTGAAATATCTGCTGAAGGCCATCGGACTGACGCTTATGATCTCAATATTTGTTATGCTGTGGTGTCTGCTGCTGATTATACCGGGTATCATTGCTGCGTACCGTTATTCCCAGGCCATCTTTATCATGGTTGAGAATCCCGATAAAGGAGTAATGCAGTGTATCCGTGAAAGCAAAGAGATGATGGCTGGGCACAAGATGGAATACTTCATTTTAGAAATCTCTTTCTTCTTCTGGATGCTGCTGGGCAGTGTTACCTGCGGTCTGGCGTACATCTACGTCTATCCGTATATGACGGTTACGTTTGCCAATTACTATAACCGCTTAAAGCCGGTGTCCGTGGTTTACGAGGATGCAGGAACCACATATTAACTGAATCACAGGAAAACAGGAAAAATGACCGCCTCTTTATCCGGAAAGAGGCGGTTCTTCTTGTATGCCTGCGGTTAATTTGATAAAATAACAGGAAAGATCATCAGATCCAATTTATGGTGGGAGGCGCTGGGATGAAAGAAGCGATCGAAGCAATTAAGACAAATATCGGACGGGTACTGGTTGGAAAAGAAGAGGTGACGGACTGCCTTCTCTCTGCGATTCTGGCAGGCGGCCACGTACTTTTGGAGGATGTTCCCGGAACGGGCAAGACCATTCTGGCAAAATCTCTGGCGAAGAGCATGGAGCTTTCCTTTTCGAGGGTACAGTTTACGCCGGACCTGCTGCCGTCTGATATCACCGGTCTCAACTATTACAACCAGAAGGAGGGTGAATTCGTCTTTCGCAGAGGCCCCGTGTTTACGAATCTGCTTCTTGCTGATGAGATCAACCGGGCCACGCCCAGGACACAGTCCAGTCTGCTGGAGTGTATGGAGGAGCATCAGGTCACCATCGACGGGGAGACAAAGAAGCTGGAAGAGCCGTTTTTCGTCATCGCAACCCAGAACCCCATCGAGACAGCGGGGACGTATCCGCTCCCTGAGGCCCAGTTAGACCGTTTTCTGATGCAGATTCCCATGGGACTTCCCGACGCAGCGGAGGAGAGGCAGATTCTTGAGCGTTTTGGCAGAGAGAATCCCTATGACAGCCTCACCGCCGTCTGTGACCGGGAGACACTGCTGGCGCTGATGAAGGAGGCGGAAGCGGTATACGTCCATCCGCAGCTGATGGATTATCTCGTCGAACTGGTTCTCGCTACCAGAAAGCACGGAGAAGTGGAAGGGGGCGTCAGCCCGCGCGGCAGCCTCGCCTTTTACCGGGCTGTCCGGGCCTATGCCCTGGTGAAGGGGCGGGACTACGTGGTTCCTGAGGATATAAAGGCGCTGGCCGTTCCCGTCCTGGCCCACAGGCTGGTTCTCGCCAGGACTCTGACCGGAAGAAGCACGGGCCGCCAGGTGATTGAACAGATTTTAAATACCGTCTTTGTACCTACAGAGGAGTGGAATGTATAAATGGAACTGATCCTCATGGCCCTTGGGGCCTGTATTCTCTACGTTCTTCAGCGCGCCCTGTACGAGCGGTTCTGGAAGAAAGGACTGACTGCGGATGCAGCGTTTCAGGACAATCCTGCAGTTTGCGGCAGCGAGGCATATCTCCTTGAAACTGTCATCAATGCGAAATTTCTTCCGCTTTCCATTCTGCGGGTAAAATTCCGCATCGGCAGGGAACTGGAATTCGTCACAGGAGAGAACTCCGCCGTATCCGACTATACGTACCGCAACGATGTTTTCTCGGTCTTCCCTTATCAGAAGATTACCAGAAAGCTTACGTTCCACTGCAGCAAACGCGGCTATTACGAGATCAAAAGTCTGGACCTGGTAAGCCACGATCTGTTCTTTTCCGGCCATCTCATCGAGACTCTGTCCCTGGATTCTCATTTATACGTCTATCCGGCGGCAGCGGACGGCAGCCGTCTGAACGTACCGTTTCAGAAGATGATGGGTACCTGTTTATCGAGAAACAGGCTGGTTGCCGATCCCTTTGAGTTAAAGGGAATCCGGGAATATCAGACCTACGACTCCATGCACAGCGTGAACTGGAAGGCCACCGCCCGTACCGGAGCCTTAAAGGTCAACGTTCACGAGTCCACGGCAACACAGAATATCTTTCTGTTCCTGAATATGGATTCAGACTATCCGTGGGCGTCGGAGGCTCTCAGAGAGGAAGCCGTCTCAATCTGCGGATCTTTCATCGGCGCGTTTGTCTCAGAAGGAATTCCAACCGGATTTTTCAGCAACGGAATGGATGCTTTGATCGGGGAACCATCCTTCGTTCCGGCCGGAGCGGGAGTGAGCCATGTCACCCGGTGTATGGAGGCGCTCAGCCGCCTCCGCTACGACATTCCGATGACTCCCTTTGAGACGCTCATGAGGGAATGCAGCCTGGAAAAGAAAGCGGAAGACTGTCTGTATATCATGATCTCATCCTGCAGGCGGCCGGAGTTACAGACCGCATACCAGGAATTCTGCCGTTACAGCCCGGGCTCCTTATGGATTGCCCCGCTGCGGCCGGAGGACGAGGTGACGCTTTCCCTCTGTCCGGCTACGCTTGCAATGAAGTGGGAGGTGCCTTATGACAAAATTTAAATGGATCAACCGGTGGATTACCGCTGATTTAAGCGGAATCCATATCATGGCAGCCGTCCTCTGCGTCTTCCTGTATGGCGCAGGATACTTAATTCCAAGTTCCCGGCTTATGACCGCCGGATATGCCGGATTGTTTCTGACAATCCTTTTCTTTCTGCTCCATTTACAGCTCCACGCCTGTGACAACTTTTTAAGCATGCACCCGTCGACGGATCATATCCCGAAATCACAGATGAAGCTGGTAAATGGGGTCTACATGGCGGTGTTTCTGGCTGCCGCGGGTGCTTTTATGGCGGTGTTCTCCTTACTCCGCGCAGACTGGCTGATCCATGGGATTCAGTCTGTCCTGACGGCTCTGCTTCGGTTTCTGGCTCATTTTCTTCCGGAAGCGGTAAATGAGCCGGTGGAATCCATGCCTGCAGGGAGTTTTATTCCGCCCGAGTTGGGAGAGGCGGCGGCGGATCCCTCTCTTTTTGCCAAAATTCTGGATGCGGCTGTCACCGTCATCTCCGTCATAGTCCTGGTTTTTCTCGCCGCCGCTTTGCTCAGACAGCTGTTCTTTCTGCTGCTCCGTTTCTTAAAGCCGAGAGAAGACGGGGATGAAAAGGAGTTTATAAAGCCTGCTGCCGTGTTCAGCAGAGCCGGGGCCCAGCGGACGAAGGAGACGCCTCTGTGGAGAGATTTTACGATAGAGGGAAGAATCCGCAGAGCATATAAACGGGAGATTTTAAGAAGGCTTGCCGGAAGAAACCGTATTTCCCGTACGGAAACGCCGGAGGAGCTGGAGCAAAAAAGCGGCTTGCCGGAGGAGCCTTCCCTTTGTGCGGTCTATCATCAGGTATATGAGAAGGCGCGTTATGGAAAGGGATGTACCAAAGAAGATCTGGAGTGTTTGAAATACCAAAAGACATTGGAGGAATAGAACTATGAAGAGCGTATTAATTGGAATAGCAGGAGGCACCGGTTCAGGAAAATCTACCTTTACCAACCGGTTAAAGGATGCATTTCACGATGATATCGCTGTGCTTTATCACGACAATTACTATAAAAAGCAGGATGGCATTCCCTTCGACGAACGAAAAAAGATGAATTATGACCATCCGGAGGCCTTTGAGACAGAGCTTCTTCTGGATCAGCTGGCCGGGCTGAGGAACGGGAAAACCGTCCAATGTCCCGTGTACGATTATTCCCGGCACAACCGGTCGGATCAGTTTTTAACGGTCCACCCGAAAAAGGTGATACTGGTGGAGGGAATCCTGGTCTTTGCCGACCAGAGGCTCCGCGATATGTTCGACATCAAGATTTTTGTGGAGGCGGATGCAGATGAACGGATTCTGCGGCGTGTGATCCGGGATGTCAAGGAACGGGGACGGGATATCGAAGGCGTGGTGGAACAGTATTTAACAACCGTCAAACCCATGCACTACCTGTACGTGGAACCGACCAAGCCGCTGGCGGATATTATCATAAACAGCGGAATGAACGAAGTTGCCTTCCAGCTGGTCCGGACATCGATTGAAAAAATACTGGGAGAGCCATAGAGTGATAGGAGGACACAGGCAATGTTTTTCTGGCAGAAAAAAGAAGTTCTGGTTACATTTTCACTGAACGATTTTAACCGTGTAAAGGATATTCTGGCTGCAAATCATATCCCGTATGACTGGAGGACTGTACCGTCCTGCGGCCGCCGGGGCCGCAGGACGCTGGGGACTGCATTTATGGATGAATCCGTTTTGAGACAGTACTATCTTTATGTGTCGAAAAAGGAGTATGAGCGGGCACAATATCTTGTACAGAACGTATTTGGGAGGCAGTCATGAATCCTATCCCATTTCGTATAGAAAAAGCAGTTCCGAAAGATTACTCCTCAATCTGTTGCCTGATCGCTGAAGAGCACGCAATGCATGTATTAGCCCGTCCTGATGTATTTCAGCCATGCGATGAACTTTTGACAGTGGAAGAATATGAGGCCATGCAGAAAAATGACTCATTTTTTCTGTTTACTGCCAAAACCATCGGTGATGAAACAGCAGGTCTCTGTTTTGCAAAACTGACCGAAACGGATTCCCCGCTGCTCCGCAAAAAGAAAATTCTGTATATAGAAGATTTTATTGTATCGGAATCTTTTCGTCGTCAGGGAATAGGCCGTATGCTGTATGCAAAAGTTAAAGAGACCGCAGCTTTGTCTGGAGCCTCCAGTGTGGAACTGACAGTCTGGAACTTTAACGAAAGCGCGGTTTCCTTTTACCGCGCATTAGGAATGCAGGTTCAATTTGCTCATATGGAAGAAAATATAAAGGAAAATCTCATATAAGTCTTGACATTATACCCTGTATACCCCTTATTCTGAGGCTGAAAGGAGGCGGAGTGCGATGACGATTAAAGAGGTGGAACAGCTGACAGGCATCACCCGTCAGAATATCCGCTTTTATGAAAGAGAAGGGCTGATTACGCCTCGCAGGAATCCGGAGAACCAGTACCGGGAATATTCTGCAGACGACGTAAAGACACTTCATCGAATCAGACTGTACCGGAAGCTGAACGTATCCATCGAAGATATAAGAAGGCTGGAAGACCGGACTCTGTCCCTGGAAAGCTGCATGGAACAATGTATTTCCAACACAGAAAGGGAGATGGTAAGAATGACAAAAATTAAGGAGGTTTGTGAAGAACTCAGGAAACAGGATTTAGACGGAAAGTCACCGGATGTGGAAAAAACGCTGGAGCAGATCGATGGTTATGAAAAATCAGGGTATCAGTTTACCGATATTTCCAAAGACTATTGGAGTATGGACGTTGTCTGTGAGGTAAGAAAGCTAAACAGACAGCTTATCAAAGCACTGGTATTTTCCTTTATCATGGTATTTATCTGCAACATGCTCTATTTTGCGCTGTCAAAACCGCAGTGGATGCTGATGCTGCCAGCCTCAGTGATCGGCTATTCTGCGCTTTGGCTGTATTGGGCCGGAAAAAACAGGGCGGTCGTAAGAAAACATCTTCATTTTACGCCTGCGCCTTCCAGCGTTTATCTGGCTGCTGCAGTGATCGGTCTTTTGTTCTATGTGATTGTAGAGGGCAGCATAACCGTCACTACGACTATTTTTCCCACACCTGCAGCTCTGATAAATAATGTTACCCGCGCAGGTTCCATCTGACTGTCTCTGGTTCTGTTTTTCAGAAATATGCTTTACAGCCTGATTGCCTGTATCCTGTTTTATGATACGTATAAGCAGAAAAGCATCATTTCCGCACTGGCGCTGAGTTCTCTGCTGTTTGCCCTGACCTGCCTCAATCCTTATACAGCGGCCGGGTACGTGTTGTTTGGAATCTGTCTGGGACTTTTATACGAGTTTACGGATTCTCTGCTTGTCAGTATGACACCAGTATTTTTTGAATCCGCCCTCACGGTTGTCCTGTGCCTTGTGGAACTGTACGTTCCCGGCACACTCCCTGAATTTACCGGAACAGGTTCCATGGCTTCCGTATCACAGCTGCTTCCATGGCTTCTGATTGCCATACTTCTGATTCTGATCCTTCTCTATACGGTAAGCCGTATATCAGGTAAAAAAATCGACTGGAGCCAGGAATGGGAAAAAGCGCGTTCCATCTCCGCTCCTTCGTCCGGGAAAACCACGATTCTGGACTCGGCCGCTTTTCATGAAATAGAAAAAGAAAGGAAGAGAAATTACCGGCTTGCAGACGGTTCTTTCATCGCGGCTGTTCTCATAGCACTATGGTATATGACGAGCATTCTTTGACAAAAATTTTGGAAAAACCTTCTAGTGTATTATTCTTCTTCAGAGCCATAATAGGAGTGTAGCACAAAACACACCATGAAAAACACAAAACAAAAGCATGGTGATAGACGAAAAGGAGGCATATCAATATGTCAGGAAAATCTTCTAACACAACAAATGTACCAGAAGCAAGAGAAGCAATGGACAGATTCAAAATGGAAGTTGCAAACGAGATCGGTGTTCCGTTAACAAACGGTTACAACGGAAACTTAACCTCTGCACAGAACGGTTCTGTTGGTGGCTATATGGTTAAGAAAATGATCGAAGCTCAGGAAAGACAGATGGCTGGTAAATAAGCCAAAAAACAATAAGGAAGGGCCTTCAGTTTAAAACTGAAGGCTCTTTTTTACCGTTACCGGGTTGTATATCTTCCGTTTTCATACTATAATGGTACATAATACAAGAAGAATGAGGGACACCATTTCATGAGAGTAATAGCAGGAAAAGCCAGAAGGCTTCTTTTAAAAACCATAGATGGTCTGGATACGAGACCCACCACAGACCGCATCAAAGAGACTTTATTTAACATTTTAAATCCGGATCTGCCGGGAAGCACCTTTCTTGATCTCTTTTCCGGCAGCGGCGGCATCGGCATCGAGGCTTTAAGCCGGGGAGCCGACAGGGCAGTCTTTATCGAGATGAATCCCAAAGCCGCAGAATGCATACGGGAAAACCTTCAGACTACGAAGTTTACAGATGAATCCATTGTCATGAACTGCGATGTTTTAACCGGCCTTAAGCGCCTGGAGGGAAAGGATTACGTCTTTGATTTTGTCTTCATGGATCCTCCCTACGGTAAGGAATTAGAGCGCCAGGTTCTTACCTTTCTGTCAGCCTCCCCTCTCATTTCAGAGGACACGCTTATGATCGTGGAGGCAGATCTGAAAACCGGTTTTGATTATCTGGAATCCCTGGGACTCGAGTGCCGCAGGGAAAAAATCTATAAGACGAATAAACATGTTTTTATCGCAAAAGGAGAGGTTTTATGAAAACGGCCGTATATCCGGGAAGCTTTGATCCGGTAACGCTGGGCCATCTCGATATCATTGAGCGCTCGGCGCGGATGTCCGATCAGTTAATTATCGGAGTTTTGAATAATAATTCAAAAACTCCGTTGTTTTCTGTTCAAGAACGTGTTAATATGTTAAAGGAAATAACGAAAGATTTAGGCAATGTGGAAGTGAAGGCTTTTGCAGGGCTTTTAATCGATTTTGTGCGCGACAATCAGGCTGACGTGGTGATCCGCGGCCTCCGGGCCGTCACTGATTTTGAATACGAGCTTCAGCTGGCACAGACCAACCGGGTGATCGCGCCGGAAGTGGATACCATATTTTTGACAACGAATTTAAAATACTCCTATTTGAGTTCCAGCATCGTCAAGGAAATTGCATTTTATGACGGAGACATCAGTGCATTCGTTCCTGCCAGCGTGGCAGAATGCATCAGGAGAAAGATGGCAGATAGAAAATAGAATAGATAGAAAAACGGGTAAGGAGAGAGACGCATTATGATGAGTAGAATTGAACAGTTAATTGGTGAAATTGAAGAATATATCGACGGCTGTAAGTACCAGCCGCTTTCCAACAGCAAGATCGTCGTAAACCGTGACGAACTGGAAGAGCTTCTTGTGGAGCTGCGTCTTCGCATCCCGGATGAGATCAAGCAGTATCAGAAGATCATCAGCAACCGCGACGCGATCTTAAACGAAGCTCATCAGCAGGCGGATTCCATACTCGCCCAGGCTTCCGCCCATACGGATGAACTGGTAAATGAGCATGAGATCATGCAGAAGGCGTATGCCCAGGCCAACGAGATCATCAATCAGGCCAATTTACAGGCGCAGGACATCGTGGAAAAAGCCGTCTCTGACGCCAATGATATCCGCCAGAGCGCCGTCCAGTACACAGATGATATGTTAAAGAGCCTTCAGACCATCATCAGCCACTCCATGGAAGGAGCACAGGGCAGATTTGACGCCTTTATGACTTCCATGCAGTCCAGCTACGATATTGTCTCCTCCAACCGTCAGGAATTGACGGGAGCGGTTATGCCGCCCACAGAAGGTGACGGCAGTATGCCAACAGAATAAAGATTGCCGCAGAAAGCAGACTGTGAACCGCTTTCCATGCTACATAGTGCCGGATGGATAATCCGGCATTTTTTATGACGCTCTTTGTCTGAAAGATTCCTGACAGTCCGCCAAATGCGGCAGCGGCGGCGATCCACATGCCGCCTGCCATGGAAGGAATTGCCCCGGAGATGGCGCGGATTCCGGTTGTGATCTCCACAAAGCCCAGCAGAGCCGCTTTTCCGGCCGGATTATGGAGCGGAAGTCCCGTAATATAAAAAACGAGAATCGAAAACAGCATGATATAGCCGCCGATCTTCACCATGACTTCACAGGAATCCATCAGACTTTCGTCAAAGGTCAGCTGTGCCTCCCTGGCATATGGAAGCGACGGAGAGACCGCCTGTATCCCATAGACTTTTCGGGACAGCCCTGCGAGAATGAATACCGGTAAATAGACGGAGACCATTAACAGCCATACGGGGACAGCTCCCGGCAGCTCGGAAGCGGCGTAGCCCAGAAGAAACATGGGACTGGGATGGTTGCAGATGCTTAATAAGTATCTGGCTTCCGCCTTCGTGATCCGCTCCCCATCCAGAAAATCACTGCAGTTTCTCGCTCCCATGGGATAGCCGCAGAGGAGACCGGAGACGAGAATATAGCTTCCTGAGTCGGAAAGCTTTAAAACATTCCGAAGGAACCCGCGGAAGGGAAATGTCAGAATATGAATCGCGTCCAGGGCGACGATGACATTGGAGCAGATCATAAACGGCAGGAGTGTGGGAAGTACTACCGTTGCCCACAGAACCAGTCCGTTTTTTGCCCCCTGGGACGCGGCCGCCGGACTTAACAGAAGAATGCAGAGCACCGCAACCGAACAGAAGCGGAAGAAGGATTTTTTCATGAGCACCTGAATAGATTGTTTTATACAAATATATGATGAGGCTGTATCGATATGATGATGATTCTTCTTTTAATCCTGCTTCTTTCCTTCTTTCATGTGACCATGATCGATTACCTTTACAATAACCCCACCTATTACCAGCTGGACGCCTATACGTATGAGAGCGACGATTTCCGCAGCATGAAGCTGGGGAACTTAATCGCAGAATCGGGTCCCATCGATTACGATCTTCTAACCTCCCTGATGATCGAACACAATTACGACCTGACCGACAGTAAGGATACCATCTGCCATACAGACCGGCTGCTGGCCGTGAAACCGGCGGAATACCGAAAGCTGAAACAGGCGTATGAGACGGTTCTTGGCGATTTAAAGTTCTTTCCCATCCCGGAAAATACGAATGCCGCTTCTCCTCCCGTCACGTTTGAAAACGGCTGGATGGATAAGCGTACATACGGAGGGGAACGCGGCCATGAAGGCTGTGACATCATGGGTACGGAACGGCCCCGGGGATATTATCCCGTCGTTTCCATGTCGGACGGAGTCGTGGAAAAAGTGGGCTGGCTGGAGAAAGGCGGGTGGCGGATCGGAATCCGTGCTCCGGGAGGCGCCTATCTCTATTACGCCCATTTGTACGGCTACAGCAGGGAGTGGCAGGAGGGGGATGCCGTAAAGGCGGGAGAACTGCTGGGATTTATGGGCGACACCGGGTACAGCACAGTAGAAGGAACCACCGGCAATTTTGAGGTCCATCTTCATGTCGGGATCTATATGAAGACGGACCATGAAGATGAAATGAGTATCAATCCCTACTGGGTATTAAAATATCTGCAGAAATACCGGTTGAAATATTCCTATTAGTATATTAAGATTGCCATAGTGTATGATCATGATTCTGACACGCTATGCCATAGAGAAAGACAGGAGTTGCACACGTGAGCGAATTGAAACTTTCGGAAGAGTACTTAAACAGAATGCGAGACTTACTGGGGGAAGAGGAATTTTCCGCCTATCTAAAAAGCTTTGACGAGGAGCGGCTGTACGGACTGCGGGTCAATACGGCAAAGACCTCGCCGGAAGCATTTCCGGAACTGGTCCCCTGGGATTTAAAGCAGATTCCCTGGATTCCTAACGGCTTTTATTATGAGGGGACAAAACGCCCGGCCAAGGATCCTTACTATTATGCCGGCCTCTATTACCTGCAGGAGCCCAGTGCCATGACACCGGCCATGCTGCTGCCCGTGGAGCCGGGAGACCGGGTCCTGGACTTATGCGCGGCGCCCGGAGGAAAGAGCACGGAGCTGGGGGTTAAGCTGGCGGGGAAAGGCGTCCTCATCTCCAACGATATCAGCAATTCCAGGGCAAAGGCCCTGCTTAAAAACCTGGAACTCTGGGGGATCGCCAATATCTGCGTCACCAGCGAGACGCCTGATAAGCTGGCAGGTGTATTCGGACCATGGTTCGATAAAATCTTAATTGACGCGCCGTGTTCCGGAGAAGGCATGTTCCGCAAGGACGAGGATATGGTTAAAAGCTACGAAGAGCACGGGCCGGAGTATTACAGCAGGATTCAGAAGGAGATCACGGACCAGGCAGTCCGCATGCTGGCTCCGGGCGGTCTGCTGCTTTATTCCACCTGCACCTTTTCCCGCTGTGAGGATGAGGAGATCATCTGCCATATCCTGAACCGCCACGAGGAGATGGAGCTGGTAAAACTCCCTCTGTTCGAAGGGGCGTCTGACGGAATCGGGCTTAACGGCTGCCTCCGCCTGTTCCCTCATAAGATTAAGGGAGAAGGGCATTTTATGGCGCTGCTGCATAAAAAAGGTGGTTCGGAGAGGCAGCGGACAGCCGCCCTTTTAAACGGACTTCAAAGCAGAAAGGCAGCGTCCCTTCCGGTGGAGCTCACAGAGTTTCTCTCCCTGATCGACCGTGAATTTGATCCTTCCAGAATCATGGTTAAAAATGATTCTGTCTACTATCTGCCGGAGGATTTTGTTCCGGCAAAGGAACTCCGTTATCTGAGAACGGGGCTTCTGCTTGGAGAACTGAAAAACAGACGGTTTGAACCGGGACAGGCTCTCGCCATGACCCTGAAGGCGGATGAATTTCGCCGGACCATCTCCTGGAACAGGGAGGACGACCGTGTCATCCGGTACTTAAAGGGGGAAACCATCTCCCTGGCTCCGGAAGAAGGACCGGTCAAAGGCTGGTGCCTCGTCTGCGTGGATGGCAGCCCTCTGGGCTTTGCAAAGGGAACGGGCATGGCACTTAAGAATAAATATTATCCGGGATGGCGGTGGATGTGATGAAGGAACTTATGAGACTGGATAAATACTTAACTGAGATGGGCCAGGGGACGAGAAGCCAGATCAAAGAGATGGCAAGAAAGGGGCGCATCACGGTCAACGGCGTGACAGAGAAAAAGAGTGATCGGAAGATTTCCCCTTCTTCCGATGCGGTCGCCGTGGATGGGCGGATCGTGGCTTATGCAGAGTACGAATATTACATGCTCCATAAACCGGAGGGCGTCGTCTCCGCAACGGAAGACAGACGGCACAGGACGGTTCTGGATCTGATTACCGGCAGGATGCGGGATGACTTGTTTCCCGTGGGCCGCCTCGATATCGACACCGAAGGCCTGCTCCTGATAACCAATGACGGAGATTTGGCCCATCGTCTGCTCTCACCGAAAAAGCATGTGGATAAGGTCTATTACGCCAAAATAGAGGGAATGCTCCCAGAAGACGCGAAGGAGCGCATGGCGGCTGGCCTGACCCTTTCCGATGGAACGGAGACGCTTCCCGCCGATTTGGAAATCGTGCGCCGCGTGCGCCGCGGGGGCTGCGGGGAGTTGTCCGAGATCCGCCTTACGATTCATGAAGGAAAATTTCATCAGGTAAAACGGATGTTTGAAACACTGGGGTGTCATGTGGTATACTTAAAGAGACTATCCATGGGGACGCTTACGCTCGACGAGACACTAAAGCCGGGAGAGTACCGGCCGCTGACCCGTGAGGAACTGGAATTACTAAATAAGACAGATCAGGAGCAGGAATGATGATAGAAGAAACGAAAGCGGTCATATTCGACCTGGATGGAACGCTGGTGGACTCCATGTGGATGTGGAAGGACATCGACATCGAGTTCCTTAAAAATTACGGACATGACTGTCCCCCGGAGCTTCAGAAGGAGATCGAGGGGATGAGTTTTTCCGAGACTGCCGTCTACTTTAAAGACCGGTTCGGACTGAGAGAATCCATCGAAGACATCAAGGCCATCTGGCGGGATATGTCCATCGAAAAATACCGCTGCCACGTGCCGTTAAAAGCCGGCGCCCGTGAGTTCCTGGAGCATTTAAGGGCCAGGGGCATCGCGGCCGGTATTGCCACCAGCAATGGAAGAGAGATGGTGGATGCGGTGATCGATTCCCTGAAGATCGGAGAGTATTTTAACGTTATCGCCACAGCCTGCGAGGTGGCTGCCGGAAAACCGGCGCCTGATATCTATCTGAATGTCGCGGAACGCCTGGGCGTCATTCCGGAGGATTGTCTCGTCTTCGAGGATGTCCCTGCCGGAATTCTGGCCGGAAAACGGGCCGGCATGACGGTATGTGCCGTGGCTGATGAATTCTCCAGACATATGGAAGCGGAGAAGAAGAGTCTGGCCGACTATTTTATCCGTGATTATTACGATATTATAAACAGAAATGGAGCTGCTCTATGATACACGATTATCTGCCAATGAACCGCGCGGAAATGAACATCCGCGGCTGGAACCAATGTGACTTTGTCTATGTGAGCGGCGACGCCTATGTGGACCATCCATCCTTCGGACATGCCATCATTACCCGGCTTCTGGAGGCCCACGGATACAGGGTGGGAATCATCGCCCAGCCGGACTGGAAAGATCCGGAGAGCATCCGGGTGCTGGGAGAGCCCCGGCTGGGTTTCTTTGTATCCGGCGGAAACATGGACTCCATGGTAAACCACTATTCCGTTTCCAAAAAGAGAAGACAGCAGGATTCCTATACCCCGGGCGGCGTTATGGGAAAACGCCCGGATTACGCGACGATTGTCTACTGCAATCTGATCCGCAGCGTATATAAACGGATTCCCATTGTTATCGGCGGCATTGAAGCCAGCTTACGGCGCCTGGCCCACTACGATTACTGGTCGGACCGCTTAAAGCATTCGATTCTGATCGACTCCCAGGCGGATTTGATCTCCTATGGAATGGGAGAGCGGTCTGTCGTCGAGATTGCCGATGCGTTAAACAGCGGGATCGATGTCAGGGACATTACTTTTATTGATGGAACGGTATACAAAACCAGCAGTTTAGACAGCGTCTACGATGCGCTGATTCTGCCCTCCTACAGCGCCATGAAGGCGGATAAACTGGAATACGCCAGAAGTTATTATATCCAGTACAGCAACACGGACCCCTTTATCGGAAAACGTCTTGTAGAGCCGTACCAGGATAATTTATACGTTGTTCAGAATCCCCCTTCAAAGCCATTAACGACAGAGGAGATGGATGCCGTTTACGATCTTCCGTATATGAGAAACTACCATCCCTCCTACGAGGAGGCAGGCGGAGTTCCCGCCATACGGGAGATTAAATTCAGCCTGATCAGCAACCGCGGCTGTTTCGGAGCCTGCAGCTTCTGTGCGCTGACCTTTCATCAGGGCCGGATCATTCAGGTGAGAAGCCATGAATCGCTGGTGGCAGAGGCGAAGCTTCTGACGGAGGAACCCGACTTTAAAGGATATATTCACGATGTAGGCGGGCCTACGGCCGATTTCCGCTCGCCTGCCTGCGAGAAGCAGCTGACCAAGGGCGCCTGTCCCGGCCGCCAGTGTCTGTTCCCGGAACCGTGCAGGAATTTAAAGGCGGATCATTCCGACTATATTGAACTGCTCCGGAAGCTCCGTTCTCTGCCAAAGGTGAAAAAGGTCTTCATCCGTTCCGGCATCCGGTTTGACTACGTACTGGCAGACCCCAGCCGGAAGTTCTTAAAGGAGCTGTGCCAGTATCATGTCAGCGGCCAGTTAAAGGTGGCTCCGGAGCATGTGGCGGACAAGGTGTTAAGCCGTATGGGCAAACCGCAGAATAAGGTATACCGCCAGTTTGTCAAGGAATATAAGGATATGAACGCGCAGCTGGGCATGAAACAGTATCTCGTCCCGTATCTGATGTCCTCCCATCCGGGCTCCGGCCTGCCTGAGGCCATCGAGCTGGCCGAATATTTAAGGGACTTAGGTTACATGCCGGAACAGGTGCAGGATTTTTATCCAACTCCCTCTACCATATCCACCTGTATGTATTATACCGGATACGACCCGCGTACCATGGAAAAGGTCTATGTTCCTACGAATCCCCATGAAAAGGCCATGCAGAGAGCGCTCATCCAGTACCGCAATCCAAAGAATTACGATCTGGTGGAGGAGGCGTTAAAGAAGGCAGGCCGAACCGACCTAATCGGATATGACAAGAAATGCCTGATCCGTCCCAGATACTCGGGCGGCGGCGCATACGGCGGAGGCACAAAACCGGGAAGCGGGCAGGCAGCAGGAAGTAAAGGTCCGGGAAAACAGCGGGATGACAAGCGGACAGGAAAGAAAAAGACCATTAGAAACGTTCATAAAAAGGTTAAAAAATAAAAAGAAAAGAAGGGATTTTTATGAAGATTGCAGTTGTAACAGGAGCCTCCTCCGGAATGGGAAGAGAATTTGTCAGGCAGCTGGCGGACCGTTTTAACGGAATCGATGAAATCTGGGTCATTGCCAGACGCAGAGACAGGCTGAAAGAGCTGGTATCCACGGTTCCCGTACATTTACGTCTTTTTGCCGTGGATTTAACAGACCAGAAGGAACTGATGGAATTTCAGTATGCACTGGAAGAAGAGAATCCCGATGTCAAATGGCTGATCAACTCCGCCGGTTTTGGAAAGATCGGCCATGTAGGCTCCATCAATCTCGCTGATGAAGCCGGAATGGTGGATTTAAACTGCAAAGCACTCTGTGTCGTGACCCATATGGTGCTTCCCTACCTTTCCGGTAACAGCCGGATCATTCAGCTGGCCTCCTCGGCCTCCTTTCTGCCGCAGCCGGATTTTGCCATCTATGCGGCCACAAAGTCTTTCGTACTCAGCTACAGCCGGGCCCTGAATGAGGAACTGAAGCCTCGCGGCATCTACGTGACCGCGGTATGCCCCGGCCCGGTTAAGACGGAATTTTTTGACATCGCGGAGACTACGGGTGAGATTCCTGTCTATAAGCGGATCGTCATGGCGGATCCAAGGCGAGTGGTAAAGAAGGCCATCCGCGACAGTATGATGGGACGAACGGTGTCGGTCTACGGCATTTCCATGAAGGCGTTTCATCTTCTCTGCAAGATTATGCCTCACGGCATGATCTTAAGAATCATGAAAGCGCTCTGAAAACTATACCGATAAAAAGGAATGACAACTGTGAAAAAATACGACAAGGGACAGTATGGATACCGGAATCATCATAAAAAAGCGGAGACAGGCAAGGTCGCCTTCGGTGCGGCCATGATCATTGTCCAGCTGGCCGCCAGAAATTTTGTGGACAGCACGGCCTGGAAGAATATTCTGACGGTCATGGCGATCCTTTCCGTTCTTCCCACGGCCAACGTGGCTTCCCCGCTTCTGGCAGGCTGGCGTTATAAGACGCCCTCCGAGGATTTTCACCGGAGAGTGGCAGGTTATGAGGGACGTTTTTCCATTCTGTACGACTTAATCATCACGACCAGAGACACCATCATCCCGGCCGATGCGGCCATCGTTCATCCGGGCGGCGTGTTTCTTTACTGTACAGCGCCGAAGTTAGATACTGCAAAAGCGGAAAAGTGTTTGAAAGAGATCTTTGCAGGCCACAAGCTGGATTCAGGCGTGAAGATCATTCTCGATGAAAAGGCGTTTTTCCACCGGCTGGAGAGTCTGAAGCCGGCGGAGGAATACGAGGATGACGGCAGCGTGGATTATACACTCCGGCTACTTAAAAATTTATCCATGTAAGGGGAATTGAAAGATGCGTTCTCTCATTGTTACTGAAAATGAATCGGGCCAGCGGCTCGATAAGCTGCTGGCCAAATACTTGAATCTGGCCGGTAAGGGATTCCTGTATAAGATGATGCGCAAGAAAAACATCACGCTGAACGGGAAAAAGTGCGACGGTTCGGAAAAGCTTGTCACGGGAGACGAGGTCAGGCTGTTCTTTTCCGATGAGACCATCGGTAAATTTTCCGTCCATACGCTGCAGGAAGTCAAAAAGGTAAATCTGCAGATCATTTACGAGGATGACCATATTCTTCTGGTCAACAAGCCTTCCGGCATGCTTTCCCAGAAGGCGAAGGACAGCGATGAGTCCCTGGTGGAATACATCATCGATTACCTGGTATCCAGCGGACAGTTATCCACAGAGCAGCTAAAGAGCTTCCGCCCCTCGGTCTGCAACCGCCTGGACAGGAACACCAGCGGGCTCGTCGTCGCCGGCAAGTCACTGCCGGGGCTTCAGATCATGTCGGCGGTGTTTAAAGACAGAAGCCTGCACAAGTACTACCGGTGCGTGGTAAAGGGCAGTGTGACGGATAAACAGGTCATCACCGGCTTTTTAAAGAAAGACAGCGTCACAAACCAGGTGACCATAACCGCTGCGGAAGTGGAGGGAAGTGTTCCTGTCATAACGGAATACGAACCGCTGGGCCAGGCGGAAGGCTGCACCCTGTTAAGCGTCAAGCTGATTACGGGGCGGACGCATCAGATCCGGGCGCATTTGGCCTCCATCGGCCATCCCATTCTCGGTGATTTCAAATACGGCAGCAGTGCGGTCAATGAGGAAGCGAAAAAGCGCTGGAATATCCGGTCACAGATGCTTCATTCCTGTACCGTCACCTTTCCGGAGCTGCCGGAACCGCTTGCTTATCTTTCCGGTAAAACCTTTTCGGCGCCTCTTCCGCAGACCTTCCGGAAAATATGCCGGGATTGGAGTTAGGCTATGGGAACATGGAATACCAGGGGCCTGCGGGGCTCCACACTGGAAGATTTCATCAACCGCAGCAACGACAGCTACCGTGAGAAGAAGCTGGCCTTAATCCAGAAGGTGCCGACTCCGATCACCCCCATCTCCATCGATAAGGAAAGCCGCCACATCACACTGGCCTATTTCGATCAGAAGAGTACGGTAGACTACATCGGCGCCGTACAGGGAATTCCCGTCTGCTTTGACGCCAAGGAATGCGCCGTGGAGACCTTTCCCTTACATAATATCCACCCGCATCAGATTGCTTTCATGAGGGAATTTGAGGAGCAGGGCGGTATTTCCTTCATTATTCTGTCCTATACGGTGAAAAATGAGGTCTATTACCTTCCTTTCGATGAAATTGACCGTTTCTGGACCAGAATGGAGGAAGGCGGACGCAAAAGCTTCACCTATGAGGAAGTGGATAAGTCCTGGCGGATACGCAGCTGCAGAGACATCTTTGTCCACTATCTGGAGATGATTCAGAAAGATTTGGACAGAAGAGATTGACAAGAGGAGCAGTGTCCCTTATAATAAACTACACGTTATCATGGTAGCACTTTACCATGCGAAAGTAATGAACAGCAACATTCGGAGGAAGCTATGGCAAACAAATTATTACATACGCCGGATGGCGTCCGGGACATTTACGGAGTGGAATGCACCCGGAAGGCAGCGATCCAGAACAGGATCCTGGAGGTTTTTCATCTGTACGGATATCAGGATATCGAAACGCCGACCTTTGAATTCTTTGATATTTTTAACGAATCCCGCGGAAGCGTAAAAGCCAGGGAAATGTTTAAGTTTTTCGACAGGGATAACCATACCCTGGTGCTCCGGCCCGACGAGACGCCGGCCATCGCCAGATGTGTGACCAAGTATTTTACAGAGGAGGATATGCCTCTTCGCCTCTGCTATCTGGAACGCACCTTTATCAACAACACCAGCTACCAGGGACGGCTCAAGGAAGCGGCGCAGACCGGTGTGGAGCTGATTGGAGACGATTCCTCCGACGCAGACGCAGAGATTCTCGCCATGGTCATCCGGGCTCTGAAGGCGGCGGGGCTCACAGAATTCCAGGTGGAACTGGGCGAAGTCGATTTTTTCCGCGGCCTTCTGGAGGAAGCGGGCATGGATGAAGAGATGGAAGAGAGACTCCGTGAACTGATTGAGAACAAGAACTATTTCGGCGTGGAGGAGCTGGTGATGGAACAGCCCATTCCCCAGGAGCTAAAGGAGGCGTTCCTAAAGCTTCCTGAGTTGTTCGGTTCTTTAGAGGAGATCCAGGCCGCCAGGGAATTTACCAGGAATCCGCGGGCCCTGCGGGCAATTGACCGGTTAGAGGAGGTCAACCGGATTCTGGAATACTATGACTTATCGGAATACGTTTCCTATGATCTCGGAATGCTGAGCCAGTATCAGTATTACACCGGAATCATTTTCAAGGCTTATACCTACGGAACCGGCGACTATATCGTAAACGGCGGACGGTATGACAAGCTTCTCGTCCAGTTCGGCAAGGACGCGCCGGCTGTAGGCTTCGGAATCTCAGTGGACGACTTAATGCTGGCTTTATCGAGGCAGAAGATCGATACACCGGTCCGGGTAGTGGGCACCATGATTCTCTTCGAACCGGAGTCCAGGGAACAGGCGATTCAGCTGGCAAAGCATTTCCGCGATACCTCCATACCGGTTCAGCTTCAGCTTAAGAAAGCGGGGCGGACGCTGGAAGCCTATCAGTTGTATGCGGCACGCACCACCATTACCAACCTGCTGTATCTGGATGAGAAGGGCTTTTCTGTAAAGATCGTGAATTTGAACTTAAACCGGACGGATGAGGTGCCGCTGTCTGAATACTTAAAATGAGGGATGACATGAGATATTTGACATTTGCCCTGGCAAAGGGCCGTCTGGCAGAACAGTCGCTGGATCTGCTGGAAAAAATAGGAATCACGTGTGAAGAGATGCGGGATAAAAGCTCCCGGAAGCTGATCTTTACAAACGAGGAGCTGGGGATGCGCTTTTTCCTGGCCAAGGCAAGCGATGTGCCCACCTATGTGGAGTACGGCGCCGCCGATATCGGCGTGGTCGGAAAGGATACAATCCTGGAGGAGGGCCGGAAGCTCTATGAGGTAATGAATCTGGGGCTGGGAAACTGCCGCATGTGTGTCTGCGGCCCGAAAGAGGCGGAAGAGCTTTTAAAGCATCATGAAAGGATCCGGGTGGCCACCAAATATCCGGCCATTGCAAAGGATTACTTTTATAATAAAAAGCATCAGACTGTGGAGATCATCAAGCTGAACGGTTCCATCGAGCTGGCTCCCATCGTCGGACTGTCCGAGGTCATTGTGGACATTGTGGAGACGGGAACGACGCTGAAGGAAAACGGCCTGGCGGTGCTGGAGGAAATCTGCCCGCTGTCCGCCCGCATGGTGGTCAACCAGGTGAGCATGAAACGGGAAAACGACCGGATTACCCGGCTGATCCATGATTTGAGGAATTACCTGCAGTCAGCGGACTGATCAAATACCCATATACAAGCCAGGAGGAAAACAGATGAGAATTGTTGCGTTAGACGAAACGTCCAGAAAGGATATTCTCGCAGATTTGTTAAAGCGGGACCCGAACAATTATACCGCTTATTCAGATACGGTCCAGGAGATTGTGGACACGGTAAAGCGTGACCGCGATGCGGCCGTATTTTCCTATACAGAACAGTTTGACAATGCCGTGATTGACGCTTCGACCATCCGCGTGACGGAGGAAGAGATTGAAGAGGCCATGAGGGCGGTGGAACCGGGACTTTTAGAAGTCATGAAGCGGTCCATGAAGAATATCCGGGCATTCCATGAGAAGCAGAAGACCTACAGCTGGTTCGACAGCAAACCGGACGGAACGATTCTGGGACAGAAGATCACAGCCCTTTCCAGCGTCGGGGTCTACGTTCCAGGCGGCAAGGCGGCGTATCCGTCCTCCGTTCTTATGAACATCATTCCCGCAGAGGTTGCAGGCGTCGAAAAAATCGTCATGGTAACCCCTCCGGGCAGAGACGGAAAGGTCAATCCCGTGACGCTTACCGCGGCCCATCTCGCCGGGGCGACTGAAGTCTATAAGGTGGGCGGCGCCCAGGCCATTGCAGCACTTGCATTCGGGACAGAATCCATCCCGCGCGTCAATAAGATCGTAGGCCCGGGCAATATCTTCGTCGCGCTGGCGAAGAAGGCGGTCTATGGCCATGTCAGCATCGACAGCATCGCAGGCCCCAGTGAAATCCTGGTGCTGGCGGATGAGAGTGCCAATCCCCGTTTTGTAGCGGCGGATCTCTTATCTCAGGCGGAGCACGATGAACTGGCTTCCGCGATTCTGGTGACCACCAGCATGGAGCTGGCAGAGCGGGTGTCAGAAGAGACGGAGCGCTTTACAAAGGAGCTTTCCCGCTCCGAAATCATTCAAAAATCACTGGATAATTACGGATACATCCTGGTGGCTGACACCATGTCTGACGCCATTGAAACGGTCAATGAGATCGCTCCGGAGCATCTGGAGATCGTGACAAAGAATCCGTTTGAAGACATGACGCGTGTGAAGAATGCAGGCGCCATCTTCATTGGCGAATACAGCTCCGAACCGCTTGGGGATTACTTCGCGGGTCCGAACCACGTGCTTCCGACCAACGGAACGGCCAAGTTTTTCTCCCCGCTGAATGTGGATGATTTCGTGAAGAAGTCCAGCATTATTTACTATTCCAAGGATGCCCTGGAAGCCATCCATGAGGATATCGAGACGTTTGCGGAGGCGGAACAGCTGACCGCGCACGCCAATTCTGTCAGGGTCAGATTTGAAAAGACAAGAGAGGACTAGGATATGGGAAGAACAGCGGAAATAGCGAGGGTGACAAACGAAACGGATATCCGGCTGAAGCTTAACCTGGACGGAACAGGCAAAGCCACGGTACAGACAGGAATCGGTTTCTTTGATCACATGCTGAACAGCTTCGCACGCCACGGTCTGTTTGATCTGGAAGTGGAGGTGAAGGGAGATTTGGAGGTAGACACCCACCATACCATCGAGGATACGGGGATCGTGCTGGGAACCGCCATCAAGGAGGCGGTTGGCAGCAAGAAATCCTTAAAACGATACGGGAACATGATTTTACCCATGGATGAATCCCTGATTCTCTGTGCCGTCGATTTATCGGGCCGCCCCTACTTTGTGTTCGACGCGGCGTTCACGGCCGAGCGTGTGGGACAACTGGAGACCGAGATGGTGAAGGAGTTCTTTTACGCCATTTCCTGTGCGGCAGAAATGAATCTCCACATCAGAAAGCTGTCAGGGGAAAACAACCACCACATCATCGAGGGGATGTTTAAGGCGTTTGCAAAGGCTCTTGACGAGGCGACGCAGACGGATTCCAGGATCACGGACGTATTATCCACGAAAGGAACGCTGTGACCATGGAAGACCAATTGGAGATGCAGGAGGGTATGAGGCGGATCGGACGGCTTCGTTTCCGGATCGGACGGCTTCTGACAGGGATCGCGTGTCTGTCTGCCGCGGCTGCCTTTATCATTGCCTTTTCCCTGCTGGCCTGGTATGATGGAATCCATACCAGGAATACGGCTCCGGAACCGTTTAACGCCTTTCAGGAAAGCAGGGACTGCTCTGTTGACATCCAGCTGCTGGCGGGACCGTTTGCCAGCACACAGGATGATAAACAGACGTTTTACTGGGGATACGGACTGATGATGGAGCCGGTCATGGTTCTTTTTACGGGAGAGCTTCCGGAGGAATGCCGGGCGCTTGTGGAATACACCCACAATCCCGGAATCACAGAAATTCCGGAACCGGTTACCATACGCGGCCGGTCGGTATCCATTGAAAATACGGATATTTACGACTATGCGCTGGAATTCTATCAGACCATGTGGGGACTGGCTCCCATGGAACGGAATGAGTTTAAACAGACGGTGGCTTCCTACTATCTGGATTCAGCGAAACAGACGTGGTTAAAAAAGCTGCCGTGGTACGGAACACTTCTGGTATTCTTTCTTCCGGTTGTATTTTTCGTCACCGGATTTTCCGAATGCCGGCGATTTGCAGTGCAGAAAAAGCGGGAACAGAAAAGACTGTCTGTCCTGAGCGAAGAAGAGATGCAGACAGCCGTACGTCAGCTTGCCGGTGCCTCGGAATTCGAACCGCGTTCCCGGATCTACGTAACAGCGGACTATGTGATTACGGGGAATTACCAGTTTGATATCATTCCTTATGCACGAATTACTTCCATCGAAGAGACAGGCGGCTTCCTCATAGCGGTTACCGGGGATGGGGCGGCCCATATTCTGCTGTCTTCGGGTCATAAAAAACCGGATCGGATTTCGTGGCTGAACCGGTTGAAAAAAGTCCTGGAAGAGAAAATTATCTATGCTAAGATACAAGGAGAACATTATGCAGTTATATCCGGCAATTGATATGAAAAACGGACAGTGTGTCCGCTTAAAGCAGGGAAAGTTTAAAGAAATTACCGTATATTCCGACTCACCGGAAAAGGTGGCGGCATACTGGGAATCGCAGGGAGCCACTTTTTTGCATCTGGTGGATTTGGACGGCGCACTGGCCGGTTATTCGGTTAATGAAGAAGCCATACGCCGGATCGTTTCCTCCGTCTCCATGCCTGTGGAGATCGGAGGCGGCATCCGTTCAGAAGAGGCCATAGAACGCATGCTGAACTTAGGCGTAAGCCGGGTGATCATCGGCACCAAGGCGGTAGAAAACCCGCTGTTTCTCCGGGACGCAGTGCTCCGGTTCGGCGCAGACCGGATTGTTGCCGGTGTGGATGCGAAGAACGGCCTGGTGGCTGTCGAGGGCTGGGAGAAGCTCAGTGAAATCACCGCCTCGGACTTATGCGGACAGATGAAGGAGTACGGCGTCCGCCATGTCGTCTATACCGATATCTCCAGGGATGGAATGCTTACAGGCCCCAACGTGGAGGCCACAAGAGCCCTTACCGAGGAAACCGGCATGGATATCATCGCTTCCGGCGGCATGTCGTCCATGGACGATTTAAAACGGCTTCATGAGGCGGGGGTAAAGGGCGCCATCATTGGAAAAGCTCTGTATGAAAACAGAATCAATCTGAAGGAAGCAGTGAGCGCATTCGAAGGGATTGAAAAAGGAGAATAACGTTATGAAAGAATATAAAAAGGTGATTCCGGGATTCGGGATCCGTGAGGGAAAGGCAGTCCGGCTGTGGGGCCAGGGCTGCTGTGAAGATGACGTTCTCACACTTTCCCGGTATTACGGTGACAGCGGCGCCGATGAACTGTTTCTCTATGATATGGCCGAGACGGATGAGGATCACGAGCGCACCATCGGCCTGATCAAAGAGATTGCCCGGACAGCCGACGTCCCGGTGATTACCGGCGGACGGGTCCGGAGGCTTGAGGATGTAAAAAAATACCTCTATGCAGGTGCAAAGGCCGTATTTCTCAATGCAGACGTGGATGAAAATGTAGATCTCATGAAGGAGGCTTCCAACCGGTTCGGTGACGACAAGATCTACGCCTGGCTGCCGGATTTTTCTTATCTGGACCGGACGGCGGAATACAGCCAGCTGGGCGCTTCTGTCATGATTCTGGGGACTGCCTGCCCTTCACAGGAGGAGATGGCGCGGTTAGAGGAGAAGGAGGAGATCTTTCTCCTTTCATCAGACCGGCCTGACGCTGTGACGCTCGCCGCCCTGACGGCTTCCGGCCGTGTTTCCGGCGTCATTACCTCCATGACCGGGTCATCCGCTTCCTGTATGGAATTGAAACAGAAGTTAAAAGCAGCCGGAATCCCGGCCGATACGTTTGAAAGCACCGTGGCATGGAAAGACTTTAAGCTGAACTCCGACGGACTTATCCCTGTGATTGTTCAGGATTACAGAACCTCAGAGGTTTTAATGCTGGCTTATATGAATGAGGAATCCTTTGAGGCGACACTTCACAGCGGACTCATGACCTATTACAGCCGAAGCCGCAGAAGCCTGTGGCTGAAGGGGGAGACCTCCGGCCATTACCAGTATGTGAAATCTCTCTCCCTGGACTGCGACAACGATACCCTGCTGGCAAAGGTCAATCAGATCGGGGCCGCCTGCCATACGGGCGCACGCAGCTGTTTCTTCCAGACGCTGGTCAAAAAGGAGTATCAGGAGACGAATCCGCTGAAGGTATTTGAAGATGTTTTTGCCGTTATCCTCGACCGGAAGGAGAATCCGAAGGAAGGCTCCTATACCAATTATCTGTTTGATAAGGGCATTGACAAGATCCTGAAAAAGCTGGGGGAAGAGGCGACAGAGATCGTCATCGCCGCCAAGAATCCCGATCCGGAGGAGGTAAAGTACGAGATTTCTGATTTCCTGTACCACATGATGGTTCTGATGGCGGATAAGGGCGTAACCTGGGAGGATATTACGCGGGAACTGGCAAATCGATAAAGGAGGACATGAATGATGTCAGAAGTATTAAATCACTTTTTAAAGTATATATCCTACGATACACAGTCGAAGGAAGATGTGGAAGTTATTCCGAGTACGGAAAAGCAGCGTGTCTTAGCGGAGGTGCTGGCAGAAGAACTGCGCGCCATGCATGCGCAGGACGTGCGTGTGGATCAGAACTCCTACGTATACGCTACCATACCGGCTACCATGGACAAGAAGGTTCCGGTGCTCGGTTTTATCGCTCATATGGATACGGCGCCGGCTTACTCAGGCGCCGGTGTACGCCCTCAGATAGTGAAACAGTACGACGGCGGCGATATTGTGATGAACCAGAAGACCGGACTTACCATGAAGACCGCGGATTTTCCGGATCTTTTAAACTACAGGGGGCAGGACATTATCACCACAGACGGAACCACACTTCTCGGTGCGGATGACAAGGCCGGCGTGGCTGAGATCATGGCGATGGCGGAATACCTTCTGGCCCATCCCGAGATTCCGCATGGAACCATCCGCATCGGCTTCACACCGGATGAGGAAGTGGGGCACGGCGCCGATTTATTTGATGTGGCCGGCTTTGCGGCGGATGCTGCATATACGGTAGACGGCGGTGCTTTAGGTGAACTGGAGTATGAGAACTTCAACGCCGCATCGGCAAAAGTAAACATTCACGGTTCCAGCATTCATCCCGGTTCCTCCAAGGGTAAGATGAGAAATGCGATTCTTATGGCCATGGAATTCCACAACATGCTCCCGGTGTTTGAAAATCCCATGTATACGGAAGGGTATGAAGGATTTTTCCATTTGGACACGATGACCGGATCTGTGGAAGAGGCTCATCTGGACTATATTATCCGCGACTTTGATGAGAAAAAATTTGCAGAAAAGAAGGAATTTATTACCCGGGTCGCTGCCTACTTAAATGAGAGATACGGAAAAGGGACCGTGGAACTGGAACTGAAGGAAAGCTACCGCAACATGAAGGCGATTATCGAGCCGCATATCTATCTGATCGACATTGCAAAAGCAGCCATGGAAGAGACCGGCATCGAACCGATCGTCACTCCGATCCGCGGAGGCACGGACGGCGCACGTCTTTCCTACATGGGCCTTCCGTGTCCGAATCTCTGCACCGGCGGTCATAACTTCCATGGGAAGTATGAGTTTATCCCGGCACAGTCCATGGAAAAGGTGGTAGAGCTTCTGTTAAAGATTGTAGAAAAATTCGCAGAGCGGTAAAGGAGGATTCTTTATGGGAGAACTGGCGAAGCTGCCGAATATCGGCAAAGTATTGGAAGAACAGTTAAATCAGGCCGGTATCACAACTTACGAGGAGTTAAAAGAAATCGGAAGCCGCCAGGCCTGGTTAAAAATCAAGGCCATGGACGATACGGCCTGTCTTCATCGCCTGTATTCGCTGGAAGGAGCCATACTCGGCATAAAGAAAGCAGAGCTCACCACGGAGACGAAGCAGGATTTGAAGGATTTCTTTCACTCTTTTAAGTAAACGCATCATTTAAGGAAACAGGATACAGAATAAATAACAGCAGTCAACAGGCAGAGTGTGCGATAGCAGAAGGCATACTCTGCCTGTTTTATATTATGTGGATATTCCCCTGTTATGTAAGAAAATTTGCGGTGTCACATTTTCCGGCCTCCTTCATAAGATAACATAAGATAATCTCTTTGCACTGCATTCCATCTGAAAGGATGCGGGATCAACAGTACAAACTGAGCAGGCAATGTCTGATCATGTGACATGAAGCCGGGCCGCTTCGGCGGCAGCAGATGGGTATCAGGCGCATCTGTGGGACAGTAGTATGTTCCACAGGTGCGCTTTTTAGTTTTTATTAGGGAGGTTCCTTATGGACACTGGAAAAAATGGAATCCCGGAGGGCCTTACAACCGCCGGGGCACAAAAGCTGTTGGAACAATACGGAAGAAATGAACTGACTCCGCAAAAGAAGGAAAGCTTTTTTAAGAAAGCGCTCTGCGTCATGGCTGAGCCCATGTTTCTCCTGCTCATGGTCGCGTCGGTTATTTACTTTATTCTGGGGGAACCCCGGGACGGAGCCGTGATGCTCCTGTTTGTTACCGGTATGATCACCATCGATGTGGCGCAGGAATGGAAAACGGACCGTACTCTGCGGGCCCTTAAAAATCTGTCTGCCCCCCGTATCACCGTGCTCCGTGACGGAACCAGGAAGGAGATTGTCAGCACGGAGCTGGTACCGGGGGATATTATGGTACTCTGTGAGGGAGTTAAGATCCCGGCCGACGGCGTTATCTTATCCAGCAGCGATTTTTGTGTGGATGAGTCGTCTCTGACCGGCGAACCCATCCGGGTCTGGAAACACGCCCGGCCTTCCGATACCGTTCCTGCCCGGGCGGAGGAAGAGGGAGAGGGGTACTGGAAGAAGGACTTCTGCTATGCAGGCACACTGGTTATACAGGGCAATGCACTGGTTCTGGTGGAACAGACAGGCACAGCCACCGAATATGGAAAGGCGGGAAGCCGTGTCCTTCAGGCCGAAAAGGTGCTGACTCCGCTTCAAAAACAGACGAAGAGTCTGGTTACGGTCTGTGCCGGCATCGCTGCGCTCCTGTTTCTTCTTGTCAGCGCATTTACCTACGGCAACCTCTCCGGTTATCCGTTTCAGGAGCGGCTGATCAAAAGTATTTTGTCGGGCGTCACCCTGGCGATGGCCATGATACCGGAGGAATTCCCTGTAGTGCTCACAGTATTCCTCTCCATGGGTGCCTGGCGGCTTGCCAGGAAGCATTCCCTGGTGCGCCGTCTGCCGTCGGTAGAGACGCTGGGAGCGGTCTCCGTACTCTGTGTGGATAAGACAGGAACCATAACAAAGAACCATATGGAAGTGAAGGAGCTGTGGCCCTGGAAAACAGACAGCGATGGGCTGGCGCGGCTCATGGGGCTGGCCTGTGAGACTGAGGCGTATGACCCGATGGAAAAAGCCATGCTGGAATTCTGTGATCAATCAGGTTTCCCAAAAGAAGCACTCTTTAGCGGCATACTGCTGAAGGAATACGCGTTTACCAGCGAAACCAGGAGAATGGGGCACGTCTGGGAGTTGGAAGAGAAGCGGATCATCGCCGCAAAAGGGTCTCCGGAGGCGGTTCTTTCTCTCTGTACCATTTCCGCTGAGGATAGAAAGACCGTGGAAGAAAAGATCGAAGAGCTGTCAGGCCGGGGGCTCCGGGTCATTGCCATGGCGTCGGCAGAGCTTTCTCCGAATGAAAAAATCCCGGAATCACTGGAAGAATGCAGCCTGGTGTTTTCAGGGCTTTCAGGACTTTATGATCCGCCCCGTGAAGGCATAAAAGAGGATATCGCCCTCTGCCGGAAAGCAGGAATCCGCATTGTCATGATAACCGGGGACAGCGGTTTCACCGCTGCGGCCATCGCTGCCCAGACCGGAATTGACTGTGAAGGCGGCAGTATCACCGGTGAGATGCTGGACCGAATGACAGACGAAGAGCTCCGGCAGGCGGTAACATCAAGTTCCATCTTTGCGCGGGTCATACCGGAACACAAAATGCGGATTGTTCAGGCCTTAAAAGATAATGGGGAGATCGCCGCCATGACCGGAGACGGAGTCAATGATGCCCCAGCGCTGAAATATGCGGACATTGGAATCGCCATGGGAAAGCGCGGAAGCGAGGTGTCCAGAGAGGCGGCCGATTTAATCCTGATGGATGACAACTTTCACACGATCGTTGAAACCGTGCGGGACGGAAGGAGAATTTACGACAATATCCGAAAGGCGGTAGGCTATATCTTCACCATCCATATTCCCATTGCCCTGGCCTCCCTGGTGGCTTCCGTTCTGGGGATTGTTCCTCAGGACCTCATGTTCCTGCCTGTGCACATTGTATTAATGGAGCTGATGATTGATCCGACCTGTTCGGTGATTCTGGAGCGTCAGCCAGCCGAATCATGCGTCATGTGCAGGCCGCCGCGAAAACGGTCGGAGAAGCTCATTACTCTCTCTTCCCTGACGAAAAGCGTGATTCAGGGGCTTGTCCTTTTCGCAGCCTCCTTCGGAAGCTATTATCTGATGCTCCGGCGGGGAGAGGCGGCGCCACAGGCACGTTCCATGGGGCTTGCCATCGTAATTCTGGGAAATTTATTTCTCGTACTGGTCAACTCATCGGAGTGCGACAGCGCCTGGCGTTCGGCCCGTAAACTGGCACGCGACCGTGTCATGCTGCTGGCGGCTGCCCTGACTCTGCTGCTTCTGGGTGCCAGTCTCTACAGCCCCGTTCATTCGTTTTTAAAGCTGGCTCCCTTAACCGGTATCCGGCTGCTGACGGCTTTTTTCACCTCCGCGGCTTCCGTGTTCTGGTATGAACTGGTCAAGGCAGCAGGAAAGCAAAAACACGGCAGGAAGCAGCCCGTTTAAAGAAGCAGCCGTCTGCGGCGGATAAAATAAACGAATCCAGCCGCATCCGCCAGAATCCAGCCGATCGGTACGGACCACCAGATACCGACGACACCGATCTCCGGTATGGAAGACAGAATATAGGCGAGTGCGACGCGCGTTCCCAGCGAAATAACCGTAAGAACCACAGACATCCCGGGCCTTCCCAGCGCGCGGTAAAGTCCGTACAGCAGGAACAGACAGCCAATGCCGCAGTAAAAAGCGCCTTCAATATGAAGATAGCGGATTCCCTCCGCAATGATTGCCGTCTCCTGCTCATTGACAAACAGAAGCATCAGCGGCCGCGCAAACATCCAGATAACGGCGGAAATTATGAGACAGAACAGGAGGGAGACTAAGACCGCTCCCCGAAATCCGGCATGGATGCGGTCTTTCCTGCCTGCGCCGAAATTCTGGGCGATAAAAGAAGAAAATGCATTGCCAAAATCCTGAACCGGCATGTAGGCAAACGAGTCAATCTTCACAGCCACCGCGAACGCCGCCATCACGGTGGTACCGAAGCTGTTGACCAGTCCCTGTACCATCAGGATTCCAAGATTCATGACGGACTGCTGGACACACGTCAGCACCGAAAATCCGGCAATCTCTTTTAAGCAGGAAAGACGAATCCGGCAGTGCTCCCGCCCAATGCGCAGCCAGGGGCAGGCAAACCAGGAATACACGGCAATTCCGATTCCCGAAACGTACTGGGATATGACGGTAGCTTCCGCAGCTCCGGCAACACCCCGTTTAAGCCCCAGCACGAACCAGAGATCCAGACCGATATTCATCACAGCGGAAACCGCTAAAAACACCAGTGGGATAACGGAATTGCCGACGGCGCGCAAAAGACAGGAGAAGTAATTATAGAGAAACACTGCCGTAATACCGCTGAAAATAACCATCAAATAATCCCGCATCAGTCCCTGTATTTCCTCCGGTACTTTTAAAAGCAGAAGAATCCATCCAATGCTTAAAAAGGCAGCCAGATTAAGCACAGCACAGATCGCCGCAATGAGCAGAAAGGACGTAAAAATACTGTCTTTCAGACCGTCAAAGTCCTTTTGCCCAAACCGTATGGAAAAGACAGCGCTGCTTCCCATACAAAGCCCCAGAAGGATCGATGTAAGAAACGTCATAAGAGTAAACGAGGAGCCCACTGCGGCCAGCGCATCCGGCCCCAGAAAACGTCCCACAATGAGTGTATCCGCAACATTATAGCACTGCTGCAGCAGATTGCCTAAGATCATGGGAACTGCAAAAATCAACATGGTTTTCATCACAGGTCCCCGGGTTAAATCTCCTTTCATAATCGCGCAAACCTTTCTATATGTAATTTATAACTTACGTTTCGTAATAATTATATCGATAAATCGAGGCAGTGTCAATTATTGGATTGCCTTTTAGCGGAAATGATTTTATAATATTAGAAAATGATGACTGAGATTTTGAGAGAGAAGGAGAACACCATGTTTCTTGAAGGCCTGGATGAACTGGATCAGAAGATTGTACAGCTATTGATAAAGAATGCCCGTATGTCCTATTCCGAAATAGGCAGCCTGGTCGGCATCTCACGGGTGGCAGTCAAGATGCGGGTTCAGTCACTGGAAAAGCGGGGCGTGATCGAAGAGTACACTACCATTATCAATCCGCAGAAGATCAGCGGGGCAGTGTCCTGCTATTTCGAGATTGAGACGAAACCGGATACGCTGGGGCAGGTGACAGAGACGCTGCGCCAGAATGAAACCATCACACAGATTTACCGTGTCACCGGAAAGAACAAGCTGCATGTACACGCAGTTGCCGCATCCGGCGAGGAGATGGAACGGCTGATTCAGGAAGTGATAGATCCTCTTCCCGGTGTTGTAAGCAGCAGCTGTAATATGATCCTGTCCAGAATCAAAGATATTAAGGGGCTGCGGCTTTGACCGCTCTGTCCTTCGCAGTGGCAGCGCCGAAAAAAAGATTGTAAAAATCAAAAAAAAAGTGTACAATCATCATGAAAACACTGTCAAAGGGAAGAACAGAAAGGTAGGATACAGATGAGACAGAAAAATGGTGTGATAGCCCAGAGAAGGGAATTGACGAAGGACATGGCCGTATGCGGCCTCTTTGCCTCGTTAATCGCGGTCGGGGCTTTTTTAAAGATTGTGATTCCGGTTGGTATGGATACGATGAATTTTACGCTGCAGTGGCTGTTTGTACTCCTGGCAGGTCTTTTACTGGGATCGAAACGGGCTTTTTACAGCGTGACGACGTATCTGGTCATCGGCCTGGTAGGATTCCCGGTTTTTGCCCGCGGCGGCGGTCCGGCCTATTTGATCCGGCCGACCTTTGGATTCCTTCTGGGGTTTGCGCTGGCTGCATACGCGATGGGAAAAGTATGTGAGATTCTGCACTCGTCTAAGATCCGGACATGGGTGCTTGCGGCTGCCATCGGTTATGTGATCTATTACGGAACAGGGATCCTGTATTTCTATTTTATTACACATTTTGTTGTCGTTACACCGAACACGGTGGGCTGGGCGGCGATTTTTGCAGTATACTGTCTGCCAACCATGTTTCCGGACGGACTGCTGTGCATCCTCGCCATTATGCTGGCTGCAAGGCTGCGGCCCGTGGTGTCACAGATGCTGTCATAGTACGGTACTGCATATGATTAAAATCAGGAACAGCGGACTCTTAAGGGCTCGCTGTTTTATTAACCGGCCATTTTCTATCCGGCAGCTGCCGGAGATTAAACCAGAATAGAACAGGGACTATCCCATAGACAGAAAGAATGAGGAGCAACTAAATGAGCACGATCATGATTCGCAGCGAAAAAGAAACCGATTACAGCGTGGTAGAAGAAATTACCAGAAAAGCATTTTATAACATTTACGTTCCGGGGGCTACAGAGCATTATCTGGTTCATATCATGCGTCAGCATGAGGATTTCATTCCGGAGCTGGATTTTGTGATTGAGCTGGATGGCAGGGTAATCGGAAATATTATGTATACAAAAGCCAGATTAATTGATGAAGCCGGAACAGAAAAAGAGATTCTCACCTTTGGACCGGTCAGTATTGATCCGGAATATCAGAGGGCAGGGTACGGCAAGCTGCTGCTCGAACATTCCTTTGAACAGGCGGCACGGTTGGGATATGACGTGATTGTCATATTCGGAAGTCCCATGAACTATGTAAGCCGTGGGTTTAAAAGCTGTAAAAAGTATCATATCTGTATTGAGAATGGTAAATATCCGGCAGCAATGATGGTAAAAGAGCTCACTCCCCATGCACTCGACGGCAGGAAATGGTTTTACTACGACAGCCCTGTTATGGCCGTTTCTGAGGAAGAAGCGCAGAAGTATGATGATACGCTGGAAAAGATGGAAAAGAAATTCCTTCCCAGTCAGGAGGAATTTTATATCATGAGTCACTCGTTTATTGAGTAACGTCCAGGACCTGTCATACCTCTGCAGCACTTCCCTGACCAGAGATGATTACCGCTATGGTTCCGCGAATAATCCAATCCCCGGCGGATTGTAAGTAAAGATAAAAAATAACAGCATCAGGAGGATAACCGCTGCTGCCAGCAGTGTTTCATACTTACCGGCTTTGCTGCCTGGAGTCAGGCGGTAAGCCAGAAAAAAGGCGGCCAGCACGCTTATCAGAAACGTCAGGATATCCAGCGACAGAAGATGAAACCCCAAAACTCCGGAATACGTGTAAAAAATAATGGGAATCAGGGCACAGCCGGCCAGATTGCCAAGGGCCAGTGCAGATACGACACCGGGTTCTTCTTTCCGGAGACAGGCAGACATCCACAGAGAGTAAAACAGCATTGGAAAAAACAGCAGTTTCATGTGTTCCCAGGTGGATTCCCCTACCGGAGAAAACAGTCCGGCCAGAAAACAGTTTCCGGAAAACTGATAGAGGAAATGGGAGAGTGTGCCTGTCACAGATACAAAGAGGATTCCGATTAATGTACAGCGTTTGAGACGATTCATAGAAGACCTCTGTAAACAATGGAATTAATCTATCTTATGCAGCCGGAAGCGCTGCTGATCACCGAAAACGATACAGGAGAGGAGTGAAGTCATGAAAAAATGGACATGGTTTTGTATTGTTTTGATCTCAATCCTGCTGACCGCATGCGGTACCAATCCCGGCCCGGCCGCATCTTCTGTTTCGGATCGGGTCACGCCGACCGGATACCCGTCTGACGAGGTGCAGCGGGCCAGCGTATTTTACAACGGTGCGCTGTATCTCTACTCCGCCGAGGGGTTCGATCTGCCGCTGGAAGCCGGGTTTGAGAAAGTGGGGACTGTGTCAGATGTAAACAACGCAGAATACCCATCGGAAGAATTCCACGGTTCACGCTTGGAAACAGGCCAGGAGGTCTATGCCAGCCAGGCCATACCGGAAAAGCTCTATGTAAAATATGACCGCGGCTTTGGGTTGTTTGAGATCTCTGCCGAATAGTGTTGCTTAATACAGGGATATGCCTTATAATTAAGCTTTGTAGCATATTGTTTTATCCCGCATTGCGCAGTTGGGATAATAAGTATTGTTATTTTTTAAGGGGCCTGATTTTCTTCAAAAAAAGGGGTGAAACAGGAGCAAACAGGAGCAGATAAGGATGGAATCCCTCGCTCTTTTCGATTCAGACTGGCCCTTGGCATAAAGTAAAATACTGTGTAAACAGCACATTAAATAAGGAAAAATCATGAGAAAACTAGCGTTAAACGATGAAATACTATTAAGCATTCAACAGCCTGCCCGTTATATCGGCGGTGAGGTAAATACAGTAATGAAAGATTCGGCCAAAGCAGACATCCGCTTTGCCATGTGCTTCCCGGATGTTTACGAGATCGGTATGTCCCATCTCGGCATGCAGATCCTTTACGATATGTTCAACCGCAGGGAAGACATCTATTGTGAACGGGTCTATTCCCCCTGGACAGACTTGGATAAAATCATGAGGGAAAAAAACATCCCGCTGTTCGCCCTGGAATCCCAGGACCCGATCCGCGAATTTGACTTTTTAGGAATCACACTGCAGTATGAGATGTCGTATACAAACATCCTGCAGGTACTGGATCTGGGACATATTCCGCTTCACGCTGCGGACCGGAGTGAGGAAGATCCCATCGTTATCGGCGGCGGTCCGTGTGCCTATAATCCGGAGCCTCTGGCCGACTTCTTCGATATGTTCTATATCGGGGAAGGGGAGACTGTATATTTTGAACTGATGGACTGCTATAAGGAAAATAAGAAGAAGGGCGGAAGCCGCCGCCAGTTTCTGGAACAGGCTGCCGGGATTACAGGTATCTATGTTCCGGCTTTTTACGATGTGGAATACCACGAAGACGGAACCATAAAGAGTTTCCATCCCAATAACAGCCATGCGAAGGAGACCATCACGAAACAGCTGGTCGTCAACATGGACGACGCTTATTATATTGAAGCTCCGGTCGTCCCTTTTATCAAGGCGACTCAGGACCGGGTAGTTCTGGAGATTCAGAGAGGCTGCATCCGAGGCTGCCGTTTCTGTCAGGCGGGCAACGTATACCGCCCGCTTCGGGAGCACAGTCTGGAATATTTAAAAGATTACGCATATAAGATGCTTAAAAGCACCGGACACGAGGAGATATCCTTAAGTTCCTTAAGTTCCAGCGACTATACGTATCTGGAAGGACTTGTGAATTTCTTGATCGATGAATTTAAGGGACAGGGCGTGAATATTTCACTGCCGTCTTTAAGAATCGATGCGTTTTCCTTAGACGTTATGAGCAAGGTCCAGGATGTGAAGAAAAGTTCTCTGACCTTTGCACCGGAGGCGGGTTCCCAGCGGCTGCGCGATGTCATCAATAAGGGATTGACGGAAGAAGTGATCTTACAGGGGGCGAGAGACGCCTTTTACGGCGGCTGGAACCGTGTCAAGCTGTATTTTATGCTGGGACTTCCGACAGAGACAAAGGAAGACATGGAAGGCATAGCAGAGCTCTCCGAAAAGGTGGCGGAAGTCTACTATGAGATTCCCAAGGAGCAGCGAAACGGCAAGGTCAACGTGGTAGCCAGTTCGTCCTTCTTTGTGCCAAAGCCGTTTACTCCGTTCCAGTGGGCGCGTATGTGTACGAAAGAGGAATTTATTGAAAGAGCCTATATCGTCAAGGATAAGTTCCGTCAGATGAAGAATCAGAAAAGTTTAAAGTACAATTACCACGAGGCGGATTTAACCGTATTGGAAGGCGTTCTTGCAAGGGGCGACAGAAAGACCGGCGCACTGATCGAGGAAGCTTATAAAAACGGAGCCATTTATGATTCCTGGTCTGAGTACTTTGATAACCGGATCTGGATGAAGGCATTTGAAACCTGCGGACTTTCCATCGATTTCTATACGACGAGAGAGCGCAGCCTGGAAGAAATATTCCCGTGGGATTTCATCGACGCGGGTGTTTCCAAAGACTTCTTAAAGAGAGAGTGGCAGAATGCCATCGGAGAAAAATTGACGCCAAACTGCCGCCAGAAATGTTCTGCGTGCGGAGCGATGCGTTTTGGAGGAGGTGTCTGCCATGAAGGTAAGAATTAAGTTTTCGAAGCAGGGACCCGTAAAGTTTATCGGCCACCTCGATGTTATGCGTTATTTTCAGAAAGCCATGCGGCGTGCCGCCATCGATATCAAATACAGCGAGGGCTTCAGCCCCCATCAGATTATGTCGTTTGCAGCCCCTCTGGGTCTGGGGCTTACAAGCAACGGAGAGTATATGGACATCGAAGTCAATTCCATGACTGACTGCGAAACCATGAAGAACCAGTTAAATGAAGTGATGGTGGAAGGAATTCAAATTCTGGAATGCCACAAGCTGGAAGACCGGGCGAAAAATGCAATGTCCATCGTAGCGGCCGCAGATTATACCCTTACCTTCCGCGAAGGAAAAGCCCCCTCTGATCCGGAAGCCTTTTTCGAAGGACTGGAGGAATTCTACCGGCAGGACCAGATTATCACTGTAAAGAAGACGAAAAAAGGGGAGCGGGAGATGGACTTAAAGCCCGCCATCTATGAACTTTCCACGGAAGGCGGCCGCATCTTTATGAAGGTTTCCGCCGGAAGCCAGGACAACTTAAAACCGGAGCTGGTCATGGAGACGTACGACCGCTGGCGCGGCGAGTCCTGTCCGGAATTCGCCTTCCTCATTCAGCGTGAAGAGGTCTACGGCAATATCGGAGATGAAGAACTTAAGAATCTGGTACCTCTGGGGCTTATAGGTGAAGCAGTTGAATAAACTTATCATTACGAAATGGAACGGCATGGTCTTAACTATGGTTCAGTCTGAAGGTTCTGCCGTTTCACTGAACCTCGAACCGGGGGAAGAGCGTTCCATTCTCGGCAATATTTATATTGGAAAAGTTAAAAACATTGTAAAAAACATAGGAGCCGCCTTCGTCGAGATCGGAGACGGCTGTATGGGATATTTAAATCTTGCGGACGGTTTCATTCACCACGCGTCCGCAGGCGGAGCGGACGGGAAGTTAAGGGTCGGTGATGAAATCGTCGTTCAGGTTGAACGCGACGCCGTCAAGACTAAGGCGCCCGTCCTTACCGGCAACTTAAACTTTACAGGACGTTACATCGTCCTGACAGCCGGGAAACGGCAGCTGGGATTTTCCTCGAAGCTGTCGGATATGGAGTGGAAGAAACAGATAAAACCCATTCTGGAAGCAGAAAAGGAAGAGGATTTCGGTATTATTGTGAGAACAAATGCGCCGGAAGCCTCTTTTGATGCGATTCTGGAAGAATTAAGAAGCTTAAAGGCACTGTACCGCAAGGTAATGGGAGATGCCGTTCACAGAACCTGCTTAAGTCTCCTTTACCAAACGCCTCCTGCCTATTTAGCAGATATTCGGGACAGCCTTCACGGTTCTCTGGAATCCGTGGTGACGGATGAGCCCGATATCTACGAGGCCATAAAGGTTTATCTGGAAACGTTTCAGCCTGAAGATCTTAAGAAGCTTACGTTCTATGACGATGCCCTGCTGCCTCTGTTCAAGCTTTTCAAGGTGGAAAAAGCCATGGATGAGGCGCTCGGAAAACGGGTCTGGCTGAAATCCGGCGGTTATCTCGTCATCGAGCCCACGGAGGCGCTCTGTGTCATCGATGTCAACACCGGTAAGTATTCCGGTAAAAAGAATCTTCACGATACAATCATGAAGATCAACACGGAAGCGGCCGTCCAAATTGCCCGCCAGCTGCGGCTGCGCAACTTATCGGGAATCATCATCATCGATTTCATCGATATGGAGACGGAAGAGGACCGGCAGGAACTCTTAACAGTATTGTCGAGAGCCTTGTCAAAGGACCCGGTAAAGACGTCAGTCGTGGAGATTACAAAACTGAATCTGGTGGAAGTCACCAGAAAAAAAATACGCAGGCCGTTCCATGAACAGGCCGCGCTTATAAAGGGGAAGGCAGAATCATGAAAATCATAATTGTCGGGTGCGGGAAGGTTGGAACCACCCTGGCCGAGCAGTTAAACAACGAACACCATGACATCACAGTCATCGATAAAAACACATCGGTGATCAATGCGGTCACAGAACGAATCGATGTCATGGGTGTTGTGGGAAATGGTGCGGTTTACAAGGTTCAGATGGAGGCGGGGATTCAGGATACTGATTTGCTCATTGCCACCACCAATTCAGACGAGCTGAATATGCTCTGCTGTCTGATTGCCAAAAAAGCGGGAAACTGCCATACGATTGCGAGAATCCGGAATCCGGAGTACAGTACGGAGACCCGTTATATCCGGGAGGAGTTAGGCCTTTCCATGGCCATCAATCCGGAGATGGCCGCCGCCATGGAGATTTCCAGACTGCTCCGTTTTCCGTCGGCCATCAAGATCGATACGTTCGCCAAGGGCCGGATTGAAATCCTCAAATTTCTCGTTCCCGACCACTCGAAGCTCCATGCCATGAAGGTTCGCGACGTCCTGGACAAACTGCACTGCTCCGTCTTAATCTGCGCAGTGGAGAGGGGAGAGGAGGTCATCATTCCAAGCGGTGATTTCCAGATGCAGTCAGGCGATAAGATCTCCATCATTGCGCCTCCTGCGGAATCCACGGAATTCTTTAAACAGGCCGGAATCATCAATAACACCATCAAAACCGCCATGTTTGTGGGCGGCGGCAAGATTACGTATTACGTGGCAAAGCTTCTGGAAAATACGAAGATTCAGATTAAAATTATAGAACAGAACGTCGAGCGCTGCAACGAGCTCAGCGAGCTGCTGCCGAAAGCCATGATTATCCACGGAGACGGTTCTGATCAGGAGCTGCTTCTGCAGGAGGGCATCCGCCAGACGGAGGCATTCGCATCCCTGACCGGTTTCGACGAGGAAAACATCATGCTGTCCCTGTACGCCGCCAGCCAGTCGAAGGCAAAGCTGATTACCAAGGTCAACAAGATCGCCTTTGAGAATGTCATCAATTCCATGAATCTGGGCAGTGTGATCTATCCGAAGCTGATTACCTCTGATTCCATCTTACAGTATGTGCGCGCCATGCAGAATTCCATGGGAAGCAATGTGGAAACGCTCTATAAGATCGTGGCAAACCGCGCCGAGGCGCTGGAATTCCGCGTGACGAACAATCCGGCCATCGTCGGTATTCCTCTGGAAAAGCTCCGGTTAAAGGACAATCTTCTCGTTGCCTGCATCAACCGCAACGGTAAGATCAGAAGCCCCCGCGGAAAAGACGTGATTGAGGCCGGAGACCGGGTAATCATCGTTACCACCACAACCGGATTAAATGATTTAAAGGATATACTAAAGTAAGAAAAGGCGAAGGAAATGAATAAAAAAATTATCTTCTATCTCCTGGGATGGATTATGAATATGGAAGCCATCTTTATGCTGCTTCCCTGTGCAGTTGCCGTTATTTACCGGGAAAGCAGCGGAATCTGGTTTCTGGCCGTTATGGCCGTATGCGGATCGGCCGGTCTCTTTCTGACACGCAGGAAACCGGATAACATGGTATTCTTCGCCAAAGAGGGTTTTGTCTCTGTCGCGTTAAGCTGGATTGTACTCAGTTTTTTCGGCTCCCTTCCGTTCTATTTAAGCAGGGAAATCCCCCGCTTTGAAGATGCCATGTTCGAGGTGATCTCCGGCTTTACCACCACGGGAGCCAGTATACTGCCGGATGTGGAAAGCCTGTCTCACTGCATGCTCATATGGAGGAGTTTTACACACTGGATCGGAGGCATGGGGGTTCTCGTATTTATCCTCGCAGTTCTGCCTCTGGCCGGCGGCTATAATATGTATCTCATGAAAGCGGAGAGCCCGGGGCCATCTGTCGGCAAACTGGTTCCGAAGGTAAAGTCCACCGCTAAGATTTTATATGGAATTTATTTTTTCATGACAGTCGTGGAGATCCTCCTCCTGCTGGCCGGCGGCATGCCGTTATTCGACTCGCTGGCGACCGGCTTTGGCACGGCCGGTACCGGTGGATTCGGAATCAAAAACAGCAGTATTGCCTATTACGACAGCTATTATCTGCAGGGAGTCATCACCGTATTTATGATACTCTTCGGTATTAACTTTAATGTGTATTACTTATTCCTGGTTCACCATCCAAAGGATGCGCTTCGCTGTGAGGAGGCCAGGGTATATCTGGGTATTATCGGAGTAACCGTACTCCTCATAACGCTCAATATCCGTGGAAGCTTTACCAGTCTGTTTGCCGCATTCCATCACGCAGCCTTCCAGGTTGCCTCCATTATCACGACGACCGGCTTCTCCACCGTAGATTTTGATAAATGGCCGGAATTCTCCAAGGGCCTGCTTGTCGTATTAATGTTTATCGGCGCCTGTGCAGGAAGTACGGGCGGCGGCATCAAGGTCTCCAGAGTGATTATCCTGCTTAAGACGGTAAAAAAGGAATTATTCTCCCTGCTTCATCCGAGAAGCGTCAAGGTCCTGAAGATTGAAGGAAAGCCGGTTGAGCACCAGGTAATCCGGTCCATCAATACCTTTCTGGTGGCCTATCTGGTGATTTTTATCTTCTCAACCATACTGGTGAGCCTCGATAACTTTGATTTTACTACGAATTTTACCGCCGTGGCAGCCACCTTCAACAACATCGGTCCGGGGCTTGGAGCTGTCGGCCCGACCGGCAACTTCTCAGGCTTTTCCGCCCTGTCGAAATGGGTCATGATGTTCGACATGCTGGCCGGGCGTCTGGAGGTGTTCCCGATGCTTTTCCTGTTTGCACCGTCTACATGGAAAAAATAAGGTGTATGGTAACTGAAGCATTTACTTATGGTACAGCCTTCGGTTCACTGCGGAGAGCAGGATTACCAGAACCACATTCACGGCCAGAATACTGATCGCCGCCACAATACCGACACGGTCCGCTGCGCCTCCCACTATCTGCGGTGTCAGAATGCCTCCCATGGCGGATATCGCCGTAAGCACCGACATGCCAAAGGTGGAACCCTGGATCAGCGGCCCTGCGTCTGCAATACAGGTGGGATAGATTCCTGCCAGGAAAAAGCCGAAGCCGGTCAGGGCAAGTGTAATCAGCGGAAGGCTCTTTGTAGAAATTAAAAGGAAAAAGCAGATGCCGCTTCCCAGCGCATTCAGCAGAATGAGGGAGCTGCGCGCCATTTTACCGGAAAGCGCGGCACAGACCATTCGTCCTGCCATGATAACCAGCCAGGTGACCGATACCAGGGTGGCAGCATACGTCTCACTCATGACGCCGGTATTCTGCAGATACGTGACAAACCAGCCGTTGATACAGTTTTCAACCCCAAGATAAAAGAAAAGGATCAGGGCAATACAGTAGAATTGCAGGGATCTTAAGAAACTCCGGCCGGAGCGACGGCCGGAGTTTTTCTTAAACGCCGAATCTCCGGCCCGTTCATTTAACAGACTATAATCCATGGTACCGTAAGAGACTGCAGACGTTGCCGTGACAACAATCAAAAGGCAGACCACCGACCGCCAGCCAAATCCCAGCCGCAGAAAAACTGCAGTCAGAAACGGCGCCAGGAACGCTCCGACAGCAAAGCTGCAGTGCAGAAGATTCAGTTTGCCTGCCGCCCCTTCGTCATAAATATCGTTGACAGCCGCGTTATTGATAATCGTGACAGAACCTCTCACAAGACCGTAGACCAGCATGATGCCATACATGACAGGAAGCGGCGGCAGGAGCGTAAATCCCAGCAGGCAGACCGGCGCCAGGGCTGTCATCAGAGTGATGGAAGCACGTCTTCCCATCACAGGAACCATAGCAGGGAAAAGAAAGCTGGAGAGGAGATTGCCCACCGCCATTACGGACAGTAAGCCTCCCGCGTACAGAAAGCTGATACCGGCCTCCGCGATCACCGACGGCAGGACCGCGCCGATCACCAGCACTGCCATCCCGCTGACCGAATAGCCGTAGCAGCAGCGGATAAAAATTTGTTTTCTTTTATCTGTTTTCATGGGATTCCACTCCTTCTCAAATCAAACTTTTTCCATTATACTAGGAAGAAAGTGGAAAAACAAGGTGAAAAAAACTGTAATTTTTTTGCTGTTTTTGATTTATTTATGTTGACTTTGCATGGGACAAATGGTATTATGATACAGTATGCCGCACAATGAGGTTCAAAAGTTTTCGTGTTTTGCGCGAAGCACCACAGTTGGCGAGTAATGATAATAGGAGGTGCCATATGTACGCGATTATTGCAACAGGTGGTAAGCAGTACAAAGTAGCTGAAGGCGATATCATTAAAGTAGAAAAGCTTGGTGTTGACGCTGGTGAAGCAGTCACATTTGACCAGGTACTGGTTGTAAACAACGGCGAATTAGCAGTTGGATGCCCGACCGTAGCAGGTGCTACCGTAACAGGTACAGTTGTGAAGGAAGGCAAAGCAAAAAAAGTCATCGTTTACAAGTATAAGAGAAAATCCGGATACCATAAGAAAAACGGACACAGACAGGCTTATACCCAGGTTAAGATTGATAAGATCAACGCTTAATTCAGGCAGAGACTATGATTAAAGTAACAGTTTTCGAAGATTCAGACAGAGTGGTACGGGGATTTAAGCTTACAGGACACGCCGGATACGGTGAGGAAGGTCAGGACATTGTCTGTGCTGCCGTTTCAGCCCTGGTATTCTCTGCTTATAACTCGATCGAGACTTTCACGGAAGACGATTTTGAGGGGAGCGCCGATGAACGTTCGGGTGACTTTCAGCTGCGTTTTTCAGGAGAGATCAGTCCGGAATCAAAACTCCTTATGAATTCTCTGGTGCTCGGCCTTACGAATATCATGGAATCATACGGGAAACAATATATTAAAATCCGATTTGAGGAGGTGTAAGTGATGTTAAAGATGAACCTTCAATTCTTCGCTCATAAAAAAGGTGTTGGATCTACAAAGAACGGCAGAGACTCCGAGTCTAAGAGGTTAGGTGCTAAGAGAGCCGATGGTCAGTTCGTATTAGCCGGCAACATTCTCTACAGACAGCGCGGCACTCATATCCATCCAGGTCTTAACGTAGGCCGCGGCGGAGATGATACCCTGTTCGCAACAGTGGACGGCGTTGTCAGATTTGAAAGAAAAGGCAGAGACAAAAAGCAGGTTTCTGTTTATCCAAGAGTAATAAGCGAATAATTAGACCGGCTTCATACCTCACCGTATGAAGCCGTTTCTTTTAAAAAGCCAATGGAAAGGAAACAGGTGAATACATGTTTGCCGATAGAGCAAAAATATTTATAAAATCAGGAAAAGGCGGCGACGGCCACGTCAGCTTCCGACGGGAACTCTATGTCCCCTGCGGCGGTCCCGACGGCGGTGACGGCGGCGAAGGCGGCGATATCATATTTGAAGTGGATGACGGGTTAAATACCTTAAGTGATTTCCGCCAGGTGCGCAAATACGCAGCCCAGGATGGAGAACAGGGAGGCAAGAAACGCTGCCATGGAAAAAACGGCAGTGATCTCATTGTCAAGGTTCCGGAAGGAACGGTTATAAAAGAGTTCGAATCCGGTAAAGTCATAGCCGATATGTCCGGTGAAAACCGGCGGGAAGTCATCTTAAAGGGCGGCCGTGGCGGTCAGGGCAACATGCATTACGCCACTCCAACCATGCAGGCGCCGAAATATGCCCAGCCGGGACAGTCCGGCCAGGAGCTCTGGGTCCAGCTGGAACTCAAGGTTATCGCGGATGTCGGTCTCGTAGGATTTCCGAATGTTGGAAAATCCACGCTGCTCTCCCGTGTCAGTAATGCACGCCCGAAGATTGCCAATTACCATTTCACAACCCTGAATCCCCATCTGGGTGTGGTGGATATTGACGGCGGCAAGGGATTTGTTATGGCTGATATTCCTGGCCTGATCGAAGGCGCTTCCGAGGGAGTCGGCCTTGGCCATGATTTCCTCCGCCATATCGAACGGACCCGCGTGCTGGTTCATGTCGTGGATGCCGCATCTACAGAAGGCAGAGATCCGATCGAGGACATTCTGGCCATCAATAAAGAGCTGGAAGCCTACAACCCGGAGCTTATGAAACGGCCGCAGATTATCGCCGCCAACAAAACCGACGTTATTTACGCCGGGGACGAGGATCCGGTAGCAAAGCTGAAGGCTGAATTTGAACCGAAGGGAATTAAGGTTTACCCGATCTCCGCAGTCAGCGGCCAGGGAGTGAAGGAGCTTTTATACGCTGTTTACGATTTACTGCAGACGGTCGATTCCACGCCGGTCATCTTTGAGAAAGAGTTTGACCCGTCGACAATGATTGATCAGACACTGCCGTATACGGTGGAGCGAAACGAAGACGGCATCTATGTCGTAGAAGGACCGCGTATCGAGAAAATGCTGGGATATACGAACCTGGAGTCAGAAAAAGGCTTTTTATTCTTCCAGCGGTTCTTAAAAGAAAACGGAATCCTCGAAGAACTGGAGGAGGCCGGAATCGAAGAAGGCGATACCGTCCGTATGTACGGCCTGGAATTCGACTATTATAAATAGACAAATGATAAAATAGAGAAGTAGTAAGATAGATGGAGGAAATATGACAAGCAAGCAGCGTTCTTATTTAAAGGGCTTAGCAATGACGACAGAGCCCATTTTCCAGATTGGTAAATCCAGCATTACGCCGGAGATTACCGCCGCCATCGCGGAAGCGCTGGAAGCGAGGGAACTGATTAAGATTACAGTATTAAAAAACTGCCTCGACGACGGAAATGCAATCGCCGCAACACTGGCTGAGCGCACCCATTCTGAGGTGGTTCAGGTGATTGGAAGAAAAATTGTCCTTTATAAACCGGCGAAGGAAGAGAAGAAGAGAAAGATTGTTCTTCCATAACCTGTCGTACAGCGTGTCGTAAGGAGTTACGGAATATGGGGAAAATCGGAATCATGGGCGGTACGTTCGACCCGATCCATAACGGCCATCTTCTCCTTGGAGAACAGGCCTATGAGGAATACGGTCTGGACCAGATCTGGTACATGCCGTCGGGACAGCCGCCACACAAAAAGGACCACAACGTGACAGCCGGCCGTATCCGGCTGGATATGACCCGGCTTGCCATGGAGGGCCATGAAGGGTTTACCTGTTCGGATTTTGAAGTCATGCGGAGCGGCAATACCTACACCTCGCAGACTCTTGAAATGCTTCACGGCCTCTATCCCGGCCATACGTTTTATTTCATCATCGGTGCAGATTCCCTCTATGAGATCGAGCACTGGCATGAACCGGAGAAGGTCCTGGCTCAGGCTGTCATCCTGGCGGCGGTGCGGGAATATGAATCGGCAGGCCGCTCCATGGAAAAGCAGATTGCCTATCTTAAAGAAACGTATCAGGCCGACGTCCGCATGCTGCACTGCCGGGAGATCGATATCTCCTCAGCCGAGCTGCGCCGGATGACCGCCCTGGGAGAACCGATCGATGCATTCGTACCCGGGCCGGTGGCCAGGTACATTCAGAAGCATCATTTATATCAGGAGGTAGCGGAATGCAGGAAATCATTGCACAGCTGAGAAGCGCACTAAGTGAAAAGCTGACGCCTTCCAGATACGAACACACCATCAGCGTATCATTTACTGCGGCGGCGCTGGCCATGCGCTATGGCTGCGATTTAGACAAGGCGGAACTGGCCGGCCTGCTCCATGACTGCGCGAAGCATTACAGCAACGATACGATCATCAGGAAATGTGAAAAGCAGAAGATTGCGCTGACGGAGGATGAGAAGAAGGCGCCAGCCGTTCTCCACGCGAAATACGGCGCATGGCTGGCAGAGACGAAATACCATATAACAGATCCGGAGATTCTTTCGGCTATCCGGTGGCACACCACCGGAAGGCCTGGTATGACACTGCTGGAGGAGATCATCTTTACAGCAGATTATATCGAGCCCCGCCGGTACGAGGCCCCCGATTTACCGCTGGTGCGCCCGCTGGCGTTTACGGATCTGAAGGAATGCATCTATCAGATTTTAAAGGACACCCTGGATTATCTGAATGGAAAAGGCTGTTATGTAGATTCCATGACGAATCTGGCATATGATTATTACAGACAGCTTCACGAGGAAAAGAAAGGAAATTAAATTATGAATCATTCTAGCGAGATGGTCAAAGCAGCTTACGCGGCTTTATCCGACAAAAAAGGCGAAGATATCAGTATCATCGATATCCGCAGCGTTTCCGTCATGGCGGATTACTTTATTATAGCAAGCGGTTCCAATTCCAATCAGGTTCAGGCCATGGTAGACAACGTGGAAGAGGAACTTGGCAAGATGGGCTGCACCTGCCGACAGGTGGAAGGCTACCAGTCCGCCAACTGGATTCTTATGGATTACGGTGATATCATTGTACACGTCTTCGACCGGGACAACAGACTCTTCTACGATCTGGAGCGTATCTGGCGGGACGGAAAGAGACTGGATGTCAGCGAACTGGAATAATCGAACGAATAATCGAACAAAACAACGATCAAAGATCAAACCATGCAGTAACAGACAGAACCGGAGAAGAGGTTGACATAAATTAATTATGTCAACCTCTTCTCCGGTTTCTGCCATTTTTATTCGTTTATGAATCACGCAAATTCTAATGGATCCCCAGGCGGAACAATCCGATCACTTTTCCAAGGATCTCCAGGTGATCCACAAGGATGGGTTCCATCTCATCGTTTTCAGGCTGGAGTCGGTAATAGCCGTCCTCTTTGTAAAAGCGCTTCACCGTGGCGGAATCATCAACCAGAGCGACGACAATCTCTCCGTCGTAAGCAGTGGAGCACCGCTCCACGATCAATTGATCCCCGTCGAAAATACCGGCGTTAATCATACTGTTTCCCTTTACGTTCAGCATAAAGGTATCTGCATTCGGAAGCAGCTCCACAGGGATGGGATAATAATTCTCAATATTCTCTTCAGCCAGAAGAGGAACACCGGCGGCCACGGTACCGAGAAGCGGCACGTTCACCACCTCACGCCTTGTTAAGTTAAAGCAGTCGTCAATGATCTCGATCGTTCTGGGCTTGGTGGGGTCTCTTCTTATGTATCCCTTTTCCTCCAGAGTCTCCAAATGAGAATGGACGGAAGAGGTTGACTTCAAATGTACCGCTTCACAGATCTCCCTGACAGCCGGCGGATACCCCTTTTTTAAAATGGTTTCTTTGATATATTCTAAAATTTCCTGCTGTTTTGCTGTAATCTTCTCCTGAGCCATATAACACAGCCTCCTCAATCCTTTTTCTTTCTTTAATAGTAACATATGTTCGAAAAAAATGCAAACCTTTGTTCGAAAAAAATGATTTTCTTTCTTGACAAACATTTGTTCGAGTGGTATGATATTTTCATACAGAACATGTGTTCTGCATTCGTAACAAAAGAGTAACAGGGGGTAATTACAGATGAAAAAAATAATGATTACAATGGCACTAGTTGTTTTGATTCTGTCGAACGTCTGCGGTCATTCTCTGATGAATGCGCTGGCCGATGAAACAGAACTTCCGGAGTCTCAAAAATACTATACCAGCATTGAGATTCAGAAAGGCGATACGCTCTGGGGAATCGCAGATGAGTATGCAGGGAGCTGCAGAATGTCCACTGCTGACTACGTCACTGAATTAAAGAATATGAATGGATTAAAGGAGGATGTAATCCACAGCGGACAGCATCTGACTATCATGTACTGTGTGCCTGTTTCTGAAGTTCTGGCTGAGAGGTGAGAGGTAACGGCAGTGGGAGAAGATCCGCTGCGAATATGTCTTATGATTGTAACGAAAGGAGCGGAAAGCCGCAGCCTGTCATTCATATACACAGGTGAGCACTACACACCTGATTCATAACTGCAGCAAGCACCGGCTTCGTATGATCTGTACTCGAATCAGATCATGCGAAGCCGGTGTTTGTTCATGTATCCTGAGGGCCATTGGTGTATCATCTGTCTGAACCTTTCCTGGTTCCGTAAGAAATTCAGTATTTTATTTTAATTAGTACTTGACATTACATAGTAGTATGTATAATATAGTATTAAAGGAGGACTTAACATGAATGCACAGTTTAAAAAAGGAGTCCTTGAACTGGTGGTGCTGGAGTCCGTTAGAAAAAAGGATATGTACGGATACGAGCTGGTAGAAGAGGTATCCAAGGTCATCGATGTGAATGAGGGGACGATTTATCCGCTTTTGAAGCGTCTGACCAACGAGCACTATTTTGAGACCTATCTGCGGGAGTCCACGGAAGGGCCGCCGCGGAAATATTACCATTTAACTGCTGCCGGAGTCCTCTACCGGGAGAAGCTGGAGCAGGAGTGGAACGAATTTCAGCAGCGGGTATGTACATTTTTAAAGGAGCAGAAGGATGAATAAAAACGAATTTTTAGAAGAATTAAACCGGCATCTCCTCGTCCTTGAAGATGAGGAACAGCAGGATATTCTGGAAGAGTACTCCCAGCATATTGATATGAAGGTGGAGAGCGGGTTGAGCGAAGAGGAAGCGATCCGCGATTTTGGCAGCGTTAAGGAGCTGGCTGCCCAGATTCTGGAAGCCTACCACGTCAAGGCGGAATTTTCCGGTAGCACGGCAAAAGGAAGCGGCAAGCCGCCTGTAAAGCCCGGAACTGTACAGGGAACGGATCTCCGTGATAAGCTCGTCCGTTTTTGTAAGAAGTTGTTCACCGCGGTACAAAATGGTGCCGTCCACTGTTTTGAGGCGGGAAAAACCCTGGGAAGAAAAGCGGTTTATCTGATACTCTGTCCCATACGAAAGCTTCGCAGTCTGCTGCGCAGAGAGGAGAGTACTGTGACCGCGAATACGGAAGTAAGAAAGAGAGAGCGAAGAAGAACTGCCTCAGCGAACTCCGCAGGGGCAATCCCCGTCCTGCATACAGTAGGCCGCTCCATCGCCCATGGGTTCCAAAGCGGCTTTCATGGAATCATTCGCCTGTTCCTCTGGTGCCTGCGGTGGTGCTTTAATCTGTTTATGATGTTTCTCGCCCTGTTTGGCGGTTTGTTTGTTCTGGGATCCCTGTTCTGCTTCGGTGTTCTTCTCGTATGGCTGTTCAAGGGATATCCCCTGACAGGCCCCACCCTGGTTCTGTTCGGTTCCGTGCTCTGCAGCGGTGCGTTTACCTGCTTCTGTATCAGTCTGCTGCGCATAAACAGCAAATCAAACCGTTATGAAGCGGAGGAAACCGCTATTGAACTCACAGAGGAGGTACAGGATGCGTAACATACATAAGGCCCTGATCGCAGTTTTCTGCAGTGGAATATTCATTACGGGAATCGGCACCGGAATCGCCCTTTCCGAATTTTCGTCATTTGCCTATTCCGGAAAGACAACGATTGGTGATGTGAAGATGGTAACAGAGAATCTCGACTATTCGTTTCAGCTTCAGGAGGATCAGAAGCTGAGAATATATGGCAATTACTTTTTTTACAGCCATTCGGGTAATCCCACTAAGATTATACCGGATGAGACAGTTCCGGAGAATACCGTTCGTTTTCAGATCACCTATAATGAGCAGGCGGTCTCTCCCTACTTAAGAGATTCGGAGCAGGAATCAGAGGATCCGTTTGTGGGAATTGAATTCGCCTACCTTCAGAATGATATGGAACTCTTTCTGGCGGGCAAGGAACAGCTTCTCGATGATATCAAAAACAGACGGATCGGATCTTACGAAACGGTATCCGTAGAACGCATACGTATTTTCGTTAATCCGGCGTCTGCAGATCTCGTGATCATGGATTAATTCAGTGGTGATTCAGGAGAACAGCCATTGATCAAAAACATATATTCCGAAAAGAAAAGTACCAGAGATACAAAAAACCGTGTGACGGCCTGCTGTATCCGGTACTTTTCTTTATCGGCAGATCAAGTGTTTCATGATATTATCACGTCAAATACTGTTTATATTTCTCTCTGTCGCCCTCCCGGCAGCTGACAGTCAGACAGACTCCCTGTTCCTGATACTCCTGGCTGTGAACCATGGCGCGGCTGTTAAAATAGTGTACCACGTTTCCGTTTTCATAAGGAATCAAAAAACGGGCCTCCTGATATTCAGAAAAGAGAATCTGTTCCATCATACGCAGCAGCTCCGGAATTCCGATGCCGTATTTGGCAGACATATAGATCCGGTTCCCGGAAATTTCAGGGAGAGTTTCCCCCTCCATAACGGAATCGGCCTTGTTCATAATATAGATTCGGGGAATATCACCGGCTCCCAGTTCCTTCAGTGTCTCCTCTGTTACTTCCATCTGTTCTTTGTAGTGCTCATCTGAAAAATCCACTACGTGAAGCAGCAGATCCGCATAGCGAATCTCCTCCAGCGTGGAGCGGAACGCCTTTACCAGGCTGTGTGGAAGCCTGCTGATAAATCCAACCGTATCAGACAGCAGAAAATCCTGGCTGCCGTTCGGCGAGATCTTTCGAACCGTGGTATCCAGAGTGGCAAAAAGCATATCCTTTGCCATGACCATCTTTTCTTCTTTTCCGTTTGACAGCTCCACCAGTTTGTTCAGGAGAGTGGACTTACCCGCATTCGTATATCCAACCAGGGCGGCCTGGGGACAGGTTCCACGGCTTCGCTTTCTTCTCTGAACATTTCGTTCCTGCTCCATCCGTTCCAGTTCACGCCTTAATTCACTGATCCGCCCCTCAATTTTACGCCGGTCAAGCTCAATCTGCTTTTCACCGGATCCCTTGTTGCTTAGAGAACCGCTGGCTCCGCCCTGGCGGCCCAGAGAGTCTCTGAGTCCCATAAGCCGGGGCAGCATGTACTGGAGCCGGGCCGATTCCACCTGCATCCGTGCCTCTTTGGTCTGGGCTCTCCGTGAAAATATCTCCAGGATCAGATACGTGCGGTCCCATACGGGCACATCGATCTCTCTCTGCAGGTTTTTAAGCTGGGAAGGGGACAGGGTATCGTTAAATACCACATAGTCAGCGCGAAGTGTTTCCACCGCTTCCCGAATCTCCCCAACCTTACCGGAACCAATATAGTAAGCGGCATTTATACTGGCCAGATTCTGGTCGATCCTGGCCATTGGTTCCATGTCACAGGCCTTTACCAGATTGTTCAGTTCTTTCATGGATACTTCAAAATCTTGATTCTCATTTAAGCGTACCCCTGCCAGAAGAGCGCGGGGTCTTATGGTCTCATTTAATTGTTTCATATAGTATTCAGCCTCCTTGCTGCGGCATTGTGGTAATTTCAGGTACAAAAAAAGAGATTGTATCTTTGCCAAAACGGCAGACTAAGACACAAAAAACTGTTCCGGTTATCAACACATACAAACCACACAAATCAGGCGTACCGGCAAATGCTTACGGTACTGCACGGTTATGGCGTTGTACATGGTGTCTTATAACGAACAGTTTACTATCTTAATCTAATATACAATCTCTCAGACCTCTGATTTCTATAATTTTCTTTCTGTTGTTCCTGAAATTACCTGACTTGATCATAAGCGTTTCACATCATTCTGTCAAGTATTTTTTCAAAAAGCAGGGAAAAGGCTTGATAGTTTGAGTACAAAATGTTATCATACATTTAGAGTACAAATTGTAATCTTATATGAGGAGGCTGATAATCTTGCATCAAATAACGGAATATGAATTGGAACTGATGAAAATCATATGGGCAAACGGCAATAAAGCTTTATATGCAGATATTGCAAAAGCACTGGAGGACAGGGGGACGCCCTGGACGAAAAATACAATTATTACATTATCTTCCAGACTGATCGCCAAAGGGTTTTTGAAAACGGCCAAGATCGGGCGCCGAAATGAATATATCGCCATCGTTTCCGAATCGTCGTATCAGACGGCACAGGCGGAGACCTTCCTGGAGAAAATCTATGAGGGCAATGCAAAAGGGCTTGTATCCACATTAATTGAAAAGGATCTGCTTTCTGCTGAAGATATGGAAGATTTGAGAAGATATTGGGAGGGGGGAGAGAGCGGTAAATGACCGAGATCCTAAAAACCATGTTGTCCCTTTCCCTGTCCGGATCCCTGTTAATACTCCTTCTGTTTCTGCTCCGGCCGGTGATTAAGGCGCGGCTGAGCAAGCGGTGGCAATACTATATTTGGCTGGTAGTCGCCGCCCGTCTGATGCTGCCTTTTGCACCGGAAGAAAACTTCATGGGAACATTTTTTCAAGGAATTGACAGGCCGTCACGCAGACAGAGTTGGCGGCTCCAACCGGACAGCCGACCGCCGTGGCCGGTATTTCTTCAGCGGAATACAAAACTGACGGATCCAAAAAGCTGCATCACGAACAAAGAAAACCCATGAAATCCGCCGGCATTCTGGCACGAATCGTATCATCGGCCATGTGGAAACATCTGTGGCCCGGCTGGTTCGCCATTGCTCTCATCCTGTTAATTCGGAAAATCACGATCTACCAGGACTTTGTAAAATATATTCGGGCCGGCAGCGAAGAAGCAGGAGATATCGACCTGTTGGAGCGTTTTGGAAAACTTGTGGAAAAAAGCAGGGTGAAAAATACGGTGGAGTTTTGCACGAACAGCCTCATTTCATCACCGTTACTCATCGGATTTTTCCATCCCTGTATCGTACTTCCGACAGCCGACTTATCATCCTCCGATTTTGAATATACGATTCTGCATGAATTGACGCACTATAAACGACGGGATATGTTTTATAAGTGGCTGATACAGTTAATTGTGTGCGTGCATTGGTTTAATCCGCTTGTTTACCTGATGAGACGTGAAATCGACCGGGCCTGTGAGCTGTCCTGCGACGAAGCTGTCATAAAGACCCTTGACCCGGGCGGGCGGAAAGCCTATGGAGATACCTTACTGCATGCTATGGGGGCCGGAGGACGTTACAGGGATTCTCTTGCCTCCGTGACGCTCAACGAAAGCAGGGAATTATTGAAAGAGAGGTTAGATGCAATTATGAGATTTAAAAGAACAACTCGCTTAACTGCGGCAGTTTCGGCTGCCCTGGTTTTAGTATTGAGTTTTACTGCAGCTGTGACCGGTGCTTATGCGGCTTCTCCTGATGCAGAAAATACAGTGGTAATAAATCTGAGCAATGAGGGGCAGCACAGTGTGATACATTCCTCAAGCTTTGAGGCAAAGGACGGACAGATTCTGACCCTGAAAATCACCTCTTCCATAAAGGGGGCTGCGGATTTATTTTTATTCTCTCCCTCCAATCAGGAACAGCGCATTCCGATCGGAGGCAACAGTGAGACAAAGACAATCCCATTATCGGAGGGCAGATGGTCTTACAACTGCACAGGTTTTTTCGACAGCGGAAATATCTCCATAGTGGGTACGTTATCCTCTGCACAGTCTGCGGCGGCAGGAGCGGCGGGAGATGCCCCCTCCGGCCTTACTGTAACCGATCCCGATCCAAATGATATGATTGTAATAGATTTAAGCGATGAGGGGCAAAAATGCATTGTGCATTCCTCTGGCTTTGAGGCAAAAGACGGACAGATTCTGACCCTGGAAATTACATCTTCCATAAACGGCAGCGTAGATTTGTTTTTATTTTCTCCGTCCAACCAGGAGCAGCGCATTACCATGGGCGGCAGCAGCGAAACCAAAACCATTCCTTTATCAGAAGGCAGATGGTCCTACAACTGCACAGGCTTTTTCGACAGTGGAACTATCTCTATAGTAGGGACTTTACAGTAAATCTTCAGCATATAAATATTCTCCTCTGTTAAAAACGGAAGAGAGAATTGGATCGATTCCGACCAAATTCTCTCTTCCTGACCCTGACTCCAAAGATCCATAGATACTGATACGATTCTCAGTCCTCACGAAGCCGTACCTTATTCCGCGCACTGCGCCGCCGCTCATCTTCAAGAGCAGCATAATGTTTTTTCGTCGTATTAACATCCGCGTGCCCCAGCACATCCGCGACCAGGTAAATGTCATTGGTCTCCTTATACAAATTAGTTCCATAGGTGCTGCGCAGTTTATGAGGCGTAATTTTCTTTAAAGGTGTCACGATCCGCGCATATTTTTTAACCAGATTTTCCACGCTGCGAACAGCCAGCCTTTTTCTCTGAAGGGACAAAAACAGTGCCGATTCGTGGCCTTCCTCCGCAATGATCATTTTCCGTTCTTCCAGATAATCATTCAGAGCGTCTTCAACCTCAGAACCGAAATACACGGTTACTTCCTTTCCGCCCTTTCTGTGAATCCGGATTCCGCCATTTTTAAAGTCTACGTCGTCAATATCCAGGCCAACACACTCGGACACACGGATTCCGGTCCCCAGCATCAGCGTAAGCAGCGCCAAATCACGCAGCTTCGTCTTCTCATGATAGCTTTTCTGTTTCTCCGTAAGCGCCTCCCCTTTTTCCACTTCATCGAGGAGAAGAGCAACCTCATCCACGTCGAGACGGATTATCTCCTTTTCATGGAGTTTCGGGAGCTGCACTAAAGCGGCCGGGTTGTTTACAAGCCGTTCATTTCGGTAATAATAGTTGAAGAAGCTCTTCAAGGAAGAAATTTTCCGCATAATTCCACGTTCCTTGTTGGTTATCTCCTGATTCTTATCATTGAAACGGTATTTTAGGTACTCCATATATTCTTCCATATCTACAAGCTTCAGATTGTCGAGATGATCCAGACTGATATCCTTCATATCCATCTTCGCAATCACAGGATTCTCTTTCAGAAGAAAATCGAAGAATACCTTTAAATCATACGCATAGGCAATTCTGGTCCTGGAAGAGGTGCGTGGCTCGATTCCGCGAAAGAAATCGGCGCAGAAGGGCGGAAGTTCCCGGATCAGTTCCCTTAGATGCTTGACATTCTCAATATCTCTCTGCTGATGGTAGGAGAGTGTGTTCATGACAGCTGCCCCCTTTCCGGCCATCCCTCAATCGTTCCATCGACAATTGCATGGAAGAGACGGTCCTTAACGCCAGGATTTTCCTGCTCCAATGTTTTCGTTAATTTTTTAACATATTCCCGTTTTGTATGACCATCCACCGGACACGGATTTTTGCATACGGGTAAATCGTATTTATTCTTAAAGCCAATCACGTCAGCCTCCTTCACGTAGATCATAGGACGGATCACGGTCAATCCCGTGCGGTCCAAATACGTGCTGGGCGAAAATGCGTAAAACCGGCCTTCATAAATCAACGACAACAACATGGTTTCAATCAAATCCTCACGGTGATGCGCATATGCAATTTTGTTGCAGCCAAGCTTGATGGCAGCATCATTTAAAGCACCTTTGCGGAGTTTCGCACAGAGTGCGCATGGATTAGATTCTTTGCGCGTCTCAAACAATATTTTTCCAATTTCCGTAGAAACTATCGTATAGGGAACGGAAAATCGCTCACAGAGTTCTTTAACAGGAGATAAGTCAAAGTCTCCAAAGCCTAAATCCACCGTAATGGCTGATAATTCAAAATGCTTTGGATAAAATTGTTTTAACCCCTGCAGCGCATATAACAAAGTAAGGCTGTCTTTACCGCCGGATATACCGACAGCAATGTGATCGCCGTCCTCAATCAGATGGTAGTAGTCGATCGCCTGGCGGGTGAGACTGTATAGCCGTTGAAGTTTCATGTAAAATGGCTCCTTTATGTAATTGGTGTAAAACGGTGCTTTTGAACGTCAACTATTCGTTAAAGATCTACTTGTTGCGAATAGTCGCAAGGGGCGCGACATTCATTCTCACGCAGGAGCGCCCCACGTATTGCTACTATTTGCAAAAGTTGTTTTTAACGAATTAGTTGATCTACTCTACATATATTACCAGAACCCCGTCTATTATACAAGAACGTATTACCTCACAATTTCCATACCAGTTTACCATTTGAGATTGTGATGCACTGAGATAATCAAACCAGTGTTTTGTCTTGCGGCGGAGTGATAGTTGGCCGTCATAATGCAAGCCTTTCAACAACGTTTTTACTACCATTTACTACCTCACGGAACGGTATAAATTCACCGTCTAAAACCGTTCGAAAACCGTCTTTAGTTATTTCGATATGGCTTTCCTGAATACCCTCATAAGTATACTTTTTAACCTTATGAATACGTCTTAAAAACGCTAACCAACTGACAGATTCATCTAACTGGACAGCCGGATACTGTTTCGATAATGGAACATTGGTAATGATATAAACTTTAGTGTAACAGGCGTATTTATTTGCGTATCGGCACGGCAGTTCTACCGGATAACCTTCAATTAATGTAAGCATTTCGGTGAACCGGATAGAAGAGCGGAACTCCTCAAATATTACAACGTCCTGATTCTTATAGCCATCAAACGGGTGTAAGTAATCCGTCACCCGAAATACGTTTGAATAACCATATTGTTCCATGATCGAACGTGTCTTTCCGGAACCAGTATCACCGTATATGTATTCCACCTGTACATCACGCCACTGATTTTTATAACGTTCCTGTATAATTGTCTGGCGTGTCATTTCAATCTTATCGAGATTAAGAAGTGCTTCGGGCATTTGTTCCATGATTTCATAGTTCGTCAGCCCGTCCTTAATCATTCCGTATAAATCATCCAAATCGTTTCTTTTACCCTGCCTTTCAATCGGCATTTCCCCGTATTCCTCAAAGGTTCCGTCTACGCACGTTTCATGTTTCCGGTCATTCAGCCACTTACCAGTTTTGGAAACGTACTGCATATTCTGTTCGGCGGTTCCTTTTGCCATTTCAAAGTGTGCACCCTCAAACTGTTTCTTAAGAGTTGAAAAACGGATACCGGAACGGCCACACAGAAAGACGTGTGTATGATACGTCTGATTCTCACCTATTTCATCGGCCATACAGTAGTAGATCACTGAAGACATGGAAGCAAGAATGCTGTTTAACTTCTCATGCGTAAATCCCTTTTCAACGGGATTGTTAATTGTCAACTGCCATTTACGTGACTGGCTGTCTTTCACATTTTCACCCATGCTTATTTCCCCTTTATTTGTTTTTTGCGACGGCGACAGAAGTGACAATGTGCTGTCGCGGACTGGCAAGCCCCAGTTTTAAAAGGTTTGTTGGTGCTTGCGACAGAAGTTCCGGGTAATACTATACCGGAACTTCCTCACCCACGGTAACGCCGTGAATGTGGGCCCCCGGCGATGCTCCCACATTCCGCCCGTAGTTACGTACGCGTGCGAGGGGAGCCGGAGGGGAAGGTAAACAAGGAAATACCAGGGGAATCGGCCATCACTACTTACCGACTATTTCACAGCCGCATACAAAGCCACGGTTGTTATACTCGATATCAACAGTCTGACCAATCGCCAGATCTTTGATACAGGGAAGATGCAGATTATCAGAGATAAAAATCTTATCAACTGCCGTCCCCAATGTTTGAGCATCAGAAAAAGAGGTATGTAAGGTTACACCTACTACCGGATTCCCTGTTTTCCTGCTTACGTAATCAACGTTCTGAATACCTAAAATTTTAACTTTCATCTTTTTTTCTCCTTCTATATTTTATTGTCAATGTGCCAGACACCCGTATTTCTGAAATAGCTCCGTCAGACTTCCAGATGTAAGGCCATAAAGACCGACACGACAGCGGCGGATTTCTCGATAGAATACCGTCATAACAAACAACTTGAACAAGGAAATATAAACGGGCTTGACATATCCATACAGTGAGTTTTTCTATAAGACTTTGGCCTTTAATGAAGCTTGACATATACAGATAGTGAGTTTCCGTCTTAATCCTCCACTCACTATTTCTCATACGGGCTTGTGACCGTCAACGGCTAGTTTAAAGGGGAGAGGGCTTACGCCCCCACCTCATTTTCATCTGAATATTCATCAGGAAAAAACATTTTATTTAATTCAGCAAGAGTAAGACCACGAATAACAATTCTAGGTGGTATTTCCTCACCGTTCATAAGAAAGCGCATATACTGGTTAATAGAATCATTGTAAATCGCCTTAAAAGCTTCCTTTTCCTTCTTTGTCATTTTTTATTTTCCCCTTTCTTTTCCCTGAACCATTTGATATACTTACCTTGTAACTAAAGTATAGCATATTTTCTAGGCCTAGTATATTGACATATCTAACAAAATCTAGGCCTAGTATTTGTGCATTATTTCTAGGCCTAGAAAAGAGGGCATATGAATAAAAAAGAACTAACTGATTATAAAAGAGAATACAACAAAGAAACCTACAAGACTGTAAAAGTTTATATTCCAGTAGATGAATATGAAGCTATTAAAGCACATTTTGAAAAACAAGGTTATAAAGCCATGAGTGGATATGTTAAAGCCCTCATAGATGCAGACATGAAAGCAGGAGAGTAAAATTCATTAATCTATGAAGCAAGTCAACACCTCATTTATACGCTGAACATAGTCATTTAAAATAACAAATTGATTTAGCAAATCAGTATCTAAATTAGGCATATCCTTTGCATATTCGCAAAAAATATTTGCAAGCGTTGTTAAATGGGAAAGCAGTTCCATAAACTCTATTTCATGTTCAGTCAACAGATCACCTCCATAAAGACAGCCACGGCGCGCGGTCTGGCCGCTTGCGCCGATGGCATGACATTCTATTCAATACCTAAGAACGGTATTTTCCTGACAATGAACATAGTAAACTTCCAGACATGCTCAAAGTTAATCACGATCAGCAACACAGGCAGTAAAACCTTAACCATATTGAGATCGACAAAGACACCTAAAAGCCCCATGGAACCACGGATATACCCGAACAATTCGTCTATGATAGACGTAACGGAAGAGGGCATGTCAGGCAGATTTATCCACCCAAATACAAGCTTTATCAGCCCACCTACAAGATTTAAAACGGATTCTAAGATCATGAACGCAACACCTCCTCAATCTTACGATGCATCAATGAAAGCAATGCACCAATCATAATAACGTTACCAACAAAGTAAAGTTTATCCTGTAATTCTTTGCCGAAATCCGTATCAAATATTTCTATTTTAACAGTCTGAGCAGGAATCAATATAGTGCCTTCCCATTGAATTTCAGGGAACGGAATACCTGCATTTGATGAATCGGCAGATACAACCATATCAATCAGGTTTACAAGCAGATCAACAGGCAACATAAGAAACCCTAAACGTTCATCAAAGAAGGAATACATATCATCAAACCACGTCTTAAAAAAATCGTCAGAAGGTATAAAAAGAGACTTCAAACCGTCTATAATCCCCGTGATAATTCCCGTTTTTGTATCCTCCAGTTTATCTACAACGGCCTTTTGCATATCATCTATTTTCTTCTGAGTTTCCTTACCTACACTGTTAATTGTACCGTTTACCTCGTTTACCTTATTCGTCACGGTTTGAGATATTTTCTCAGCCGACTGATTTACAGAATCCGTTATCTGATTTGACGTATTAGTAACTGTCTGCGATATCTGATTAGCTGACTGACTCACCGCTTCTTTTATCTGATTCGTTGTGTTGGTAATGGTATTCGCGATCGTATTCGTCGTGTTGGTTATCTGGTTACTGATATTACTAACAGTGTTACTGATATTCGTGACCACATTTTTGATGATAGTTGTGTTGGCGGCTGTAGTCTGACCTTGTTGACCAGTATCAGACGCCGGAATATAACTGGAAGAAGATGATACATAATAAAACGCACCCTGAACATTTTCATTACCTACAGCCTTTTGCACACAGAATTTTAACTGATTACTCAAAATATCCCTTGTAGGCTTAAAACGAAAAGTCACATACTGGCCATCAACAGACCGAGAAAAATCAACACCTTCCATGTAGAAATAACTACCAGACGGAAAAGAAGAGAAGCAAGTAACTTCATACTCATACCCTTTTTTAAATACGCCACCAGAAGGGAACGAAAAAAAATAGTAACGGTTATTCCAATACATAACAGACTTAGGATACATAGATCGATTTAAGAGGCTAATAGTCTTTGTCAAAAACGGATTATCACTATTATCATATACCCCATTTATTTTCAGATTCTCAGATGGAGCAGTATAAGTATTAAACTTAATCTGGACACTGGAGCCGGGAGAGTAATCAAAATAAATATTCCCCCAATAAGGAGCATAAGCAGACAGATAAAACATTCCATCATCATCTACATAATTATAAAAATTATCATATATCCAATATGAGTCGGTATTATCTGGCATAAGCTGATAAGACATAGCCCCAAAACGCCCTAAGTCAGAACTGTCTACGAGCATGCGTATATTGCACTGACCTTTAAACTGATACATTAACTGAGTCGCAGTAGACGGAAGCATAATATAACCGGAAGAGTCCTGATTAAGTTGTTGCCAAGAATCATTTACTTTAGCATATAACGGAGAAGCTTCAACAGCCGCTAAAAGCATAGGTTTATCAAATGTCATAGCATTACCATCTGCATTACTGTCAGATGCGGTATCCGCCCACGTTAAAGAAGCTACGGACAATGACAAACAGCAGATACATAGTACAAAGGAACAGAAGCGCTTTAAATTCATAATTTTTCACCCCCTCAACGAGTACAGGGTATATGTCACCGATATCTGAATACACAATGTAACTTCCAACATTCAAAGAAAAGCCACCTTCTGTACCAGATGAAAGGACATAATCACGGGTATCATAGGTAATATACATCATATCAGTGCCAGTAAAACGGTTCCCGTTACAGACCAGATTTTCACCATAAACAAGCCGATATATGTATTGGGATTGACGGAACAGGACATAATGAGAACTAGGAGAAAGCTTCTCTGTCATACCCCTGAAATATGTCAGTACGCTTGTAGAGATCGAACCATCATAGACACCAGAATACGATGACATTACCTGTATGTTATAAGTAGCAGAAGAGGGCGACGCTTCCGAAGGAGAAGCAAGCATTTCCTGCCATGATTCAAAATCCAAATCGTTTATTTCACCGGAAACCGGAGACGGAACGTTATCCAGAGTTTCGGAAGAATCCGGCGCGTACACCTCATAATCAGCCGCAAACACCGGAGTACACCCCATAACAAAAAGAACCAGACTAAATAATACAACATATATTAACCTCCTCATAAGTCAATCCGCCCCTTAAAGGCCATACCGATAAACAGATTTACAAGCCGCTGTCCCAATGCAAATACAACCGCATAGGGAGCCGCATAACCTACCAGAATTGCGAACAAATCAATTGCTTCTTTCATCAGCTTAATTTCCTCCCGTTCCATTCTTTTTTATAACGCTTCATCTTTGCATAAGTATCATAACTGTCATACAGATCAGGATTATGGAACCAGTAAAATTTCTTAACCGTATCCGTAACTAAATGGCCATCTTTTTCAGTCGATTTCGAACCGTCAATCAGTGTATTGATCTGTAAAATCTTACAGAAATTCGCACACAATACAACGTTACGAATCTGTTCGCGAAACGGTTTTGCAAGACGGCCATAGACCTGACTTGTACCTATGATATGTTTACGCTGTTTCCTCTGCTGAGAAACCTCTACCATAACCTCGATATCAATGTTTTTCGATTCCAAGGAATTAAATTCCAGATGAATTTCATCAATCAGATAAATCACACCGTAATAACCGTTTTCAATATTCTTTAAGCAGTTAAGACCGTCATATTCAATCACCTGAGTATCAGGATTAAGCCCCTCGATCTGAACATTCGTACAGAGAATAGCACGGGGGTATTCATCACATAATTTCCGCACATACTGAACAGCGGAGAGTGTTTTTCCTGACCCCTGTTCACCACAAAATATAAGCAGTCCTTCCGGTTTAAAGTAGTTCGGGTGAGACTTTAAAAAGTCATGGTTATGCTTCATAACACGTGCAATATTAACCGGATTTAAACTGCCGTCTAATAAATTTGTTTCCATACAATCACCGCCTTGTTAAAAAAATGTCGGGGCTTTTAAACCCCGACAGGAGAGTACTACACAGATAATTTTCCCTTACGGAAAGCGGCCATAATGGTTCTGACAGCCTTACGTAATCCCCACCACATAAAGACCAGACCGATACCAGCGGCCATAAAAGTAGCAAGAGCCGCAATAATGGTACTTACGGAAATCTGAGCGGTAAGGTTCGTAATCACAGGCGCCCAGTCAGCGGCAGTTACAGACCCAGACGAATCAGCCGCAAAGGCAGGAACGCACATAGCTACAGACATTAACCCCGTAGCAACTGGAAGTGCACGATACTTCCTTAAAGCATTTTTCAGTTTCATGAGAGAATACCTCCTTAAATTATTTTATAATCACGGCAGTAGCCGTAATCAGCGCAAAATAAAAACAGATCATCAAATCATATGTAAATACGATCTGGTAATCTGTTTTTGGTTCAACTATTCGTTAAAGTGTTGTTTCGCGCATAGTTGGAAATCGCTCTCTTTATCGTACCATGGTTTCAATTGGTTTTCAACTATTCGTAAAAAATATTTTTCCCTACCGAATAACTGATCCATCTTTCGTTTTCCTCCACTGCCACCTGCTCCTTGCGCTGATCATGAATTCATTCAAGTTCAAAGGCCGGGCTGTCTGATCAGCCCGGCCCTCAGCTTTTCTCATCCCAATCCCAATATCTCCAGCAGTTCCCTGTGAGGCCGCCCAGCGTCCGCCTGAAAGATATTAATATGGTTCTGGTTTCCGCTTCTGTCCGTAAATGCCGGGAACAAAAATCCACATTCCGGTTTTCCCGGCTCATATTCCCCAGTCATCGGACAGATGGCACAGATCATATATTCAAACACTTCCTCTGACTCCCACTGCCGTTCCCCGTCAGACCCCTTTGCCGGAATGTCGTATCGGTCATGAAAGACAAGTATCGCATACGGTTCATTCTTATGGTATTTTTCCATGATCAGGTCGTAAAAGGTGTCCATCAGGGCATCATTCTTTAATCCGCACTCATTCATCGCCATAAGCAGCTGCCACATACTCCCCGGTTTCCGCATGTCTTGTGTAAATTCATACTTCTTCAGATTAACATTTGTCGCTGAGAACGGGATCTCCTTTGCCAGTTTCAGCTTTTTTGTCCTCTCCGGAGCCGGGACTTTCAGGAAATTCGTATTAAAACTCCCCTCAAAATCCCCATCTCTGTCTACATAGCAGCCTGCAATCCTCGTAAAGGAGGTTCTCGCAAGGGTCATACGCCTTGTCAGTTCCAGCATATCGTCTCTGTTTATCATGTTCTGTCTATTACCTTTCCAATGCCTTTCTGCCTTTTTATTCTTATTCTGTTTCCTTCCGCCTATGCTTTTATGGTAAACACCGGTTCCATTCTCGCTACCAGGCCGGCCATACCATGATCTGCATGAACCTTCACCACTTTGTCGATGTCCTTATAGGCATAGGGAGCCTCAGAACGGAGGGACTCCTCCCATTTCTTTAAGATATCGTTCCGTCCCTTTAAATCACTTCTGTTAGGGTCAATGGGAGTTACGATATGAAACTTCTTCATAAATTCCTGGAATTCACGGTCACTGCCATGGACCGCCTCCCCCCTGGACAGTCTTCGTCCGGCGCCATGACTTGCGCTCCATAAAGCGTCCGGATTTCCCATGCCTCTTAACAGATAGCTGGAACTTCCCATGGAACCCGGAATCATCACCGGTTCCCCATAATAAGCGAAAGGAGTTCCCTCCATCTCAGCCATTCCTCTGGCCGAGCATGCGCCTTTCCGGTGAATATAGGATTTTCTCCCCTCCGACTCCTTCTCCCAGATAAAATTATGGGGTGAGTCGTACAGAAGCTTCATCTCAAACGGATGCACCCTGTTTTCGACGGCATTCTGAAGCATCAGTCCCAGGAACATCCGGTTGGCAAATCCAAAATTAGCGGCGTTGCCGGTAGTGCTGCGGAAACGACGCCATTCCCTGCCCTCTCCCTCTCCTTCGGGCAAAAGATAAATTCCATTATCCGGATGGGGAATGAGCTTCGGATACAGCCCCCTTGTTATCATCTGGCTGATTCTGCCGCTCTGATGGCCAATCATCAGCGATCCTGTATGGATCATAATGAGAATGGCACCTCTCTTTATTCCCCACGCATTGGCAGTCTGCCCGTCATAGATCTCAGCCACGCGCTGCATCTCCACGAAATGATTGCCGCCCCCTATGGAGCCGATCTGATCGTCATAGGTCAGTGTATGGGCGTCACCGATAAAATCCTCCAGTCCTTCCGTCTCTTCGGCCCACAGGCTTCCTTTGAACGCAGTACGCTCCAGTTCCTCTTCCTGTTCCTCTCGATCGTAAAACCTCCAGATTCCCGTTCCAGCTGCCTCTCCGGAGGTTTCCAGAAGACCGGTGAGCCCCTCTCTCAGCATGGCCTCCCTCTGAATCCCATTCATGGCAATCCCGCGTCCGCCCTCAAAGAAAATACGCCGGATCTCCGGCAGCAGAACAGACAGCTTCCCTTCCAGCTCCTCTTCCTTCAAGTCCGTGGTATACAGCCTCATCCCACAGTTAATATCATTGCCCATAGCCTGGGGGATCACAAAGCCCTCTGTCATCAGTACCGTACCGATGGGAATTCCGACTCCCTTGTGGAAATCCGGTGTCACAGCGGCCTTTCTCACGGCGCTGTCCGGATTCTTAAAAAAAGAGCCCGCTTCCTTCATGCATTCCACGGTATGCTCCAGCTCCATCATACGATTCAGCTCATCCAGCGCTTTTTTATCCGGTTTCGTTCCTTTCGGAAGAAAAACAGACACGCCGCAGGACCGGTTTTCGAAATTTAATTTTAATTCCATGTTATTCGCTTTCTTGCCTTCTCTTATATCATGTGGTAAAAGGCACCGGTCATAGCTGACCGATGCCCTTGCAAAGTATTCCGGTTCATCCTTACTTCTAACCCAGAAGGATATCCTTCTTATCAAGAATCGCTTCCACCGCAGCGCAGGCCGGGCAGTCACAGTATTTTGCTCCGGCGGCTTTGATCTCTCTTGCATGAGCCGCAACCTCCAGGGCCTTATCCGCACCAAAAACCTGGGCGCCATGTTCGGATTCTGCGAAACCGATCAAACCGTCAATCGGCATGATATCTGCTTCCAGTTCTTCCACATACTTCTTTGTCTCTTCCGCTTCCCGGTCAGTGCCAACCGCATCAAGCCAGGCCTGGGCTGCTGCCTTTGCCTCACTGCTGCACGTTGACGCACTCATTAATTCCTTTGACTTTTCAACAACAAAATCCAATCCGTTTTTATCCATAACTGACGCCTCTCTTTCTCACAAAATTTATCTATAGTTTACCATAATTATCGATTCTTTGCAATGTCACTGCTGCATTTCACTGATTTTCTGAATCGTCTGTGACTGAGTCAGCCACTGCCCCCACTCATACCCGTCTCTGGCCTTCGAGGTATCATAGACCGCATTGAAAGCCTGACTGTATTCCTCACGGGACATCGGCGTCCCATTCCATTCATACTGATAGATAACATTCCCGTCTTCATCGAATTCAAGGTTGGAACGATCCCCTGCGCCATAGTAACCGCTGGCGATCAGAGATAACCGGCCATCTGTCAGGCTGTATACCAGATCGTAATAGTAGTCCATACTCCCCTCGGAGTTACAGAGAAGATTTTCTTTTTCAATATAACTGAAATAAAGCCGGTTCAGCTGGTTTTCAACCACTTGGTCGCCATCCCAGGCCGCAATCATGCAGCCAACCGCTTCACTGTTTCCAATCTTCACCAGCTCCGGGATGTCGTCATCATCGATATAGATCAGCTGATAGCCGTCCCACTCTTCCTCGTCCTGTGCCTGAATATAATCGATGTATGCCTGTTTCCAGCCGGAGGGTGCTTCACTCCTCTTTCCCGCCCCCAGAAATCCCAGGACGGACTGAACAGTCTTTTCCGCAAGCGCGGCATCCGCATCCTTTGACAGCCCCTTCTCCAGAGTGAACGTTCCGCTCTCACTCCCCTGATAGATTCTCACCTCGGAATAGACAGCGCCTGCTGCCGTCTCTGACACAGGCAGATAGCTGCAGATAATAATAATGTCACTGTATCCGTCGCTGTTATAGTCCGGAAATGACACCGCCTCTACCTTTTGCAGCCGTTCCCCTTCCCGTATATTGTCTCTGCTGATACCTTCTAAAACCGCAATGGTCCTGTCTCCGTCCTTCAGCTCAAAGATGGCATCTGCAAAGGAATTTGCCCTGTCCTCCGGTTCAAAGGAGACGAAGGTTACCTCTCCCAAAGGATTTAAGTTCGCTTCAAATGTCTGGTCCTCTATGATCCGGTACCCGTTCTCCGCACCGTCTGAAGAAAGAATCTCACTCTCAGGCCTGCGGTCATGATCCCCCTCGGATTGCTCCTCTTCCGCCTGTGATGGGACTGTGGTTTCAATATCCTGTATCTTTTCCTTCTGTCCGCATGCAGTCAGTACTCCGCAAAGAGCAATACAGGCCGCTGCTGCAATCCATCTGTCATTTCTGCTTTTCATGTATTTTCCTCTTACCTCTCGCAAGAATGCTTCTGTTATGTTACAATACCAGACAGAACGACTCCCCGGCGGTTATGTGCCGGGAAGAACATTACTATCTTTATTTGGAGGTTCCATATGAAAAAATGGGAAGTAATCCGCGAATTTACAATGATAACCGCAGCCACCATCATCGTGGCTGCCGCCGTATTCTTTTTTCTGATCCCCAGCCATGTGTCAGTGGGAAGCATCTCCGGTCTGGCTATCGTACTGGGCAATTTTATCCCGCTGAACATTTCAGCTATCACCCTTGTATTAAACATCCTTCTTCTAATCCTGGGGTTTCTGTTCATCGGCAGGGAGTTCGGTGCAAAGACCGTATATACCTCTCTTCTGCTTCCTGTAATCCTGGGTGTGTTTGAGTTGATTTTCCCCAATAATCAGTCGATCACAAACGATGCATTTCTGGACATGCTCTGCTACATTTTTGTGGTAAGCATCGGACTTGCCATGCTGTTTAACCGGAACGCATCGTCCGGCGGCCTGGACATTGCTGCAAAATTTCTGAATAAATATTTTCACATGGATTTAGGCAAAGCCATGTCCCTGGCCGGCATGTGCGTAGCGCTGTCCTCCGCCCTGGTTTACGATAAGAAAATCGTGGTGCTGAGCGTACTGGGAACGTATTTAAACGGCATTGTACTGGATCACTTCATCTTCGGCTTCAACTTAAAGAAACGAGTATGTATCATCTCGAAACACGAGGAAGAAATCCGGGACTTCATCTTAAACCAGCTCCACAGCGGAGCCACCATCTATGAAGCCATCGGCGCCTACGATCACCAGCCGAAAAAAGAGATCATCACCATCGTTGACAAAAATGAGTATGCCCTGCTGATGTCCTATATCATGAAAACAGACAAAAATGCATTTGTCACAGTTTATACCGTCAACGAGATCATCTACCGGCCCAAGCGCTGAAACGGCCGCGTTGCGGAATACTCCGCTGCACTTTAACCCGCAGCAGCCTCGCCTTCCCGCATTTTTCTGAAAATCCGGGCCAGCATCCATACTGCCGTGATTCCCAGGACAAACTCCGCCGTAAACTGGGCGTATGCAAGACCGTAAAGCGGAAATAAGTAATTGAGTGCATAGAGCGCCGGAATCTCCAGGATAATCTTACGGAGCACCGCAAAGGTAAGAGCCGCTTTGCCCATACCGACCGCCTGAAATACACCGACGGCAAGGAAATCCATACAGAGAAACGGAAGCGCAAGGCAGAAGCCCCGCAGGAATCTCGTTCCATAGGCAATAATGGCCTCATTGTTCATGAAGGCTCTGGTCAGACTTCCCGCTCCGATATAATAGCACAGAGACACTACGAACAGAAACGGAAGCAGTGTTTTCACGGTAAACAGAACTGCCTCCTTCATTCGTTTTCGATTCCCGCTGGCATAACAGTAGCTGACCAGCGGCATAATTCCCTGGGAAAACCCAAGTGCTATCTGCATCGGCACCATGTTGATCTTCTGTGTGATCCCCATGGCCGCCACCGCGTCGGCGCCGTAGGAAGAGGTGAAATTATTCAGAATCGTCATTCCGGTCACGTTAAACAGGTTCTGGATGGCTGCCGGGATTCCCACGCCGCACACGCCGAGAATAATAGCCTTCTTCATGCGGAAATTCTTCGGAAGAATACAGATAAAAGTATTCGATCTGCGCACATAAAGCAGGATAAAAAAGTAGATACAGGCCACACAGTTGGATAAAAATGTGGCGAGTCCCGCTCCGGCGGCTCCCATGTTAAGCCCCCACGGGAGAATAAAAATCGGATCGAGGATTATATTTAACAGACAGCCGCTCATGGTTCCGATGCTGGCATGGAGCGCTGCCCCCTCTGATCTCACCAGGTATGCCATAACCACGTTCAGTATCGCGGGCGCCGCGCCGAAGGACACAGTCCATTTTAAATACTCCTCCGTAGCCTGAGCCGTATTCACGTCGGCGCCTAACAACGTCAGCAGAGGCTGCTGAAAGATGGTACAGGCAAAAGAAAGCAGGAAACCGCAGATCAGCGCACAGTAGAAGCCAAAGGCAGAGCTCTGGCGGACCGTATCGTAGTCCTTCCGTCCCAGCGCCCGGCTCATCATGCTGGAGCTGCCCACGCCAAACAGATTGTTGACTGCGTTAAACGCAAGCAGAACCGGCGCAGCCAGCGTAACTGCTGCATTCTGCACCGGATTGTTCATCATTCCGACGAAATAAGTATCCGCCAGATTATAGATTACCATAACCAGGGAACTTAAAATAGTCGGAACTGCCAGCTTCATAACCGCCTTCGGCACCGGCATCTGCTCAAATAAAACGGTCTTTTGATTGTCTATCACTCTCTTCTGCCTCCTAAATCGTCATGAGCGTCTTCACACATCAGTGTCACTCCTCCTTTCCAAAAATAAAATCATACAGAGTCTGATACAGCCGTTCCGGTTCTATGGGTTTTGCCAGGTGCGCATTCATTCCCGCCGCCCTGCTCTTTTCAATATCGTCGTCAAAGGCATTGGCCGTCATGGCAATAATCGGAATATCCCTGGCGTCCGGATTGCTTAGATGGCGGATATTGACGGTAGCAGACAAACCGTCCATAATCGGCATCCGGATATCCATTAAGATGGCATCGTAGTATCCCGGCTCCGATTTGCTGAATATCTCCAGCGCGCGCAGTCCGTTTTCCGCCGTATCCACTGCGAAGCCCTGGTCAGTGAGCAGCAGCGCCGCCACCTCGGTATTGATCGCATTATCTTCCACCAGAAGCACACGTTTTCCGGAGAAATCAAAGTCAAAGCCGGCGGCCTCCTGTTCCTGCTCTTCCTTCTCTCCCAGCGCCCTTGAAAATGCAGACACCAGGGAAGACTTGAACATCGGCTTGCTCATCAGCAGATTAACTCCGGCCAGCTTCGCCTCGTGCTCAATGGAACTCCAGTCATAGGCCGTCATAATAATGATCGTGACATCCGGCCCCACAATCCGGCGAATCTGTCTCGCCGTCTCGATCCCGTCCATCTCCGGCATCTTCCAGTCAATGAGGACCATATCATAATAGGCCCCACGGGCCCAGCACTCCCTGATTCTGTCGACGGCCTTGCGTCCGCTGTCCACCCATTCCGCCTTGATTCCCATCTCATGAAGCGTCACAACGGCGCTCTCGCAGACGGCCACGTCATCATCCACGACCAGCGTCTTCAAATGGGAGAAATTAAAATTCTGTTTTTTCTGATTGTGGCGCAGCTTCTCCTCTTCAGTAATCCCCAGCTTCACATCCACGGTAAACTCCGTCCCGATTCCCTTGATGGAACGCACCGTGATTTTGCCATCCATCATATCCACAATGCTCTTGGAGATCGCCATCCCCAGACCCGTTCCGCCGTATAAGGCGGTAGTGCCGATGGATTCCTGGGTAAACGGCTCAAAGATATGAGGCAGGAACTCCTCACTCATGCCGATACCGGTGTCATTAATGATGAAACGCAGAACGGCATCGTTTTTCATCCTGCTCCGCTGAGAGGCCGAAAGGGTGACTTTCCCGCTCTCTCCGGTAAATTTGATCGCATTATTTAAGATATTGATCAGAACCTGCTGCAGCTTCATGGCGTCGCCGATATAGTAATCATCCAGAACCGGGTCCACAATACACTCGTATTCCACCGCCTTTGAGGCCGCCTGCGGATAACAGATGGAATTGATTCCGCAGAGGAAATCCTCCATGGGGATCTTCTCATTCTTCAACAGCATCTTTCCGCTTTCAATCCGGCTCATATCCAGAATATCATTGATCAGGGACAGCAGGAAGCGGGAAGAGATGCCGATTTTGGAGATACAGTCAGCCACCTGTTCATCGTCCCCGATGGATTTGGCCGCAATGGTGCTCATACCGATGATGGCATTCATGGGAGTCCGGATCTCATGGCTCATTCTGGACAGAAAATCACTTTTCGCCGCATTGGCCTGCTCCGCCGCGGCCAGCGCCGCCGCCAGTTCTTCCTTCTGGCGCTGTTCTCCCCGCACAATATCGGTCACATCAGTGCGCACAATGCAGATCCGCCCCAGCTCTCTGCTGATATAAAACACTTTAAAACGCTTAACCCTTACGTTTCCGTATTCATCCCGCATCTCCGTCACAAAGGAATAGGTATTCTGATCCTTTAGCATCGCCTTCATATAGCCGCTGTCCAGCTGTCTCAGATACTCGTTCCCTGCCGCGCTGTCCATGTACTGCTCCGCAATCTTGGTGATCTCTTTCTGAAATTCTCCCTGCCACGGAATCAGGTTCTTCTCCGAGCTGTTGAAGGAGACCTGCTGGTACGTATCCCGCCGGATATCGACATCGGTAATGCTGTCGTAATCCAGCTCCGCGATACTCTTTAGCAGACGTTCCGTCAGTTTCTGCTCCGTAATATCCATGACATAGAAAAACACGATAATATCACCGGTCTCCGGGTTTAAACAGGATTTGAAATTCATGCTGCCCCAGAAGGCGTTTCCGTTATATCTGCACAGAAACTCATAATGATAATCCGTCTTCCCTGCAGCATAGTCTTCCAGCAGCTTCTCACGCCGCAGAGACCATCGGATTTCTTCTCCATACGCGGCATCCACAACACAGGCTGCCAGGCTCTCAATCGACTCATCATAGGTATGATCCGTACTGGTAAGGCTGATATCCAAAGTGGAAAGATAGCTTTCCACCCGGTTCTGCGTGACATTCATACGCCCCTGAATACTGCCGTCAGAAGAGGACATCTCCGCGAAATAAGTCAGTTCCTTTTCATACAGTTCCCGCATGCGGTCCTGCAGAAGCTTCTCCTCCGTAATATCCACGAAAACGCAGTAGAAATACTGTTCACCGCCCGATTCCGTCAGCAGCTGTGCCTTGATGGAGATCCATTTAACCGTTCCGTCCCTGCAGATAAGACGGTTCTCATTGTGAATCGTATTGCTGTGTGTCAGCTGTCTGTTCAGACGGTCTGTCATCTCCCGCAGGTCATCGGGATAAATCACGGAAGCCATGGCATTGCCCATCTGACTCTTCCCTGGTATATCCAAGGAACTCAAACAGACCATCATTGGCATCAATCACAGAAAATTCCGCATCAAAACGGCACCGGAATACGGCGCCTGGAATGTTATTATAAAGGCTCAGTACCTCTTCCCTTGCCTGCTTCTGGGCGGTAACATCGACACAGACCGACATGATCGCCGGCCGTCCGTCTTCCGCCGTCACCACACGTCCCTGGTCATGGACCCAGATATAAGAGCCGTCGCACTTTTTCATCCGGTACTCGATCACATACTCATCCGAATCTTCCAGCTGATGGGCCACCTGACGGTCTACCATCTCCCGGTCCGCCGGATGCATGCAGTTGGTAATCAACCCGCCAATATCCTGAAGAAAGGCATCTTCATTCTCATAGCCCAGATAATCCAGCATCCGCCGGTTGATAAAGTAAAAAGGAAATCCTTCCTCTATGTATCCCCCCATCATGCCGCCCGGCAGAGAATCGTCCAGAAGCTTCTGACGCTGTTTTGCCAGATTCTCCATGACAAGCGTCTGCGGATAGTGCTCCGCCTCCCTCTGCTTGCCGCTGGGTTCTGCGAAATGAAGGCTTTTAACCAGCCACGCGCCATGCTCCCTCATCAGGACAGCGAAGCCGCGCAGCAGCCAGGAATACAAGGTATTTTTTAACGTCAGCCCGATCGAGATATTGCAGATATTTTCACCAATCTGCTGCTCATGAACGATGGTGACTCCCACTGTAAACGGCTCCGGTATCTCCTGAATATCCTGGGTGATATAATTGGCCATCTCATTCTTTCCGTGGGCGGATTCACCTTCACCAGTGCCGATAAACATGACATCATCGGCAAAAAAAACAATGGTCTCCTCCATACTGCGCCGTTCAAACCAGGCGGAGCAAAGCGCTTTCACACATTCCCTGGCTGTTATCTGCTCGTTCATCTTCCGTTACTCCTCCTGCAGGTGTCGTTCCTGCCTGCCAAAGGCTCATTTCCTTTTGGCCATTTGTACCAATTTTAGCATAGAACCCCATAATATGCAATTCATTTGACCTCATATAAAATGGGAGCAATCCCGCCTGACGGCCAGTATTTCTCCCATATGCACCCTTTATTTTACCATTTTTCCAAAAATGCGTTGAGGCACGCTTTATTTTTACTTCTGTCCAATACTGCAAATACGATCTGCCCGAATATACCTCTGAACTCTCCGTTCAGCAGTTCCTCCCACCATGCGGCAATTTTTACCGGATCGTTTCTGAATACTCCGCATCCGTACGCTCCCAGGACCAGATTCTTCGCTCCTCTCTCTGCAAAAATGGCGAGCGCCAGCTTCATCCGGCGTCGCATCACATGTTCCGCCGTACCGCAGTCTTCGCCCTTTAACAGGACCTGGCCCATATTGACGGCCGGCAGAGTCAGGACCGACGAAGGAAACGGCTTCTCCAGGAGCCGGAAACCTCCGTCCCGGAAGAACACTACCTCCGGAGAATAGATGGCGTGGTCCGTATACATCATGGAGGGGCATGCCCGGTTGTTTCTGTAATACTCCTCGTGGACGGTCAGCGTCTTGTAAAGCCCGCTGGAGGCAGCCAGGCTTTCCTCCTGGGCCATGGCTCCATTCAGGAAACCGCCGCCGGGATTCTTGGCGCTGGCAAAATTCAGGATGGCGATGTCCTTCTTTCCCTCCAGGAACAACTTCCAGGCTGCCTCCACGGTGGAGATATCTCCCACGGTGCAACAGCTCTGCGCGTCTCCTGTGCGATTGCCGTCTTCATACGCCTTCAGCAGCCGGGTCCCCTCCTCCGGGGTGATCAGTACGCTTCCCTTTACTGATTTTCTATGTGCTTCTTCGATGGAAATCCTCTGGTCTCCATACAGATAATATCCCTGTTCCAGAATCCGGAGCGTTTCCCGCGCCGTCGCTTTTCTGTCCATTATTCTTCCTCCAATTTTCTGCGGAACAGTTTGGAGGGACGGTGGCCCTCATTCTCCGTGAAGGAATCGGTTTCCTCCACCAGATGGGCAATCTTACGCCTGAACGCCGCTTTTAACAGCGTTTTCCCCAGGATGACCTCATACACCTGCTGCAGCTGGGTCAGTGTAAACTCCTTCGGCATCATATGGAGGGCGAGATCCGTATACTCCACCTTTCCCTTCAGCCGTTCCAATGCGTAGGCAATGATCTTCGCATGGTCGAAGGCCAGCCCGTCATTTTCCAAAATTCTGTATTCCGTAACTGTTTCGTGTTCTGTTTTTATAATCTTTTTTTCTATTAAGGAACGCAAAACCACGTCCTCGTGGCTTAATTCCAGTTCATACCGTTTTGTGCGTATCGTCTTCATACCGTCATAGGTCATGTTCTTTCTGTACTCGATGTGTTCATCCATTAAGCGGAAGGAAGTACGAAACCAGACCGCCTGATCCGCATCGTCCTCGGCCTTCACCCGGACCTTGGAAGAGTCGATGAGCGCCATGTAGGAACAGCTCATAACCCATGTACGCGGGTCTCTCTCCGGCTCGCTGAAGGTATAGAGCTGCTCCAGATAGACGTGATCCACTCCTGTCTCCTCCTTCAGTTCCCGTTTGGCTGCCGCCTCCGTCGTCTCATCAGGCCGTACAAAGCCGCCGGGAAGTGCCCAGCAGCCCAGATAGGGGTGGACGCCTCTCTGAATCAGCAGTACTTCCAGTTCTTTTTCCGGAAGCTTCCTGTAATTCTCCTCCTCCGTCTCCATGACGGTAAAGATAACCATGTCGGCCGCAACAGACGGCCGCACGTAATCACCCGGTTCGTAACGGCTCAGAAACTCAGCCTCTGTCAGCCCGTTCCGGTCACGCAGTTCATTCTTCTTCATCCGTTTCCTCCTCTTCCTTTTCCAGGAGAAGGTCGCGGACCTCCGTCAGGGAAAAGCCCAGGAAATTCGTTCCCCGCCACTTCACAGGACATTCCGCATCAGGATTACTTTTTCCCATACCGATGCCCCAGATCCGGTCTCTCGGACTCGCTTCCACCAGGATTCGCCTTTTCGTGGACTTCAAATAATCCCACAACTCCGGATTCTGGGAAAACTTCGCCAGATTCCCCCGCTTAACAATCTCATAGCATGCGCCATCCCACTTATCCTGATCGAAATTTTTGACAGCACGCCCGTACGCTTTCATCTCTTTCGGATGCCTGGCCTTAAGAATCATGGAGAGCATCTCCCCGTCACCAAACATCCTGGCCTTTTCCGCCATCATAAACTGTTCCGCACACGTATATTCCGTACCATCAACCGTAAACCGGTCCATCCACCACTGACTGAAGCACGACTCGTTGATATGCCCGTCCGCAGGCGGCGTATGTCCCCAGAAAAACAGATATTTTAAATGATCGCCTCTGTTATAGGCCTTTCTTAAAGTTTCCAGATCGTAGATCCCGTTTCTCATGGCGTCCCCTTTCACTGTTTCTCTTATTTTCTTTTAGTTATTATCAGTTAGTTATTATCATCTTGTTACTATTATTTATTGCACTAATCTTAACGCAGTCCCGTTCATTTGTCAAGTACATTGTAAAAAGCAGAACCATCAATTTTTCAATCCATAGTTCTGCTTTTCCGTTATACTACATCCAGCTCTTCTTTTACATGCCATTCATGGACAATCCCCAAATTCCGGAATGGCATATAGTTTTGTCTAAGCACAGCCTGCTGCACGGCTTTCATTTTTTATTTCCCGCTGACCCGTCCTTTGAAAAACGGTAGAAATATTGGTTTCCTTTGCTGTCGGTAAAGGAAATTCCTTCTGCCGGATCGCTGCCGTCCTCTCCCAATACTTCTGCTCTTCGTGCAGAGGCCGTTGATAAATCCACTCCGGAGGTTTCCAGCTCCTTCTCAATCTGATCCCGTTCAGACAGGAAATCATAGAGATATGGAGTTTCAACTGCGCGGATTTTTGACAGGCCGTCGCCGTTATACGACATTACGATGTAACCATATCTGTCGTGATCGGCGGAAAAAGTGCAGCAGTACAACTCCCCCTGCGCCTCATGAAGAGCAGGGTCACGGTCCAAAACCGTGTAATTCGTAAAGGTATCGTAATTCCATCTGGCGTTTTCCAAGCCGCTCATCTCATCCAGCCAGCCGTTTGACAGCATTTTTTTGAAAATGGATTTTTGCAGCATCTGAAAAGCCCGCGAAGACTGCCCATCATAATAAGAATTGTTCAGCGCTGCCAGATTCTCTTCCAGGGAATCCTGCTCCGTACTCTTTATAAAGCTTAAACTGCCTTTCGCCTTCCTTCCCGTTACTTTAATCTTATAAATCCCCTTCTTCCTGATCTCGATCTGGAATGTACCTGTCGGTACGTCCTCGTTTTCATATACCGTTTCCCCATCTTCACTCTGAATGGTTACCGACAGCTTTCCAGAATCACTCACAATATCGGCATCGATCACGTCCCCCCGATCCATCTCAAAGTACTGGAGTCCGTGGTATTAAATATGCTGTACTTCATAATAAGCTGGCTGCCATTCCCCAGCCTGCTGCCGCTGAACGACATTCCATTGCAGGCCATCAGCAGCAATGCCGCGAGCATTGTCCCCAGAATACAGATGATTTTCTTCATGATACCCTCCAATCCATTTTCACTCTCTTCTTTTTCTTAATCGTACACCCGGATTCTAAAGATAAGGGAAGAGAAAGACTAAAGTTTTCTTAAAGTTTCATTTCGAATTCTAATGCACCGCATAGAAAAACGGCTTCGAGTTTACATAATATATTTATGTAAACTCGAAGCCATAATCTCATTTTACTGACCGGTTAAACACCAGGTCCCACTTCTCCCGGACCTCCGGAAGAACCTCCGGCCGGACCTTTATCACCAGGCGCCGGGGGAGTTTGAGTCTCCGGAGCCTTCGTCGGTTCAGGCGCAGCCGGCTCAGAGGCCTTTGTCTCTGCCTTAGTTTCTTCCTCCGGCGCTTTCGTTCCCTTTGTATCCTCCGGTTCTTTCGCCGCACCATCAAGGCCGGCGCCCGGGCCTATGAGACTTCCGTCCTCATAGGTCTCAGACGCGGCAGTCTCCTCTTCCGTCGTCTCTGCTTCGGTCTCCTCCGTGGTTTCCATGGTTTCTTCCACGCTCTCCTCTGCTATGCTTTCCGTCTCAGGCGGAGCCGTCTCTTTGGGCGCGGAAGCTGCCCCCGGATTCTTTTTCGTAGAGCCGCCGCCTGTGGGAGCATTCTTCCCCGGTTCGCTGATCCCGCTCTCCTCCGAGATTCTCGCGCTGATGGACTTTACCGCAGACGACGGAGTATAATTTTCATCCTGATACAGGAACTGATGAAGCTGAATGACATTGCTCTCCAGTGTCGTAGCAATAACACAGTCCATCTTCCCGATTCTCATGGTTGTCCTGGAAAATGGGAAACCGGCGGTCTCGCCGATATGATACTTTGTGATCCCCTTAGCAATTGTAAACAAATCATCGATGCCAATACTCGTTGAAATCTGAGGGAATACCGCAGATACCAGCGTCTTCAATGTACCGAAATCGGCCTGTTTTGCCTTTTCCAACGCGAGCGTTACTACCTTTCGCTGGCGCTCCGTCCTGTTAAAATCGGTATCCATCAGTCGAAGTCTGGCATACGCAACCGCCTGCACTCCATCCAGATGATTCATACCCGCGCTCTTCAGCTGATAGGAACCGATCCCGGTGGAATTAACCGTCTCAGTGATAAAACCGTTTATGTAAGAAAATTCCGCATCAGTAATCTCGATGTCCACACCACCCAGAATATTGATAGCCTCCGCTACAGCCTTCCAGTTAAAGGTGGCGTAATCGTCAATCTTTAAATCCAGGTTTTCGTTCAGAGCCTCTACCGCCTGCTTATGGCCGCCCTTAAAATAAGCCTCATTGATCTTATGATACGTTCCCTCGCTGTTGATCTTTAAATATGTATCACGGTATACGGATACCAGCTTGATCTCCCCTGTAGCCTTGTCAATATTACAGATCATCTCTACATCGGACAGCGCGCCCTTTTCCAGATTGCCGTCACGGGAATCCACACCGAACACTGCAATCGTCCAGTATCCCTTTTGATTCGTTCCCTTGCCAAAAATGAAAAATGCACTTACTGCCAGTATCGCCAGAACGGCCAGTTCCATCATCAGCAGCCGTTTCTTCTTTTTCTTTTTACGCATCCGTTCCTGCCGAAGCTTCTGGTGTACATCCGGCCGTCCCGTATATTCCACCCTCGGGTTTCTTCCATCCCCGGTCTCGTAATACGCCCGCCCGCCGCGGTTATCCACCTTTCTCTTTGCCCCGCTGCCGCGTCTCTTCTGTGCGCGCATGCGGTCTAATTCATCCTCATAATCCATAACAGGTTATTCAGTCCTTTCCTGTGTTTTACTTTGGCAAACCTTACTTATTCTACCAGAAACAGCCTGCCTGTTTCTTGCTTTTCTCTTACATTTCTCAGTCAATCAGCTTTCTATAATAAGGCCAGTCGGCCTGCATGGTACTGATTGTCACATTATTTACACTGCCGCTGGACTCGTGTACCACCTTCATTTTATGATCCGATTCCCAGGCCAGGAACATGACAACATGCCCTTCCTCACCCAATCTGACAATTATATCTCCCGGCTTTAACTCTTCTCTCGCCACAGCAGCGCCGCATCCGGCGAGTCCGTCGGTGCTCTCTGCCGGCAGCCGCTTTCCCAGTGCCGACCAGTAGATCCAGCTGATCCAGCCGGAGCAGTCCAGTCCCTTCATCGTACGGCCCTTTTCATCCGCATTTACCAGCGAACCGAAGTGGTTTCCGTCGTAATCCGGTGCCGACGGCTTTCCACCCCAGTAGTACGGAACGGTTCCCACAGAGGACAGGGCATAACGGATCAGGCGCCTTCGTTCCGGTGAGATATCGGCGGGAAGAAGGCTTACGTAATACTCCATCTCGGACTGGGAAAGGGGATTCGTGATATAAGCAGACGAAACCGTCAGTCCATAGACCTCCTTCCAGTCCTGAGCAGCCAGTTCCAGAACAGCATTTTTGTTCTCAGCCGTCCAGCCGGGAAATACGGATTCCCGCTTTCCGGTTGTCAGCTGCTCTGCAATGGAGAACAGGGAATTCCCCGATGATGAGACGCCAGCAACGGCGGCTGTAATATGAAGGTCCACATGCCCCGGGCACTTCACCTCAGGAACCGCCTCTTCCGCCAGGATTTCCACTTCCACTTCCGCCTCGGAGGCCCTGGAAGCTTCCATCAGTGCGATTCCCGGACCAATCTCAGCGGTTGTCTCCTGTTCCGCAGCCGTTTCAGCCGCAGAAGTCCCTATCCCGGGACCGATTTCCGCCGTCTCCGCGGATTCCTGTCCGTTTACAGCAGCAGCGGCACTCAGCTCCGTATCTGTTTCATTCTGTGTCCCCTCCGGTGATCCCGCAAAACTGCTTTCAGCAGCTTCCTCCTGTGTTTCCTCCAAAACGGCAGACTTTAGATCACGGAAAGATTCGGATTCACCGGCAGCCCCTGATTCACCAACAGACTCTGATTCACCGGGCGTTTCCTCCAGACAGCCGTCACAGTAGTAGACCTCTCCGATGGAATAATGGATGGAGTGTGATCTGTCCCAGAGACTGGTCACATAATCCAGAAATGCCTCCGAGTCCTCAGGATCCGTGTAATAATAATAGGTGTTTGCCATAGCCATAATTTCCTTAATATTGGAATCGGCCATGATTCTGTTTCCGTTTTCATCAGTAAAGACCATGTCGATATGCGACCACTCAGAAAGTTCCCAACTGTCGGGATCATCCACTTTCTGCATTTCATCCAGCGGATTATAGCGTCCCCTTACGCTCTCCGCAGGAAGTCCCAGCTTTGCAGCGGCTTCCACAGGCTTTCGATTGGATAAATCATAGACAGAGGCCAGCCATTCCGAATCCTTTACGGATAATACCCGGAGAATCTGCCCTGCCACGCTGTTCTGTGCATCCGTGTCTTCCTCCCCCTCCGGATAGAGGTAAGCCAGATTCAGCACAGCAAGAGAAGGCGAAAATACTTCTTCCGCCTCCGTCGCCGGAACCGTTTCTTCCGGCATTATCTTCTCCGGCACGGCAGGTGGTATGGAGACCACGGGCCGCGCCGGTTTATGTTCTGGTACATCGTAGAATGAAAGATAAGACTGGGACCCCACGTGGACCGCGGTTCCCAAAAGAGCCATGAAAATGGCGGATATCGTCTGGTTTTTGACGGTTTTGCTTCGTTTCATCGGTTTTCATCTTCCTGTAATCATTTCTAAAGTAAGAATATACCATATTGTTCCGTCAAAAAACAGAGAAAAAGATTTAATTGTTTATTAAGATTCAGGATTTGCTCGTTTCACGTACTACCCTCCTGGCCACATCCGGATAGTTGGTGATCAGGGCGGCAATCTTCTGTTCTGCCAGGATCCTCATGGTCCCCTCCTCGTTCACCGTCCATACGTGGAGCGGCAGCTTTTTCTCTTTCGCTTCTTTGATAAGTTTTCCGGAGCGAAGATGATAGAGTGCCGGATGAAGCGCGTCCACCTCCAGCTTTTTCCCGTAGGAAGCTGCATGGATCCAGCCATCTGAATATAAAAGTCCCGTTTTGGAATCCGGATCCAGCCGTTTCACCTTTAGGAGACTGGGGTGGTGGAAGGACGAATAGATCACCCGTTCCTCCATTCCCATCTCCTTCACCAGCTTTATGGCGGCCTCTTCGATTCCCTTGTAACGGACGATGCCTGTCTTCAGTTCGATATTAACGGTCAGTTTCGTAGGTTTGAGCAGCGAAAGCACCTCCCCTAGCTCCGGTATCCTCGCCTCCCCGAACTCCGGGTGGAGTCTGCTGCAGCGAAACCTCTTTAACTCCTTCATCGTTAAATCCGCCACACAGCCGCTGCCGTCACAGACCCGGTCCACGGTCTCGTCATGTATCACGGCCAGAGAGCCGTCCTTTGTCATCTGAATATCCAGCTCCACGCCATCCGCGCCCTGACTGACCGCCAGTTCAAATGCCTCCAGCGTATTTTCCGGCGCACAGGCCGACGCCCCTCTGTGTGCCCAAACCTTCGTTTTCATCATCCCGTACTCCTTTTCTTTACTCGTTCAAGAGATTATAATCCTCTATGGATTTATTGATGCTTTCAGCCATTTTTATCACCGTATCTTCCGGTGAAGTACCGTTGTTCATCATATTTTCTATTTCTGTTTCCACGATCTGTCTCGCCTCTGGGAAAATACTGAGAAGCGCTCCTGCTGATTGGGGCGTGGAATCATGAAGCTGGTCGATGGCTGTCTGGAACTGGGGATATTTTTCGATATTTTCTTTAAAAACAGGCTCCTCGTGTGCGGCTAACGTCACTGGGAAGTAACCGGTCTGGGAATTCCAGTAAGCCTGGCTGGCCGGAGAAACAAGGAATTTTACGAACTGCCAGACAGCGCTCTGTCTCGCCGGGTCTTCGTTGTTTAAAGCCCACAGAGAACCGCCTCCGATCGACACACCGCCCTGGTCCTCATCGCTTACCTTAGGAAAATAGGCGGTTCCAACTTCAAATTTACCGTTTACATCATTTAAAATCTGTTTTAAGGATGCTGTGGACCCCAGCGTCATGGCAGCCTTTCCTGCGCTGAAATCAGCCAGCCCGGCATCTCCTCCACGTCCCACATTGGGAGCGTATCCCTGGTCTGCCAGAGCCTTCCAGGCGGTAAGTGTCTTAACCCCTGCGCCATTTTTATCGAAAGCCACGGCTGTCGCAGCCGCACTTCTGCCATTGCCGTTATCCGCATAGTCTGCTCCCTGTTTGGAGGTAAACTGTTCAAAAAACCATCCGTAAATCCCCAGGGAAATCACTTCTCCGGCGCCTCCCTTTGTGAGCAGGCTGTCCCCTGCCGCCGCGATCTTCGGCAGGCTGTCCGGAACCTCCGTGATTCCTGCCTTCTCAAACATATCCCTGTTATAATACAGAATCGGCGTGGAGGAGTTAAACGGCATGGAGTAGAGAATGTCATCCACCGTGTAATAAGCCGCAATATTCGGTTCCACCTGGCTTAAGTCCCAGCCCTCCCCGTCGATTAAGTCCTGCATGGGCACCACCCAGCCGGAATCGATCATAAACCGGGTGCCAATGTCATAGATCTGGACAAGGTCGGCTCCCATATTGCCGATCTGAGCGCTCTTTAACTTGTTGATCGCATCGTCGTAGCTTCCCTGGTACTGCGCTTCCACGGTAATCCCATCCGTGTTCTCTTTATTGAACTGCTCCACCAGCGTATTGATTGCCTCGCCGTTCACACCTCCCATGGAATGCCAGAAGGTGATGGTCACACCGTCTGTCTTATTTCCTGCCGCATCGCTCTGTAACGCCTCTGTTCCCGCAGCCGAATCCTGCGCCGTCGTACTGCTCTCGTTTGTTCCAGTCTGGCTGCTGCAGCCCGTCACGCTTCCTGCTGCCACCATAAGGGCCATGCAGGCAGCAATTGTAGTTCTTTTCATGCTTATTCCTCCAGAAATTTTTTCTTAATTTATCTGCATCGGGATTTCTTTATCGCTAGCCTTTGACGGCTCCCGAAAACATTCCATGGATCAATTGTTTCTGTCCGATCAAAAACACCGAGATGGACGGTATAATGATCATCACCACACCGGCAATCATCATGGATATGGACTGGGAATCCACGCTGTCCAGCATTCCGATTCCGATCTGCACGGTCCGCATGGAATCAGAGCCAGTAACGAGAAGCGGCCACATATACATGTTCCAGGCATTGATAAAGGTATAGACTGCCATAGCTCCGATTGCCGCCTTCGTAAGCGGAATCAGAATCCGGAAAATGAATTTCAGGTTCGAACATCCGTCAATCTTCGCCGATTCATACAGCGAAATGGGAAACGTCATATAAAACTGCCGAAACAGGAAGATCCCCATGGCCGATGTCAGGTAGGGGATAATCAGCACCTGATAGCTGTCCAGCCATTTAAGGCGGCTGACGGTTAAGTAATTGGATATGATAGTGGCCTCGCCCGGTATCATCATTGTCGCCATAACGATCATGAACAGGATATTTTTGCCTTTAAAGTCTAAAAAGGAGAAGGAAAATGCCGCCAGTGAGCAGGATATGATCTGCCCAAAGGTGATGGCACCCGCCACAATAAACGAATTGAGAATAAACCGTCCCAGCGGAATTTTTCTCATGGCCTCCTTAAAATTATCCAGGGTAGGACTTGACGGAAACAGATTGAGTTCCGTGGTAAAAAGCTCACTGGAGGGCATAAAAGCGATGCTCACAGCATAGAAAAGGGGCAGCAGGATTACAAAAGCCGCTGCGATGTTTACAGTTACAAGCCCGGTCCGTTCCACTCTTCTTTTGATCAGAGCCTTCCGATTGGCCTCCTGGTAGAGTCTGGCGATCTCCACCTCGCTCATTTTGTTTCTCTCTGCAGTTATGGTAGAATCCATCAGTAGTTTACCCCCTTCTTCTCCAGCCGGAACATGCACAGCGTGAGAATCATGATGATGCCGAACAAAAGAACCGACTGCGCTGCCGCGCCTCCGAACCGGTAGTTAAAGAACGCATCCCGGTAGATCGAATATACGATTAAGTTGGTGGACTCTCCCGGTCCTCCCTGTGTCAGCACCTTAACCTGGCCAAAGGACTGAAATGCCTGAATGATATTGACCACCAGCGTATAAAACAGAATGGGGCTGAGTCCCGGCAGTGTCAGGTGAAAGAATTTGGCCCACGCCCCGGCGCCGTCCACGGACGCCCTTTCATAGATTGATTCATCGATATTGCTGAGTCCCGCGCTGAAATACAGGAAATTGATCCCGCTGTTCAGCCATGCAGTCACGAGAGCCACACAGAGAAGCGCATAGTTTGGATCACTGATCCAGTTGATATTAAGTCCCGTCAGCTTGTTTACAATGCCAATCGACGGGTGAAGCATAATTTTGAAGATCATGGCTGCCGAGCTGGAGGCAATCGCCATTGGAAGCGCATAGGCTGTGCTGAAGATCCGGATTCCCGGAAACGTCTTATTGCACAGCAGAGCCGTTAAAAGTCCCAGCAGCATGCTTACAGAGACCACAATCGCCACGAACACGCCCGTCACGACGAGGCTGTTTAAAAATGAGGAGGACGTTAATAAGTCCTTATAGTTTCCGGCTCCCACAAAGAGCCTGGCCTGCCCCATTTTGTTCGTTTTATAGAGGCTTAAATAGATGGTCTTAAAAAAGGGATAGAACAGGAAAACCGCGAAAACCGCCAGGGCCGGGACGAGATAGGCGTATGGGCCGGCCTTCTTTACCATTGCATTCACTTTCATTTGAACATTCACTCCTTACAAATATAAAATATTGTCTTCTGTCTCCATGTCAAACAGCTTGATGCGGTCCATATCGACAAAGACCGTCACCGTACTTCCCGGTTCCGCTTTGAATTCCGGTTTCATACGGACGCAGAGCTCATTTCGCCCGCTGTTTCCATAGAGAAGCTGTTCGGCCCCCAGCATTTCCCTGATTTCCACTTCAAATAAAAGCGCATTTTCTCCAGGGCCCGTCTCATGAAAGTCTTCCGGTCTGATCCCCAGATACACCCTTCTTCCCATGTATCCGCCTTCGATCAGCCGGGAGGCGCACATACGGTTGACGTACAGCCTGCTGCTGCCAAATTCCAGGCAGACTCTCTCGTCACGCCGTTCCACCCATACCGGCAGAAAATTCATTGCCGGAGAACCGATAAAACCAGCCACGAATTTATTCACGGGATTTTGATATAAATCCCCAGGTGTGGCGGCCTGCTGAATTTTCCCACTCTTCATAACGACAATCCTCGTCCCCAGCGTCATGGCCTCCACCTGATCGTGGGTCACATAGATCACGGTAGCCCCCAGTTCCCGGTGCAGTTTGGAGAGCTCCACTCTCATCTGCGACCGCAGCTTTGCATCTAAGTTGGACAAGGGTTCATCCATCAGATACGCTTTTGGCTGTCTTACAATCACACTGCCGATCGCCACTCTCTGTTTCTGGCCACCTGACAGCGCGTGGGGCTTTCGGTCCAGAAGGTGGGCGATGTCCAGGATCTTCGCCGCCTGCCTCACCCGTCTGTCAATCTCCTCCTTAGGCGTCTTCCGCACTTTCAGCCCAAACGCCATATTCTGATACACCGTCATATGAGGGTACAGCGCGTAGTTCTGAAACACCATGGACAAATCTCTGTTTTTTGGTTCCAGCATGTTGACCAGCTGACCGTCAATCCAGAGCTGGCCGGAGGAAATGTCCTCCAGCCCGGCGATCATCCGGAGTGTGGTCGACTTCCCGCACCCCGACGGTCCCACCAGTATCAGAAATTCCCGATCCCTGATATCCAGGCTCACATTCTTCACCGCCTCAAAACCATTCTTATAGGTTTTGCACACATTTACCAACGATAAACTCGCCATCACATTCCCTTCCTTTTCTTTCCGGTATGCTCTAATTTTATAAGAGTAATGTAAAATGAAAAAGAAAGTTTAAGTAAAAACGTTGTAAACCGTCTATTGACGCACCATACAGTTCGGGATATAATAGACTAAATTTATGAGGAGGCATAAATTTCAATAGCAAAGCTAAGCGCCATGCACCTGTAAGTACGAGCGTGAACGGTGAAAACCGGTACTGAAGGTTAACGAGGAGAAGAGTTTATCGAAGAATTCGGCGGATGCTCTTCCATGCCATCCGGGCGTGTATCCTGAACGAAATATGCGGGTAACCGCAAAACAAACGGGCAGGAACCGGACTGATACGACAGAACAGCATAACAGATAAAAATTACAGACTAACCGACAAAATGAAAAACCAAAGCTGAAAAAGCTGCCGTTCTCAAAGACGAGAAACAGACAGTCTCTTTTTTGTGCGGCCTTTTTCAGGAAAAATGAGAGGAGATTAACAATTATGTGTGGAATTATTGGTTATACAGGACCCCTTGACTCTAAGAAAATACTTTTAAACGGACTTTCCCAGCTGGAATACCGCGGGTACGACAGTGCCGGAGTCGCACTCTGCATGGAGAACTCCCACATCTGCCTGGTTCGCCGGACCGGCAAGGTGGCAAACTTAAGGGAGACAATGGTACGGATTACAGATGTCTCCCACTGCGGCCTGGGCCATACGAGGTGGGCGACCCACGGAGGAGTGACGACTCAGAACACCCATCCCCATCAGGCAGGAAAGGTAACTCTGGTACACAACGGAATCATCGAAAACTACCATCAGCTGACCGAACAGTTTCACTTACAGGGCAGGCTTCACTCCGAGACGGACAGCGAAGTGGCTGCCTGGGTGCTCGACAGTCTCTACCAGGGAGACCCGCTGGAGGCCATCACCCGTCTTGTCGCCTTAATTAAAGGCTCTTACAGCTTCTGTATCATGTTCGAAGACTATCCTGGAGAGATTTATGCCATCCGGAACGTAAGTCCTCTCGTAGCGGCTTACACGCGTTCAGGCTCCTTCGTAGCCTCCGACTTAACGGCGCTCATTCCCTATACGCGGCAGTACTTTGTCGTCCCGGAAGATCACATCGTGCGTCTGACCTCCTATAAAGTCCATCTCTACAATCTCCACCGCCACGAAGAGATGCCCGAATTGATGGAAGTCAACTGGAACATGGATGCCGCCATGAAAAACGGCTTTCCCCATTTCATGCTGAAGGAGATCCACGAACAGCCGGAGGCGCTGAGGAACACCATACTCCCCCGCCTGAACAAGGGACTGCCCGATTTTACCGATGATCAGATCCCCGACGATGTCTTTACATCCTGTTCCCAGATTCACATCGTCGCCTGCGGTACCGCCATGCATGCCGGGATGGTGGCCAGAAGCATGATGGAACCGCTTCTGAGAATCCCCGTTACCGTATCGGTGGCATCGGAATTCCGTTATGAGGAGCCGCTGATCGGCGAAGATACGCTGGTCATCATCATCTCCCAGTCCGGAGAGACCATCGATACGCTGGCCGCCATGCGGCTGGCGAAAAATTACGGCGCTGCCGCATTATCCATCGTCAATGTAAAAGGGTCCACGATCGCCCGTGAGAGCGATTACACCCTCTATACCCATGCCGGCCCTGAAATCGCTGTAGCCAGCACAAAAGCCTATTCCGTGCAGCTGGCCGCCCTTTATATGATCGGTTGCCGTATGGCCCTCGTACGCGGCAAATACAGCGTCTCCCAGGCCGCCGATTTCATGAAAAAGCTGTTAGATGCCATTCCGGCCATGGAAGCCATGATTGCTCAGAAAGACTCCATCAAAGCCCTGGTCACACATCTGATCAACAAATCCGATGCATTTTTTATCGGCCGGGGGCTGGATTACGCCTTCTCCCTGGAGGGTGCTCTGAAGCTGAAGGAAATCTCCTATATTCACGCGGAAGCCTATGCAGCCGGAGAACTGAAGCATGGCACCATCGCCCTGATCACGGAGGAGGTGCCCGTTATCGCCATTGCCACACAGGAAAAAGTCTTTGCGAAGACCATCTCCAACATCCGTGAGGTGAAGGCACGCGGCGCCTTCGTGATTCTCATCACCAGGGAGGATGCCGTCTTAGACGGAGGGATCGCCGATATTCATATCCGCATTCCGAAGATCGGCGATCGTTTTACCGTCTTCCCCATCGCGGTTGTCCTTCAGCTGATCGCCTACTACGCCTCCACCGGCAAGAACCTCGATGTGGATCAGCCAAGAAATCTGGCCAAATCCGTCACCGTGGAATAAAAACAGAGAACGGCCGCAGGATCGCCAATTCCTCCTGCGGCCGTTCTCTGTATCCCTGATGCACCCGTTGCCGGGTCCCACATTTGTTTGTCTTTATGAATTCTCTTTCAGCCATTCCAGCTTGGTTTCCGCAAACGCACGAATCATCTTCACCGCGCCGTCAACACCCACCGCGCTCCGGTTAATACAGAGGTCGTAACTTCTCGTATCGCCCCACTTCTTGCTGGAATAGTAATTATAGTAGCTCGCACGTTTTTTATCCGTCTTGACCATAATATCTTTTGCTTTTGCTTCTTCCACATTATAAAGCTTCTTCAGGGAAGCGATGCGGTCCTCGTCGCTGGCCGTGATAAACACAGACACGACCTTCGGATAGTCTGCCAGTGCATAATCGGCGCATCGTCCGACGATTACACAGGATTCCTGATCTGCCAGCTGTTTGATGGTATCAAACTGTGCAAGAAATATCTTATGATTAATCGGCATATCCATATAGCCGGACGTCGTATATCCCATGGAATATGTATCCATAACCAGGGAATACAGAAAGCTGTTAGTCGGCTTCTCGTCATGAGTCTCAAATAATTCCTCGCATAAACCGCTGTTCTTGGCTGCCAGCGCAAGTAATTCCTTATCATAGCACTTAACACCCATCTCCTCGGCTAACTTCTGTCCGATGATCTTACCGGAACTACCGCATTGTCTTCCTATTGTAATTACTAAATTTCCGCTCATATAGACCGCTCCTTCCAGTTATCTTATATGCTTATTATACATCAAAGTTTCAGAAAAATCTATATATTTATATATTTTTAACAGTTTCTTTAAAAATACCACCCAGAAACTCTTCTAGGTGGTACGTAATTTCCTTAATAATTCTTCAAAATACTCCGGCAGCGGAGCCGTAAACTCCATATATTCACCGGTTCTTGGATGTACGATCCCCAGCACTCCCGCATGCAGTGTCTGCCCGGTAAGCTTATAAGGACACTTCGCCGGACCGTATACCGCGTCTCCCAGAAGCGGATGCCCGATGCTTGCCATATGAACGCGGATCTGATGGGTACGCCCCGTCTCCAGCCGGCATTCCACATACGTAAACTGGCGGAAGCGCTCGAGCACACGGTAATGGGTCACGGCATCCCGGCCGTTTTTTTCATTAATGCACATCTTCTTTCTGTCCACCGGGTGGCGGCCGATGGGCCCGCTTACAGTCCCCTCATCCTCCTTCATCACGCCGTGAACCACAGCATAATACTTTCTCGTTATGGAGTGCACTTTCAACTGCTCAGCAATGGAGTTATGCGCCATATCGTTTTTGCAGACGATGAGAACGCCTGTCGTATCCATATCGATGCGGTGGACGATTCCCGGTCTCATCACGCCGTTGATGCCGGATAAATCAGCCCGGCAGTGGGCCATCAGGCCGTTTACCAGAGTTCCGCTGTAATGTCCCGCCGCAGGATGCACCACCATCCCCTTCGGTTTATTGATCAGAATAATATCGGAGTCTTCATACAGGATATCCAGATCCATCTCCTCCGGAACGATTTCGGGCTCTACAGCCTCCGGAACCTCCAATTCGATCAAGTCTCCGGCCGCCGTCTTATAATTGCTCTTAACCGGCTTTCCGCCTACAAATACAGCCTCTGCCTTCAGAAGCTTCTGAAGATAAGACCTGGAGAGCTCAGGACACCGTTCTGACAAGTATTTATCGATACGGATGGCTTTATCTTCCTCTTCTACCACAAACTGCTGTTTCAATCCGCTTCCCTTTCCTTCCGGCCTGACAGGCAATTCAAATCCTCTTCTTTATACAGAAACAGGAACAGCAGGATAAAGAAAAACATGGACACCGTCACATAGCAGTCCGCCACATTGAAGATGGGAAAATCAATCAGTTTGAAATACAAAAAGTCCACCACATACCCCCTCGTAAACCGGTCGATCATGTTTCCTATCGCTCCGGCAGAGAGAAACATGGCGATCAAATGCAGCGGCAGATACTTTTTCGAAGCCGGCATGCGGAAAACCGCGTACACAGCCGCAGCCACCACAATCACCGCGATAATCAGGAAAAACCACTGTTTTCCCTGAAGCATTCCAAAGGCCGCGCCGCGGTTCTCCGAATACAAAAATTCAAATACCCCATCCCAGATCACGTAAGGCGGCTGGTTCCTTAAATGATTCACCGCCAGCAGCTTCGTCCACTGATCCAGCCCGATTGCCGCCAGAAATCCTATGATAAGTCCTGTAACAAGTTTTGCTTTCTGTTTCATGTAAGTCTCCTTATGCCAAAATGCGTGAGAGTCCCGCATTCATTTCATCATCCGTAACGGTCCTGTCGAGATAAGCCTTCCCCACCTCTTCCAGCAGAACAAAACGGATCGTTCCGGAATCCATTTTTTTATCGCTCTTCGTCGTTTCAATAATATCCTCAGCTGAAAGTCCGCTGACTGTAAGAGGCATGTGAAAACGCTCCATTCTCTCTTTTAAATTCGTAAGCGCCTCTTCCGGCAATGCGCCCCTGGCTGCAGAGATGCCCATCGCCGCGATACAGCCCAGCCCCACACAGTGGCCGTGCATCAGTTTAAAACCAGCCAGCTTTTCAATCGCATGGCCCAGCGTATGACCGTAATTTAACAGTGCGCGTTCTCCCTGTTCCGTCGGATCCGTCTCCACGACATCGCGCTTAATCCGGTTGCTGATCAGCACCATCTCCTCACAGACAGACAAATCCCTCTCATTGATCTCCTGCCAGTGTTCTCCCAGCCAATCATAGTATGCCGCATCTTTAATCAGGCCATGCTTAATAATCTCCCCCATACCGGAAGAGAACTGAACGTCGGTAAGGGTTTTCAGTGTAGAAATATTCGTATAGACCAGCTTCGGCATATGGAAGGCGCCCACCATATTCTTATAGGCATCAAAATCAACCCCGGTCTTCCCTCCAATGCTGGAATCCACCTGGGAAAGAAGGGTGGTGGGTACCTGAATAAATGAAATCCCCCTCAAATACGTGGCAGCCGCAAAGCCGCACAAATCTCCCACTACACCGCCGCCTAAGGCCAGCAGATAATCATGGCGGTCAAACTTCTTTAAAATCAGGGTCTCATAGAGATCCTTCACCGTATTTAAATTCTTATTCTCCTCCCCTGCCGGGAAAATGAAGTGTTCCGTCTTCCTGCAGCAGGCTGACACGATTCGCTCCACTTCCTCCAAATAGAGCGGGGCCACGTTGGAATCCGTGACGACACAGATCTTCCGGTCCCCCAGATTCATCCCGCGCAGTTCTTCCTCCAGCTGTCCGAAGGATTGTTCCATTACAATATCGTAAACTTTTTTTCCATCCATGTGTACCGGAATTCTTTTCTCCATCATGCGGCTCCTCCAAAGTAAAATAGAAAGCAAACAATCTTCCTTCCTGGCGGTCCCCGTCACGAAAAATACCGCGGCGCCGGCAGGCCGGTGATTGGAAGATTGTCTGCTTGTACTATACATAAATTCTGATTGTCTTTTATCGCCATGGCTACAGACGAAGATTCATTCCGCCCATATCCAGCGTACCATTATTCAGCAAGTCCTGAAAATCACCGGAAAGCTCTACGGATTCCGGAGTTGCTATAAATATGTAATTCGAGATCTTCTGCAGATTGCCGTTCATAGAGTATGTCGCACCCGATGTAAAATCAATAATTCTCTGTGCCACTTCCGTATGGATTCCTTCCATGTTCAGCACTACTGCTTTCCCGGCCAGCATATAGTCACAAATCTCTTTGGCATCCTCGATGGACGTCGGCTTCACCATGGATACTTCCATCATGGAGCGCTGTTTCATCGGTACTACCTTGGGAGAACGTGACAGAAAGCGCGGTTTCTGATCGTACTCTTCCTCATCATCGTAATAGTCATCGTCATCTTTTTTGGCAAAGAGTCCTTTTCTGGCAGGTCTGTCGTCTTCATCTTCGTAATCGTCATCTAAGTAGTAGTCATCCTCTTCATCGTCACCGTTTAAATGCACACTCTCCAGCAATTTGCTAATTATGCTCATCCTTCATTCTCTCCAATCTTATATCTTGTACCAAAAATGCCGGTACCGACTCTTACCAGAGTTGCTCCTTCCTCTATCGCTACTTCATAGTCTCCGGTCATACCCATTGAAAGCATACTCATAGTAACATTATCAATGTTTTTTCCACGCATGTCAACATAAAATTGATATAATTTTTTAAAAATTGGCCGATTTTCTTCGGAATTGTCTACAAAAGGCGCAATTGTCATCAATCCCCGGATATGCACATGGGGAAATGCTGCAATTTCCCTCATCGCCTCCTCCGTTTCTGCCAGGCGGAAGCCGTATTTGCTCTCCTCCTCCGCCACGTTTACCTCCAGCAGAATGTCTGTGGAAATCCCCTTTCTTGCAGCCTCCTCTTCGATCTGGGCTGCGAGTCTGACAGAATCCACGCTGTGGATCAGGACGGTCTTATCAATCACCTGGCGCACCTTATTTCGCTGTAAATGGCCAATCATGTGCCAGCGGATATCCGATTGAAGCACCTCATGCTTCTCACACAGCTCCTGAACCTTATTTTCACCAAAATCCCGGATGCCCGTCTCATACGCCTCTTCCAGCATGGAGACCGGTTTCGTCTTGCTGACAGCGATTAGCGTCACATCCTCACGGTTTCTTCCTGCCCGTCTGCAGGCCTCCGAAATCCGTCTGTTTACCTCTTCCAGATTTTCTTTTACCATATTGCAGCACCTCTTTACTGATAGATTAATTCCCCTTCACTGACTGTCGACGCATCCAGAACAATGTGATCGTATACAGCCAGACCGTACGTCATATTCTTCTTTATCGTATAGTATTCATCATTGGACGCCAGCACATCGATCTGCTTGAACACGGCATATCCCTTATTGATATTGTATACACCCTGTAAGGACGCGCTCGCCCCAATCTGATAGCGGTCCGTAGAATCCGGCTTCACAATATAATCGCCGGCATTAAAGCCATTCTCTCCGCCCATCTCAATATAGTAGTTGTCCTCTTCGGAATAATAGATCGTCGCCGGAACAAATACCACAGAGCTTCCGGACTCCGAATAGACCTCCTTGTTAAATCCGCTTTCGGAGCTGTCTCCGCCCTGGGTCAAATACTCCATGGGAACAAGATAGAAATCCTTCGTCGTCACAGCGCTGGCCGGAATCTTCAGCCCGTCCACCTTATCAGAGATAATCTCAAAATCCACATAGCGGTCCGAAGCAAACTGCACCATATATTTGTCAAAATCCAGTCTGCCGTACGGTTTCCCGTCCGTTCCGGTAATCATCGAAAAATTACCTGCGGCTTTTAAGTCATGACCGGAAAAGGTAACTGTCAGGCTCGTCTTATCGCCATACGCCTTCACATCGTCATCACTCATCGGAAATACCACCGACCACAAATCCGACGTAATCATCTTATAGACAGGAATCCCTTTTTCAATCAGATTCCCCGCCTTTGTAATCGTCTTCGTATATTTACTGCGGTCAAATACCGCCTCCGAAATACCAGAAATATTAAGACTCTCATAAGAATCCACGCCGTAGGAGACAACGCCCGCCTCATCAGCCCGCACCTGCTGGAAATTAATTCCCGCCTCATCCAGGAGGTTGCCCGCATGATCAAGCGCATTAAAATTCATGTATTCCATCACGTCAGCTTCCAGCGAATACTTCGTATCGTATACCGAATTAAACCGGTTATCATCATACGTAAGACTGAATACCGTCAGCTGTTTTTTTAAATCAGCCAGATTCTCCGCCGTCAGCGTAACGCCTTCCTCCATATTTTCTTCCAGGAATGACGCGATATTTCCCGTTTCATCAATGGAATAGATCCGAGTTCCCACCGACGCCCTTTTTCCTTCCCGGACATAATAGTTAATGTATCCGGACCTGTCGGCAGTCTTCACCTCTTCTTCTCTCAAAATAATACCGGTATAATCGGTATTATTCACGATGCTTCCTTCCTGTACTTCATAGAACTGGATCTTGTCCCTCCGTATGTAGGTATAGACGCTGAACACCATATAAACAAAAATCAATGCAAAGATGATCATTCCGACATTGATATGAAGCGGCTTCCTGTATTTAATGATCTTTTTATTCTTTTTTTTCGGGGCCGCCTCCTTCTTTCGGGGCCTTACCTTTTGTTGTGCCAAGAGAGCGCCTCCTTTCCCTTCTAGTTATTATAAGAGGTAAATGCAAAAAGTTCAAGCGAAAGATATGCGGAGAATACGCGGACGAGGTTTAGGTTGTGAGGAAAGGAGTCATGGAGCGGGCGGGGAGGTTTGGCTCATGTTCCCTCGGGGGATGTGCCTAAGCCCGGAGAGGACATTCCGCAGGAGGATCGGGCAGCGTCCTATCCGGGCCTGGAGTCTGCCCCCGAGGGAACATGAGCCAGGACTCCGACCGTCCCCCGCCGCTTTTCCGGCAAGACTCCGGCACGTCCGCGTCCCTCCCGCCAAAAAACAAAAAACGCATCTGACTCCCGCCAATACCCTCAACGTTAGTCAGATACGTTCCTCTTTTGTCTATGTATGATTATAATGAAACAACCACATCGGCCTGTGCATTCTCAGGCAGATTCTCCGCGTCCATGGATACGCTGAGAACAAAGGTCACGTGATACTTTTCACCAATTCTTTCCAAAGTCGTAATGGTGTCTGTAATATCTTCACCCTCTAAACACGACAGTTTTAAAAAGCTGTCTAAAAACATCATTTCCAAATCGTGATCCTGTGAAATGATTCCACAGATAAATCCAATAAACCCTTCACTCGATTTAATCGGGTACTCATTGACATTGATGAGACGGATCTTGTTGCTTAACTCATACATGTGCTTGGAACTCTTGTCTAAATAGACGATGGATCCCTTGGAATCCCTGATGGCGGAATTGGCCCTGTCCAACAGATGTTTTGTCTTCCCCTTACCCTTTTTTCCTGCTATTATCTGCACCATAGCGATCTCCTCCTTGAGTTATATGATTTGTATAAAAAGTCTATTAATATTAAAGTAATTATAGTACAAATCCCCATAAAACGCAACGACTAATCTACAATTTTATTCAATATATTTGACATATTATCGTAAAGGCCCGTTCTATCAGGGGCTTTTAAGACTACGGAAATATATTCCATACCCGAAGAGCCGCTGCTGGCCATGATCAGACAGCTTCCGGCAGCCCTTGTCGTGCCTGTTTTGCCTCCCAGCGCAGTCAGTCCTTCCGGCATATTCCGTTCACCGGTCATATACCAGTTGCTCTGCTTCCAGGTCTTTGTCGTCGTCTCTCCCGAAGCCAGAGCGTAGACAGCATCATAGGATGATGTGCCGATCACCTTCCTGAAATCAGGGTATTTCATAGCCTCATTGAAAATCAGATACAGATCGTACGCGGTCGTATAGTGGTTTTCATCGTTTAAGCCGTGGGGATTGACAAAATGAGTCCCTGTCGCTCCAAGCTTTCTGGCCTCTTCATTCATCCGGTCAGCAAATTTTTCAATGCTGCCATCCATGTGAACTGCGATTGCAGCGCCGGCATCGTTTCCGGAAGGCAGCATAAGACCGTAGAGCAGCTGCTCCATGGTCAGTTTATCGCCCGGTTTAATCCCGCATAAGGTGGCGCCGCTCTCCGTGATCACAGCTTCCTCCGGTACCGTAACCTCATCGGACAGATTCCCGTATTTGATCGCCAGCAGAGCCGTCATGGTTTTCGTGATACTGGCGGGATACAGCTTTTCGAAAGGATTCTTTCCGAAAATCACCGTTTTATCCGACAGATCAAAGACCGCCGCCGCTTCCGCGGTAACCGCCTGATCTGAGGAGGGAGTATCCGCCGTGACGACACAGAGATCATGTGCAAAACTCTCTGCCCGGTCCGAAAGCGTATGTCCTTCATATAGTGCCGTCCTCTGCGCAAAATCATAGGGATCATCCAGTTTTTTGAAGCTGGAACACCCCGACAGCATCGTCACGCATAAAAATGCGCAGCCGGCTTTCATCGTAATTTTCTTCTTCACTTACAGACTCCTACTTATACATCTCACGCCACTCTAAGTCGCCGCGGTCCAGAGACTTGATTAAGAGCTCTGCAGTCGCTAAATTGGTTGCCAGCGGAATGTTGTGCATGTCGCAGGTTTTCATGATATTAACAAGATCCGGTTCATGGGCCTTTGTTGAGAGCGGGTCTCTTAAAAAGATTACCAGATCGATCTCGTTGTGCTCAATCTGCGCTCCCAGCTGCTGCTCACCGCCTAAATGACCAGCCAGATACTTGTGGATATTTAGATTCGTGACCTCTTCAATCAGACGTCCAGTGGTCCCTGTCGCATACAGGGTGTGTTTGCTTAAAATCCCCCGGTAGGCGATGCAGAAGTTCTGCATCAGTTTTTTCTTTGAATCATGTGCAACTAATCCTATATTCATAACGATATACCTCCTTAATAATTACCAATTTTGCGTTGCAATCCAACATTCAGAACAAGGCCCATCCCGATAAAAATACTGATCAGGGAGCTGACTCCCGAGCTGATAAAGGGAAGCGGAAGGCCTGTATTTGGGAAAATCTGTGTCGCTACGGCGATATTGGCAAAAGCCTGAAATCCGATAAGCGCCGCCATGCCGGTGCAGATCAGCCGCCCCGCCATGTCTCTGGATTTATATGCCATGCGAAGACACTCAAATACGATGAGACCGAAGAGCACAATGACGGTCACCCCGCCGATAAAACCCAGCTCCTCTCCGATGATAGCAAAGATGAAATCCGTTTCGCCGGTGGTTCCCAGCCAGTTTCCATCCTTTACGGATGCAATCGTCGTATTAAAAAGTCCCTTTCCCTGAAGCTGTCCGGAACTGATTGCCATGATAGAATTCTTCTGCTGATACATATTTTCCGCATACTGTTCCGCATGCGGATAGATCCACGCCAGAATACGTCTCGCCTGGTAATCGTGGATAAAGGGGATTAACCCCTGCGTCAGCAGATAGATAAACAATGCGCCTGCAGGTATGGCAACCGCAAGCACGCCGCCAATCCAACGGTAGCTGATTCCAGCTGTATACACCATACAGAGTATGATGACAATGACCACAAGACTGGTCGACAGGTTCGGCTCCGCAAAGATAAGAGCGATGGGTATCACGGCCAGTATGGCCGCAATCCCCACCATAACAGGCATATTCATCTTTTCCTGATATTTATTCCAATACCAGGAAAAGAATACGATAAGCCCGATCTTCACGAACTCGGAAGGCTGTATCCGCCCGATACCCGGAACGTCGATCCACCTTGTAGCTCCTCCCGCCGTGTGCCCCATCACCAGCACCGCACCCAAAAGAAGGATGCATACTGCGTAATCCAGCGCATATAAATTAATAATTCTATGATAATCGATGATGGAAAGCCCTATGGCCAGGGCAAAGCCCACCATAATACCGATTATCTGTTTTGTAACCGTCGAGGAGTCCTGTCCGGATGCACTTGCAACCACGAGGATTCCAATAACGGATAACGCCACCATGTAAAGTACTAAACGGTAATTATAGTATTTAAAATTGTAGTCAAAAAGCATAGTCAGTATATCCCCTTGTCAGGTATATCACGAATAGGGATGTTCGCGTAAAGCACCGGCATGTAGCTGTCACAGTCCGGCTGCTTCATCTTCGTCATCTGTATCTCTATTCTGTCGGAATCAACATCCATGTATCTCGATATCACATGGATCATGTCGTCTTTTATCATCTGCATCACTTCAGGAGAACAGTCCGCCTTGTCCGCAACCAGCAAAAGTTTCAGACGATTTCTTGCAATCTCTCCTGAATTCTTCTTACGGAATACAGGAAACAGGCTCATCTCATCCCTCCTACGCTCTCTTTAAGAGGCTGGAAAGCTTAAAGAAAAACCCTCCGCGCGCCGCCACGTTCTGAAGCGGCACCGTTTCGCCGGTTATGCGTTTGCATATGTCCATATAAGCCTGTCCGGCCGGTGTTCCTATGCCAACCAGAGGCTCGCCCTGATTGGTGGATATGACAATATCCTCGTCATCCGGGACGGCACCGATGATGTCGATGGCCAGAATGTCCATCACATCGTCGAGGGACATCATATCCCCGCGTCTCACCATATCCATACGGATCCGGTTCACCACCAGATCGATGGTCTTCATGCCGGAAGCCTCCAACAGCCCGATAATACGGTCCGCGTCACGGATCGCCGAAACCTCGGGTGTCGTTACCACAAGCGCTCTGTCTGCGCCTGCGATAGCATTCTGAAAGCCCTGCTCGATGCCTGCCGGGCAGTCTAAAAGAACGTAGTCGAACTCCTCCCGCAGATCATCAACAAGCTTCACCATCTGGCCCGGATTCACAGAGGTCTTGTCCCTGGTCTGAGCCGATGGAAGTAAAAACAGATTTGGATATCTTTTGTCTTTTATCAGGGCCTGCTTCATACGGCAGTTGCCTTCTACCACATCTACAAGATTGTAGACAATGCGGTTTTCCAGTCCCATGACCACATCTAAGTTCCGCAGTCCTATATCCGTATCGATAAGAACTACCTTTTTCCCCAGAATGGCCAGGCCGGTACCAACATTGGCAGAGGTTGTTGTCTTGCCTACCCCGCCTTTTCCGGAAGTAATGACAATGATTTCACTCATCTCATATCCTCCTGATTCAATCCATATTCTATTCTACATTAATTTTCGGAATATTTCCACACTTTTTTTCATTGGTTTGATAGAGACTTTATTTTCATCCAGTGAAGCAGTCATCGGTCCGCGGCCCAGTTTCTTCCCCCGGCCGTCCAGCCTGGAGGTACAGTCCGCAATGCGAAGCTGCGTCGGCGCCATGGTTAATGCCACAATCACTGCGGCCTCATTGCCCGCAACTCCGGCGCATACGGTGCCCTTAAGCGCACCGAGTACGATCACGTTCCCTTTCGCTATGACCCTGGAGCCTCGTTCCACATCTCCGATGATAATGATGCTGGCTTCCGATTCCAGCGTCTCTCCGTCCTGTAAATTGCCTTTAAAGAACTGTCCCGTCTGGCAGGACAGCTCCATCAGTTTCTCATTCAGTGCTTTTTCGCAGCGTTCGATGCGGTTTGCGTCCGTATCAACGAGGCAGACGATCTCTAAATTGGAATTCTCCATAATCTGGTTAACAACCGCAAATTCCTCTTCCGCCGTCAGTTTTCTTCCCTCCAGCGTCAGCGTCATCTGAGCCGAACCCCAGAATTTTGTGTTGTCTCCAAACTTCCTGCCAATATCGGCAAGAAGCGTCTGAAACGGGACCTCCGGCTCCAGATAAACGGTCATGCCCGCCTTGTTGCTTTTAATCACTACGGTATTATGCATCATATCCACCTGACCTTTTCTCTTCCCCTTCTTAATCGCGAATCGTGACATTCGCCGCATCACGCGCACCGGCATTCAGAATTGATTCCAGATCAATTTCACCATAATAATACTGATACACGCTTTTTGCAATATTAGCGGCATTCGAAGCCGAATATCCGTACGGAATGTTCACGGTCACACAGATCTCCGGATTGTTATATGGCGCATAGGAAATAAAGAAGGCGTGGTTCGGTTTGTTCTTTGCCTCCTGAGCCGTACCGGTCTTGCCTGCAATCGGAACCTCCAGATCAGCAAACAGCTTCTTCGCCGTACCACTGGCGATAACCTCCCTCATTCCCTGCTGTACAGTATCCCACGTTGAATCCGCCGCGTCAATATGAGAAGAAATCTCAGGGGTATAATCTTTAATCAGATTACCTTCAGAATCCGTGATCTTATCCAGTAAACTGAGTTCGAAGACATTTCCCCTGCTGGCGATGGCCGCCACATATCTCGATAACTGTACGTTGGTATAAGCGTGGTTTCCCTGCCCCATGGCGGAACGCTCCGGATCGATGTCCGAAATCTGAGGCTCCAGCTCGTCGATTTCCACGCCGGATTTATGATCCAGACCGAACATGGCCGCATACTTGTGCAGCTTATCCAGTCCAAGAGACGGAACGTAGTTTCCTTCGGCATCCATGGACAGCCTGTGACCAAGATCCGCAAAGAAAAAGTTGCAGGAATTCAGCAGGCCGCCAACCATATTTAACGGGCCGTGGCGCCCCGGATAGATCCAGCACTTAATCGGTGTATCAATCTCTTCATACCGTCCGGTACACTCGATCGTATCATCGATGCCGATGACGTGTTCCTCCAGTGCGGCAACAGCCGTAAGTGGCTTAAAGGTAGAACCCGGCGCCTTCTTTGCCTGGGTCGCATTGTTGTACAGCGGCAGTGACAAATCATTCTGAAGCTGGCTGAAATAGGCGCTGTCACCGATCCGGTTATTATCATATCCCGGATAGGATACGAGGGCCAGCACCTCTCCCGTCCTGATATCCGTTACCACCACGCCCGCATTGCACGGAGCCAGCGCCAGCTGTGCCGGCGTGATCTCCAGGGTGGATATCTTCTTCATCAGAAACGCATAGGCATCTCCGGTTGCCTTTAACTGGTTGATGTCTTCCTCATTGTATTCCAGAATCCCCTGGTCAAACAGCGCAAGGCACAGTTCCTGTCCCGTGATAACGTCGTCGTTGATCAGATAACGGTAAATTCTCTTTGTAAAATTCCGGTCTTCCTTCAGTTCCGCGAGAACATAATCCACCAGGGTCCGGAAGGTATCGTCAGCGTTGGAATATTTGGAACCGGTCTCCAGCTTCGTCGTATCCACCCAGCCGTTTGCAATTCCGTAATACAGATAGTCGCGCAGACTGATCTCATCGGCTTTCCATGCCAGATACTCCTGACTCGTCTGATCAATCAGGTCCTCCTTAATAATGCCCACGGTCGGGCTTGCCAGATACGTGTAGATATAATACATATAGGCGGCCAGATCCTGGTCTAAGTCCTTTAACGTAGCCGGATGACTGCTCATAAGCTCATTTTGAAGTTCAGAAAAAATCTGATCCCTGGAGGATAAGAATTTACTGTTGATATTCTTTTCCACATCTGAGGCTTCTTCCGATTCAAAGTGCTTCAGAGACAGAATATTATTATTAATCAGCTGGAAATACGCGTCCTTGACCGGTATCTTCATGTTGGATCCGTCCGTGGTACTCGTAATCTCCACATCGCCGGGCAGTATGGTCTTTAACAGAACTCCGGCCAGAGACTGTTCCACCAGATGGTAAATACCGGTCTGCAGCCCTGCGATCTGTGTAAGATAGATATCATTGCCTGCCTTGGATTCCGTCTCGTTGAGAGTCTCCCTGACCCGCCCGCGGCTGTCCTTGTAGATCGTCTTACTTCCCTTTGTTCCCTGAAGCTCCTGCTCCATCGCGGCTTCAATCCCCGTCGTTCCCACAATATCGTTGACGTCATAGTCCGGACGGCTCTTTTTCAGTTCTTCCAGCTGGTCCTCCTGTACCTTGCCGGTATAGCCGATAATGGGGGCGAATGCGATACTGTCATTATAGGCCCGGATCGTGGTTTCCTCCACGTTGACTCCCGCCAGATCGGCGGTGTGCTCTAAGACATCCGCAACCGTCTCGTCAGAAACCTGTGTCGCCACCGTTGTCGCCTCGTATTTGCGGTAAGACATCAGACGCAGCGCATACTTGATGTTGATGATGTCCAGCGCCTCCTGGTCCGTCATGGTGACCGGATTTCCGTCAGCATCCTTCATCTCATTTAATTTTGCTGTGGTGAACGCCTTCTCAAACAGCTCTCTGGCTGAAATTGCGGAAGGATACTTATTGTCCTCGTCATCCAGCTCTTCCACACTCTTTAATCCGTAGTAATCCCTCAGGAAACGCTTCCTGGCAGCCTCCGAGGAGGAGGTATAGATCATATCCCCGTTGCTGTCGAGGGCAACCTCAAACTTTCCCTGTACCGTTTCCCCATGCTTCTCCAAAATACGGACCAGCCTTAAATACATGGCGTTCTGATCCGCCGTTGTTTTATATGCACCTGTATCCTGAACAGTCACGGAATAAGCCAGCTTATTATAAGCCAGCACCTTTCCGTTCCTGTCGTAGATATTACCGCGTGTCCCCGCTGTGGTAAGCGTCTGTTCCGTCAGCTGCATATAATCATTCAGCGCCTGTTCTCCGTTTACAATCTGCAGATTGAACAGTTTATGGATGAGCCCTGCATACATGGCGATACAGATAACTCCCAGAACCAGGAGTCTTGACGATATGATTTTCTTCAAAAAGTCTTTTAAGATGTCTAATAAATCTCTAAACAATCGATGAATCTCCTCTTTTTTCTATCTCTTCCAGATGACGGTTAAACATCAGGAAAATACGGTAAATAAGCAGTGTTGTAACCACCGTAAAGATAATCTCCGGCAGCATTAAGTTCATAAAGTAATATCCGATTCCGAGACGTTTCCGGATCAGGAACCGGAACACATAAATATAAAGATTATACGCCAGGTCATTGACCACGCTGAGAATAAGCGGCAGCGTAATGTAATCCTCATAGTAGTATCTGGTACAGATTCCGTTTACATATCCCACATAAACGAAAATAAGCGTATAGAATCCGAAGGGGCCGCTGTAAAATAAGTCCATCAGAAGACCGGAAAGAAGGCCGTAGTACATACCGGCCTCCTTTCCATGGATAAATCCAAAGGAAAAGGTCAGAATCAGCAGCAGATTCGGAGATGCGGACAGAAAAGGAAGCAGTGGAAAGATGCAGTTCTGAACCGTAAAGGCCAAAATAATCATAAGTATATTAAAAATGATTCGTTTCATCGCCCCTGCTCCTTTCAATATCGTTACTTCGCTCCGTCATCATAGCTGCTACTGTGCCGCGGTGGTTTCTTCTTCCGAAGAAGCCTCATCCGCTTCACTCCCGCCGGCCTGTGTCTCTTCGGTGGAACCGTCTTCCGGGCCTGCCTCCTCCATCATCTTCGCTTTGAGGTCCGTAATGACCAGAACCTCCTGCAGACTGTCAAATTCCGCCGCCGGAATTAAATAACCTGATTTTGTCACATTGTTTGTGTCATTGGTAATTTCCGCTGCATAGCCTACCAGAACGCCCGGCACAAAGACAGAGCTGGTATTGGAGGTGACGATCTTATCGCCATCCTTTAAATCACTGTCCTTCAGCACATTGGTAATGCGGAGACGCCCTTCTTTAAACAATGTCAAGTCGCCCGCCACGATACAGCCGTCGCCGGACTGGATCGCCATGGCGCTGACACGGCTGGAATCATCGATAATGGAACGGACTGTGGCGTAATTGGCGCCCACATCCGTGACGATTCCCACCAGGCCGCCGCCTGCAACCACGTTCATGTCCACGGCGATTCCGTCCTTCGATCCCTTGTCGATACGGAACACCTGGAACCAGTTGCTGGAGTCGTTGGCAATGACTCTGGCCCCGACCTTATGGTACTGGCCGTACTCCTGATCCAGCTCATACAGCTGTCTCAGCCGCTTCAGTTCGAATTCCTCCGCCTGAAGCCTTGTATTCTCCTCCGTAAGCTGGGTGATGATGTCCTTCATCTCCTTGTTGTCTTCCAGAGCATCTTTCAGTTTTGTATAATCCATGATCTCATCGTAAATAGCGGAGCCCACCCGGTTCACTCCGGACTGTACCGGGATTAGAAAATAACCGACTCCGGTTCTCAAAGGCGTCAGCCACTCGTCATGGATTGATGTAAGGCCGATTAAAAGCACACAGATCACCGTTAAGGCAATCAGGACGTATTTACTGCGTTTCGATTCCATCTAAATGATTCCCCGTTCCTTAAAACTGGTATAGGAATTATCTCCTATAATAATATGATCCAACATACGGATTCCAATTAAATCTCCGGCTTCCATAATTCTCCTGGTCAGAGTGATGTCTTCCCTGCTGGGAGCCGGATCGCCGCTGGGATGATTATGAACCACAATCAAATTCACGGCATGGTACTTCAGCGCCTCAATAAAAATCTCCCTGGGTGAAACGACGGAAGCGTTCACCGTCCCCTGGGAAACCAGCACATCTTTTAAGAGCACGCCCTTGGTGTTCAGCAGCATGATGCGGATCTGTTCCTGCTCCATGTGCCGCATGTCTTCCACGTAGTAGTTGACAATGTCTTCCGGATTGGTAAAGGAGGCCACATCTTCCAGAACTGCCTTCTTCCAGATTCTCTTTGACAGTTCTCCGATACAGAGAAGCTGAGCTCCCTTCACTCTTCCGATTCCCTTGATCTGAGTCAGTTCGGGGAGTGAAAGATGCAAAAGCCCTAAAATACCCTCGCTGGGGTAGTTTAAGGCCAGTATCTTTTGTGCAAGGGCCAGGGAACTGTCTTCCCTGGATCCCGTCCGGATGATGATGGAGAGAAGTTCCGCATCGCTCAGCCTCTCAGGGCCTGTCTGCAGACACTTCTCATAAGGCCGGTCATCCGCCGGTATGTCTTTCATCGTAATTCTGCTCATATGTCTCCTGTCCGCTACTCTCCAGGTACGTGTCAAAGACATATGTATGTTAAATGAACCGATAAGTAATGAGAGCCAATACCACTCCAATGATGCTTGCCATGGTGATCCTGATACTCAGGCCAAAGGTGATGACCAGAATACCGAAGTTAATGATTAACGGAGAATCGAAACCGAAGGACTGTCCAAAATTCAGCCAGGACAACCAGGATACCTCCTGCGCCATCGTCCCGATAAATCCGCCCAGCACAATCCCCGTCAGCACCAGAAGAAGCAGTACCCAGCAGTTTTTTCGTTTCATCTGTTACTACCCCTCATTCGTTTTTGGCAGGAAAATCCATGCCTGTCTTGTTATTCTATCATAGAAACGTTGTCGTGTATACACTTTTTTACCGTTTCACTCCATAGCTGGAAACGGAAACCGAATGGCTGCCTAGAACGTAATCAGTCCCGCATCCTTTAATTTCTGCATGGACATGAGAATTCCAAGCTTCGCATGGTACCAGGTAAGCCCGCCCTGGAAATATACGGCGTACGGCGGTTTTATCGGTCCGTCGGCCGAAAGTTCGATGGAGGCTCCCTGCACAAAGGCGCCCGCAGCCATGATAACCGGCGCGTCGTAGCCCGGCATCGCCCACGGCTCCGGAGTGACGAAGCTGTCCACCGGAGCGGCCGCCTGAATTCCCTGGCAGAATGCGATAACACCCTCCGGTTTTCCAAAGGTCACAGCCTGAATGATGTCATGGCGTGACTCGGTGCTGTTGGGAACCACGGCGAATCCCAGTTTTTCATAGACGTTGGCAGCAAAAACTGCCCCCTTTAAGGCTCCCGCCACCACGGTTGGCGCAAGGAACAGTCCCTGATAGAAGGACTGATTCAGTCCCAGACTGGCTCCCACCTCGCGCCCAAGGCCGGGGGCAGTCAGACGGTAGGAGGCGCGGTCAATGCAGTCCTTCCTTCCCGCGATGTAGCCGCCGATCGGCGCCAGTCCGCCGCCGGGATTCTTGATAAGAGACCCCACCATCATATCCGCGCCCACATCGGCCGGTTCTATCCGTTCCACAAACTCGCCGTAACAGTTGTCTACCATACAGACGACATCCGGCTTTACCGTCCTGATGAAGGCAATCAGCTGGCCGATCCGCTCCACCGATAAGGTCGGCCGGGTCGCATACCCTCTTGAACGCTGGATAGTCACCAGCTTCGTTTTTTCGTTGATTGCCTTTGCAATTCCATCAAAATCAAAGCTGCCATCCGGAAGTAAATCCACCTGACGGTAGACGACTCCGTATTCTTTTAAAGAGCCGGTGCTCTCCCGGATACCAATGACCTCCTCCAGCGTGTCATACGGCTTTCCCACCGGCGAGAGAAGCTCATCACCCGGACGTAAATTGCCGGACAGTGCCACGTGAAGCGCGTGGGTTCCGCTGATTAAGCCCGGCCTCACCAGGGCACTCTCCGTGTGGAACACGCTGGCATAAACGTCTTCCAGTGTATCCCGGCCAAGATCATTATAGCCGTATCCGGTGGTTGCGGCAAAATGTATGTCGCTGACGCGGTTGTCCTGCATGGCTTTTATCACCTTCAGCTGATTATACTCCGCCGTCTCATCAATCGCGGCAAAGCGTTCAGAAAGATGTTCTTCGATCTCCTTTCCGAACTCCAGAACCCTTTTTTCGATTCCAAGCTGCTCATACATCGCATCCATTTCCATGATTTTCTGTCTCCAATCCATACGTTTCTCTGATATCCTGAAGTATTTTCTCCAGGACTTTTTCTCTGTCGCGGCCAAAGTCTTCCAGATTCAGCCACCGCACATCCCGCTCCCTCTTAAACCAGGTAATCTGGCGCTTCGCAAAATGCCTCGTATCCCGCTTTAAAATAGCAGCTGCCTCGTCGAGGGTCGTATTCCCCATCAGGTAATCCAGAATTTCCTTGTATCCCAGTCCCTGCATGGAGACCATGTCCTTCGTGCAGCCCATATCTCTTAATTGTTCCACTTCATGAACCAGTCCGGCCTCCATCATACCGTCAACCCGTCTGTCAATCCGCTCATAGAGTGTCTTCCTGTCATCTGTGAGGACGTAATACAAAAAGTCATAAGGAGACTGCTTCTGACGTTCCCGCCTGTTGTGTTCGGAGATTCTCTCCCCCGTCTGCCTGTAAAACTCAATGGCGCGGATCACGCGTTTCCGGTTGTTGGCATGAATCTCCATGGCAGCCTCCGGATCAATCTCCGCCAGCATATCGTGCAGAAAAACGGATCCCCGTTCCTCTCCCAGCCGTTCCAGTTCCTCCCGGATTTCCCGTTCCTCTCCCTGCTCCGTAAAATCGATATCGTACAGAAGGGCCTGAATGTAAAAACCGGTTCCTCCCACAACAATCGGTATACTGCCGTGAGAATAGATCTCCTGGACCGCCTCCGCCGCCATTTTTTTAAATACGGCGACATTAAACTCTCCTGTGGGTTCCAGGATATCGATGAGATAGTGGGGGATCCCCTCCATCTCATCCCGTGTCACCTTGGCAGAGCCGATATCCATATGGCGGTACACCTGCATGGAATCAGCACTTATGATCTCCCCGCCAATGGCTTTCGCCAGCCGGACAGACAGAGCTGTCTTTCCCACAGCCGTGGGGCCCGTCAAGATAATCAGTGGTTTCATGATACAATCCTCTTAAATTTTTTCTCCAGCTCGTACTTACTCATGGAGATAATCGTCGGCCGTCCATGAGGACACGCATACGGATTCTCCAGATTCAAGAGCTGGTCAATCAGCTCATTGGCCTCCGCCGCCGACAGCCGGTTTCCGCCTTTGACTGCGGCTTTGCAGGACATCGTCGCTACCCGGTCATAAATGATGTCCGGGTTATGGGTCGAAACGTCGTCAGAGAGCCCGTCAATCATCTCAATCAGCAAATCCTTTTTGGCAATGGACAGTAAGTTGGACGGAACGCCTCTCACCGCATATTCTCTGCCGCCAAACGGTTCAATCTCGAATCCCATGTCCGAAAAATACTTCATATGCTCTTTTAACAGCACCTCCTCATTCATATTCAAAGTCAGAATGATCGGAGGATCCAGCATCTGGGATGAGTATTCCCTGTTTTTAAGTGTTGCCATGGTTTTCTCATATAAAACCTTTTCATGAGCCGCATGCTGATCAATAATGTAAAGCTGTTCGTTAAATTCCACCAGCCAGTAGGTGTCGAACACCTGGCCGATCAGCTTGTGCATCTGCCTTGATTTCGGCTCCAGAAGCTTTCCGTCAAAGAGATCCAGCTGCTCCGGCTTTCCTGCTCCGGCTGTATTATCATGTTCCGGTGTAATAGTTTCACCTTCCGGTGCAGCGGGTTTTGTAACGGCCGCCGCTTCTTCCCGGCTGCTCGGGACAGGTTCCGGAGACGGGCCGCGCAAAGAGTTGGCTTCTGGCGGCGCAGCCGGCTTCTTCAGCCAGTTTTCAGCCAGAAAATCAGGATCTTTCATGAGTGACGGCTCTGCCGGTTTCAGCCGTTTCGATCCCGGTGCACACGCCGCCTGCTGCCTGCTCATGGCCTCCAGCCTGCGAAGCTCAAAGGGTTCCGGCGACGGCTCGCGTTTCCTCGCCTCCTGATCCGTCCTGTCCTTATTCAGTTCCACTTCCGGAATCAGCTCCTTGTGCGCCAGCGCCCCGGAAACGGCGTCATAGACCATGCGGTACACCATCTCTCCGTCGCGGAAGCGCAGTTCCATCTTGGTCGGATGGACATTGACATCCAAAAGCTCAGGCTCAATGGTGAAATGAAGCATGGTAAACGGATACTTGTGCTGCATCATAAAAGGCTTGTAGGCCTCTTCTATGGCTTTCGATATGATGCTGCTTCTGATATACCGCCCATTAATAAAATAATTTTCGTAATTCCTGTTTCCCCTTGCAATCACGGGCTTCCCGATAAAGCCGCTGATGAAGATATCCTGCTTCTTCGCCTCCACCGCCAGTAAATTCGCCGCGATCTCCCTGCCGAAAACCGTATAGATGATGTCCTTTAAATTGTGGTTGCCGGAGGTATGCAGCTTATTCTGGTTATTCTGGATAAAACGAATTGAAATCTCCGGATGGGAAAGTGCGATCTTTTCCACCAGTTCGGCTACATGGGACCCTTCCGTCATGGGTGTTTTTAAGAATTTCCTTCTGGCCGGAGTGTTATAAAACAGATTTCTTGCAATAAATGTAGTCCCTTCCGGCGCTCCAATCTCCTCCAGCGGCCGTTCCATGCCGCCCTCAATCTGGTAACGGCTTCCCGTCAGGGCTTCGCTGGTCTTTGTAATCAGTTCTACCTGGCAGACAGCGGCAATACTGGCAAGCGCTTCGCCGCGGAAGCCCAGGGACGAAATCGTAAATAAGTCTTCCACAGACTTGATCTTGCTGGTAGAATGGCGCAGAAAAGCCAGGGGAACCTCTTCTCTCGGAATCCCGCATCCGTTGTCGGTCACACGGATAAAGGTGGTGCCCCCCTCTTTTATTTCAACCGTCACCGCCGTGGCTCTGGCATCGATGGCGTTCTCCAGCAGCTCCTTTACAACAGAAGCTGGCCTCTCGATCACCTCGCCCGCAGCGATCTTATTAATCGTATTTTGATCCAGTAGCGTAATGTTTGGCATATGGCTTATCGCTCCTTTATCTCTTGCGGCAATTCAGACGTACGGCTGAATTGTAACTGTGTCTTACTGCCAGCGGTTCTTAAGTTTCGTCTGTAAACGGTACAATGTGTTTAGGGCGTCAATGGGCGTCATGTTTCCCAGCTCCAGTTCCCCCAGTTCCCGGACGATATCATCATCCTTAACCGTGTCAAACAGGGACATCTGCTGTAAATCCACTTCATCCGGCCTGGGAACGGCGGCATGCTTCGGTGTACCCGCTCCTGCTTCCGCAATCTCCTTCGCCCTCGCCGTGATATCCGCATCGCTTAACTCCACCAGAAGCTCCTTCGCCCGTACAATTACGGAATCGGGAACGCCTGCAAGCTTTGCCACCTGAACGCCGTAGCTCTTGTCCGCTCCGCCCTTCACGATTTTTCTTAAAAATACGATGTCATCTCCCTGCTCCTTTACGGCGATGCAGTAATTATTGACACCGTTTATGGTTCCCTCGAGCTCCGTCAGCTCATGGTAATGGGTGGCAAATAGCGTCTTGGCTCCAAGAAGCTTCGGATTGCTGATGTGCTCCACCACCGCCCAGGCGATGGACAGGCCGTCGAAGGTACTGGTTCCTCTGCCGATCTCATCGAGAACGATCAGGCTGTTCTTCGTCGCATTTCTCAAAATATTGGCAACCTCGGTCATCTCCACCATGAAGGTGCTCTGGCCGGATGCCAGATCATCGGAGGCGCCCACCCGGGTAAAGATTCTGTCACAGATACCGATATTGGCTTCATCTGCAGGTACGAAGCTGCCCAGCTGCGCCATCAGAACGATTAAGGCCGTCTGGCGCATGTATGTTGATTTTCCTGCCATGTTGGGGCCGGTGATGATGGAAAGCCTGTTTTTCGTATTATCCAGATACGTATCGTTGGCAACAAACAGATCATCCCGCATCATTTTCTCCACCACCGGATGGCGGCCGTTCTTGATGTCAATCACGCCCTTTTCGTTGATGCGCGGCTTTACGTAGTTATTTTTTGTGGCCACTGCGGAAAGGGAGGTCATCACGTCGATGCCTGCGATCGCCCGGGCCGTCTGCTGAATTCGCAGAACCTCGGCGGCAATGGTGTCTCTCACCTCACAGAAGAGGCCGTATTCCAGCGTATAGAGCTTGTCCTCCGCCCCCAGGATCATATCCTCCAGTTCCTTCAGTTCATCCGTTGTATACCGCTCGGCATTAGCCAGCGTCTGCTTGCGGACAAAGTAGTCCGGAACCATCCCTTTAAAGGAATTCGTCACTTCGAAGTAATATCCAAACACCTTGTTGTATTTGACCTTCAGATTCTTGATTCCTGTTTTATCACGCTCTCTGGACTCCAGCTGTGCAAGCCACGTCTTTCCTTCCGTCTTCGCATGGCGCAGCTTGTCCGTCTCCTCGTGGTAGCCTTCTTTTATGATTCCCCCGTCTCTTAAGGAAACAGGCGGATCATCCACGATGGCGCGGGAAACCAGATCATGAACATCTTCCAGCGGATCCAGCTCTTCCCAGAGCTCTTTTAACAGAGGAGTCGTGAACTCTCCCATAAGATCTTTGATATACGGAAGCATCTCCAGGGAATTCTTAAAGGAGATTAAATCCCTGGGATTGGCTGTCTTATAGCTGATGCGGCCAATCAGACGTTCCAGGTCGTAGATGGGATTTAAGTATTCACATATTTCCTCCCTGGATATGTAGTTCATATTCAGCTCTTCGATGGCATTCTGGCGGGCGATGATATCGTCCTTATGGATCAGCGGCTGTTCGATGTAAGTCCTTAAAAGTCTGGCTCCCATAGCCGTCTTCGTCTTATCCAGAACCCACAGAAGGGTTCCTCTCTTCTGCTTCTCCCGCATGGTCTCCAAAAGCTCCAGATTCCTTCTGGTAGAAGTATCGATAATCATAAACTCCCCGGTAGAATAGGGCGTGATGGTCGTAATATGGGACAGCGTGCTCTTCTGGGTCTCGTACATGTACTCCATGACGGCCCCCGCCGCAATCACTCCCGTATCGTAATCCTGCAGTCCCAGTCCATCGAGTGAGCCGACCTTAAAGTGTTCCTTTAAGATCTTCCTGCAGCCTTCATCCGAGAAGAAATGGCTGTCAAGGGCAGATATGACTGTCTGATACCGGTTCTTGACCTCCTCGGTGTCCACACCGGATACGAAAAATGCATCGTTGCAGATAATTTCAGACGGGCAGAATTTGTTGATCTCATCCGCCAGTTCCCGTTCCGACGCCACTTCAGTCACCAGGAAGTCGCCTGTACTGATGTCGGAAACGGCAATGCCGAACCGCTCGTCGATATAAACGATTCCCATCAAATAGTTGTTCTTCGTCTCATCCAGTGCCTGGGCGCTGGTGATGGTTCCGGGGGTGACGACACGGATAACCTCTCTTTTTACCAGTCCCTTGGCCTGTTTGGGGTCTTCCATCTGCTCCGCAATAGCTACCTTGTAGCCCTTCTGGACCAGCCTGTACAAATAGTTATCAAGCGCATGGTAGGGAACGCCGCACATGGGCGCCCGTTCCTCCAGGCCGCATTCTTTTCCTGTCAGAGTAATCTCCAGTTCCTTAGAGACGGTGAGCGCATCTTCAAAAAACATCTCATAAAAATCCCCCAGCCTGTAAAACAGGATACAGTCCGGGTACTGCTTCTTGGTTTCCAAATAATGGACCATCATTGGTGACATTCCGGCCACGTTTTTTCCTCTTTTCTTCTGTCGTACTGTTCTGTTGCTATTTCATGGTTCCCATATAATAAAAGCCCTTCGACTCATCGAGGTACACATCCACGATCTTACCGATCAGCGAACGGTCCCCCTTAAAATGGACGATGGTATTGTTGTCAAGCCGGCCCGTTACGAAGCCTTCCACATGATCATCCAGTTCCTCCACCAGTACACTCTTAACGGTGTGCACGTCGCGTCCGCATACCTCGGCCGAGACTGCCTGTACCTCTGAAAGGAGACGGTCAAACCGGTTCTTCACCACATCCTCCGGTATCTGATCTTCCATGGCGGCCGCTGGCGTACCCGTACGCCTGGAATAAATAAACGTAAAAGCACTGTCAAAACGAACTCTTCTCACCACATCCATGGTCTCTGAGAAGTCCTCTTCCGTCTCTCCCGGGAATCCGACGATAATGTCCGTGGTTAAAGAGATATCAGGAACCGCGGCTCTGATCTTCTCCACCAGTTCCAGATACTGTTCCTTCGTGTATCTCCGGTTCATGGCCTTTAAGATCCTGCTGCTTCCGGACTGGAGCGGCAGATGGAGATGGTGGCAGATCTTATCAGAATTCTTCATCACTTCAATCAGTTCATCCGATAAGTCCTTCGGATGGGAGGTCATAAAACGGATGCGCCGAAGGCCGTCGATCGCCTCCACCTCCTGAAGCAGCTTTGCAAATGTCATTGGCTCTTCCAGATTCTTTCCGTAGGAATTCACATTCTGGCCCAGAAGCATCACCTCCACCACGCCGTCTGCGACGAGACGCCTGATCTCTCCCACGATATCCTGGGGATTCCTGCTTCTCTCACGGCCGCGCACGTAAGGAACGATACAGTAGCTGCAGAAATTATTGCAGCCAAACATAATATTAACGCCGGACTTGAACGGATACTTCCGGTCCGTGGGAAGTTCTTCCACAATCCGGTCGGTTTCTTTCCAGATGTCAACTACCATCTTCTTCTCATCCATGCGTTCAGAAATCAGTTCTGCCAGTTTAAAAATATTATGAGTCCCGAATATGATGTCGACAAAGCGATAGCTCTTCTTTATCTTTTCCACCACGGTTTCCTCCTGCATCATACAGCCGCAGAGAGCGATCATCATAGCCGGATTTTTCTGTTTTATACGGTTTAAGTATCCGAGTCTGCCGTACACACGCTGGTTGGCGTTGTCTCTGACCGTACACGTATTATAGAGGACGAAATCCGCCTCCTCCGTATCCGTCTCCGTAAAGCCGGAGGCTTCTAAAATTCCGGTCAGTTTTTCCGAATCCCTGGCGTTCATCTGGCAGCCGAAAGTCTCGATATGAAAGGTTCCGCGATACGTCCCGTTTTTCTTCCTCTCACCGATCAGCTGCCGGCAGCGCTCCATAAAAAACTGCTGTCTGCCCGGTTCCTCTGCCGGTGCCGCTTTTAAAGCTTCTTCATGCGTCATATGTAAATGATCCATTCAATGATTTCCTCCATTTATCTCACTCCACATTCCGTTCCCCTAAAAGCCCGGAATGACTTTGAATATTATAGCATAAATCAATTCTATTGCAAACACAAAAAATGCCGCGGCTGTCCATCTGAAAAAAAGAATCAAGTCCGCCCTGTAAACAAGGCGGACTCAGATACGCAAACAGCTTCCTGTGCAGCGAAACGGGGCCGAAGGCCGTAATGCACCGCTGCCGTCCTTAGTTACAGAGCCGGCGGCCTGCATTGTCCGTTTCCATAGATAATGTACTTCGTCGTGGTAAGCTCCTTAAGCCCCATAGGGCCTCTCGCATGAAGCTTCTGAGTGCTGATGCCGATCTCCGCGCCAAACCCGAATTCGAACCCGTCGGTAAATCTGGTGGAAGCGTTGACGTAGACAGCCGCCGCATCGATCTCATTTAAGAACCTCTGGGAATTCCCGTAATCCGATGTGATGATGGCCTCGGAATGCTTCGTATTATAACGGTTGATATGGGCGATGGCCTCATCTATGGAATCTACCACCTTTAAAGACAGAATATAGTCTAAATACTCCGTCCCCCAATCCTCTTCCGACGCCGGAACAAACTGGGGCACGATCCGGCAGGCCTCTTCATCCGCCCGCACCTCGACCTGTTTTTTATCGAGCCTGGCTTTTAAAAGCGGCAGAAATTCTTCTGCGATCTTTTTGTGTATCACCAGTGATTCGCAGGCGTTGCAGACGCCGATCCTCTGAGTCTTGGCGTTGAATATAATATCGAGAGCCATCTTGAAATCCGCAGTCTCATCCACGAAGATATGGCAGTTGCCGGTGCCCGTCTCGATGACGGGCACTGTACTGTTCTCCACCACCGAACGAATCAGTCCGGCTCCGCCTCGCGGAATCAGCACATCCACGTAGTCGTGCAGACGCATGAATTCCTTCGTCACCTCCCGGTCGGTGTCTGTGATCAGCTGAACACAGTCTTCCGGAAGGCCGGCGTTTTTAAGGCCGGCGCGGAGGCATCTGACAATGGCCTTATTGGACTCCAGCGCATCGCTTCCGCCCTTTAAGATCACGCTGTTGCCGGATTTAAAGCAGAGTCCGAAGGCATCCGCAGTCACATTGGGCCTGGCTTCATAGATGATGCCGACCACTCCCATGGGAACGCGTTTCTGTCCAATGGTAAGACCGTTTGGCCGGACCTTCATGGAGATCACCTCGCCTACCGGATCATCCAAACCGGCCACACTGATGAGTCCGTCGGCCATGGCCTCGATCCTGGAGGGCGTCAGTTCCAGGCGGTCGATCATACCGGCGCTCATGCCGTTTATCGTCGCCTTAATCACATCGTCCTGATTGGCGGTCAGAATATCTTCCTCTCCTTCAAGCAAAGCAGCGGCAGCAGCCCTCAGCCCCTCGTTTTTCTTATCGGAACCGAGAATTCCAAGAACCCCCGCCGTCTCCTTCGCTCTTTTTCCTGTCTCAATAAGTGTCATATCGCGTTCCTCCCTGTTATCAAAATGAATGGTTTCAGCCGGGATCGTATGGAGTGATTACCAGATCCATCCCCTTATCGTGAGATTCTGCCGGCAGAGAATCGAAAAGCTGAAACGGATAGGCGATACCAAACCTGGGATGATCCGGTTCTTCCTCGAAGAAACGGTCGTAATATCCGCCGCCGTAGCCGACCCGGTGTCCTTCCCTGTCAAATGCGATTCCCGGCACAATAACCGGCGCGAATTCGTCACGGATGCGCAGGCAGTTTAATTTAGGCTCCATAATCCCCATGACGCCGCTTTCCAGATCCCGCTTCCCCTGGATCGCATAAAATACCAGTCTTTTTCCTTCCACCTTCGGCACCGCCACGTATTTTCCCATTTCCAGCAGGCTCGTGATCAGTTTTTCGGTCCCTGCCTCGTGACGGAAGGACACGTAACAGTAGACACAGAACGCCTGCCGTATGGTCCGGAGGCTTAAAATCTTTTTGCAGATGGCATCATTCCATTCCATCTCCTGCTTCTGTGTGAGAGCCAGACGGTTCTCCTTTACCCACTCCCTGACTTCACTCTTGCCCGACATTTCCATGCTTTTTCCCCAGATCCGTTATAGTTCCGTCCTCTTCCTGAATCGAAATACTGTTTAGATTTCCTCTTAAACTCATGCGGATTGCCTCGATGTATTCCTTTCGCAGGGCGGCCTGTTCTGCCTTCTCCTCCTCTGAAAGTCCCACAGCCTGAGCCTTATGGTAGAGTGTGTTGATTCTGTCTATTTTTTCCTGCTGCATGGATAATCCTCCTAATATTCGTTATTTATGTAGTGCATCAGATCGAAATCAAAGTTGGGATGGGCCAGGAAAAGCGTGCCCTTATCAGCTCCCGTCATGATCTGGGATACCACTTCCACATCATCCCCGTTAGCGATGACCATGTCGGAGCCGCTGTCCGTGGCAATCCGGGCCGCCGCCAGCTTCGCCGCCATTCCTCCGGTCCCTACATCGCTGCCGGAGGTGGCCTTTCCCATATCCATGAGCTCCGGCGTAATCTCATCCACCTGGCGGATAAACTGCGCCTTCGGATTCTGTCTCGGGTCATCGGAGTAAAGGCCGTCGATATCCGACAGCAGAATGAGTAAATCCGCGCCGATCAGAGCCGCTACGATGGCGGACAGCCTGTCGTTATCCCCGAAATTATCGACGTAAGGGATCTCTGAGGTGGAAACCGTGTCGTTCTCATTCACAATCGGTATGGTTCCCAGCTTCAAGAGCTCATCAAACGTATTCTGCGCGTTATAGCGGGAGCTGTCGTTGATCATGGTATCCTTTGTCAGCAGAACCTGCGCCGCCACCTGGTTGTACTCCGCAAACAGCTTCTGGTACACCATCATCAGGCGCGCCTGGCCTACCGCCGCAAACGCCTGCTTCTCGGAGATGGTAACCGGTCTTGTGTGGTGGCCGAGCGCCTGGCGTCCCACCGCGATTGCCCCGGATGAAACCAGGACCACGGATTTCCCTTCCCCTTTCAAATCACTGATGACGCGCACCAGCTTCTCGATCTTCATCAGGTTCAAGTCTCCCGTATACGTATGGGTCAGGGAAGACGAACCGATCTTTATGACTATCCTCTGTTTATCCTTCAGCTTTTCCCGCACTTCGGTTTTCATGGTGTCTCCAATCATGTTCGTTCAGTCTTTTTGTCTCATATCTTACAACATTTTTTTCCATTCGTCAATGAAACGGCGCTGATGCCGTGCAGAACGTCCGGCTGAACAGCTGCTTTCCTCATGCCATACCGTGATGGGGCGCATAACGCGATACAACCGCCTCCGCCGTCTTAATCCCATCCATGGCAGCCGATGTGATTCCGCCTGCATAGCCCGCGCCTTCTCCGCAGGGATAGAGGCCTTTTACGCTGCTCTCAAACCGCTCGTCTCTCGGTATGCGTACCGGCGACGAGGTCCTGCTCTCCACGCCGGCCAGAATGGCATCGCCTCTGGAAAAGCCGGCGATCCGCCCGTTAAACGCCTCTACTCCTTCGATCAGAGATTCCGACAGCGTATCCGGGAAAAATTCCCGCAGGTTCGCCATGGCATACTTACCTTCAAACGCCGGCGTCACCTCTCCCAAGGCTGTGGTTGTCCTTTTCTTCTTAAAATCACCGTATAACTGCACCGGGATTTTCCCCCCGCCGCACCGATAGGCAGCTTCCTCCAGACGGCGCTGGTAAGCGATGCCCGCAAGGGGGCTGTCCTCCGGAAAATCCTGAGGTGTGACGGTGACAATGAGTGCGCTGTTTGCATTCACTCCATCCCGCGCATGGTAGCTCATCCCGTTGACGGCCAGACGGCCCGGCTCCGAGGACGCATCGACAACGTAACCGCCCGGACACATACAGAAGGAGTATACGCCTCTTCCGTTGGCACACTGATGGGTTACCTTATAATCGGCCGCTCCCAGCGCTTCAATCTCCGCGGCACCGTACTGTGCAATATTGATGTCTCTCTGGGGATGCTGAATACGCAGACCCACGGCAAACGCTTTCTTCTCCATGGGCACGCTTCTCTCCAGCAGCTTCTCAAAGGTATCCCTCGCACTGTGCCCCACCGCCAGTACGGTGACCTCCGTCTCAATTTTATCCGTCCCGTTTACGGTGATGGCTTTTAACTTCCCGCCCTCAATGCAAAAATCGGTCACACAGCTTTGGAAGGAAAAGGTTCCTCCCAGCCGGATAATCTCCTCCCTCATGTTCTTCACAATCACGCTGAGCACATCCGTTCCGATATGGGGCTTATTCTTATAAAGAATGGAAGGATCCGCTCCGAACTCCACGAATACCTCCAGCACCTTTCTGTTTCGCAGCATCGGGTCTTTCACCAGCGTGTTTAACTTTCCATCGGAAAAAGTTCCCGCGCCGCCCTCACCGAACTGCACGTTGGAGCTGCCGTTTAACTCTCCTCCCTGCCAGAACCGCAGTACTGACCGTTTTCTTTCATCTACCCTCTCCCCGCGCTCGAAAATAAGGGGAGCATACCCGGCTCTCGCCAGCATAAGCGCGCAGAAAAGGCCGGCCGGCCCGCTTCCTATGATGACGGGACGGTGTTTTAAAGGTTCCGTTCCCGGCTTCGGAAACTGGTATTCCTTCTTTTCTGCTTTCGCAATGTTCGGACTGTTCAGTCTATGTAATACCTTGTCCTCCCTGGCAGTTTCGACATCAACGGTATAGATAAACAGCACTTCGCTGCTCTTTTTTCTCGCATCGACAGACTGCTTTATAACCGTTATACGGCGAATATCCGCCGGCTGAAGCTTCAGCATCTTTGCCGCCTTCTTCTTTAAATCTTCCTCACTGTGGTTTACAGACAGTTTCAACTGGCTGATTCTTATCATATAGGACCTCTTCCTGCGTTCCTGCCCGCCAGAATTCCTGATGACCACGCCCACTGCAGATTATAACCGCCGCAGATTCCGTCCACATCCAGGATTTCTCCCGCCAGAAACAGCTGACTGACTAATTTTGATTCCATGGTACAGGGATTTATCTCTCTCGTATCGACGCCACCGCAGCAGATCTGCGCCTGATCGAACGAATTCACCCCTGTCACCGTAGTTTCCAGAGCCTTAATCCGGTCCGTAAGAATACGGAGCTGTTTTTCCGTGATCTCCGAAGTCCGGCGGCCCGCCGGTATTCCGGATTCCTTAAGAAGCACCTGGTGCAGTTTCTTATTAAGGACGCCGTTTAAGAATTCTTCCCCCGGCCGGTATCCCAGCCTTCTGACCCGTTCTGTCAGGAAATGGAAAAGTTCCTGTTTATCCATAACCGGCAGCAGATCGAGACGGACCGTCACCCTTTTTCCCTCGTTTAAAGCGCGTGATGCAAACCGGCTGACCTGAAAGACGGGGATGCCGGAAATGCCGTAATCCGTAAACTGCAGTTCCCCCCGGTCTGACGCGGTTTTGTGTCCGTCGCAAAACAGCGTCACAAAAGCATCTGTCCTTACGCCTGCAAACTGCTTATACCACGTCTCGCGGCATTTTAACTGCACAAGCGCCGGAAGTGGCTCAATCACACGGTGCCCCAGACTTCCGGCCAGTTTATAACCGCTGCCATCGGATCCTGTTCCGGGCGCTGCCTTAGAACCGGCCGCAAGTATGACTGCATCCGCTTTCATGACCCCCTGGGTCGTGCGCAGTTCCAGCTTCTTTGTTATGCCCGACACCTCGCATTCACAGAGCACCGGAATTTTCAGACGTTCCAGTTCAAAACGGAGCGCATCCAATACGGAGGATGCCTGCCCGGTGGCAGGATAAACGTATCCGTTCCGGTCTGTCAGCACCAGCCCCAGATCCTCAAAAAATGAGACGGTCTCTTTTACCGGTACTGCTTCAATCACCTTCCATGCAAATCCGGGATGTTCTCCCCGAAAGGCATCTTTTCTCATATCCAGATTTGTCAGGTTGCATTTTCCATTCCCGGTAGACAGAATCTTCTTTCCGGGTCTCTTCGTATGTTCCAGGATCACAACGCGGGCGCCCTCCCTGGCAGCTGCAATCGCAGCCGTCATACCGGAAGCGCCTCCGCCTATGATCATCACGTTTCTCTTCATGGATTCCTCCTCGCTGTACTGTTACCAGCCCTATTGTATCCGCATCCTCCACTCAATTCAAGTATTATTTTTTTTCCTGATGAGCCCTGTGTTCCGGACCTATGCCAGAGCTTGTCTGAACGTTCAGACAGTCTCTAGCTCGTATACGATTCCAGATAGTTAAACACCTCTATCATGGAGGAGAACCAGATGCCATCCATCAGACGGCCCCGCTCCTCCTCCGGGAAATCCGTAACCGGCATATGGGTATACAGACAGATCGTCGTCTGATCCTGATACAGGACAAGCAGATAACCGTCCTCCGATACGAGATAATATTTTTCCTTTTCCTTCTCCGGCGCAGGTGACACCTTTTCCTGATTGATGACGATCTGGTCCTCCGTCACGGTCTCTGTCTCCAGAGTCGCTCCGGGTATGGCCTCCTCCGGCTGCACGCTGTCTTTGGTAATGACGAAGCCGATTCCGAGGCAGAGAAGCGAAGTGGCTGCAAATAAAAGAAAGCAGAACATATACTTCTTCATAGGATAATACCTCCTTCGAAGTATAGTATCTGCTTTCTTCCCTCATTTTAATCACATCAAATGGCATTTCTGTGCGATTCTTACCAGTTTCGTGCCGCCGGGCATACCGGAAAGCTCCACCTCGTCCACACAGCGCAGCTTCAGCAGCAGGATTCCGTAGACGATCACCGCCACCGCAATCGCAAAAAGCACACCGATGGTGTTGCTCTTAAGCGTCATGTGAACCAGCTGGTAAACGCCGTATGCAGCGCCGCCCATAATACCGGAGGCGATGGTCGGGAGGATAAAGGTCTTCTTCATCTCCTGCCTGTAATTCAAGTACCGGCTAATAGCCATTCCATTCAGGATACACATAAACAGCGCAAAGAGAATGTTGGAATAGACCACGCTGTAAATTCCCATTTTAAAACCAAACAGCATGACACAGAGCACAATGATATGAAGCACAAGTGAAATCACTGCGTTCTTAAGCGGTGTCTGCATGTGGTTGATTCCCTGAAGCACGGCATTGGTCACCGTGGACAGGGAGAAAAATACGACAGCCAGAGAACCGTACATCATCATACGGACCAGATTGGTATTGTCGTAACGGCTGAACAGCAGATTGCACACCGGCCCTGCAAGCACGGTAAGCCCAACCGTAGCCGGGATTGCTATCACCATGGAAAAACGAATCACCATGGATACCTTGCTCACGATCTGCCCGCGGTTTTTTCCGGCCACCGCCCGCGACAGGGACGGAATCAGGGAAGAGGCCAGTGAATTGGCAATGGCCACCGGGATATTGAACAGCAGGTGGTATTTTCCGGAGTAAACGCCCCATGCCGAAGCAATATCAGAGGTACTCATACCAAGAAATGTCATCCCTTTTGCAAAAATACTGTTGTCAATTACTGTACTGACGTTGTACGCCACACTGCTCATAACAATCGGAAGAACTGTTATTAAAAGAATAGCGGATATCTCTGTGTAGCTGTCTCTCCGCCTGCTGCGGTCGCGCTTTGCCTGTTTTATCATAACAGGCCGGTAGCTCAATATAAGAAAGAGCAGAAACAAAAGAGCTGCCAGTGCCCCTGCCCCTGTACCGATCGTTCCCCCAGCGGCTCCGAATCCAAAGGAATACTCTGTGGCGCCATGAACCAGATTTGCCTTCAAACCTGCGTTAAACAGACGTTCTGCTGCCACAATACTAATGATAGCATTAATAATCTGCTCGAAAATCTGTGAAAGGGCCGTAGGAATCATCGTTCCAAGTCCCTGAAAGTAGCCTCGGAATACTCCGAGATAAGCAATAACCCATATCGTAGGCGCCAATGTTTTTAGCGCATATCTGGTATAGGGCATACTCAGGAAACGGGTAGCGAACAGATCTGCTCCAAACCATAAAACTGCAGCACCGATCCCTCCTACTACTGTCCCATAAAACAACGCAGCTTTCAGAATTCGAACAGAATTCCGATACTCTTTTCTGGCATTCTTCGTTGCGATCATTTTTGAAACAGCCGTAGGAAGGCTGTAAGAAGAAACAATCAGCAATATGGAATAGATTGAGAAAGCGGAATTATAGTACCCGTTTCCTTCATCCCCCAGTATATTGGCAAGGGGAATCCGATACAGCATCCCGATCAGGCGCACAATGATCCCCGCCGCCGCAAGAATCGTTCCCTGTATAATAAAATTTGACGCGCCCTTTTTCTCAGGCTTTTTTCTGCTTCTGCTTGTCCTGTTATTTTCCATAAACCTCTACATTTGAGGAATCCTGTGCGGAAATCACGCATATCCACGTCTTTCCCTGATTGAGGATTACCTCGTTATTCTCCATGTCGTAATAATGTGTCAGACCGAACTCCCCATCCTTCGTCCATTTCACCGGAATCGCCTTTCCCTCTGTGGCGTAGAGTCCGTAGGAATCGTCATGGACATTGATATCCAGATAATCCGTGGTGGCATAGTGGCCCGACGGGCAGTACTGGAACAGAATATTCTTTACGGCAATCGGACCTTCGTCGCCCTTATGAGGCGCTCCGTACTGATACCGGTAGTATAAGCCATCGCTTTCGTTATATTCAAACCACGGCTTATTCATCACGTAGCCGGGATAGACCCTGGCCGCGTCCATGACACTGGGCGCACCGTCCAGCGTCACCTCATGGCCTGTTTTCGCAAAGCGGTAATGGCCCTTGTAATCCGCACTGTAGCTCTCGGAATACCCCAGCTGGGCTATCGCCTTATTCAGCCTTTCTCCGCTGGAATATGCGTTGTGAGGTGATTTACGGTCTTTCGTCCTGTAATACGCCACGGTGCCGATCCCGTCCAGTCCGTTGATATTGTCCACGTTGGCCAGATACGGCTTGGCAAAGGTACTCTGTCCGTAATGAGCGTAAATGGCGTCAAACTCACGGGCAAAGTATGTATAATACGTCCGGCAGCTTCTCACGGAACCGATCCTGTCCAGATCGTCGTAATCCTCGATAATAGCCATATATCGGTTCATGCCGCCCTCTACAGGGGCCTCATACACGATATCCGCACGATTGATGCCGTACTGCGGCAGCGCCGCCTTGTCGTTGCTCATCATAATCGCTATGGGCCGGCGGTTTCCAATCGCCGCATCCACCATCCTGCCGGTCAGATAACTCCTGATCTTTCCATCCTGCTCGGTGCGCTCTTCATAAGTATACCAGTCGCCGGATTCCACTTCTTCCACGGCAGGCGCCTCCGTTGTCGTCTCAATCTTAATCTCTTTCGTAGGGGCGGGCGTGGTGTCCGTCTCTGCAGAGGCGTCCGTCACAGCCACCTCCTGATATTTTCCCTGACATCCGGTCACGGCGCCCATCAAAAGGATGAGCCCGGCCGCACAGAACCATGCCCGTTTTTTCATCGTTCGTATCCCCCTCGTTTCAGAATCTCTTCCTGCTTCTTCTCCATGACGAGACGCTCCTCATCCACCATGTGGTCGTAGCCGCACAGATGAAGCATGCTGTGCGCCACCAGAAAAGCCAGTTCTCTCGTCTCGGAATGGCCGTACTTCTCCGCCTGTTCCTTCACCTTATCGACAGATATGACAATGTCCCCCAGCAGCAGTTCCCCGGTCTCCGGGTTAAAGTAATCGCTTGCCATGTCCTCGAGACGGTCAAAATCCGACGGACTGTCGTAATCGGCCATTGGAAACGACAGCACATCGGTAGCATTGTCAATATCACGGTATTCTTTATTGATCTGCCGGATATCCTCATTATCCGTAAGGAGCACATTCACCTCCGCCTCATAAGGACAGTTCTCATAGTCCAGTGCCTCGTTCACCACTGTGGTGATAATCTCCTCATACGGAAGCTTTAACTCCTCTTCCGTCTCATACTCAATATGAATCGTCATAGCGTCCCTTTCTGCCTCCCGGGGCTTTTGCCGTCTTTCGTTCTTTCTCTCCGGTCTTTTTCTTTGTCTCGTAATCGTCGTAAGCCTGTACTATTTTCTGAACCAGCGGATGACGCACCACATCACTGCTGCTTAAGTAGCAGAACCCGATGTCGTCAATCCTTTTTAACACGCGGACTGCGGTGTCAAGGCCGGACACGGCCCCGGCAGGCAAGTCCTTCTGCGTCTGGTCCCCGGTAACAATGACCTTGGACCCGAAACCGATTCTCGTTAAAAACATCTTCATCTGCGCCGGCGTGGTATTCTGCGCCTCATCCAGAATAATATAGGCATTGTCAAGGGTTCTTCCCCTCATATAGGCCAGGGGAGCCACCTCGATCAGCCCTTTCTCCGCATTGTGTAAGTAGCTCTCCGCGCCCATAATCTGATACAGCGCGTCATAGAGGGGCCGTAAGTACGGGTCAATCTTGCTCTGTAAATCGCCGGGCAGAAAGCCCAGCTTCTCTCCCGCCTCAATGGCAGGGCGCGTCAGAATAATTCTGCTCACCTCACCATTTTTAAAGGCCTGAATCGCCATAGCCATGGCAAGATACGTCTTACCGGTACCGGCCGGACCAATTCCGAATACGATCATCTTTTTCCTGATCTGGTCCACATACTGCTTCTGGCCCATGGTCTTCGGCTTCACCGGCTTTCCCGTAATCGTTCTGCATATGATGTCCTTGTCGATCTCTAAAATCTGCCCGTCACTCTCCGAAAAGGACAGAGACAGGGCATAATCCACATTCTGCTCCGTGATCGCATTTCCCCGCTTCGACAGCTCGATCAGATTATTAAACACACTCTTCGCCTTCTGCACCATCTGCTCCGGGCCGATGATTTTTAGCGCGCCGTCCCGCTCGATCATCGTGACATGGAGCGTTCTCTCTATCTTCTTCAAATAGCTGTCAAACTGTCCGCAGACATTCTTCTCGTGTTCAGCCGGTATATCTATGATTGTCTCAATTACGCTCATTGGACTCCTCAGTCTCCTCTTGTTCCTGTGTGATTGGTATCTCTACGCCCTGACTCTGCCCTACGGCTTCCTCAGCCACAAGATCGATGGCAATTTGGCATAAAGATTCATTATCTAGTATTTTAACATGATTTTCCAGAATTTGTACCCCTTTTTCCAATAAATTTTTTTTCAAATTCTCATTGATCTCATCGGCTGCCTGTTTTTTCTCCTCTTCCGTGTAGGGCCGCTCGTAAGAAATGTACTCCTTCGCCGTAATATCACCGAGATAGACAGGCAGATAGAAATTCTGAAATAAGTGAAGCTGATCCTCTTCCATGGTCACCTTCCAGGTGGTTCCCTCCTGCTTCGGGCGCATCAGCATCAGGGAATACTGAAATACCTTCGCATACTTCCCCCGCCGTACGTTTCCGGTTTCCACATCCACTCGTTTAAACAGCGGGATCTGCCGTGTGATGTGGTATTCCGTCCGCGCCGTGATGTCCGCATCGGAATGAACATAGTGAGTGTTCATGATCTCCTCGCTGTCCCCGATCACATGCAGCGTTCCGCTGACAAGCACGTCGCCCTTTTTCACTTCATCCCCCACTGAAACCGCCGGAACACCCTGACGCACGATCATAGAGGTGATCACGCCATCCTTTGACGCCACGATATCGCAGGGAGACTCATCCTTTGCAGGAATTTCCGAGAGAACCTCGTTCTCCTTTATCTTAACCAGAAGACGCGTTCCCGATACCCTGGCCGATACCCAGGTGATCTCCGGGAATGCACTCCGCAGCGATTCTTCCAGGGCATCACAGTCGATCCGGGATTTGACCATGCCATAGCGGATCTCCTCTGTTTCACAGTATTTCAAAAGGGTATCATACGTATACATGTGATTCCCCTCAAACTCAATATCCCAGATAAAGATGGAAAGTATGTAAAGCAGGACAAAAAAAGATGCCAGTCCGGCCGCGTAAAGCTTCCGCTTCCTGTTTCTGTGTAAAAAAAAAGGAAGTCCAAACTTTCCCAGTACCTTAAGTCTGACCTTCGATTTCCGGACAATGGGTTTTATCTTCTTAAACCCTTTCACAGTCATATAAAAACGGCAGGAACGGCCGGTGTCCGACACTCCCCAGATTTCTATCTCATGAACGCTGCACATATTAAAGAACCGTTCCGGAGAAAAGCCCGTCATCTCCACAAACAGATAACCGGATATCCGGTGGTTAAGCCATGTTACAATCACGGTTGTACCTCCTCCTTCAGTTTTCCTCTTTATTCAAATTCCATGGACTTAATGAGCCCGTTAATCTTCATCTCCTCATTCGTATAATATTCAATCACAAGGCGGCTTCCCGATACAGCCACGCGGCACGTCTTGGCCTGGAGCTTGATCAGGGTATCAGTATAGAGAATGATGCCGCGGTAATTTTCAATCACAACACTGTGGCGGCCCAGAAAAGATACCAGCACTTCCCCCAGAACCACGTCCTTTGGAAGCTTCAAGTTCTCCGCCGCACGAAACTTCATCTCTTCGAACATATCGTTTCTGCCTTTCAGCCAATGATATTATACTATATGCAAAAACGCCGTCCGATTATGCAGGTTAACCATCAAAACACCCGGATAACCGCAGAAGCCGGCCATCCGGTACAGCCGGTCCTCCCATAAAGCTTCCGAAAAGCAAAGAAATCCCTGATCATAAAATGACCAGGGACTCACCTTGTTTGACTAATCAGTAATTAGTTATATTTACGTTTTCTTGCAGCTTCAGACTTTTTCTTACGTCTTACGCTTGGCTTTTCGTAATGCTCTCTCTTACGAATTTCCTGCTGGATACCTGCTTTCGCACAGTTTCTTTTGAATCTGCGTAAAGCGCTATCTAAGCTCTCGTTGTCTTTAACGATTACATTTGACATAGCTCACACCTAACCTCCCTCCAGTTGTGTACTTGTGCATAATACAACTGTTTGGGTATTTTATAGCACTGATATGATTATAGCATAATTTTCCCATTCGTCAAGGAAATTTTTAATTTTTTACCGGAAAATTTATGCCTTATTTCAGCTGGCCTTCAACTACTTTATAAACCTCTTCCAGACATGCGTCTACTCCGGCCGGATTCTTGCCGCCGGCCTGGGCCATATTCGGCCTTCCGCCGCCGCCTCCGCCAACGAGTCCTGCGACAGCCTTGATTAAGTTGCCTGCATGGGCGCCCTTTTTCTGCGCTTCCTCTGTAGCGGTTGCCATTAAGTTCACTTTTCCGTCCAGAACAGAAGCCAGCACAATCACGCCTTCACCCAGCTTATCCTTTAACTGGTCTCCCAAGTTTCTTAAGCCGTTCATGTCCACATCGTCAGCCTTCGCAGCCAGAACCTTAACACCGCCGATCTCCTTCACCTGGTCCATCACATCCCCCAGGGAGTCCTTGGCCAGTCTGCTCTTTAACTTCTCATTTTCAGAATGAAGCGTCTTGATCTCCTCAAGCATGGCTTCAATCCTGGCTGCCAGGGTCTGAGGCGTGGCCTTCGCCGCCTTCGCCGCCTCGTGAAGCTCGGTCTCGGCCTCCTGATAGTACTTCATCAGGCCGTCACCCGTCAGCGCCTCAATTCTGCGCACACCGGCTGCAATACCGGTCTCTGACAAGATTTTAAAGGAACCGATAACGCCTGTATTAGAGATATGGGTGCCACCGCAAAGCTCCGTGGAGAAATCGCCCATCTTTACCACGCGGACATTCTCCCCGTATTTTTCACCAAACAATGCCATGGCGCCCGACTTCTTCGCCTCGTCAAGGCTCATAACCTCTGTCTTTACATTCAGCGCTTCCTTAATCTTCTCATTGACAAGGCATTCCACCTTCTTAATCTCTTCCGGCGTCATGGCGGAGAAATGAGTGAAGTCGAAACGTAGCCTGTCTTCATCCACATAGGAGCCTGCCTGTTCCACATGCTCGCCTAAAACGGTGCGGAGCGCCTTCTGAAGCAGATGAGTCGCACTGTGGTTCTTACCTGTATTCATACGGCTCTCTTCACAGACCTTTAAGGTAACCACATCACCGATCTGGAACATGCCCTTCTTCATCTTTCCCACATGGCCGACCTTGCCGCCCTGCAGATGAATGGTGTCCTCCACCGAAAACTCGCCGTTTGCACTGACAATGACACCCTTGTCGCCCTGCTGGCCGCCCATGGTGCCGTAAAAGCAGGTCTCCTCCGTCACAATCGTGCCGGTCTCTCCGTCCGTCAGCGCCTCCACCAGGTCAGTCTCCGTCGTCAGCGCAGTAATCTTAGAATCACAGACAAGTCTGTCGTATCCGACAAATTCCGTGGTGAGCGCAGGATCGATGGACTGGTAAACAGTCACGTCAGCACCCATGTAGTTCGTGGTTTTTCTGGCCGCTCTGGCCTTCTCCCGCTGTTCCTGCATGGCCTTCTTAAAGCCGTCCTCATCGATTGAAAAGTGCTTTTCTTCCAGAATTTCTCTCGTCAAATCCAGCGGGAAGCCGTAAGTATCATAGAGCTTGAATGCATCCTCACCGCTCAGTACCGTCTTTCCTGCGGCAGACATCTGTTCTTCCATCTCACTTAGAATCGCAAGCCCCTGATCGATGGTCCGGTTGAATTTATCCTCTTCCTCGGTCAGAACCTTTAAAATCATGGCTTTCTTCTCTTCCAGTTCCGGATATCCGTCTTTGGAAAGCTCAATCACAGTCCTGGAAAGCTCTGCGAGGAATCTTCCCTCGATGCCGAGAAGCCTTCCATGGCGGGCCGCTCTCCGGAGCAGACGGCGCAGCACGTATCCGCGTCCTTCGTTGGATGGCATGATGCCGTCGGAAATCATAAAGGTACAGGAGCGGACATGGTCTGTAATCAGACGAAGGGAAACGTCAACCGACGCATCCTTCTGATATTCCGTGCGGGCAAGCTCTGCAACCCTGTTTAACAGAGCCTTTATGGTGTCAACATCAAAGATGGAATCCACATCCTGAACCACCACCGCCAGACGTTCGAGCCCCATGCCGGTATCGATATTCTTCTGGGCCAGTTCCTCGTAATTGCCGTGTCCGTCGTTCTCGAACTGGGTAAATACGTTATTCCAAACTTCCATGTAACGGTCACATTCACAGCCCACGGTGCAGCCCGGCTTTCCGCAGCCGTACTTCTCTCCGCGGTCATAATAGATTTCAGAACACGGTCCGCAGGGTCCTGCTCCATGCTCCCAGAAGTTATCTTCCTTGCCGAAGCGGAAGATGCGTTCCGGTGCAATGCCGATTTCCTTATTCCAGATATCGAAAGCCTCATCGTCTTCTAAATAGACGGATGGATATAACCTGTCCGGATCCAGTCCCACAACCTCTGTCAAAAACTCCCAGGACCAGCGGATCGCTTCCGTCTTAAAATAATCTCCAAAGGAGAAATTGCCCAGCATCTCAAAGAAGGTGCCGTGACGGGCGGTCTTTCCCACATTCTCGATATCTCCGGTTCTGATACACTTCTGGCAGGTTGTCACACGCTTTCTCGGCGGTATCTCCTGTCCTGTAAAATACGGCTTTAAAGGCGCCATACCTGAGTTGATTAACAATAAGCTGTTATCATTATGCGGAACCAGGGAGAAGCTTTTCATCGCCAGATGTCCCTTGCTCTCAAAAAATTCAAGGAACATTCTCCTCAGTTCATTCACACCTGTCTTGTTCACGTTACTGTCCTCCGTTAGTTATTTACTTTCTTCTGTCATACTGCCTGCATTCTTGGCATCCTTATAATCTCTGAATTTCTTGCCGCACACGATTCCTCCCCACGCCACTGCAAGGAAAAACAGAAACTTGATTGCCGTCTGCAGAAAACTTGCTAAAATTGCTGTCATAGATTCAACCCTCCTGACTGATTGCTATAGTTATGCTCATTTTAATATCCTATCATATCACTTTTTATTAATCAAGATGTTGCCGCCGATTTTCTGTGTTATTTCCGAAATCCACGTCATTCCATATGCAAAAAAGCAGTCCCTTCACAAAACAGTTACTCCTGTTCCGTATGGGGACTGCCATTTTCTTTTAATCTTCATTTTCCGCAGGCAGAGCCTGAATATATGTCTCTACGAGATCGTATGTCCTCGTTCTCGTGGATTCCGCCTGGGAAGCCGTATACTCTACACCCTCCAGAGAGCCGCCGCTGTACTTCCTCGCTGCCTCCTCCGCCTTTGTATCCCGGCTCTTCGTCCAGGTCTGCTGTTCGCCTTCCAGCTTACTCCTGGCTTCCTCGTCCAGGCCGTCTATGATATCCGCATAGATGGTGTTCATCTCGATGCTCCAGAGCCGGAGTTCCTTTTCAGCCAGCGTCTTCATGGAATACGTCGTGGAATCGGAGGACTCACTGCGCATCTTCTGAACCTGGGCATCTAATTCCGCCAGGCGTCTTTCGTAATATGCCAGTTTTTCTTCCTCGTCATTCTGAAGCGATGCGCTTCCGCCCGGTCCTAACGGGGAGATGGATGGGACAGCCGCCGCATCCTCCCTGCTTCCCGGTCCGGCCGCTACTGTCTCCGGGACTGCAGCTTCTCCTGCAGCCTCGTCTGAATCCATCAGAAATGATTCAGGAGCCGGCGCCGCCGCCCCTTCTGCCGCCATGATCCGGGAGGACGCAGGTTCCGGAACTGCCGCCTGGTCAGCCGCCTCTCCCGTGTTACCCGGTGCCGCATCTTCCTCCTCTATGGGAGCTGCCGCCATACGCTTTTTGGCCGCTGCGGGAGTTTCCGCTCCTGCTCCCTCCGAATAGGCCTGCGGTATTCCTCCGCCTGCCGTCACCGGCATCTGCGTCACCGCCACGGTGTCCAGTGAACCGCCGTTCTGCCGGATAAATCTGCTGGTTGCAAACGTTACCGCGATCCCGATCAGCAGGATGGCAGCGATCACAAGCCAGATTCCTTTATTTTTATTCATGATTATCATCCTAACATACTTTGATAAAATTACCATATCATAAATAAAAAAGAAAGGAAATAGGGTTCGTTAATTAGTAAGAGATTGTAAGAGATACGTAAGTTTTACAGGCCTTCATCCACCAGTAAGCTGTCCCCATCCGCGGCAGTGGTAGCCAGCTGATCGCACCGCTCATTCTCCGGATGCCCGGCATGTCCTTTTACCCAGCAGAAGGTAACGCGGTGAGGTTCCATGGCTTTTAAAAGCCGTTTCCACAGATCGATATTCTTGACCGGACCGCTCTTGCCGCGCTTCCAGTTGTTCTTCACCCAGTTGTCGATCCAGTGCTGGTTGAAGGCATCCGTTACATACTTGGAATCTGAATACAGTTCCACCTCGCAGGGCCTGTTCAGCGCCTCCAGCCCTGCGATTGCGGCCATCAGCTCCATACGGTTGTTGGTCGTCCTCACATAACCGGCCGACAGCGTCTTTTCATGGAGCTGCCCTTTGGAATCCGTGAACTGAAGTACAGCTCCGTAACCACCGGGTCCGTCCGGATTTCCTCTTGCAGCTCCATCTGTAAACAATAGTACTTTTCCCATCTTATGTCATTCTCCTGGCTATAAGCACTCAGCGGACGTTATTTGCCGCTTCCGTGCGATGTATGTCACCTCCACCTGGTTTAAGTCCCTCACAGACCTGGTGGAGTGGCTCGTTATCTGTCCCATTTATCGCATAATGAATTGATCTGGTCCGCGAATTTAGCCAGATCCTTGTTGGCTCCGCCTTCGTTATGGCGGATCACCGACAGCAGGCGTTCTCCTGCAGCCAGCAGACGCGCATAGACGCCAACCGCACGCTTCGCCGTCTCCACCGTCTTCGTCACAACTACTCCGGTTCTCTGCTCCAGCCATCTGCCGGCCGCTAAGTCGTATACAGATCCTGAATACGGCGCATCCGCCTGATATCCATATTCTTCTTTTAAAAGATTCCCGAACGAATCGCACACCTCATCATTCCCATGTACCAGAAATACTTCCCGGGGCTTCTCCTCGAATGCGTTCAGCCACTGAATCAGCCCTTCCATATCTGCATGGGCACTCATTCCATCCATCTTCTCAATGTGGGCCTCAACCTGAATGGTTTCACCGAACAGCCTCACCTCCCGGCCGCCTTCCAAAAGGCTTCTGCCCAGCGTTCCTATGGACTGATACCCAGTAAAGACGATGGTACATTCAGGCCGCCACAGATTATGCTTTAAATGGTGCCTGATCCGGCCCGCATCGCACATGCCTGCCGCGGAGATGATGACCTTCGGTTTTGTGTCGAAATTGATATCTCTCGATTCCGCACTGGTAATGGAGAGCTTCAGCCCCGGAAACGAGATCGGGTTGATCCCCTGCGTCACAAGCGCCTTCGTCTCCTCGTCATAACAGTCCACCAGATTATCCTTAAACACACTGGTCGCCTCAACGGCAAGAGGACTGTCGACATAGACCTCGAATCCGTCGTGCCCCTTCACCATATGCTCCGCCTTGATGATCCGGAACATGTAGAGAAGTTCCTGCGTTCTGCCCACGGCAAATGCAGGAATCACCACATTGCCGCCCCGGTCCAGGGTTCTCTGGACGATATCCGCGAGAATGGAGACGTGATCCGGTATCTGGCCGTGAAGCCGGTCGCCATAGGTGCACTCCATCACTACGTAATCCGCATTTTTGATATACTGGGGATCCCGGATCAGCGGCTTATTCTTATTGCCGATGTCACCGGAAAATACGATTTTCTTCGAAATATCATTCTCTTTGATCCATACCTCGATGGAGGCAGACCCCAGTAAATGTCCGACATCGGTAAACCGAATGGTAAGGCCCTCCTCCAGTTTTATTATTTCATCATAGCTGCAGGGGTTAAACTGCTTTAATACCCCCATTGCATCATTCATTTCATACAGCGGCACTTCTTCCTGCCGCCCGGCTCGTCTGGCCTTCCTGTTCTTCCACTCCGCCTCTGATTCCTGGATATGCGCGCTGTCCTTCAGCATGATATTGCACAAATCCGCCGTGGCTTCGGTGGTGATAATTTCCCCTCGGAATCCTCTCGCATAGATAAAAGGAAGCATCCCTGCATGGTCGATATGGGCATGAGTCAGAAGCACATAATCGATCTCCGAATAGCTCACCGGAAGCTCCGCATTCTCAAAATAGTCCACACCCTGCTTCATACCGCAGTCCACCAGAATCTTAAGCCCTGCGGCTTCTAAATAATGGCAGCTGCCGGTTACCTCATGGTCCGCGCCGATGAACATTAATTTCATTGAAAGCCCTCCTTATTTTTCTTCTGTCGGTCATTTTCCTATTATAGCATAAACTCAAACCTCATGAAAGGCCTCATTCTCCTGTTCTGCCGTTCCCGGTGAATTTATATGATAATGCAGATCATTCCTCCGTTGCTGTCGTTGATGATCTTCTGAAGCGTATCCTGAAGCTTCAGCTGACAGTCCTCCGTAAGTTGGGAGACTTTGGCGGATATACCGTCCTCCACAATCTGCTCGATGGACTTTCCAAAAATATTGGTGTTCCAGATGCCTTCCTCGCTCTCTCTGGCATTTTCCTTAATGTAGGCAATCAAGTCCTCTGCCTGCTGTTCACTGCCTACAATCGGTGCGATCTCTGTCTGGATATGGGCCTTGATCAGATTGATGGAGGGGGCCTCCGCCCGCATCTTGACCCCGTATTTGTTGCCGTGTTTAATCACTTCCGGCTCATCAAGGATGATTTCCGAACGTTCCGGCGTCACAACGCCATATCCTTTTAAGCGAACCTGGCTCATGGCATTGTTCACTTTTTCATATTCCGCACGCATCTTTGCAAGATCGCTTAAGGTCTGCATCAGCTGGTATTCTCCTTCGATGGGAATTCCCACGTAGTCGCTTAGGATCTGATAATAATAGCTGTCATCCACATCCATACCCATGGAGACACTTCCATCCGCCATGTTCATATTCTGTACTTTTACGGCCCGGATACTCTCAATTGCGCCGTCGAACAGATCGGAGGTGATATCCTTCATATGGGTAACCTTTTTCACCATGTCCTTGGCGGCCTGGATAATCTGTGATTTCAGCCAGTGGCTTGCAGGAAGAATCTCCAGCCATTTGGGAATATAGAAATCCATCTCCGTAACCGGAAATTCCTTCAGCACGCGTTCCAGAATGTGGTAGACATCGTCCTTTTTCAGCTGCTCGCAGTTCACCGGCATAACGGTCACATCGTATTTTTCCCTCATCTCCTTCGCAAGAGCCGCAGTCTCATCGGAATACGGTTTTACGGAGTTTAAGAGCACGATGAACGGCTTTCCGAGTTCCTTCAGTTCTGTGATGGTCCGCTCTTCCGCGGCTATGTAGTTGGGGCGTTTCAGTTCCCCGATGGTGCCATCCGTCGTGATAACGACGCCGATGGTGGAGTGGTCGTTTATGACCTTCCTCGTTCCGATCTCTGCGGCCTTTGTAAAGGGAATCTCATAGTCAAACCATGGAGTCTTTACAAGTCGTTCTTCATCATTTTCGATGTGTCCGGCTGCGCCTTCCACCATAAATCCCACGCAGTCGATGAGCCGGACCTTCGTCTCGATCTCCTCACCCAGCCGGATCTCCGCCGCCTCCTTCGGTATAAATTTCGGTTCCGTCGTCATGATCGTCTTCCCGGCCGCGCTCTGCGGAAGTTCATCTCTCGTCTGCGTTTTCTGATGCTCATCCACCATTTCCGGCAGCACCATCAGTTCCATAAACCGTTTGATAAAGGTGGATTTTCCCGTCCGCACCGGTCCGACTACGCCTATATAAATCTCTCCATTGGTCCGGGCTTTAATATCACTGTATACATCAAAATTGTCCATAAAGATACCCCCTTCTGTGCTGTTATAATATATGCAGGGGATCACTTAATATTCCAGCAAGTCTGTTTAAGATTATTTGATGCCCTCAATCTTCCCACCATTGGGAAAGCCCCAGGTTCTTCCGTCCCTGGGGCTTTCTCTGCATGAGTCATTGAAGCACTTCCGGCTTCTCTGAATCGCTTAAGAAATCGTAGTTTGAATTCCGATAATAATACCATACAAATATAAAGCTGAGCAAAGTCACTATGGTGGTCAGTATGCCACCCTCGATTCCAAAGGCACCTCCGTTCAGCAGATTGCTTTCCGCATATTGCGTTGTAATGATGCCAGGAATCTGGAGGCCGCTGACAGGCATTCCATAGACCACCCCCTGAAAGATATTCCAGGTAATATGATATCCAATACACATCCATATGGAACCCGACTTTAGGAACATATAGGAAAAAAGTATCCCGACAAGTATAATGTTAAAGACGGAAAAAAATGTTACTCCCGGATTACTCAAATGAATCAGTCCAAAAATCACAGACGGAACAAACATAATAACAGGGACATTGCGGCACCGACGCAGAACAGCCATTAAAAAGCCGCGGTTCAACGTTTCCTCCGCAATCCCCACCAAAACAAAAGTAAGCAGCCACCAGAAGGTCAGTCCCGAAACTGTAAGTCCGTTTGATACAACGCGTCCCTTTCCTATCATAAGAACCAAAAGAAAGATAACAGAGCAGTTTAAAATTCCCAGCAGCATACCTGCAGCCCCGTCTTTTCTCCTCTTCTTACCCTTTAAAGAATCCAGTCCCATCACCCGGACCGAATGTTTCATCCCCAATCGCCATATGGTAATTGGAACTGCAAGCATAAGAAGTTCTGTAAGTATCTGAAACGCGACGGGCAGAAAGATGTTATCGAACCATTCTGCCACGCTGGAAAACTCTCCGGTTACCGGATTGATGTCGCCTGTGGCAATCAAAATCTTTCTCAGCAGCTCTATGATCAGATTGCCGGAGACAAGAGCCAGAATATAGTAAACAGCCATTGTAATCAGGATAATCCACCCTGACCGCACCTGTCCGAATCTGTTTTTCATCAATCTATTATCCCATAATCTGCTCATTGGCCGCTCCAACTTCCTACTCACTTAAATAAGCCTTCTTCACCGAATCATCATTCATCAGTTCCTTCGCATCTCCGCTCAGAACGATATCTCCCGTCTCCAACACGTAGGCCCTGTTTGCGATAGAAAGCGCCTTTTTCGCATTCTGCTCCACTAAAAGCACCGTGGTTCCGGACTTGTTGATCTCCTGAATGATATCGAAGATTTCATTGACATAGATTGGAGACAAGCCCATGGACGGCTCATCCATGACAATCAGCTTCGGATGCGACATCAGTGCTCGTCCCATGGCCAGCATCTGCTGTTCTCCGCCGCTCAAGGTTCCGGCCGGCTGGTTCCTGCGCTCAAGCAGTCTCGGAAAGCGCTTATAGATCATCTGCAGCGTCTCCTCGATCTCCGTCTTGTCTTTCCTCGTATAAGCTCCCAGCTTCAGGTTCTCGAATACGGTCAGATCTGCAAACACACGTCTGCCCTCGGGAACGTGAGCCATTCCCATTCCGACAATCCTGTCGCCCCGGACCTTTGTAATATCGCAGCCATCAAAGCCGATCGAACCGCCGGCCGCTTTTAACAGACCGGTGATCGTATGCAGCGTCGTCGTTTTGCCCGCGCCGTTGGCTCCGATTAAGGCTACAATCTCCCCTTCATTTACTTCAAAGGATATTCCTTTCAGCGCCTTGATGACGCCGTAATACACTTCCAGATTTTTAACTTCCAGTATTGCCATGCCCGTCTCCTCCTATTCTCCGAGATATGCCTTGATGACCTCCGGGTCATTTAACACATCCGCCGTATTGCCCTGGGCGAGCACCTGACCAAAGTTTAACACAGTCAGCTTCTCACAGATACCGGAGACAAGTTTCATATCATGCTCGATCAGAAGAATCGTCATATCGAAATTATCGCGTACAAACCGGATGGTGTCCATCAGTTCCTTCGTCTCGTTGGGATTCATGCCGGCCGCCGGCTCATCGAGAAGCAGAAGCTTCGGATTCGTTGCCAGTGCCCGGGCAATCTCCAGCTTCCGCTGTTTGCCGTATGGCAGATTGGAGGCCAGAGTATCCTTTTCCCGGTCCAGATCAAAGACCTTCAGAAGTTCTACCGCCTTCTCGTCCATCGTCTTCTCCACCTTAAAATACTTGGGAAGACGCAGAATTCCGGCTATGGCAGAATAGGAATACTGATTGTGAAGACCCGCCTTCACGTTGTCGAGCACAGTCAGTTCCTTAAACAGACGGATATTCTGGAAGGTTCTGGCGACACCCGCGCGGTTGATCTCCATGGTCTTCTTCCCTGTGATGTTCATTCCATCCAAGTGGATCGTACCCATATTAGGCTTATACACACCGGTCAACAGGTTGAATATCGTCGTCTTACCGGCGCCGTTAGGGCCGATCAGTCCGTAGAGCTGGCCTTTCTCAATGGTAATGCTGAAATCATCCACGGCGCGCAGTCCGCCGAAAGAGATGCCGAGGTTTTTAATTTCAAGTAATGCCATGCTTATGAAACCTCCTTATCTGCCGTGTTCTTATGAAAATACCGTTTCAGAGAGTGACGTTTTCTGAAATCGATAAACTTCGGACTCCAGTTGAAAATCATCATGACAATCAGAATAATTGCGTAAATCAGCATACGGTACGTATTGAGTCCGCGGAGCATCTCCGGGAGCAGAGTCAGGATCACTGCGGCAATCATGGATCCGCGGATGTTGCCGATTCCTCCCAGCACAACGAATACCAGAATCATAATGGACTGATTGTATCCGAAATTCTTCTGTGTCGCCGTCAGAGCCGATAAGTTATGGGAATAAAGAACGCCCGCAACACCGGCTAAGGAAGCGGATATGGTAAACGCCATCAGTTTATACTTTGTGATGTTGATACCGATGGATTCCGCCGCAATCCGGTTGTCACGCACCGACATGATGGCTCGGCCGGATCTGGAATGAATCAGATTCAGGACGATAAACAGTGTGATCAGAATCAGAATGATCCCCACCGTAAATGTGGCGTTTTTCGGCGTTCCGTTGATTCCCTGGGCGCCGTTCATAATTATCTGACCATCTTCCTGCATCTGAAGCGCCATGGCATTTTTTATGGAGACATGAATGCCGTTGCTGTCCTTTCCCAGATAGATGACATTGACCACATTCTTAATAATCTCACCGAATGCCAGCGTAACTATGGCCAGATAGTCGCCTCTCAGCCTCAGCACCGGAATTCCTACGACGATGCCGGCTGCAGCCGCGGCCGCGGCGCCTACCAGGATTGCCAGCGTAAAACGGATTCCTGCAATGGGAATCGTATCCAGCATACAGATGGAAAATAAGGAGCTGGCAAATGCTCCCACGCACATAAAACCGGCGTGTCCCAGGCTCAGCTCGCCCAGGATGCCTACCGTTAAATTCAGGGAGACAGCCATGATCGTATAGATGCAGAGAGGTACCAGAAGGCCCTTCATCAGGCTGCTCATGTGCCCCCCGCTGATCAGGATCTCTACTATAATATAGGCTGCGATGACGATACCGTATGTAATCAAATTGCTTCTTGTTGTTTTATTTATCTGCAGACTTTTCGTCTTTCCACTTTTTCCCATGACCCGCACCTACACTTTCTCGTTAATCTTCTTGCCCAGAATACCGGTAGGCTTTACAAGAAGCACAATGATCAGGACTGCGAAAACAATGGCGTCGGAAAGCTGGGAAGAAATATAGGCCTTGCTTAAGTTCTCAATCACGCCCAGTAACAGGCCGCCGATAAACGCACCCGGAATGGAGCCGATACCGCCGAATACAGCAGCGACGAAGGCCTTGATTCCCGGCATGGAGCCGGTGTACGGCGTCAGGGTCGGATATGCGGAACAGAGTAAGGTACCCGCAATGGCGGCTAATGCGGAACCGATGGCAAAAGTCAGCGCGATCGTTCCATCCACATTGATCCCCATCAGCTGGGCTGCTCCCTTATCTTCGGATACAGCCAGCATGGCCTGCCCTGCCTTCGTTTTCTTGATGAAGGTAGTCAGTACCACCATAATCACGATACAGGAAACGATGGTAACCAGCGTTTCCCCTGAAATCGTCAGTCTCCCTCCTGCAAGCTTCAAAGCCGGAATCGTAACAACTGATGTAAAGGACTTCGGATTGGATCCAAAAACCAGCAGCGCGATGTTCTGAAGTAAGTAGCTGACACCGATTGCTGTAATTAAGACAGCCAGAGGTGAAGCCATACGGAGAGGTCTGTACGCGACCTTCTCAATGGTGACACCGAGAACCGTACATATGATGACAGCAAGAAGAATGCCGGCAAGCGGTGGAAGCCCCATCGTGCTGACAACGGTGAATACCACGTATCCTCCGATCATGATGACATCGCCGTGAGCAAAATTCAGCATCTTGGCAATACCATATACCATGGTGTATCCCAGCGCAATGATGGCATATACACTGCCCAGGCTTAGACCATTAATAAAATAGGATATGAAACTCATCATATCATCGCACCTCATTCGTTGTTTATTCCCGCGAGCAGCAAGGCAGACGGACACAGCGCGCGTCCAGCCGGCGATTGCATGCCCTGCTATATCGGGTACTGCCGCGGGTATTAGATTTGAAAAGAAGAGGGTCGTCCTCTGGACGACCCTCTATTGGGTCATATACCAAGCAATATGTACCTGATAAACTTACATTGCATTGTATACGCCGTCTACAATCTTTACAGCCTTCGGAGCCTTCTCCGGCTCGCCGTCAGCGGTCCACTTCATGCCTGAACCTGTTAATCCGTCTACAGAGACCTCTGTCATGGCGGTCTTTAACTTATCGCAGATCGTAGATGCATCCATATCAGGAGTGATACCTGCCTTTTCTGCGGCCGCCTTGATTGCATAAACTGCATCGTAAGCGTCAGCAGCGAACTGGTTCGGCGTATCGCCGTATTTCTCTTTATATGTAGTAACGAAGTTCTTTGTTAAGTCATCCTGTGCATCTGCAGCGAATGGTGTCAGCAGCATAATGCCTTCTGCCAGTGATGTATCGAAGTTCTCTACCGTTAAAAGGCCATCCAGACCGTCACAGCCAAAGAATTCCGGTTCGTATCCCATCTGCTTTGCCTGCACCAGAATTAAGGATGCCTGCTGATAGTAGATTGGAAGGAATACCAGTTCTGCACCGGCGTCCTGTGCCTTCTGAATCTGTACGGAGAAGTTCGTGTTATTGTCAGCGGTAAACGCTTCGTCAGCTACCACTTCAAAGCCCTGGTTCGCAGCTTCTGCGACGAATTTGTCGTGAATACCGGATGAATAAACATCAGAACTGTCGTAGATAATCGCTACTTTAGTAGCCAGCTTGTTCTCACCGATGTACTGTGCGGAAGCAGCACCCTGGTTCGGATCAGAGAAGCAGATACGGAACTGGTTGTCAAACTTTGCGCAGTCCACAGCAGAACCGGATGGTGTCAGCTGGAACATGTTGTCGTTGCTGGACTCTGAACCGACTGCGATACACGGTGCGGAAGTAACCGTACCGACTAACATCTGCATCCCCCAGTCCTTTAACGTGTTGTAAGCATTGACTGCTTTTTCCGTGTCGTTCTCATCGTCCTGGAAATTATACTCGATCTGTACTCCTCCGATACCGCCGGCCGCATTAATCTCATTAATCGCCAGTTCAGCGCCGTTCATAACGGCCTGTCCGTAGATTGCGGTTGCTCCGGTGATCGGTCCGATGCCGCCAAGCTTAAAGGAACCGCCTGCGGTCTGCTCAGCTGTTCCGGCATCTGCTGCAGCTGTGGTTTCAGCTGTTCCTGCCGTTGTTGTGCCATTGTCACTCTTGCCGCCGCATGCAGTTAAGGATGCAACCATAACAGCAACAAGGCCAAGGCTTACCAACTTCTTTGTTGTTTTCATAATTCATTCCTCCTCTTGTTTCACTTCACATACCGAGTCCGTACAGCACTCCGTATGGTTTGATAGCTTTGCTACCTTTTAAAATTCATATATACAGTTCCTGTGACTATATATACATAGTCTCTATAATAAGATGGCTTTTTTAAAATGTCAACTAATTTCCGGTATTTCTTTCAAAATTCAATCATCCATCCATATTTTACCACGGAAGGTCGGAGCTCTCTATCGTTTTATCCCGCAGCATCAGGCCTTTTACAGCCTCCGATGCCGGTTTATGATCGAATAATATTGCATTAACCTGTTCCACAATCGGCATGTCAATCCCATATTTTTCTGAAAGCTTCAGCGCAGCCTTTGCGGAATAAACGCCTTCCACCACCATCTTTACTTCCTTCATAGCCTCCTCCATGGAATATCCTTTTCCAATCAGGATTCCGGCGCGGCGGTTCCGGCTGTGCATACTGGCGCAGGTAACGATCAGATCGCCGATTCCCGAAAGACCGCAGAAGGTCTGGAACTTTCCTCCCATGGCCGTTCCCAGCCTGGCAATCTCCGCAATTCCGCGTGTGATCAGCGCAGCCTTCGTATTGTCGCCGTATCCCAGTCCGTCTGCAATACCGGCAGCCAGGGCGATGACATTTTTAAGGGATCCGCCCAGTTCGATGCCCTGCATGTCCGGGCTGGTATAGACGCGGAATACCTCGCTCATAAAGACGGACTGAATGTACTCAGCGGTCTTCCTGCTGTGCGCGCCCGCGACACAGGTGGTGGGAAGTCCCCTGCTCACCTCTTCCGCATGGCTGGGGCCCGATAAAACAGCGACATCCGCCATGGGGAGCTCGTCTTCCAGAATCTCGGAAAGCGTCTTAAGCGTCGACTCCTCGATTCCCTTTGCCACATTTACAATTATCTGTCCTTCTCTGCAGTAAGGCTTCATCTTCTGAGCCGTAGAACGGACATAGACGGACGGAACGGCGGTAACCAGCACCTCCTTGTCCTCCATGACCTCCTCAAGGCTCTCTGTAAACATCATACCATCCGGAAGAACCAGATCCGGCAGAGTGTGATGGCGCCCAGTCGTCTTCATCTCCGTGATTTCCTCCGGCAGCGCCGACCACACGGATACTGAATGACCATTGTTATACAGAAGAACCGCCAAAGCGATTCCCCAGCTTCCTGACCCGACAATCCCAATCTTTGCCATGAACCTTCACCTCATTCTTATTTTTTGCCAAAACTTATTTTGTTTTCATTTCCATGAACCAGTCTTACGATATTCGCTCTGTGGCGCCAGAATGCCTGGGCGCTGATCACTGCCGCAACGATGTAAAACTCGGGGAGATGTCCTGCTGAGACACCGTAGCTGCCGTTACTTCCCATGACAATCATCCACGCAAGAAAAATCGTGGCCACAACCAGCGATCCCAGCGAAACAAATCTCGTCACCGCCACAATCAGGACAAAGGCCACAAGCGTCACCACCATCAGCCGTAAGTCCAGGGCCACAATGAGACCGGCCGTAGCCGCGATTCCTTTTCCACCCTTAAAATTCAGATAGAATGGATAGTTATGTCCCAAAATAACGCCAAGGCCGGTATAGAGCACCAGCAGAAAGGCGGTCTCCGGCTGGTCTTTAAAAAGAATCCGGACAAGGACACAGGGGATAAACGCTTTCAAAAAATCTCCAAAAAAGACAATCGCTCCCGCCTTCATCCCCAGCACGCGGAGCGCATTGGTCGTCCCCGAGTTGCCGCTTCCGTAATTACGAATGTCTATCTTATTCATCCGGCCGTACATATAACCGGTCTGAAGCAGGCCGAATAAATAGCCTGCCGCCAGACAAATGATTCTTTCCATACCCTACTGTTCCTTTCCACTGCGCTCTCTGGCTATAAACTTGAGAGAGGTTCCCTTAAATCCAAAGGCTTCCCTGATCTTGTTTTCAATATAGCGTGTGTAAGAGAAATGCATCAGATTCTTGTCATTGACAAAGATGACGAATGTCGGCGGTTTCACCGCTACCTGGGTAATGTAGTAGAGTCTTAAGCGTTTTCCCTTATCCGACGGCGGCTGCTGTAAGGCTACCGCTTCCGTCATAATCTCATTTAGCACACCCGTGGCGACGCGTAGCGTCTGATTCTGTCTCACCATGTCAATCAGCTCAAACAGGCGGTTCGTCCTCTGCCCTGTCTTTGCCGAAATAAACACATATTCCGCATACGGCATAAATGCCAGCGTATCCTTAATCTTATTGGTGTATTCGTAAATAGTCTTGTCATTTTTTTCAATGGCATCCCATTTGTTCACGGCTACAATGATTCCTTTTCCGCGCTCGTGGGCAATGCCGGCGATCTTGGCATCCTGTTCCGTCACGCCTTCGGTGGCATCGATCACCACCACCACCACATCCGCGCGTTCCACGGCCGTCACCGTACGGATAATGCTGTAGCGCTCCAGTTCCTCCTTAATTTTGCTCTTCCGGCGAAGTCCGGCCGTATCGATAAAAACGTACTCTGTTCCGTTATGGACGATCTCCGTATCCACCGCATCCCTTGTCGTTCCCGCGATATCGGATACGATCACGCGGTTCTCTCCCACCAGCTGATTGATAATGGAAGATTTGCCGACATTGGGCTTTCCGACGATGGCGATTCTCGGCCGGTCATCCTCCGTTTCCTCTCCGGTGCCCTCGCCGAAGTATTTGATTACCTCATCGAGCAGCTCGCCCAGACCAAGTCTGGAAGCAGCGGAAACCGGAACCGGATCACCGATACCGAGATTATAAAACTCGTATACATCGTTGCCGAACTTTTCAAAGCTGTCCACCTTATTGACAGCCAGTACGACCGGTTTCTTGGACTTGCGAAGCATGTCGGCAACCTTGGAATCCGCGTCCACCAGTCCCTGGCGCACGTCCACGATAAAGACGATGACATCCGCGGTCGCGATGGCAATCTCCGCCTGCTCTCTCATCTGGGACAGGATGATGTCACTGCTGTCCGGTTCGATTCCGCCTGTGTCGATCAGGGTGAAATTCTTGTCCAGCCACGTACAGTCGGCATAAATTCTGTCTCTCGTCACCCCCGGTGTATCCTTAACAATGGAGATCGTGTCTCCGGCTAATACATTAAACAGCGTAGACTTCCCGACATTGGGACGGCCCACGATGGCAACAACTGGTTTACTCATATGATATCTCCTTTAACTCATATCCTTCATAGGAAGGGCTTCCCTCTTCCACAGGATGAAGTACGGCCTGTACAAGATCCTGACCGCTTGATTTTACAATATCTACCTTTACTTGTAAAGCTTTTTGTACTTCGCCGCGGGTAATATCGTCCAGGAACACCTCTTCTCCGCTGCGGAACATACACTCCGGAAGCAGCAGTCTCGAGCCAAGAGGCTTTCCCTCAAGCTGGGCGATCAGGTCCTGACCGGTGATCAGCCCGGCCACGGTGATCTGCTCCCCGAAGAAGTAATTCCTGATCGGATACACATGAATCGTGCGGTTCGGGAATTTCCTGCGGATGGTATTTACATGGCGTTCGATAAACGGAGCCGCCAGCAGCCCTGTGGCGATGGATATCTCTTCTTCCCGGCCGTCTCCCTCCAGTGCTCCAAGCGAGGACTCCACCTCTTCTTCCAGCAGTCTCAGCATTCCAACACCGTTTTCCAGCTGAATGTACCCGTCATACCGCTCTTCCTCCGGCAGCGGACGGCCTGCGAGAATATAGAACTCGTCGCTGGCATGGATAAAATGAGTTCCATGCTCTTCATAAAGCTTTTTCTGCCACCGCTCGATCAAATCAATGGTTTTGACGGCCTCCTCTTTCCCGATTGGCTGTAGGGGATAGAGTCCGTCACGGAACTTGGAGAGTCCGACCGGTACCACGGAAACGCTCTCCATATAAGGCAGATACTTCGATAAATCGCGTATCGTCCGCTCTAACTCTTCCCCATCGTTTAACCCCTTGCATAAAACGATCTGGCCGTTCATCGGAACTCCCGCTTTATAGAGCTCATCAATCCGTTTTAACGCCTGTCCTGCAAACCGGTTATGAAGCATCTTGCATCGGAGCTCGGGATTCGTCGTCTGTACCGATATGTTGATGGGGGCCAGCTTAAACTTGATGATGCGCTCCACATCGTAATCGCTTAAGTTGGTCAGCGTCACGTAATTTCCCTGTAAAAATGACAGTCTCGTATCGTCATCCTTAAAGTACAGCGTCTCCCGCATTCCCGGCGGCATCTGGTCGATGAAACAGAAAACGCATTGATTGCGGCAGGAGCGGTATTCGCTCATCAGACCGTTCTCGAAGGTAATTCCCGGATCTTCGTATCCGTTCTCTATTTCCAGCTCCCACTCTTCGCCATTGGCCTTTCTGACCTCCATAACGATGGACTCACTGTTGATGTAATATTCATAATCGAAAATGTCTTCCAGCTCATGGCCGTCTATCGACAATACCCAGTCGCCCGGCTCCAGTTCCAGCGCCTCCGCGATGGACCCGGGATCCACAGCCTTAATTTTATGACCTTTTCTGCTCATATTTTCTGTAATTTCCCTTCTGTTTTATCTTCTCTATCATAACAATATTATCAATCTTTGTAAAGAAACCCTTTTTTGTTTTTTTCCATGAAATGTTGGAAATGCTATTGACGCCTTATGTCGAAGAATGGTATAAATGGATGTAAGATTAGAACTGGGCAGTCTTACGGGACTGCCTGTTATTAATTTATGGAGGATTTCACTATCATGGCAAATGATTATGTATTTAATGACCAGCTGCCGGTTGCACCGCTAAAGATCGCGGCACTGGAGAGCTGCCGGGAGCTGGCAGAAAAAGTCAACGACCATATTGTAGGTTTTCGTCGAAACGATATCGAAGAATTAAAGCGGCGCGAGGCCGATCTCCACTACCGCGGATACGATGTCGATTCTTATCTTCTAAACTGCAGCTGCCCCCGTTTCGGAAGCGGTGAGGCGAAAGGAATCATCAAAGAGTCCGTCAGAGGAACCGATATTTTTGCGATGGTGGACATCACTAATTACAGCATATCCTATACCGTCAATGGTTATACCAACCATATGTCTCCGGACGACCATTTCCAGGATTTAAAAAGAATCATAGGCGCCTGCTCGGCAACGGCCCACCGGGTCAATGTCATCATGCCCTTTCTCTATGAGAGCCGCCAGCACAAGAGAAGCAAGCGTGAATCACTCGACTGCGCCATGGCTTTGGAAGAGCTGACCTCCATGGGAGTCAGCAACATCATAACCTTCGACGCTCATGACCCGCGCGTACAGAATGCGATTCCGCTTCACGGTTTTGACAATTTCATGCCGACCTACCAGTTTGTAAAGGCATTTTTGCGCCACTATCCGAATCTGCCTATCGATAAGGATCATCTCATGGTTATCAGCCCGGATGAGGGCGCCATGGACCGCGCTGTCTATCTGGCCAACAACTTGAGTGTCGATATGGGTATGTTCTATAAGCGGCGGGACTACTCCAGAGTCGTGGGCGGACGCAATCCCATCGTGGCTCATGAATTCCTGGGATCCTCCGTGGAAGGCAAGACCGTACTGATCGTGGATGACATGATATCCTCCGGCGAGAGCATGCTGGACACAGCCAAAGAGTTAAAGGAGCGGGGAGTGGAAAAAGTCATCGTCTGCTGTACCTTCGGACTCTTTACGAACGGTCTGGACAAGTTTGACGAATACTACGCAAAGGAATACATCGACCTGGTGGTGACGACCAACTTAAACTACCGTCCAAAGGAGCTTCTGAGCCGCGAATGGTATGTGGAAGCCGATATCAGTAAATATATCGCCGCCATTATCAACTCCTTAAACCACGATGTCTCGATCAGCACCGCGCTTTCACCCACCGAGAAGATACAGAATCTTCTCAAGAAACGCCACAGCGACGGATACGATTACTATCAGACGATCCTGTAGGCACTGTTTGGGAAACAGCCTGCAGAGAGAAAAAAAACATAAAAAACTCCCTCCACCGGTCCCGCAGCCAATAAGGAGGGAGTTTTTTATGTAATAGGAAAGTACTCCTATTGCATAAAAGTCCCCCGGGCAGGAGGCGCACTCCGCGCTGAGGAAGTATGGTTGCTGAATCAGCCGCGCTCCGGCGCAGGAATCCGGCGAGCCGGACGCTTTATTCTTACAATTCTTTTATCGAAAGAAATGCCGCTAAGTTTCCTCTCTCGCTCCCCATCGTCCTATGGGAAAATAGATAGTCCGGATTACAGTGCGTACAGATATCGGTGACCTGGATATTTTCTGCTTTTACACCCGCCTCCAGGAGAACAATCTCATTTGCACGCCACAGGTTCAGCAGGTACTTTCCCTCTGGCTTCGCACACAGCAGTTCCGGCCAGTATTTTTCCGAAAATGCCCGGCGAAATTCCGCAGCCACTTCCTCTCCCACCTCGTAGCAGTCCTGACAGATACTGGGACCGATGCAGGCGATGATATCCCCCGGGTTCGAACCGTACTCCCGGCCCATGGCCTCTACCGTTGCCTGCCCCATACGGCCCACGGTACCTCTCCAGCCGGAGTGGCTTAAGCCCACGGCGCGCCGAACCGGATCGAGGAAGTACAGCGGCACGCAGTCTGCATAAAACGTCACAAGCGTCAGGCCGGGCACATCCGTGATCAGGCCGTCAATATCCTGATAATCCCGTTCTCTGGTAATCCCTTTTCCTGCGTCATCTTCCGTCACCTTGCGGATATTGGTCGTGTGAGTCTGCCAGGACAGCACCATTTTCTCTTCATCCACTCCGATCGCCTTCGCCATCCTGCGGTAATTCTCCCGTACATGGTCCGGATCATCCCCCTTTAAAAACGCGAAATTCATGGTAGAATACACGCCGGTGCTCACGCCTCCCATGCGAGTGGAAAACCCGTGGCACACGATCCCGGTCCTCTCCAGAGCCGGAAAGGCCAGATACGGAACGCCGTTGGCTGTCCGGTAATCGAGCACCGCCATCTCCTGTTTCCGCTTCCATATATCTCTCATCGTCAAACCTCCTTTGAAACAATCACCTGCACAGTCCGCGCATGAATCACAGCGCCGGTAAGACGCCCCTCCACTGACAGCGAAGCGTCAAAAAGCGTCACGGATCAGCGTGATCCGGTCTCCGAGTATGGCGACAACATCAAACCGGCACGGCATGGTGTCGCTGACTCTGTTTTTGTATAAATAGTATTCTGCGGCATGACGGATGTGCTGTTGTTTTCTTAAGTCCACCGCTTCTGCCGGATTGCCCTGCTTTTCATCTCTCCGGTACTTCACCTCGACGAAGACCAAATACTCCCCGTCTCTCGCAATGATATCGATCTCTCCGCGCCGGTCCGAAAAATTTCTGGCAATTATTTTATACCCCTGTTCTATCAAATAGGCAGCCGCCATCTCTTCATAGCCGCTGCCGATCTCATGCTTATTCATTCACTTCCCCGTCAATCCACAAAATTCCTGATAAAACTCCTCCGGTGAATGGCGCAGGGGCCAAACTCCTTAAGCGCCGCGATGTGCGCCGCCGTCCCGTAGCCTTTATGCTTCGCAAAGCCGTACTCAGGGAACAGCTTGTCGTACTCCACCATCATATGATCCCTCGTAACCTTCGCCATAATGCTGCCCGCCGCTATGGAAACGCTCTTCGCATCTCCCTTGATAATCGGAACCTGCAAAATATCCAGTCCCGGAATGGTCACTGCATCGTTTAAAAGCACCTGCGGCGGATTCGTCAGCTGACTGACTGCCAGGCGCATGGCCTCATAGGTGGCCTGAAGAATATTGATCTCATCAATCCGCTCCGGGCCCACTACTCCTACCGCAAAGCTCACCGCTTTCTCCTGGATCTCCAGAAACAGTTCCTCGCGCCTCTTCTCTGACAGCTTCTTCGAATCGTTTAAAAACAGGATCTCGCAGTCTCCTGGAAGAATCACCGCACCGGCCACCACCGGGCCGGCAAGAGGGCCTCTGCCCGCCTCATCAATCCCGCAGACAAGGATATGATCCCCGTACTGCCTTTCATAGCTTTTCATCTGCTCTAAGCGCTCCCGCTCGGCAGCCAGTTTCTCCTCACTTAACTTTCTCATCGCAAGTCTGCTCCACGTTCGTATTCCCGGAAGGGCATTCCGGCGGCAGTTCCAGGGTGATTTTCCCCAGCTTCCCGTTTCGGAAATCATCGATCAGAAGCCGGGAGGCTTTTGCAAGATCCAGTTCTCCCCCTTTTGAGAGGCACGCCCTGGCCTTTGCAATCTGGTTTAAAAGTTCTACTGCGTCGGAAGCGTCTGCCTGATATTTATCCTCCAGCACATTCGGATACTGTTTCTGCAAAAAGCGGATCAGTTCCAGTGCCAGTTCGTCTTTATTTAAAATCTCGTCGTTGATCGAACCAATCAGCGCAAGGCGGATTCCCACCGTCTGATCCTCGAATTTAGGCCACAGGATACCCGGTGTGTCGAGAAGCTCCAGGCTTTTGTTAAGCCGGATCCACTGATTGCCCTTCGTAACCCCGGGCTTGTTTCCGGTCTTAGCGCATGCCTTACCGGCAAAGGAATTGATAAACGTGGACTTGCCCACGTTGGGGATACCCACTACCATGGCACGGACCGGACGGTTTAAGATTCCACGTCTCCGGTCGCGCTCAATCTTCTCCTTACACGCTTCCTGTACGACGCCGTTTATCGCCTTTAAGCCCGCTCCGCTCCTGGAATTTACCTTTACCACGAAGTACCCCTTCTCCTGGAAGTAGGCGGCCCACTTTAAGTTGCAGCGCTCATCGGCAAGATCGGACTTGTTCAGCAGAATCAGCCTGGCTTTTCCCGCTCCGATATCATCGATATCCGGATTCCTGCTGGAGAGCGGAACCCTGGAGTCTACCAGTTCTATAATTAAGTCAATTAATTTGATATCTTCCTTCATGGCCCTTTTGGCCTTGGTCATATGACCCGGATACCACTGTATATTCATATCACGTACCTCTATCTCAACGAATCAGTTCCAGATTTGCCAACGGGGCGATTCGGATCCATACTTTTCCCTGAATCTGCTTTCCGCTCACATTCCCCACGTTGGAAAAACGGCTGTCTTCACTGCTGTCTCTGTTATCGCCCAAAAGAAAATACTCGTCTTCCCCCAGTTTTACAGGGTTCTCCGCGATTCCCGCCAGCGAAATGCTGGTGGCCCCTTCCGGCTGTTCAATCCATTCATCATTTATATAAATCTGGCCGCCTTTAATCTGTACGGTCTCGCCCGGCAGTCCAATCACGCGTTTTACATTCATTTTCCGGTCTTCCCGTTCAAACACCACCACATCAAACCGGTCCGGCTTCCCGAAATCGTAAGACAGGCGATCCATTAACACAATATCCTCTGACTGCAGAAGCGGCGTCATGGAATGCCCTGCAATCGGAATCTGGGTTCCATAGGCATAGACAATAAACCATGCAAAGGCGATCACAACGGTAATGTCTACAATCCAGTTAACCACATGGCGAATCCGGTTGTTCTCTTCGCTGTTATAAAATTCCACTCTCTATGCACCCCATCTACTAAGAAAGGGACAATTTTCATTGTCCCCCTCACAACTTCCAGAATACTGATTCGTCCATTATTTAACTAATTCTTTAACCTTGGCAGCTTTACCTACTCTGTCTCTTAAGTAATTCAGTTTTGCTCTTCTTACTTTACCTCTTCTGACCACTTCGATGTTGTCTACAGAAGGGGAATGTAATGGCCATGTCTTCTCAACGCCGATGCCGTTGGAGTTCTTTCTTACTGTGAAAGTCTCTCTTGCGCCGCCGTTCTGTCTCTTAATGACTGTGCCCTCGAAAACCTGGATTCTTTCACGGGTTCCCTCTTTGATCTTGTTGTATACCTTAACGGTATCGCCAACGTGGAACTCCGGTACTGTTTCCTTTAACTGTGCTGCTTCAATATTCTTAATAATGTCGTTCATCGTGTGAACCTCCTTGATTATATTTGATGTTCTTAATACTTCATACTGACGTAATCCGTAACAGAGGACCATCTCCTTGCGTCACAACGTCTAATATTTTATCATAAAGGATTGTCGATTGCAAGTCCCTTTTTGCAATTTTCTTCCTGTATATCCTGATTTTCCGGCTTCTTCGCCAGTCTCTCCAGATATTCCTGTTCCTTTTTCGACAACACCGCATCCTTTAACAGGTCGGGCCGTCTCTCATACGTCCGTTTGATGGACTGTTCTCTCCGCCACGTATCAATATTCTTATGATGACCGGAGAGCAGAACCTCAGGGACCCGCAGGCCTTTATACTCCTCAGGCCTGGTATACTGCGGATATTCCAGAAGGTTATCGTGAAAGGATTCAAACTCCGCCGAAACATCGTTATTTAACACCCCGGGAACGAGACGGGAGATGCAGTCAATCATAACCATAGCCGGCAGTTCTCCGCCGGTTAAGACGTAGTCCCCGATGGATAAGTAATCCGTGGCCACCAGCTCCAGCGCACGCTCATCCACGCCCTCATAATGGCCGCACAGAAATACCAGTTCCTCTTCTTCCGCCAGTTCCTCTGCAATCTTCTGATTGAAAACCGTCCCCTGGGGAGTCAGATAGATCACTCTCGGTTTCTTTCCGATTCTCGCGCACAAATCGTCGTAGGCGTCACAGATCGGCATGGGCTGCATCACCATGCCCGCACCGCCGCCATAGGGGTAATCGTCCACGTGGCGGTGCCTGTCCGTCGAATATTCCCGGATGTCAATGGCTTCAATCGAAATCAGGCCATGTTCCACAGCTCTGCCGATGATGCTGGTGTGAAGCCCGTTTAACACCATATCGGGAAATAACGTCAGTATATGGAAGTTCATATTTTCCTCCTTATAAGTCGAGAAGACCGTCCATAATATGGACCGTGACGACTCCCGCCTCCAAATCCACATTCCGGATGCATTCTCTGATCGCAGGAAAAAGGACTTCCTTCCCCTCCGCCGTCTTCACCTCATACACATCATTGGCGCCGGTCTTGATGACATCTGTCAAAGTTCCGAATGGTTCCCCGTCCTCGGTTACCACCTTTAAACCGATCAGGTCGACAATAAAATTCTCATCGGGGCCCAGCTTCACCGCCTGGTCTCTCGTGACAAGAATGTCTTTTCCCTTGTACTTTTCTATATCTTCAATTGTGTCATATCCCTTAAATTTCAGTATAACCATATTTTTAAAGAATTTAACACCCTCAATTTCCAGTTTCAGCTGTTCTTTTCCCGTGTCCAGAATCACCTGCTTCAGCTTTTTAAAGCGCGCGGCGTCATCTGTCGTCGGGAAAACCTTGACCTCCCCTTTCACACCGTGTGTGGAGGAAATAACTCCGACTCTCAGTAACTGTTCCATCTTTTATCTCCCTTGCAAAACAGAAATAGAAAAGACCGTCTTCCTGACAGGCCGGCGGTCTTCGTTTACGTATTGGCTACTGAATTTCCACAATAACCTTCTTGTCTTCTTTGGAAGCTGCTGCTTTTACTACAGAACGGATAGCCTTAGCGATCCTGCCCTGCTTGCCGATGACTTTACCCATATCGGAAGGCGCTACCGTAAGTTCAAGGACGATTTCGTCGTCTTTCACAGACTCGGTAACAGCAACCTCGTCTGGATTATCAACCAGTGCTTTCGCAATTACTTCTACTAATTCTTTCATATGCTTCACCACTTTCCCCCAAACGGATGTAAGGGGGACTTTCCTATTAAACTACTGGATGCCGGCGATTTTCAAAAGCTTGCTTACCTTCTCAGTTGGCTGAGCACCTGTTGCTAACCACTTCTTAGCGGACTCTTCGTTGAACTTGATTACGCTCGGATCTGTGTTCGGATCGTAATAACCAACCTCTTCAATGAATTTGCCATCTCTTGGGGATCTGGAATCTGCAACTACAATTCTATAGAAAGGAGCCTTCTTCTGTCCCATTCTTTTTAATCTCATCTTTACTGCCATGTGATTCACCTCCTTGAATATTTATGTTTTCGCATACTGCGAATCTATAGTCAACGCAGTCAAACTGCCTTGCTAACCTGACTTTTTAAAACGGCATCTTAAGCTTTCCGAATAATCCGCCTTTTTTCCTGCCGCCGCCCATCATGCCGGGAAGCTGCTTCATCATCTTCTTCATCTGATCGAACTGCTTGACAATCCGGTTGACCTCACTGATATCTACACCGGCGCCCTTTGCCACTCTCTGCTTCCTGGAAGCATTTTTCATAAGATCCGGATTCGTCCGTTCCTTATTCGTCATAGACAGGATAATGGCTTCCACCCGGTCCATGGCCTTCTCGTCCACTTCCACGTCCTTCATCTGCCCCATACCCGGCATCATGCCCATAATACTGGACATACCGCCCATCTTTTTGATCTGGTTCATCTGATCCAGGAAATCGTTATAATCGAATTCGGCCTTCCGGAGCTTCTGGGACAGTTCCTTCGCCTTCTCCTCATCCACCTGGGTCTCCGCCTTCTCAATCAGTGAAAGGATATCGCCCATTCCGAGGATTCTGGAAGCCATACGGTCCGGATAAAACTGTTCTAAATCGGACAGCTTTTCTCCCATACCAATGTACAGAATCGGCTTTCCGGTTACCGAACGGATAGAAAGTGCCGCACCGCCTCTCGTATCGCCATCCAGCTTTGTCAAGATGACTCCGTCTATACCAATCTTATCATTGAACATGCCGGCCACATTGACCGCATCCTGACCCGTCATGGCATCGACTACGAGGATCGTCTGATGAACCTCCACGGCTTCTTTGATCTCCACCAGTTCGTTCATCATGTCTTCATCAATATGAAGACGTCCGGCCGTATCCAGGATTACCACATTCTGGTCGTTCTTTGACGCGTGTTCCACCGCCGCCTTCGCAATGTCCGCAGGCTTGTGGTTTTCTCCCATGGAGAACACCGGAACTCCCTGCTTCTCGCCATTGATCTGCAGCTGCTTGATGGCAGCCGGCCGGTAGACGTCACACGCCGCCAGAAGAGGTTTTCTTCCCTTGGCCTTTAATTTGCCGGCAATCTTGGCCGTGGTCGTGGTTTTACCCGCGCCCTGGAGACCTGCCATCATAATGATCGTGATCTCATTTGCCGGTTTTAAGTGAATCTCAGTGGTCTCGGAACCCATCAGGTTGACAAGCTCCTCGTTCACTATCTTTATTACCATCTGCCCGGGAGTTAAGCTGTTCATGACATCCTGTCCAACCGCCCGCTCCTGTACAGCGCTGATAAACTGTTTTACTACCCGGAAGCTTACGTCGGCCTCTAACAGAGCCATCTTAACTTCCTTTAAGGCAGCCTTTACGTCCGCTTCTGTCAAGCGTCCCTTGCCCCTTAAATTTTTAAATACATTCTGTAATTTATCGGATAAGCTCTCAAAAGCCATCTAATGTCCTCCTGATCTACCCTTTCTAATGAGCCTCCAGGTCGATGATTTCGCCCGATATCTCCTCGATGCGCCGGAGCAGATTCCTGTCGCCCGTTCTGGAAAATTCTCCCGCCAGACTCTGAATCTCTCTGGCAAGCCGTTTCGTATTCCCGAATTTTTCCATCAAATGAAGCTTTTCTTCATAATCTTCCAGAATTCTGTCACACCGCTTCACCAGGTCATGAACGCCCTGACGGCTGATTCCCTGTTCCTCCGCGATCTCGCTTAAGGATAAGTCGTACAGCACCACGTCCTCGTAAACCTGCCTCTGGTGTTCTGTCAGAAGCGCGCCGTAAAAATCATACAGCAGGCCCTGTCTTGCAATCTTTTCCATATCATCACCTGTGCTATCATACACTACTTTACCATGGGTGTCAAGTATTTTTTCTTTACACCCTTATTTATTTTTATCTGTCATCAATTATGGCTTACTGTCCAATGGCTTATTGGCGATGACAGCCGGCAGAGGAGCCCGCTGACCGCTCTCCAACTACGCGGCACGGAAGCCCTGTCATGCCCTTAAAACGCACAGGGAACGTATAAATGGTGGCCTCCGCGGCCATTTCTCCCTCCAGTATCCCGGATAAACCGCATAAATTTTCCACTACAAAGGTATTTCGGTCCGCGCAGTACTGGTCCTTCGGCGTATGTTCTGCTCCGCGGCGGATCCCCGCACAGTCGATTCCGATGATGGAAACGCCTCTGTCCAGCAGCCGGTCGATCAGCTCATCCGAAAGCTGCGGATGCTCTTTAAAATAAACCGGAGTACCGTACCCGGTTTGCTCCAGAAATCCTGTGGAAAACGCCACAAACATGCCCGGCTCCACGCGGTCCAGTTCAATATCTCCGGACTCGATATCACGGCCGGAGACCTGGCTGACATCAAATACCAGACCTTTTCTTATCACATACTCCAGCGGAAATTCCCGGTCCATCACGTCAAAATGAGTACCCAGATGGCCGGTCAGCGCTTTTTTCTCATTTCCCTGGGCATCAGCCGCCGCCTTCGGCGTGACTTCAACCGTCAAATCAATCATCATGCGTATTTCCTCCCTGTTCCTGCCGTTTCACCGGTTCGGCAAGAAATTTCTTAATAAGATGGTACAGCTTTCTGCTGTGTACCACATAGCTGCCGTGATTTTCTCCGGGGACAATCACGAGGCGGCTGTTCGGAATCTTCGATGCCAGATAACGGGTATGCTCTTCCTTGATCATATCATTCTCTCCCGCCAGAATCAGCACCGGCTCTCCAATCCGTTTCAGTTCCTCCTCTGTAATCTGCGGCTCCACCAGCATCATCCGGATCTTCGGATCCCTGTCGAAATGGCTGATCAGGCGGAACAGCTGGAACCATTTCTCCTTTATCCCCTGGGGATAGGCATTCCCTCCGCAGAGAATCAGCTTTGACAGCAGGCCGGGATTCTGCTCCGCCACCAGCATACCGATGATTGCACCATCGCTGAAGCCGCAGAACGCCGGTTTTCTGATATCCAGTTTTTTGATAAAGGAAGCCACGTCATCCGCCATATTCTGATACCCAAGGGTCTCCACGGCCGTGCTCTTTCCATGTCCTCTGGAATCCAGGGCGTAAACGGTGTAATCACAGCTCAGCAGCGCGGCTGTCTCATCAAAAACAGAATGGTCTTCCCCATTCCCATGAACGAGGATTACGGCCGGACCATGGCCCGAAACGCGGTAATATAATTTGACTCCATTGACATGTAGTTCCATCTGTTCCCCTCCTCTTTCTATTTGGCAGCACGTCTGAAAAAACGCTCCGTTTATCCCCTCTCCGGAACAATCTCAATCCAGTATCCATCCGGATCACTGATAAAATAGATCCCCATTTCCGGATTTTCAAAGCAGACAACGCCCATTTCTTTGTGTTTCTCATAAAGCGCGTCAAACTCATCTGTGGTAAATGCCAGGTGGAATTCACATTCCCCCAGATCGTATGGCTCTTTCCTGTCTGCCAGGTACGTCAGTTCCAGTGTAAAATCACTTTTACCGTCCCCTAAATAGACCAGTTTAAAGGAACCGTCGGAAGCCTCCTTCTCACGGACCGGTGTGAGTCCCAGCGCCTCTTTATAAAATGCCAGACTCTTTTCCAGATTGAGAATGTTAAAGTTAAAATGGTTGAATGATATCATATTCTTTTCTCCTTATCCTGTTGATTCTGTCTTCTCTGAATGTTTTGCTTCAAATCCGGCAGCTTGAACGGCAAAAAAGCCACTGCGGGATAAAATCAGTATATCACATGAAGCTGTTATTCTCTATATATTTGAGTCTATTATTTCATAATTGAATAATAAATACTGTCCGCTTCCCCTGCCTGTTCTTTCTCACAGTATGATTTTTTTTTCATACTTTTTTGACATTATCACTTAAGGGGAATTCCTAACATCACTTGAGGGCAAACGAAAAAGGAAACAGCAAGAGCCATTTCCTTTTCAAACTTTATCTGTATTGTTTTTTCTTTCTATTTATGATCCTTCGGAACCATCGCTTCCATTCCACCCATATATGGTCTCAGCACTTCCGGAATCCTCACGCTTCCATCAGCCTGCAGGTTATTCTCCAAAAATGCAATCAGCATTCTCGGCGGAGCCACGACCGTGTTGTTTAATGTGTGAGCGAAATACTTTCTTCCGTTCTCTCCGTTAACGCGGATTTTCAGTCTTCTCGCCTGAGCGTCGCCTAAGTTGGAGCAGCTTCCCACTTCAAAATACTTCTTCTGACGCGGAGACCATGCCTCCACATCCACAGACTTCACCTTCAAGTCGGCAAGATCGCCGGAGCAGCACTCCAGAGTTCTTACCGGAATATCCAGGGAACGGAATAAATCGACGGTATTCTGCCACAGCTTATCGTACCATTCCATGCTCTCTTCCGGCTTACATACAACGATCATTTCCTGCTTTTCGAACTGGTGGATGCGGTAAACGCCCCGCTCCTCCAGACCGTGAGCGCCCTTCTCCTTGCGGAAGCACGGAGAATAACTGGTAAGCGTCTTCGGAAGGGATTCCTCCGGAATAATCGTATCGATAAACTTACCAATCATGGAATGCTCGCTGGTACCGATCAGATATAAATCCTCGCCCTCGATCTTGTACATCATGGCATCCATCTCAGCAAAACTCATAACACCGGTCACTACCTCGCTGCGGATCATAAAAGGCGGTACGCAGTACGTAAAGCCGCGGTTGATCATGAAATCACGCGCATAGGAGATTACAGAGGAATGAAGTCTTGCAATATCGCCCATCAGATAGTAAAAACCGTTTCCAGCCACTTTTCTGGCGCTGTCTAAATCGATTCCGTCGAAGCGCTCCATAATATCCGTATGGTACGGCACCTCGAAATCCGGCACAACCGGCTCACCGTATCTTTGCACTTCCACATTCTCGCTGTCATCTTTTCCGATCGGTACGCTGGGATCGATGATATTCGGGATGGTCATCATGATCTTTTTGATCTTTTCATCCAGCTCCCGTTCCTTCTCTTCCAGTTCTGCCAAATGGTCGGAAGCCGCTGTTACCTGTTTCTTAAGTTCTTCGGCCTCCTCTTTCTTTCCCTGGCCCATCAGCCCGCCAATCTGCTTGGAAAGTTTATTGCGTTCCGCTCTGAGCGCATCGCCTTCCTGCTTTGCGGCGCGGTTTAACTCGTCCAGTTCTATGACTTCATCCACCAGCGGCAGCTTGCTATCCTGAAATTTATTCCTGATGTTCTGTTTTACTGCCTCAGGATTTTCTCTTACAAACTTTAAATCTAACATGGTATTCCTCCTGGTTTCTCTTCCATTTTTGGTATGTTGGTGCCCAATATGGTAATCTGCCGTTGATTATACTACAAATTACAGGCAAAGAAAAGCCCCTTATTTCCATTTTATCAATTCCGCCAGCACTTCCTCGAAGCATACTCCGTTTTGTACCGGAACATCCAACTCCTCGGATTTTAGGATGCAGCGTTTGACAAAACGCGCCGCTTTCTTCGCCGCATCGGTAAGGGATGAGCCTTTTACCGCCTCCGCCGCCACAATTGCGGAAAAGACATCTCCTGTGCCGGGCCGTTCCCGACCGATCCTCAGTGACCGGCAAAATGCAGCTCCCCGGTCCCGTTCTGCGATGACATTCGTTAAATACGCGCCTTCCTTGACGCCTGTTATAACGACTCCGGAAGGCCCCATCTTAAGGATTTCCTCCGCCATGGCCAGAAGGTCCGCTCTGTGCCATCCTTCTTCCCGGTACTCCCTGCCGGTCAGGATACAGGCCTCGGTCAGATTCGGCGTAACGAGATCCCCCAGACCTACCAGTTCCTTCATGCGGCTGCACATGGCCGACGTGTATGTCTGATACGCCTTTCCGTGATCCCCCATAATCGGATCGATCACCACCAGCGTATCCTTTCCCTTAAACCGGCGAATCGCAGACATGACGATCCCAATCTGTGCTTCTGAACCGAGAAAGCCGCTGAAAATGCCGTCAAACTCCAGCCCCAGCTCCGTCCATTTTTCCAGGTAGGGCTCCATCTTTTCCGTATAATCGTCGAAAAAATACACCGGGAATCCGGTATGGTTGGATAAAATGGAGGTGGGCACCGGACAGCACTGTACCTTGAGCGCCGATAAAATGGGAATAGCCACTGTCAGCGAACAGCGGCCATATCCTGATAAATCATTGATTACTGCAATTTTTTTCTGATGTCTTTCTGATGTCATATCTGTAAAACTCCTAACATTATTTTGCCTGCGGCTCTGCAGTTAAGATCTCATAAGCCCCATTCCTGACCGGATAAGCGCGCTTCTCAGCGGCATGTAGATAACGACAGAGGCAATCGTTGAAGTCACCGCATTGATGGTGGTCGATGTGACATTCCACACAAGCGCCAGCTCCGCAGCCGGTTTCCCCAGAATCAGCAGCTTGTAGTAGTATCCCACAAGCGGGTCGAAAATAACATTAAAAAGCAGTCCGCCCGCTGAGGCGATCAGAACCCATTTCAAAATATGCTTCTGGTCATGGGATTCATTGATCTTCCCAAGCCTGTGGGCAAGGACCCCGGTAATCAGTCCGATACACAGCTTCAGGATAAATGTCTTGGGCGCATAGACCACATAGATGGGATCAAACAGATCGCCAATCGTCATACCGATGGCCCCGCCCAGGCCACCGTATACGCCGCCCAGCAAAAGCGCTCCCAGTACACAGACCGCATTTCCCAAATGAATGGACGTAGCGTCGCCTCCCGGAAGCGTAATTTTAAACTGCAGGAACGTGAAAACAACGTACGACATGGCCGCAAATAATCCCGTCATGGCAATTTTACTGATTTTACTGTCTGTTCTGTTCATTTCTTTTTCCTCCCTTGGTGCCAAAGCTTTTCTGCCCCTTATCTTAGCACCTGAGTGGAGTGATATAAATATCCAGTTTTGTTTTTTTAGACCATACCAGTTAGGTACTGCACTCTCTGGCACGGCCAGTCTGCAGCGCTTAATCGTGTGATTCTACACAGATCAGCACTCCATCCCGGAAGGTGATGGTCCCGGTATTCTCTGCCAGTTCGTTGCTGATGCACAGACTGGTTCCGATCCGGATGTCCCGGTCAGTCAGGGGATATTTAAAGCCCTTCAGAGTGATTCCGTGAACCTCCTCTGTAAGCGGCAGGAAGGAAATGTATTTCCCCCAGATCTCACCCAAACGGTAAGTCTTTCCCTGATCCAGAATATAGAGACGGTTCTTCTCATCTACGATCGAGGCCTTCACCCCTTTTTGGAGACATGCATACAGCAGATGGATATTACCGATGGAGTGATCCAGCCTGCCGCCGGTAGCGCCCAGGAGGACAATGTCGTTCACGCCCGCCTCCATGGCGGTGCGGAGTGCCAGCTCCGTATCGGTCTCATCCTTTTCCGGCTGGTGCTGCTCGAAGGCAATGCCTCCTATCCTCCGGTATTCTTCCAGAAGTTCGCCCTTTACCGTATCGAAATCACCAACAATGGCATCCGGCCTGATATTCAGGCTTTTTACAGCTGCCAGCCCTCCATCCACGGCGATCACCATATCAAATTCCCTGTTCTTCAAAAAAGCACCGGCGAATGCACAGTTTATGCTTCCGCCGGTGATAATAAGGCCCGTCATTCCTGTTCCTCAAATATCTTTAAAAATGCCTTTGTGTTCGCCGTCACATCCCCTTTAAAAATCGCGGAACCGGCTACAAAGATGTTGGCTCCCGCCTCCATCAGATCACGCACATTGTCACACGTCACGCCGCCGTCCACCTGAATATCCGTGGAAAGTCCCCGCATATCGCATTTTTTCCTTAAAGCGCGGATCTTTTCCAGAGTGTAGGAAATAAATTTCTGCCCTCCGAATCCCGGGTTCACCGTCATAAGCAGTACCATATCCACCTGATCGAGGATACAGTCCAGCACATCAATCGGTGTGGCCGGATTCAGCACGACTCCTGCTTTTAAACCGGCCTCCTTAATCTGGTTCACCGTGCGGTCTAAATGGGTGCATGCCTCCACATGAACGCTGATGATATCGGCCCCCGCCTCTTTCATGGCGTCGATGTAACGGCCGGGCTCCCGAACCATCATATGGACATCAAACACCTTGTCCGTACAGCTTCTTAAGCTTGAGATTACAGGCATGCCGAAAGAAATGCTGGGAACGAAATCCCCATCCATCACGTCGAGATGGATATACTGCGCTCCCGCATCCGCAGCCTCACATACCTGCTGCTCCAAATGTTTAAAATCCGCTCCCAAAATGGAAGGTGCTAATAGGAACATCATTAATATCTCCTTTTATCTTTTAATTCCTGGTACAACAGCTTATAATTCGCATAACGGCTCTCACTGATCTTCCCCTGGCGTACGGCCTCCTTGACACCGCAGACCGGCTCGCCCACATGGACACAGCCCAGAAACTTACAGTCTTCCTCGTAAGCCGCGAATTCAGGAAAATAATCCTTTAAATTTCCGCATTCCAGTTCCTCCAAGTACATGGAACTGAAGCCCGGGGTATCCATCATATAGGTGTCCTTCCCGATGGCAAACAGTTCGCTGTGCCTCGTCGTATGCTTTCCTCTCTGGATCTTCTCGCTGATCTTTCCTGTTTCCATCTCAGCCTCCGGAAACAGAAGGTTGGTGATGGAGGATTTCCCAACGCCCGACGGCCCCGCCAGAACCGTTGTCTTTCCCTCTGTCAGCACCCGCAGCTCATCCAGCCCGCTGTTTTCGTAAGTACTCGTAAAATAGACGGGATAGCCCGCTGAGGAATAGATATTCCCCAGACGCTCCCGCTCCCCGTCTCCCGTTAAATCCGTTTTGTTAAAGCAGATCTTAACGGGAACCTCCTGCACCTCCATCATGACCAGAAAACGGTCCAGAAGATTTAGATTGGGCTCCGGATGAGTAATGGAAAATATCACCAGCGCCTGATCAATGTTGGCCACTGCCGGCCGGACCAGTTCGTTTTTGCGCGGGAGAATCTTATCGATATTTCCTTCCCTCTCCGCCTCGCTCAACACGGTAAATTCCACATTATCACCCACCAGAGGTTTGATCTTTTTGTTGCGGAACACGCCCTTTGCCTTGCACTCATAGACGTCCGTTCCGTTATCCACATAGTAAAAGCCTGCAATTCCTTTAATAATTTTCCCTGTCATACAATATCCTTATGACTGTGGAATGGGGACAAACGTAACCGGATAAGAATTGATTACATCTCCCGTGTCCACATTGACTATTTGCACTTCTCCGCTGGTCACGCCGTAGGCTCCCTCGATGTTCTTGAACACAACCGGAAGCTGCTGGTCTCCCGTAATCGTCACCGGCCCCATCAGATCCCTGAATTCATCTTTACCGTTCACGGTCTGCTTCAGCTGTATCTTGATATTCAGCTGGGTGCTGGCAGATCCCGGGCCGATCAGATTCTGAAGCGGATAAGATTTCTCGATGGAAGCCAGGTACTTATATTTGGCCTGCTCCGCCGATCCGCTGCTGACCACGTAATCGATGGCAGTTCCGCCCTCCACCTGGGTATTCGGCGCGATGGTCTGACGGATAATCGTTCCTGCCGGCACCTCCTCCGAGTTTTCCTTCGTCACGGTTCCGCGAACCAGCCCTAAGTCGGCCAGCATCTCCTCTCCGACCTCTTCCTCTTTGCCTGTAATATCAGGAACCACAACCGGATTGGTCAGCGCCGGGCCAGTGCTGGCAATCACGCTGATTACAGCCCCTTCCTTTGCCTTAGACGGACTGTAGCTGATGATCTTGCCGGACTCCACCGTATCACTGCTCTGGTTCTGCAGATTCACAATGAAGCCTTTCCCCTCCAGAAGCGTCTTGGCAGCCTCCGCGGTGAGGGAATCCAGCCCCAGGGTGGTTAAGTCAATCTCCGGATGCTCCGGTCCGCTGCTGATAACTACGGAGACAGCCGAGTACCGGTCTACAATCTCTCCCGCTTTGGGGGTCTGGGAAATGACATCTCCCTTTTTCACAGTATCCGAGAACTCATAATCACCGATCTTCATGTCCAGACCGCCGTTCTCGCGGAGTTTCTGTCTTGCAATGTCTTCCGCCAGTCCCTCCACCTCCGGCATGGTCGTCTGCTTCTCACCCAGAGTTGTCTCCTCCTGTGTCGTCTCCACAGTAGTCTCCGTCTCCTTGGGGGTTCCGGAACGGAACAGCCCTCCCAGTCTGGTAACCAGGAAAATAAGGACGATGACGATAAGAATTGCCACCACGATGCCGGCGGCCGTCAGAAGCTTTTCGATACCCGGATTGATCTCTTCATCCGGCTCCTTCCGCTTCGTTCTGCCGGAAGGGCTGCCGCCAGAGGTATTCCGGCTGCTCCTGTGCTCCGGCTGGCGTTCCCGCACCGGTTCACCGCCATAGCTGCGGTTCCGGCCAGGCTGAGGTTCCGGCTGATTTCTGCGGCCGGAACCGGACCTGATCTGTTCCAGCTCCGGTGCTCCGATGATCACCGTCTGGGAGGTATCCATAGACGGCGCCGATGCCTGAACAAAGTTCTCATCAGGAGTCACGAGGGCCCGCCGCAAATCGGCAATAACCTCCTGCATGCTCCCATACCGGTATTCCGGCTTCTTCTCCGTACATTTTAAAATAATATTTTCAAAACTGACCGGAATCTCCTGATTAAAATAACTGGGCGGTGTGATCGGGTCTTCTAAGTGCGCCAGGGCCACCGTTACGGTATTCTCCCCTTCAAACGGCACCCGTCCGGCCGCCATCTCATACATGGTAATGCCCAGCGAGTAGATATCACTGCGGGCGTCACTGTAACCGCCTCTCGCCTGTTCCGGAGAAATATAGTGGACCGATCCCATAGCCGTAGCACTGAGCGTCTGAGTGGATGCGGCGCGTGCAATCCCAAAATCCGCCACCTTCACTTTTCCATCCCGTGCAATAATAATATTCTGCGGCTTGATATCCCGGTGAACGATGCCCTGTTCATGGGCAGCTGCAATTCCCTGTGCCACCTGGATAGCAATCCCAATGGCTTCCTTGCTGTCGAGACAGCCCTTTTTCAGGATGTAGTTTTTCAGGGTGATGCCCTCAATCAGCTCCATGACGATATAGTGAAGCGTTCCCTCATCCACAACGTCATATACGTTTACAATATTCGGATGGGACAGCCTGGCCGCAGCCTGGGCTTCCATCTTGAACTTGCTCACAAATCCGCTGTCTGAACTGAATTCCTCCTTCAGTACCTTAATGGCAACCTGCCGTTTCAGCTTATGGCACAGGGCCTTGTACACATCTGACATTCCGCCGGAACCGATTTTATCTAAAATTTCGTATCTGTCCTGTAAAAATGTACCTGGTCTCAAAATCATAAGCTTCCCTCCCTGCCAATCTGCGGATCAACGAGTACCACTGCGATATTGTCTTTCCCGCCATTGTCATTGGCTACCGTAATCAATTTCTCCGCCTTTTCCTGCAGTTCTAAATCAGAACCGATGATCTCTTCCATCTCCGCGTCCTCCAGCATGTTGCTGAGTCCGTCGGAACACATGAGAATATAGTCCCCCGGTTCCAGTCCTGCCTCAAAGAAATCGACCAACAGCTTATCTTCTGTGCCGACCGCTCTCGTTATAATATTCTTTTTATCCTTATAGTCTTTGCTTCCGCGCTCCAGACGGCCCAGGGAAACCAGTTCCTCCACATAAGAATGGTCCCTCGTCACCTGCCTGATCCTGTCTCTCACGAGATAGAGGCGGCTGTCTCCTACATTGGCCACATAAAGGGTATTCTCATCGGCCACCGCCGCCACCAGCGTCGTGCCCATACCGGAAAACTCCGGCTTTTCCTTTGCCTCATGGTAGAGCATGGTGTTGACCTTTAATATGGCCTCCCGCAGAAGCGGAACAATCTGGGAATTTTCCGTATACTGAAGATACGACACCAGATTTTCCACAATATATCTGGAGGCATAGTCTCCGGCCTGATGGCCGCCCATCCCATCCGCAACCACGAATAAGTTTGGCAGGCTCCCGACCGGTTCCACACTGGCATATACGTAATCCTGATTGGCCGTGCGCACTCTTCCCGTATCCGTCAATGCACAAGCTTTCATAGCGTCTTCTCACTCCCTTTTTGTTCCTCTGTTAAAAAACTTTTTCGAAGCTGACCGCAGGCACCATGGATGTCCCGGCCCATTTCCCTTCTTATAGTAACATTAATTCCATTTTTTTCAAGCAGATTTTTAAAGGCCTCTATGGCTTTTCTGTCCGACTGTACGTAGTCACGCTCCTTGATGGGGTTCACCGGAATTAAATTCACATGGCCCTGCTGGTCCTTAATCAGCGCCGCCAGAGCCGCCGCTTCCTCCAGATTATCGTTGACTCCGGCGACAAGACTGTATTCAAAGGTCAGCCGTCTTCCCGTCTTCTCAAAATATGTATGACAGGCTTCCAGCACATCGTTCAGCTTATAGCTCTTCGCCACAGGCATCAGGGTCTTTCTCACCTCATCATTCGGCGCATGAAGCGAGAGCGCCAGAGTAATGGCAAGCCCCTCGTCTGCCAGCTTCAGAATCCCCGGCACAATACCGCATGTGGACAGCGTAACATTGCGCTGGCTGACGTTAAGCCCGTGTTCATCCGTCAAAAGGCGGATAAACTTCACCACATGATCATAGTTATCCAGAGGTTCTCCGGAACCCATAATCACCACGTTGGAGACCCTTTCCCCAGTGAGGTACTGGATCCGGTAGATCTGGTCCAGCATCTCCGCCGGCCTTAAATTCCGTTCCAGGCCATCCAGGGTGGAGGCGCAGAACCGGCAGCCCATGCGGCAGCCGACCTGGGAGGAAATACACACGGAATTACCGTGCTTATACCTCATCAGGACGCTCTCGATGATATTGCCGTCCGACAGGCCGAATAAATACTTTCTGGTTCCGTCGATGGCGGATATCTTCTCATCCACAGTCTGAAGCGATGTATATTCACACGTCTCCTTGAGCCGTTCCTTGAGTGCCTTCGGCAGATTCGTCATCTCCTCATATCCGGGCGCCAGCTTTTTGTGCATCCACTCATAGAGCTGTTTTGCCCGGAACGCCTTTTCACCGGAAGCGGTTATAAACGCCGTAAGTTCTTCTAAATTCAGGGATTTAATATCTGTCTTTTCCATTATTCTTATCTTTTCTGAAATGCCGCAATGAAAAATCCGTCACACGGGTGAATTCCCGGCAAGAGCTGGATCATGCCTGACTTCATGGAAGCCGCATTCAGTGTTTCTCCTAACTTTCCTTCTAAATTCACGGCGTCAAACGGAAAATTCTCCAGAAACCACGCCGCATTCTCTTCATTTTCCTGACTGTCGATGGTGCAGGTGCTGTATATCAGCTTTCCTCCGGGCTTTACGTATGACTGAACCACAGAGAGAATCTCCCGCTGCAGGGCCGCCAGCTCCGCCAGCTGTTCCATCGTCATCCGGTACTTGATATCCGGTTTTCTGCCAATGATTCCAAGCCCGGAGCACGGTAAATCAGCCAGAACGATGTCGGCACGGCCTTCCCACGCCTGATCCGGCACCAGGGCGTCGTGCACCTCTGCACGGATATTGGTAAATCCCGACCGGGCGATATTCTCTTCGATGAGGGCCACCTTCTGCTCCGTTAAATCACGGACGGTCACCATTCCGGTTCCCTTCAGTTTATCCGCGATATGAAGGCTTTTTCCGCCGGGCGCGCCGCAGACATCGATGCAGACATCCCCTTCCTTCGGGTCCGCGATCTCTCCCACAAAGCTGGAGCTCATATCCTGAACTGAAATCAGGCCTGAAGCAAACGCATCAAGGCTCTCTAAATAATCGTATTTTGATAAATACAGGACTGTCTCTGACAGCGGAGTCTCCTCCACTGTGACACCCTGACTCTTCAGGCTGTCCATGATCTCCTGCTTCGAGGCCCGGTTTAAGTTGCAGCGGACCGCTGTCCTGCTGGGCTTAAGGAAGGCCTTTGCCATAGAGACAGTTGTCTCCTCGCCGTATGTATCCTTCCACATATCCAGAATCCAGGAGGGCATGGAGTAACGGACAGAATCATCCGGCCATTTCAGTTGTTCTTTATTTCTGGAAATACCGCGCAGAACGCCGTTGACAAAGCCCTTTAATCCGGTGAATTTCCGTTTCTGCGCCAGTTTTACCGCCTCGTTGCAGACAGCGGAGTCCGGCACACGGTCCATATAGAGAATCTGATAAACCGACATCCGCAGCAATGTGCGGATGACCGGTTTCATCTTTTTTACTTTTACGCTGGAGTAAGAATTAATGACGTAATCCAGCTGAAGGGTGTATTCCACAGTACCTTCCACGATACGGGAGATAAAAGCCCGCTCCTGTTTGTCAAGATACTGGTATTTGCTCAGTGCCTGGCTCAGTACAATATGGCTGTAACTGCCCTTTTCCAGGATCTCGAGCAGGATATCCAGAATTATTTCCCGGCTGCTGTTTCCGTTAGTCATTGTCTCTTCGTCCTCCGAACAGAATCACGAGACGGAGCAGCTGAAGCACGGAAGCAGCCAGAGCCGCCACATACGTGAGCGCCGCTGCACCCAGCACCTTTCTCGTCTGATTAACTTCCTGACCGCCAAGGATGCCAACCTGATCAAGCAGCGTAATCGCTCTTCTGGAAGCGTTTAACTCCACGGGAAGCGTGATCAGCTGGAAAATAACGGCCAGCGAAAAGAGAATCAGCCCGATATTTACAAGGGGAGATCCCATGCCTCCGATCAGCACCCCGATAATAATAAGCGGAAATGCCGCCTGTGAGCCGATATTTGCCACCGGAACGATCGCCCCCCGCAGCTTTAACGGGACGTATCCCACGTTGTCCTGCATGGCATGGCCGCACTCGTGAGCCGCCACTCCGATTGCCGCCACTGAGGTGGAGTGGAATACCGACTCCGATAAGTTGACGGTCTTCGTCCGCGGATCATAATGGTCTGTCAGCTGTCCCTTTACCGGACGGACGGTTACATCGTAGATGCCCTGGGAGTTTAAAAGGCGCTTTGCCGCGTCCTCTCCCGTCATTCCCGTCATGCTCCTGACTTTTGAGTATTTGCTGAAGGTGCTGTTTACCTTAGCGGAAGCCGCCATCGACAGCACCGCACCTATAATTACAAGAATCCATGTGGGATCGAAATAATATCCCATCAAACCGCCATAAAACATGTATCAGACGCTCCTTTCAAAAACGGTTCCCTCTGCAATCTGGTATCCGCGCAGAAACGCGCCGGTATCCATACGCTTCTTCCCCTGAAGCTGCAGTTCCTTCACCGCAAGTGTTCCTTTTCCTGTCTTTACATACAGACAGTCTTTTCCTGTTTTTACAACCTGGCCGCAGGCTCCCTCATACTCCTCTTCCAGTACATCGGCCTCCCAGAGCTTGATTATCCTTCCTTCCCAGCCTGTGTAAGCGCTGGGCCACGGATTTAGTCCGCGGATCAGGCGTTCAATGGAGACTGCATCCTGGCTCCAGTCGATGTCTCCCTTCGATTTCTTTATCATTCCGACGTAACACGTCTCTTTCTCGTCCTGCACAGTCCGCACGGCGGTTCCGTCTTCCAGCTTCTTCAGTGTCTTTATAATCAGTCTTCCTCCGATGGCACTCAGCTTATCGTGAAGGCTTCCGCCCGTCTCTTTCTCATCGAGAGCAACGGTCTCCTGATCCAGGATGTCTCCCGTATCCAACGCTTCCGCCATCATCATGGTGGTGATTCCGCTGACTGGTTCCCCGTTGATTACTGCATACTGAATCGGAGAGGCCCCGCGGTACTTCGGAAGCAGGGAAGCGTGGATGTTCACACAGCCATATTTGGGAATATCGAGGATGGTCTTTGGAAGAAGCTGGCCGAAGGCCGCCACAACCATGGCGTCAGGCTGCATCTCCTTAAGAAGGCTGACGAATTCAGGATCTCTCGCCTTAACCGGCTGGTAAACGGGAATTCCGTACTCCAGAGCCTTTACCTTCACGGGAGGCATCTGGACTTCCTTGCCGCGTCCCTTCGGCTTATCCGGCTGGGTCACCACCGCAATTACATCATGGCCCGCTTCCACCAGCGCCGTTAATGCCGGCACGGAAAAATCGGGCGTTCCCATAAATACAATCCGCATTTTACTCGTCCCCTTCCTCTGTCTCATCCTCTTCCTGGTCTACGTCAGTCAGTTCACCTTCTACCTTGTCGACGAAAAGGTCGCCGCTTAAATGGTCGCATTCATGGCAGATGGCACGAGCCAGGAGGCCTTCTCCAACCAGTTCAAATTCGTTCATCTCACAGTCGAAAGCCTTCACTTTTACATGGTCAGGCCGCGTTACCACTCCCGATTTCCCCGGTACGCTTAAGCAGCCTTCGCTGCCGGTCTGGCTTCCGCTGGTCTCAGTGATGACCGGATTGATGAGTACGTACTGATTTCCATCCTCCACGTCGATTACCACGATCTGTTTCAGCACACCTACCTGTGGGGCCGCAAGGCCGACGCCGCATGCCTCGTACATGGTTTCGAACATATCTTCAATTAAGTCCTGGATGCGCGGTGTCATTTCTTTTACCGGCTTGCAGTGTTTTCTTAAAATATCGTCTCCGATTGTTCTTATTTTTCTGATTGCCATTTTATTTGTATCCTCTCGTTTTTTAGTTTATTTGTGGGGCGGGAGTCCGCAGGGCAATAGCTTACGTCTGGTGTTGGGAGGTGGCGGGCTTTGGGTAAAAAAGTTTGTTTGTGCATCCCGGGAGTCCGCGGTGCACCACCTCACGTCCGCTGCGCTCCCGTTCGGTGACGGGCTTCGCCCTATAAAAAGTGTCATTAAGATATTTTCTTATGTGCGGGCACAACGAAAATATCTTAATGCCACTTTTTGCACTGCTCATGAAAAGTCATACTGTACCATAACCCCTTTAAACAGTTCCCGCTTTTCCTGTTGGAACCAGTCCATTTGATTCCTGATTTTTATTAGTATATCATAATTTTCATGTTTCAAATATAAAATTTTTCTATATATATCATTAATTTTGTAAACAGAGGCGTCTACAGGGCCAATCATCTGGATTTTTTCCTCGTCTGCCTGCGGCGTTATATGGGCTGCGAGGCTGTCTGCTGACTCTGCTAACGCTTCTTCTGACTTCGATGCAAGCTGCACGGTAAACAGCACATTGGCCGGCGGATATTTCATCAGACGGCGGTATGCCATCTCCTGGCGGTAGAAAGCCTCATAATCCTGCCCTGCTGCCGTGACAATACTGTAGTGTTCCGGGTTGTACGTCTGGATAATGACATCCCCGTGCCTCGCATCACGTCCGGCCCGGCCCGCTGCCTGGGTGAGAAGCTGAAAGGTACGCTCAGCAGCCCGGTAATCCGGGGTGTACAGCGATAAATCTGCCGCCAGTACGCCAACCAGGGTGACATCGGGAAAGTCGTGGCCTTTCACGATCATCTGGGTTCCGATCAGGATATCCGCATCTCCTTCTGCAAATGCCGAAAGAATCTCCTCATGGCCGCCCTTTTTGGAAGTCGTGTCGAGATCCATTCGGAGGACTCTGGCCTGCGGAAACATCTTCTTTGTCATCATCTCAATTTTCTGGGTCCCTACTCCGAAATTGGCAATGTATGGAGAACCGCAGCCCGGGCATTGTTCCGGCATGGGAATCGAATAGCCGCAGTAATGGCACACCAGCCGGTTGTCCTTATGAAGCGTCAAAGTCACATCGCAGTGGGGACATTTGATGGCCTCCCCGCAGGAACGGCATGACACAAAGTTGGCATAGCCCCTCCTGTTGATGAACATCATGATCTGTTCCTTCTTCTCCAGCCGGTCGGTGATCATCTGCTGCAGCTTTCTGCTGAAAATGGATTTATTCCCCTCCTTCAGCTCTTCCCTCAGATCTACGACAGCCACCTCGGCAAGCCTGCTGTCCGCCTTGGCCCTGGTATTCAGTTTAAACAGACGGTATTCACCGCGAAGCGCCTTCGTGTATGCCTCCAGGGACGGCGTCGCTGAGCCGAGAACCACGGAAGCATTCTGCATCTGCGCCCGTTTCACCGCCACCTCCCGCGCCTGGTAACGGGGCACCACCTCGCTTTTATAGGCCCCTTCATGCTCTTCGTCTATGATAATCATCCCCAGTCTGGCAAAGGGCGTAAACAGCGCAGAACGCGGTCCGATCATGATATCGATATCGCCGCTTCTGGCCCTCTCAAACTGGTCGTACCGCTCCCCCGCCGATAATCTGGAATTGATGATGGAAACCCGGTTTCCAAAACGCCCGTAAAAACGCATGACCGTCTGATAGGTCAGCGCAATCTCAGGAATCAGGACGATAACCTGCATTCCTTCGCTTATGACTCTGGAAATCATCTCCATATAGACCTCAGTCTTGCCGCTTCCGGTAATGCCGTGGATCAGATATGTCTCCCGCTTTCCCGCTTCATAATCCTCACAGAATGCGCTTACCACCGCCTGCTGCTCCTTATTTAATTCCACAGCCTTTACTCTGCTGCCCGCGTCCTTTACGGGGTTCCGGAAAATTTCCTCCGATTCCAGCGCCACATAGCCTTTTTCAATCACCGGCTTTAAGGTGGCCGCCGATAAGTTCATCTGGCCTGACGCCACCTCATACGGGATCACATGGTTTTCCTTCAGTGCCTTGAAGAGCCGCACTCTCGCCTTATAGCTCTTTTTCTCCGCCTCCGCTGTCACTGCCTCCAGCTGTTCGTCCGGGATCAGAAGGCGCAGGACCTTCTTCTCCTTCGGTTTTACCTTCTGCTTCACCGGGAGCACCGTCTTTAATGCCTGGTTCATTGTGGAACCGTACTGTTCCTTCAGCCACCACGCCAGCATAATCAGCTGCGACTCCGCTGAAACACCGCCTTCCACGATTTCTGCGATCTCTTTTATCTTATCCGCATCATAATCCGCGTGGTCCGTGATGCCGACCACATAGCCCTTCCTCAGAGAATTTCCCTTTCCAAACGGAATCTTCACCAGAACGCCTACAAAAATCCGGTCCTCAAGCTGGGGCGGAATTCTGTAATCAAAGGTGCGGTCCACTTTCTCATGAGAAATATCGATGATGATCTGGGCAAATCGTTTTGTCATTGCGTCAACTTCCTGTCTTCTTAATTTTTATAACCATTCAGCTGTGCGGCAGTCTGCACATCCGAATCGCTGTCATTTTGAAATGAAATGACCCGACTTTGGCGCATCATATCGAAGCAAGTCGGGTTTGTACGTTACTAATTATAGGATTCGAAGGAAGAAAAGTCAACGCCGGATTACCCTTCTGTCTCCCCATAGAAGTCCAGAAGCGGATAAATCCAGGTGTCAAGGACGGAAAAAATGGTACCCTGCGCCTTCCGCCTTCTCCGTATTTATGGAAAATCCCGGGAATCCATTGTATGGGGCTTCTTCCCCCTCCGGTGACAGGACTGCCTTCTTTCCTGTCTTTTCTTCTATATAGCGGATTATCTCTCCGATGGTGATCGTCCCCGATGCGGCCGCATTCACAGGGCCTTCCAAGGAGGAATCGGCCAGAAACGCTAGGAAACGGCCGCATTCCTCCGCGGAAATGAAGCTTACAGGACAGTTTTCATTTTCCACCTGCATAGCAATCCCCTTCGCCGTATGGGCAGCGTAAAACCGGAGTCGTTCCGTGTAATCATCCCTTCCAAGAACCACGGGGAAACGTACCATCACGGACTCCTGTTCCGGAAATGCCTGCACCAGGGCCGCTTCCGCCTGCCTCTTTCCCATTCCGTAATCGAATGCGCTCCGTTTACCCCAGATAAGAGTTTCCCGGTACGGATCATAATCCGTCTCTCTCGTATTTTCCTTCAGTTCATAAACCGAGATGGAGGATACCATGATATATCGCCTGCACCGGACTGTTTCAAGCGCATTTTTCACATCATTGGAGCAATAGGCCAGATCATCATATACCACATCGAATTCTCTGCCGGAAAATACGGCACGCATAGATTCCTCCTGGATGCGGTCCACCCGGATCGCTTCCACCGGGGCAATAAAGCGCGGTTTTGCATTTCCCCGGGTAGCCACGGCAACCTCATGCCCCTGTAGAAGCAGTGTATTCACCAGATGAACTCCGAAAAAACGTGTACCTCCAAGAACCAGTATCTTCATAATCTCATGTTTCCCTTCTCAGCCGCTGATATCTTCATAAAGATTATCGTAACGGCGGTGAACCGGCAGCTTTTCTCCAATATTCCACAGAAATCTGCCTTCCAGCGAATAGGCATCTATGTTGTCTTCCTCCCGGTCCATAAGGACAAGGACTTTCTCATCCAGCCGCCGCATATCCAGCGCCTCCCCGTCTATTTCAAACTGGAAGGTCCCGGCAGCGCCTCCGTCTTCCAAAAACTGCGGCTCCAGCCTGAGCCTGGAACGTCCTGGCTCTTTTGCCGGTTCTATGCGGTATAAGTAATGGGAATCCGAATACTCCCTGGAATCGCTGATCTCGATGATCCGGCTGATCTGATAGTCGTATTCCCAGTGCGGCCGCGCAAACCAGCGGTTCAGCAGTCCGATGTACCGGTCGGCGCACTGCGCGAAAAATGCCCAGTCCACAGCCGGAGCCAGCCACTCCAGAGCCTTACCGAACCACAGCCGGCGGTAATCGTACCGACAGTGATACGGCCACGAGGCCTCCTCACGGTCTTTGATGTCCAGTACCCACTGATACGCCTGTTTATCGATGATTAACGCCAGAAAACGGTTGACTGCAGTCTCCGCCTCTGCCTCCAGAATTGTGACGGACTTAGTTCCCCGGTCGCCGCAGGATACCATAAAGTATCCGTAGTCTCTGTGAAATCCACAGGCCTGCCCATAGGGTTCAGACTCCGTGTAAGCCTCCGCCTTCGCACCGCAGCCGGATGCATCCAGTCCCTGATTCAGCTGATCTAAGAAGGAGTTCCAGATCTTCCGCTCCTCCGAACAACCCTTTCCCTGCTTTTTTACGGGAAATACAGCAGCATACAGCAGTTCTGCAAGTGTCTGTTCTTCCATCTTTTCTTCCATCCTGTCATTTTTATTCCCGCAGTCAGCGTGCCAGTAGCTCCAGCACCTCTTCCACAGACATCAGATCGGCAAAACGGCCATCCCAAATCTTCGTTTCATAAAATTTCACAGTCGCTTCTCCTGACATAAACTCATTGTCATACGTCGTCGTGGCCCCTTCCGGTATCACCACGCCGTATCCCAGTTCAAAGGCAGCTTTGCAGGTGGAATCCATGCAGTATTCCGTCTGCATGCCCATCAGGATCAGATCGGTGATCTGTTTTTCCTTTAGATACTCCTCCAGATCAGTCTCCAGAAACGCACTGTTGTAATTCTTATCAAATATCCGCTCTCCCGGTTTCGGCTCCACCGCACCGTGAATGTTCCAGCCTTCTGTACCGCTCTCCAGCTCGTCCCCGGCACCGCCGTCATGCCGGACATAGATAATCTCGGCACCGGCCTTCCGTGCCCCGTCTGCCACTCGCTTAAGTTCCTGTAAAAACTCCTCTTCTCTGTATGGATGCGCCTCCACCAGCGCTTTCTGTACATCAACAATCAATACGGCTATTTTTCCCATATTCATTTCTCCTTTCCGTGTCTCAGTTTTTATTCCCGCAAAAGCTCCATCTCATCTCGCATCGCAGTAAATCCGAAGGCTTCATACAGCGGCCGTCCCGCCGCGGTAGCTTCCAGTGTAACCGCATCGACATGTCTCATCTCCGCTTCCGCCGTCAGCAGCTCCAGCACCCGGTACGCGATTCCCCTCCGCCTGTAATCAGGGTGGGTATACATGTTCATAATATATGCCTTTTTACCGGAAGGATTGTGGTACGCAGGCATCACCCGGTAAAAGCTCACTGCCCCTGTTCCAACCACTTCCCTGCCGTCAAAAACCAGCCATGCAGCATGACTGTCGTCCAGGAAACACGTCCCGTAATAACTGCGGGACTCTGATTCTGCCCTTGACATATCCGCGTCCTCATCAAGACCGTTGGCCGCACGCAGTACCTGAATCCGCAGACGGGTCAGAAGCTCACGGTCACAGATTCCCGCTCTTCTGTACAGGAGACCTGCCGTCTTTTCCGCACAGATCATCTGATTCCCGCAGAACAGCCTCGCTTTTGGTGCCTCTGCTCCCCAATGACCGCCCTGCTCTCTGCTCCGCTTTGCCTCTTCCTGGTTCAGACGCTTAAGAAACACCGGCTGAATCTCCGGATAGGTCCAGTTGTCCGGAGGCGTTTCAAAATACCCGGTCTTTTCCATCTCAAACTCAGAAGGCAGTGGGTCAAAACGGGTAATTTCCGCATAAAACAGCATTCCAAAAGATTCGCTCCGCTTCTCTTCTGGCTCTGCCTCGTCAGTCACGGAATATACGCCGACAGGAGCCATCCGGTATTCCGCCGCTCCCGTTTCCTCGTAGAGTTCCCGCACTGCTGCAGCTTCAATCGTCTCTCCCGTTTCCCGGTGGCCGCCCGGGAATTCCCATGTACTGCGCGCCTTATGCCTGCACAGAACCCATTGTCCCTGATATTTTGCCGCAATTACCGCAAAACGGAGAAGTTCGTCATCTGCTTTTTCATAAAATACCACTCTTTTCATATTCTTCCGGCCTCTCTCACGGTCTCTCACCGATCGGACGGCCCAGCTTCATCTCCAGGCGCCATTGGGGTGCCGGTCCGTCGTCTCCCCAGTACTCATCCAGAGACACAATTGTATCTCCATCAAACCGGTAAAAGGAAACTACATGGTTTGAAATACCGGCTTCCTCACACCAGACTCTGGCGGCAGTGACCGCAGTATCCTTCCCCTGTTCCACACGTTCTATGGTTCCATTCCAGCGGCCCGGATATTCACAGTTCGCCCGGATATATTCCTCAGCAGAAAACTGCTCGTTGGTACAGTGCCACCGGATCACGGCATCTTCTCTGAACCACCGGCCCAACCCGGCCTCATTCTGACTGATCACATCCTGAAAAAAGTTTCTGATCACTGCTTCTCTGTCCATATCTGATCTCCGTATCTGCTTTTCGTATTTTCCATTTAATCTGCATCTTTTACTTTTCCAGAAATACCGCTGCCACTTTTCCCAGTTCCATGCTGTTAGAGCCCTTAAAGAGCACCGCATCGCCTTCTCTGAGTTCCGTTTTCAGCCATTCGACTAAGGACTCCCGGTCCATAAACTCATAGACAAGAATATGGGGCGCCTGTTCCCTCACGCCGCGGGCGATCTCTTTTGCCAGTTCTCCGAGAACGGCTACCTTATCAACCGGATGCGCCGCAATGTAGGTGCCGATTTCATAGTGGTACCGCGGAGAATCGGGCCCCAGCTCTTTCATATCCGCCAGAACAGCTACCCGGCGTCTGGAATGTTCTATGGAATTTAACACCTCCAGACCGGCCTTCATGGATACCGGACTGGCATTATAGGTATCATCAATGATTGTCATTCCGCCTGTATGGTAAATCTGCTGCCGGTTCTGAAAGCCTGTAAATTCTGCCAGCTGTTTTGCGGCCGCCTCCATCGGTATCCCGCAGACGGAGGCTACGGCCAGCGATACCATGGCGTTTGCCACATTATGGGTTCCCATAACCTTCAGCCGCACCGGCACCCGTTCGTCTCCGCATACCGCTGTAAATACCGGATACCCATTCTCCAGACGGACATCGACCGCACGGTAATGGCAGTTTTCTCCGGTTCCATAATAGATCGTTTCAAAACCGTCTCTCGCCGTCGTCTTCTTCAACAGTTCATCGTCTCCGTTCAGGAACAGAATTCCATGCTCCGTCAGGCCATCCTGTATGGAAAGCTTTTCTCTGAATATATTCTCCTGGGACCCCAGCTGTTCAATATGGGTAATTCCGATATTGGTAATGACCGCCATCTGAATCTGGGCTATGCCGGCGATGACCGTCAGCTCTCCCGGTTCGCTCATCCCCAGTTCGATCACACCGATCTCATCCTGCCCGGATATCTCCGTCATGGTGATCGGAACGCCGACCTGGCTGTTGTGATTGGCGGGTGTCTTGTAGACGCGGTATCTGGCAGACAGGGCACAGGCCACCATCTCCCTTGTCGTCGTCTTTCCCACGCTTCCGGTGATTCCAACCAGCGGCAGCTTTAGACGCCGCCGGTACCATGCGCCCAGAGCCTGAAGCGCCCGTTTCGTGTCAGACACACGGATCCATGGCCGGTTATCCTCCATCACGTCGTGTTCACTCGTAAATGTCGCCGCCGCGCCGTTATCAAACGCCTGCCCGATAAAGCGGTGGGCATCCACCTTTTCCCCAACCAGGGGAACGAATAAGTCATTCCCCTTCATCGTCCGGGAATCAATGCTTACATGGTCCAGCGGCGTATCCGGGCTGCCGCAGAGCAGCCTCCCTCCCGTGGCCTCCAGAATTTCCTTAACCGTGATCTGTTCCATCTTCCTGTCTTCCCTCCTGCCAGAGTGTAGTTAAAATCCAGCAGCCGCGCATATTTTTACCCATGCGGGCAGCGAGCCGAATGCCGGAAGGGATTACCACTTCCGGCATCTTTTTCTTATCACGCTATTCATTTTTTTCCAGTTCGGCAGCAATCTCCAGCACCACTTCCCGGTCGGAAAAATGGTGGCGGACGCCGTTCACTTCCTGATAATCCTCGTGTCCCTTGCCGATGACCGCTATCATGTCTCCGGGTCTGGCGTGGATCATACTGTAGGCGATCGCTTCCCGCCGGTCCGGAATCTCAATGAACTCACCGCCTGTCTTTTCGATCGAGGAACGGATATCCGCAATGATATCCCCTGTCTTCTCGAATCTGGAATTGTCTGCCGTCAATATGGTAAAATCAGCCAGTCTCCCGGCGCTGTCGCCCATGGAATACCGTCTGTCCTTCGAGCGGTTTCCCCCGCATCCAAACACGCAGACAAGTCTTTTCGGGTGATACTCACGCAGTGTCTTCAAAAGGCTTTCCATACTGACTGCATTGTGGGCGTAGTCCACGATTACCGTGCATTTCTTCGATGAATACACGATCTCCATACGCCCGTTGACGCTTAAATGCTCCAGCGCATGGCGTACCTTCTCCTTCGGAAGGTCCAAAAAGCTGCATACGCTGATGGCCGCCAGCGCGTTGTATACATTAAATTTTCCAGGTATATTCACCCGGGCTTCCAGCTCATACCGCCCTGTCACATCGAATTCAAGTCCCACAAATTCAGGTTCGCTCACGTAGTGAATCTGTCCTGCCATGAAGTCCGCCTCCTGTTCGAGGCTATAGGAGGCCAGTTCACAGGCGGCATCTTTTATGATCTCGCGGTAATGCTCATCGTCACGATTCACGATTCCGATCCTACAGCGGCTTAAGAGCTGGGATTTATAATATAAGTATTCCGCAAAATCCGCATGCTCATCCGGCCCGATATGATCCGGAGAAATGTTGGTAAAAAGGCCGTAATCGAAGCGGATGCCGTCGACACGGTGCATCTTGAACGCCTGGGAGGATACCTCCATCACCATGTATTCGCATCCGGCCTGCACCATGCGCTCAAAGCTCTCAAAAAGCTGGTACGATTCCGGTGTCGTGTTCATGGTAGGCGTCACCTCACTGCCGATCACAATACCGGTAGTGCCGATCATCCCCACCTTTTTACCGCAGCTCTCCAGAATTGCCTTTATCATATGGGTCGTCGTCGTCTTCCCCTTCGTTCCTGTTACCCCAATGGTAATCATCTTCTCCTGCGGCCGGCCAAACCGGGCGGCAGACAGAAGTGCCAGCGCCTCCCTGGAACTATGTACACGGATGGCGGTTACACCATCAGGAATCTCTGCCTGGCGTTCCACCACCAGGGCCTTCACCCCGGCCTTCACCACATCCGGAATAAATTCGTGGGAATCGATCTTCGTCCCCTTTGTGCACACGAACACCACATTCTCCCTGGCTTTCCTGGAATCATAGATGACATCCTCCACTTCGATGTCCAAATTCCCGGAAATTACGTCATATTCCAGCTCTTCAAGCCACTCTCTGAATTTCATGAAAACCTCCATCAGAATAATCCGGTGATTACTCCGTCGTTATTTACGTCAATATTATTAGCCGCCGGAACCTTCGGAAGACCCGGCATGGTCATGATCGCTCCGGTCAGCACTACCACGAAACCGGCGCCTGCCGATACATAGGCGTCTCTCACGTTGATCTGGAAACCGCTTGGACGACCCAGTTTTGTCTGATCATCCGACAGGGAATACTGGGTCTTTGCCATACAGACAGGAAGGCTGCCGAATCCCATGTCTTCAATCTTTTTTAACGCCTTCGAAGCTGCCGGTGCATAGGATACGCCGTCCGCTCCGTAGATTTCTTTTGCAACGGCCGCAATCTTTTCCTTTAATCCGGCTTCATCCGGATACAGCGGTTTGTAGCGGCTCTCCTTGTTTTCCAGTGTATAGAGCACCTTTTCCGCAAGAGCAGTACCGCCCTCCCCTCCTTTTTCCCATACCTCGGAGAGTGCAAACTCACAGCCTCTGTCCTCGCAGAACTTCTTTACAAACTGGTATTCCGCCTCGGTGTCCGTGATGAAGGAATTGAGGGTTACGATAACCGGAACATCGTACTTCTGCATGTTTTCGATGTGTTTCTCCAGGTTTACGATTCCTTTTGCCAGAGCCTCTAAATTCTCTTCCTTCAGCTGATCCTTCGGAATTCCGCCATTATATTTAAGAGCCCTGACCGTAGCCACCAGAACGATGGCATCCGGCTTTAAGCCCGCCATACGGCATTTGATGTCCAGGAATTTCTCAGCGCCCAAATCAGCGCCGAAGCCCGCCTCCGTCACGACGATATCGGCCAGCTTTAAGGCTGTCTTCGTGGCGCGCACGCTGTTGCAGCCATGGGCAATATTGGCAAATGGCCCGCCGTGAACAATCGCTCCCGTGTGTTCCAGCGTCTGGATCAGATTCGGCTTCATGGCGTCCTTTAACAGGGCGGCCATGGCGCCAACCGCATTTAACTGGGCGGCCGTCACCGGCTCTCCGGCATAGTTATATGCAACAATAATTCTTCCTAACCGTTCTTTTAAATCATTCATATCATCGGCCAGACATAAGATCGCCATGATCTCGGAGGCCACAGTTATGACAAAGTGGTCTTCTCTCACAAATCCGTCTGCTTTGGCACCCAGACCCACCACCACGTTTCTTAAGGCGCGGTCGTTCATGTCAAGGCATCGTTTCCACAGAATCTGACGCGTATCGATTCCCAGCACGTTGCCCTGATGGATGTGATTGTCCAGAAGCGCTGCCAGTAAATTATTGGCTGAGGTGATAGCATGAAAATCTCCGGTAAAATGAAGATTTAAGTCCTCCATCGGTACAACCTGGGCATATCCGCCGCCTGCGGCACCGCCCTTGATCCCGAAGCAGGGGCCTAAAGACGGTTCCCTGAGCGCGATGATGGCTTTTTTGTCCATCCTGCCAAACGCCTCTCCCAGACCGACGGTCGTCGTGGTCTTCCCTTCTCCGGCCGGAGTCGGATTGATGGCCGTAACCAGAACCAGCTTTCCGTCCGGTCTGTCCTTCACCTCTTCCCAGAGTTCATCGGTCAGTTTTGCCTTATACTTCCCGTAGAGTTCCAGATCATCTTCGCTGATTCCATAAGAAGCCGCTACCTCCTTAATCGGAATCATCTTTGCCTCCTGCGCAATCTCAATATCTGTTTTCATCTGTGAATATTCCTCCTTCTATGTAATTAATAACCCTGTTCCAGCAATTCCTCAAATTCTTCCGCGCTCATCAGCACTTTTCTTGGCTTTGTGCCCTCTTCTTCGCCGACCACGCCGGCCTCCGCCAGCTGATCCATAATGCGGGCCGCCCTGTTGAACCCAATCTTAAACATTCTCTGAAGCATTCCGATGGAGGCCTTATCCTTTTCGATAATAAATTTGCCTGCCTGGACGAAATATTCATCCCGGTCGTTTCCACCGCCCTTTGCATCGCCTGCCGCCGGTGTCTGGACAATCTGATTCTCCACCTCAGGATTATAATTGGCTGTCATTCCCTGTTCCGTTAAGAAATCCACAACAGCGGAAACCTCCGTATCCGATACAAAGGCGCCCTGCACCCGCACAGGCTTCGGACAGCCGGATGGATAGAACAGCATATCGCCCTTTCCAAGAAGCTTCTCCGCTCCGTTCATATCGATGATGGTTCTGGAATCCACGCCGGAAGAAACGGCAAATGCAATTCTCGAAGGTACATTGGCCTTGATTAAGCCCGTAATAACATTGACCGACGGACGCTGGGTTGCAATGACCAGATGAATCCCCGCAGCACGCGCAAGCTGGGCCAGACGGCAGACAGAATCCTCCACCTCGCCCGGCGCCACCATCATCAGATCCGCAAGCTCGTCAATAATAATGATGATCTGCGGCATCTTCTTCGGTTTGTTTTCATCCTCTATATCTTTAATATTCTCAATCTTCGCATTATATCCCTTTAAATCCCTGACATTATACTGGGCAAATTTCTTATAGCGGTCATCCATCTCGGCCACCGCCCAGTTAAGCGCGCCTGACGCCTTCTTCGGATCTGTGACCACAGGAAGCAGAAGATGGGGAATTCCGTTATAGACACTTAACTCCACCACCTTCGGATCCACCATGATCAGCTTGACGTCATCCGGATTCGCCTTGTAGATAATACTCATGATCAGGGTATTAATACAGACGGATTTACCGGAACCGGTTGCACCCGCGATCAGTAAATGGGGCATCTTTCCGATATCGGTTACCACTACCTGGCCGCCGATATCCTTGCCCACCGCAAAAGCGATTCTGGATGCATGCTTCTGAAACTCATCCGCCTCCAGAATATCCCTTAAGTATACCATGTTGTTTTCTTTGTTCGGCACTTCGATGCCGACTGCCGATTTACCCGGAATCGGAGCCTCGATACGGATATCCGCGGCCGCCAGACTGAGCTTGATATCATCGGCCAGTCCCACGATCCGGCTCACCTTTACGCCCTGCTCCGGATGAAGCTCATACCGTGTCACAGAGGGGCCGCAGCTGATGTTGGTCACAGTTACGCCCACACCAAAATTCTGCAGTGTCTGCTGCAGCTTAATGGCGGTCTCCCGGTATTCCTTATCCGAAAACGGACCGGAATTCTTACCTTTCTTAAGAAGCGTGACAGGAGGAAAAACATACTCCTTCTTCACCACTTCCTCCTTCTGTTTGATCTCCTGGCTCACACTGAGCTCTCCGGCCTGCTCTTTCTCCGCCTTCTCAGCTTTCTTCTTTTCCAGTTTCTTCTGAAGCGCTTCCGTATCGGTCTCAATCACCTTGCCGGAAGCGGTAACGACACGCTTCGGTTCCTCCGGTATGGAGAAGGTATCACTGTAGTTAACGCCTCTGTCGTCCTCGTCAGTCGGATAGAGCTCTTCCCGGGCGACTTCCATCTCTTCCAGCGTCTTCATCTCTTTTTTAACAAAAAGCGTCCCTGAAGTTCCGTAATCATCAGACTCTGCGAACCCTCCTGCGTCACATTCCGCCGAACGCAGGTCAGGGGAACTCTCCCATAACTCTTCCGTCACGAACGGAACGGCATCATCGGCATCAAACGGAACATCATCTTCACTGGCAGAGTAAACACGAGGCAGATCTTCCTCCTCGCCCGGCTTCGGGAAAATACTGCCGCGGAAAATATCCGCCGGATTCGGCTGCACCTCCGGAACCGCCTGTTTCGCACTCTCCGGCACTTCCACGGCGGATACAGCGGCAAGACGTCCTGCGTGAACATCGATGTCGTCCTCTGCTTCCGCGCTGTTTACTGCCTCATCTTCCATCTCATACGCTTCCGGCGCCTCCAGCTTGGTCACGTCTAAATTGACGCCCCGCAGCTTCTGCTCCTCGCGGATTCTCCGCCGTTCTTCCCTGCGTTCCGCATGGATCTCCCTCTGGATGTCCATGTTTTCCCTGGCATGGTGGTAAGCCTTTCCGCTGCCGCTCTTTATCAGGTTCACAAAAGATTTCTCCGTAATGCATACCGCGGAGATAATGATTAGCACCAAAATCACGAGATAGGCGCCCACGGTTCCGATAATGGAGATCAGTCCTTCGGCCAGAAGGCCGCCGATCAGGCCGCCGCCCTTACCGCTGGCCGCCGTCACATAGATATCCATCAGCTTCCCGCCGGCTCCCAGCCTCGTCCCAAACAGGAGCTCGCAGAATCCGCAGAGAGAGATTAACGCCAGAATCACCGCTGCCAGCTTAAAAGTTGCTCTGGGATTGCCCCGGTTGGAGATATAAAAACATGTTCCGGCAAACATCAGAACCGGCGCCACATATCCGATTCCTCCGAATATCCCAAGCTGCAGACTGCGAAGGAAATCACCTACCACTCCGCACAGATGGAAATTGCTCAAAAAAAGAATGGCCGCAGCCGCAAATGATATGATGATGATAACTTCTGACCGGATAAATTCTGGTTCTGGTTCCGCCGCTTTCCGCCTGCCTGTCGTATTTTTCGGTCTTCCGACCTTCCCGTTAGTACCTTTTTTTGCTGTCGTCTTCGATGTTGTCTTCTTCTTTGTTGTCTCAGGCACAATACTTCCCCCTTTTATCCATTGGTAACAGTATACAAAAAAATCGGGAGAATTGCAACGGCTAACCTTTCACTTCATCCATCATCTCATACAATTTTCTGAGAGCGTCCTTAATTCCGCCCACCTCGTCGATCAGCCCCTCTTTCACCGTTTCCTCGCCTACCAGCACAGTTCCCAAGTCCCTTGTCAGCATCTCCGTATTTAACATCAGGCGCTTTAACTGGTCGTAAGCGATCGTCGCGTGGCCCGAGACAAAGCTTAAGATCCGGTCCTGAATCATCTCAAAATATTCATACGTCTGAGAAGCGCCGATGACCATGCCTGTCATACGGACCGGATGAACCATCATGGTTCCGGTAGGCACGATAAAGGAGTAGTCCGTGCTGACTGCCAGCGGGACGCCAATCGAATGGCTGCCGCCCAGTACGAGGGACACGGTGGGGATACTTAAAGAAGCGATCATCTCCGCAATCGCCAGACCGGCGTCCACGTCACCGCCCGAGGTATTGAGTATCACCAGGAGACCTTCCACGGAATCATCATCCTCGATTTCTGCCAGCTTTGGAAGGATATGGTCGTATTTCGTCGTCTTGCTGTTTCCCGACAGGTTCTCGTGTCCCTCCACTTCCCCGATGATGGAGAGCAAATGAATTTTTCTCTTTTTTGAATTGTCATCCAGAGTCATCTGACCGTATTCTTCCAGCTTTTCATCCTCTTTCTGCTCGATGTCCTTCTCCGTCTTCTTCTCATCGAGACGGTCTTTTCTCGTATCTCCGGAAGAGGTGTTGTTCTCGTCTGATCTGCCGTTTCCATTCTGGTTTTCTGTTCTGTTATCCGCATCGCAGTTCATTTCACTGTCTTTTTTATATTCTCTCATTCTGATTTCCTCCTGCATGACTGTATTTTCTATAATCGTATTTTAGTCGTTTTCTTATGATGTGAAAGAAACCATTATTTTATGCTTTGTACCTGCACAAAAAGAAGCACAGGAAGCTGACCGCATCATTGCGCTCCTCTTCTTGTGCTTCTTTTATCCATTCTTTTTCATTTTTTTATAACAGAAGAAACAGCTTAAACTTCCGAGAATGCCGGTACAGAGAAACATTACCGCCATCCCGGAGCCGGCTCCATACCCGGTCAGCCGGTGAAGAACCGTCTGAATGCCCCCGTCTGCGCACATAAACGGTTCAAACACGTAGTCCGCCAGAAAACCTCCCAGGAGAATCCCGGTCGGAATCGTCCAGTACTGGATGGCATTTCGCACGGCAAAGATACGCCCCTGCATATTCTGCGGAATCGTCCGGTAGAGAATCACATTCTGCCCCGCCATAATAAAAGGAATGGGGAGGCTGGCCGCTATGCCGGCAATGCTCCATACGAGAATATTCTGTCCTGCTCCCATTAGAAAATCACCCAGCAAAAAGGAGATGCCTCCCGATAAAAAGATCACCCGGACGCTGTCCTTTGGAAGCTTTACGAAGGAGACGATCAGACCGCCCGCCATGCCTCCGATCCCCAGAATCCCACTGACAATGCCGAGCGCGATCTGGTTCTGGCCGCTCCGCGCCAGAATCATGGGAGAAAGAATATTTTCATAGGTCAGCCGTGAAAAAAAGTTCATAAGCGCCATGCTGATCATCAGATACCAGAGCTGTTTGTGTCCGCGAAGAAATTGAAGCCCCTCCCTCCACGATTCCTGAACCGAGATCTTCTCTTTCTTTTTCCCTGTCTCCGTCCCTCCCGCGTTCTCCGGTATCTTAATCCGAAACAGCAGGACAGAAAAGGCAAACAAAAAGGTCGCCAGATCAAAGGCGATGACACCCTTTATCCCTGCAAATGAGGATAAGGACGCGGCCATCACCGGGGTCACCACAGTGAGTAAGGAGGAGGTAAAGGAATTTAAGCCGCTGGCCTGGCTGTACTTTTCCTTCGGAACCAGCATCCCCACCGCCACCGTCTCCGCCGGAAACTGAAATGCGTTCATAAAGCCGGTGATTCCATTGACGATAAAAATGTGCCAGACCGCCGCAAGGAGGTCCGCGAGAAGCATGATCGTTTTCTTATGGTAACGGTCGATTACCGGCCCGGCAACGATGCTGGCCGCAATATAGGGAAGCCATGTACAAAATGTCATAAGCGACACGGACATGGCGGAACCGGTTCTGCCGTAAGACCAGATGATTAAGGCAAAGGAAGTCATGGAACTCCCCAGCTGTGATACGGACTGGCTGAACCAGAAAATGATAAAGTTACGGTATTGTCTGTCTTTCATAGATTCTCTCCTTATAAATTAAATAAAGGTCACTCATCTCATTTATAAGTGCAGAATCCACTCAGGCGACATCTGTTTTATAAAATCAAGCGGTATTCCTGCCGCTTATAATTCCTTTTTACGCTCTGTGCCAGATTCGCCTGTCATGAAACTCTGCACAGAGCCGCTGCATTCATTCTGATCACTGGTGCCATGGTTTTCCCTCCCTTCAGGTTTTGCCCAGCACGCGGCCGATGTTCTTACTATATTAATATGTATCCTTTCGATCCGCTCCATGAAACGGATGGCTTCCGGGAATATGAAGGAAGCCCGCTGATCACTGCCAAAAAAGCTCCGGCTGCGTCCATGTCTCCATGGCGTCGTGAAGCGTCTCTAAAAACTCATCTGTATAACCGGGGCCGATATAGCACACCGATGCTACCTTCTGTCCGTCCGAGACGAAGAGATAATGCATGCTGTTGTTTATCACAGCTACACAGGCAGTGTCAAACAGCCCGGAAGATACCGCCTCCGGCTCAGCGCTGCTCCACTTCAGCTGATCCTTCATCATACTCTTAAAGACCGGCTTCACCAGCCTGGGAAAGCGGAGTTCCATATAATCCATACGGAGCATCTGGGCATCCGGTCCATCCTGAACGATCTGAAACTGTACCGGTGCGACGATGGAAGAATGATAGGTGACCGTTCCTCTTATGGGACTGCTCTCCGGCGAAAACGCCGTAATGGGCGGAACCGGAAGACTGGTATCAACCTCACTCAGTTCCTTATGCCAGGATTTCTGCTCTCCCGCCCATATAAACACGAGGCAGATGCAGGTGACCGCGGCTGCTGAACAGATCGATCTGGCCCGTCCTCTGCCAGGGCGTATTTGACAATTGCTTTCCGGCAGATATACGCCACATGTTGTCCCCTTTAAATATCTCCGGATCTGTATGTAATCGGACATTCTCCAGAAGATATTTATTCCGAATATAAAGACCATTAAGGCGCAGAGAAGGAAAGGCGTCGCCATGGTAGTCGTATACCAGAAACCAAATCGGCCCAGGATCATCCAGCACCAGAGAGCCGTCAGTACGGCATCCGCAGCGCACGTCAGAAGGCAGCCATGCCCCGTTTTCTTTAGGGATGACTCACCTGCCTTCGTATATCCCCGGAAATCTCCGGACTTACAGCCCCGTCCCTGACAGCCGAAAATATCAAAAACTTCCGCCATACATCACCGGCCGCTTCCCATCCTGCCAGACGGTACTGCCCCGTCAACTCCTTTTCATGCTCGTCCCGGTATTGGTCACAGGGCTCCAGCTTATAGACCAGGTTTCTCGCCTCTTTCCTTTGAAAATTTGCAAAATAATACCCGGTCTTCCTGACAAACAGTCCCTGGCCGGCCAGTTCCGAAAACCAGACCTCCAGTCCGGCGCTGTCGTAAGGACTGACCGGCATTAATTTTCTGATTGTTCTTTTTCGTTTTTCCATCTCTCATCCTCCTGCCCGCGCTGGCGTGAGTCCGATCATTCTCCTAAGTCAAAGAACCCGCCGCCAGCGGGAATAAATCCCTCTCTATGACTCTAAAGGTCCCCTCTCAAAGCTGAGATACCTCGTTCCCTGAAAGGTCAGCCTGCCCATATCGCCTTCCGCCAGCATCCCGTACTCTGTTCCTGACACGCCCAGTTCCATGCGGTCTCCGCTCTCCACCTGAAACGTTGCATAATAAGACGTAAAATTTGTATAAGTATCCATCGTGTCCTGATTGCTGTGCCGATGTGAAACCTCCTGACGCTTCGATGTCACCATCGCTTCCACAGTCAGCACCGGAGAGTGGTTATTGGAATTCCACTGTGAAATCCCCCGAATCAGAGTTACTACAATCATTACTGCCGCAATCAAAAATATAACTCCGAATAATATCGGAAACAACTGCGTAAATCCTCCGTAAAAGCCAAAATCACTGTACATGGCGCCGCTCCCTTTCCCTGTGGCTGTTACCACTCTTTTTCTTTTTATTATAGTATGTTGTCAGAATCTTTTCCTTTCTTTTTCCTTAATATTATTGATTCATTTTTATTTCTAAAAATTAAGGCCGCCTAACACACACATTTGTATGGTTAATACAAACATACCTTGTTATAATCACAATATTTTAGTTGTGATTATAACAAGGTATTGACTTTGATACTTTTCCATGGTAAACTACTGAACAATATAAAAACGGTCACTTCAGTCATGCCAAGGAAGGCAGCGTGGAGATCACTTCGCGCTGCTTTTCTGTAAAATTATGCAGACTGTGACTGAATCGACAGGAAAAGGAGAGAATATCGCATGAACAACTTCTTCATCGCACAGACATTTGGTAAATCCTCAAACTATACGGATATTCCAAATTACTTATTCAAGGAACACAACGTAAAAAAAGGTCTCCGCAACGAGGACGGCACCGGAGTCAGGGTCGGCTTGACGCGTGTATCCGACGTTGTCGGCTACGAGATTCAGGATGGAAAAAAGGTCAATGTACCCGGAAAGCTTTTCTACCGCGGTATTGAAATCGGCGATCTGGTGAAGGGAAAAGGAAACGCGCGGTACGGATTTGAAGAAACCGCATTCCTTCTGTTATTCGGATACCTCCCTTCGAAAAAGGAGCTGAATGAATTTGCCGGAATTCTTCGCCACTTCTATCCGCTTCCCGATGAGTTTCTGGAGAAGAATCTGCTTCGTTCCCCATCCCGCAATTTGATGAACAGTCTGCAGCAGAGTATCCTTTCTCTCTATAATTATGATGAGGACCCCGACAACGTCGATCCTTACCAGACACTGTTAAAGGGAGTAAGCATTCTGGCAAAACTTCCCTCCATGGCCGCTTACGCCTATCAGAACAAGATTCACTATTACGACCGGGAAAGCCTGATTATCCACTATCCGAAGGAAGAATACTCCATTGCCGAGAACATCCTCTACATGCTTCGCCGCGACGGCGTCTTCACCGAGCAGGAGGCTGATCTTCTCGACGTCATGCTGATGATTCACGCAGACCACGGCGGCGGAAACAACTCCACCTTTACAAATGTCGTCATTTCCTCCACCGGAACCGATATCTACTCTTCGATCTCCGCATCCATCGGATCCTTAAAAGGACCGAAACACGGCGGTGCCAATATCCGTTGCAGCGAGATGATCTCCGCCATTGAAAAAGAAATCGGTTTAAAGGCCTCTGACGCACAGATCAAGCAGGTAATCAAGAGAATTCTCGACAAAGACTTCTATGATCATACCGGTCTCGTATACGGACTCGGCCATGCCGTCTACACGGTTTCCGATCCGCGTGCCGACTTATTAAAAAGCTGCTGCGAGAAGCTGGCAAAACAGAAAAAACGTGAGGATGAATATGAATTCCTGACAAGATTTGAAAAAGTCGCCAAAGAAACTCTCGCCGGAAACGGAAAAACTCTCTCAAACAATGTGGACTTCTACAGCGGATTCGCTTATAATATGTTACAGATACCGGAAGATATGTACACGCCGCTCTTCGTCTGCGCACGTATGGCAGGCTGGCTGGCGCACAATATCGAAAACAAAATGTATGATGGAAAGATCATGCGTCCGGCGTTCAAATACGTTGGTGAAGCAACACCCTACAAGAAGAGAGAGGAAAGATAGCATATGGTAAAATTGTATGATGGCGGCGCTTTCCTGATTCACGGTACCGAACTGGTTCCGGAACAGGAAGCGGAAAAGCTTGTCGCTCTGACAGGAAAGAACATAACAAAAGAAGAGGCGAAAAAGGGCACGATTGCCTATTCCATCCTGAAGGAACATAACACTGCGGACAATATGGAGCATTTAAAGCTGCGCTTCGACTCCATGGCCTCCCATGACATTACATTCGTCGGGATCATTCAGACGGCAAGGGCGTCAGGTCTCACCGAGTTTCCGATTCCCTATGTCATGACGAACTGCCACAACTCCCTGTGTGCGGTAGGCGGTACCATCAATGAAGACGACCACATTTTCGGACTGTCAGCTGCAAAAAAATACGGCGGGATTTTCGTGCCGCCCCACATCGCGGTCATTCACCAGTATATGCGTGAAATGATGGCGGGCTGCGGTCGCATGATTCTCGGTTCCGACAGCCATACCCGTTACGGAGCCCTCGGTACCATGGCGGTAGGCGAAGGCGGCGGCGAGCTGGTGAAGCAGCTGCTTCGCGATACATATGACGTCACCTATCCCGGCGTCGTAGCGATTTATCTGACAGGAAAACCGCGTCCGGGCGTGGGCCCTCATGACGTGGCGCTCGCCATAGTAGGCGCCGTATTTAAAAACGGCTACGTGAAAAATAAAGTTATGGAATTCGTAGGCCCTGGAATCGCCTCTATGGATACCGATTATCGGAACGGAGTCGATGTCATGACCACAGAGACTACATGTCTCTCCTCCATCTGGAAAACAGACGAGGACACGAGGGACTACTTAAAGCTGCACGGCAGAGAGGATGCTTACAAAGAGCTGAACCCGGCGGATATCGCCTATTATGACGGCGTCGTATCCATCGATTTAAGCACCGTTAAGCCGATGATCGCTCTTCCGTTCCATCCGAGCAACACCTACGAGATCGACGAACTGAATGCAAACCTGGACGATATTTTAAGAACCGTAGAAAAGGAAGCAGACCATATCCTGGGCAATCCGAATATCCATCTGTCCCTGACGGATAAGATCGTGGACGGAAAACTCCTGGTCCAGCAGGGTGTCATCGCAGGCTGTGCCGGCGGTAATTATTCCAATGTTATGACCGCTGCTCATATCCTGTCCGGCAGAAACTGCGGAAACGATATCTTTAATCTGTCTGTATATCCGTCCTCACAGCCGGTATATATGGATCTGGTGAAGAAAGGAGCCGTTACAGAACTGATGGCGGCCGGTGCTACCATCCGGACAGCATTCTGCGGACCGTGCTTCGGTGCCGGCGACACACCGGCAAACAACACGCTGAGTATTCGCCACACCACAAGGAACTTCCCGAACCGTGAAGGTTCCAAGCCGGGTAATGGCCAGATTTCCAGTGTTGCCCTGATGGATGCCCGCTCGATCGCTGCCACCGCTGCAAACGGCGGTATCCTCACATCTGCTGAGGCAATTGTCGACGATTATGAAGTACCGGCTTACGAATTTGACGGCACTTCCTATGAGAGAAGAATTTACCAGGGATATGGAAAGGCCGACCCGGATGCGGAGCTGATCTATGGCCCGAATATCAAAGACTGGCCGTCCATGAGCGCCCTGACCGATAATATTATCCTGAGAGTCTGCTCCAAGATCATGGACCCCGTCACCACAACGGATGAACTGATTCCTTCCGGTGAAACCTCCTCCTATCGCTCCAATCCGCTGGGTCTGGCAGAATTTACACTTTCCAGACGTGATCCGGAGTATGTCGGACGTTCCAAAAAGGTCAATGAGCTGGAAGAAATCCGCAAAACCGGCGCATGCCCGTTAAAACCGGATCCAGAGATGGAAGCCGCGTTCAAAGCGCTTCGCATTTACTTAGACCAGCCCGAATTGAGAGCCAGAGAGACGGAGATCGGCAGTATGATCTACGCAGTCAAGCCAGGCGACGGTTCCGCACGCGAGCAGGCTGCCAGCTGCCAGAGAGTTCTCGGCGGTCTTGCCAATATCGCAAACGAATACGCTACCAAGCGTTACCGCTCCAATGTCATCAACTGGGGCATGCTTCCGTTCCTGTTAGATGAAGAGCCTTCCTTTGAGATCGGTGATTTCATCTATGTTCCAGGTGTACGGAAAGCCTTAGAGGGCGACATGCAGCACATTCCTGCTTATGTCATCAAAAATGAGGAAGGCAATCCCATCCATGAGATCAACCTTCACATAGCCGAGATGACGGATGAGGAAAAAGAGATTGTAAAAGCCGGTTGTCTGATTAACTATAACAGAAACCGCCACCAATAAAGAAGATATAGGGGCTGTGAAAAAATGGAGTTGATCTAATTTCATTTTTTCACAGCCCTTCCATTTTGTGTTTCATGATCCATCAGATACATATAACGAAGGTTCACTTTGCACCGGTCTTCTAATTCCCGCAGGGAAACGTATCCTGTGTCCATAAAGCCGAACAGGATCGTCTTTCGTATGCTGACTCGATTATATCCTGGCCGTCCCATCTTGTGTAAGGATTCTGGCTTAAGATACTTATCTATTTGTTATAATATTTTTCGGTATTATTATTCATAGTAGCTTAATTTTACCACAAAAAGAAGAACGCCTCCAGGTTTCATATCTGAAAGCGTTCTTTTTTACTTTAGAGGACTTTTTTCACAGCCCCTTTTATTTTGTATTCCGGACAACATCTGTCTGCTAAGCCATAGCAAGTTTGTCTTTGATTTTCCTGACATCCATTCTAAGATTCAAGATATTAAGCTCCATCCACTCCTTATCCTTCTCAACCCTGAGCGCGTCATCCAGATTTCGTTTCAGATAATCGTGACCTTCGCCAATAGCATCAATTTTTTTACTTATTTCGTTCTCCAGCATCAGCCCCATTGATTCCAGCTTCTGTTCTACACGGTTAAAACGCAGATCTGTTGCTGCTTCTGACTGTGTAAAACGATCTTCTAATCCCACGAAACGGCCTTCCAATCCCACAAAGCGATCTTCCAATCCTACGAAACGGCCTTCCAATCCTGCAAAACGATCTTCTAATCCCACGAAACGGCCTTCCAATCCTGCAAAACGATCTTCTAATCCTACAAAGCGATCTTCCAATCCTGCAAAGCGATCTTCCAATCCCACGAAACGGCCTTCCAATCCCACGAAACGGCCTTCCAATCCCGCAAAACGATCTTCCAATCCCGCAAAACGATCTTCCATCTTCATGAAACGCTCATTCGTGCTCTCTTCCAGTCTTAAAAGGTGTTCATGAGTATTGTCCACCTTACCTTCAATTCCCGCAAGGCTGTAATTCATGGTATCCAGTTTTTCCAAAATTAACATCATTTCATCTGACATGTAATCGCCTCCAGTCCAGGTTATCTTCTTTGCAGGTATATTATACAACGTTCAGCGGTATATGTCCAGATTTTTCCTCTTGTTTTTAAAACTTTAATTGCAGTTTAATCTCCGAGTATATTCCTGATTCTCACCGGAGTTCTGTAATTCCAGGTAGAGATCTTGATACCGCTTCTTCGGCTGGCCGCGTTAACAATCTGTCCATTTCCGATGTAGATTCCAACATGATTGATAGTACCTTTACTGTTTGCATAGAACACCAGATCGCCCGGCCGCATCTCACTGGATTTCACTGCTTTTCCCATATTCGCCTGTGATCCTGAATAATGGGGAAGGCTGATTCCAAAATGGCCGAATACGGAAAGGGTAAATCCGGAACAGTCTGCTCCTTTTGTTAAGCTGGTGCCGCCCCATACATAGGGATTTCCCAAAAACTGGAGAGCATAATTAACAATCTGGGTTCTGAGAGAAGCGGCAGCATTCGCCTTTTCCTCCAGCGGTGAAAACTTAATTGCTTCAGGAAGCGCATATCGAACATCCACGTAATCAGAAGCAACGTAAGCGTTGCTGTCCTCCTCCAGCTCAATCTCCACCCAGCCGTCAATCTGCTTTAACACCGGATATTTCTCATTATTGGAAATCTGGGTCCATATCTTGGAATCCGTAGACGGTTCGGAACGGGCATTCAGCATATCCGTGTTCACAATCGCCATCAGTTCTGCAACCTTCAGCGCCTCATCCTTCGCCGGCTGACCAGTCAGAATGTAATCCGATTTTACGTAACCGGTGATCTTGCCAGACTGGATCTTGTACCAGCCGTTGTCCGTAGTCTCAAGAATATTGCCGGCCGCCTTGCTGGGCATCTTGGCGATAATCTTGCCATTCTCGCTGGGCTCTTCTCTCACGTTGAGATAGTTGTCCACATCCGAAATTCCTATGTTTTTGTACATGTTAAAAATCATGGCCTTCAAATCCAGTTTTCTGGCCTCATTTAACGCATACTCCAGCTTCACGTAATCAGCCGACATATAACCGGAGGGAATCTGTACCCAGCCATCCAACTGATCGATCACCTCATACCGCTCGTTTAACAGCCCCTGACCCACAACATCTGATGTGGTATTGGCCTCTTTTCTGATATTTAAATTATCTACCTGCACGATCGCGCGCAGTGAAACAAGGTCATAAGCCTTCGTCTTCGCTTCGTCACCTGTCAGGACATACTGGGAATCAATGTATCCTTCGATACCGCCGGAGGAGATCTTGTACCATCCCTCCTGGGTACTGTCTAAAATTTCGCAGGCACTGTCTCCCATCAGCTTGCCCACGATGTCCGCCGATGTGTTCGGTTCTTTTCTCACATTCAGATATCCGGACACCTGCACAATTCCAAGATTCTGGTAAGAATCGACGACGGCCTTTTTTTCTTCCTCTGTCTTCTTTGCCTGTGCTTCGGCCTCAGACTCCTCTGCTTCCTTGGCATCAATCGTCAGCTGGTCAGACTCTTCCCCCTGACTTCCTGTCTCTTCTGTCGCTGCAGTCTTTTCCGCCCCTGCCGAGACGCGCTTCGCTATGGCCTTCCCGGCAAATATGATGATTACCACCACCACGATCGCAATCGCCGCCAGAATGAGATATCTTTCGTAATCATTCTTATTACGTTTTTTTCTGGCTTTGTTCAAACGAACAACGTAATCTTTTTTTTCACTTTTATCGCTTTTGTTTTCCATTCTGTAATATTCACTCCATCATCGTTTTTGGCTTTTAAAACTGTCAAGTCAGACTACGAGCCTATCCGCATAAGTATAGCATAATTTGTCGGTAATTGCGATATAGAAAGAATAAATAATTATTAAGATTATGTAACAATTATGTAACATAATCAGATGTACCCGGTGCAGAACCGCATTTACAGCGGCAGTGTCCCACTTGCACCGCAGTAGCAAAAAAGCGGCAGAATCCAGCCGGACTGTTCCGGTCAATTCCTGCCGCCTCATTTTGGCAGCCACACTGATAGCTGCTACTTCGCCAGAATCATACGGTCGTTGGCAAACTCCTCACCGCTTGCTTCTTCGAATTTCTTTAAGAGGTCATCTACCTCCAGCTTTTTCTTCTCGTCTCCGGACACGTCATAGATAATCCTGCCTTCATGCATCATGACAAGGCGGTTACCAATGGAGATGGCATCTTTCATGTTGTGTGTAATCATTAAGGTCGTTAAGTTCTGCTCCTCCACGATCTCCTGCGTGATCTCCAATACCTTTTTAGCCGTCTTCGGATCCAGTGCCGCGGTATGTTCATCCAGAAGAAGCAGCTTCGGTTTCTGAAGCGTCGCCATCAGGAGCGTCAGCGCCTGCCTCTGGCCGCCGGATAAAAGGCCCACCTTATTCGTCATACGGGTCTGCAGCCCCAGCCCCAGCTTCATCAATGCATCGTGGTAGAAGTCCTTTTCATTGGCCTTGATCCCCCAGCCCAGACCGCGCCTCTGGCCGCGCCGGAATGCGAGAGCCATATTTTCCTGAATCTCCATCCCCGCAGCCGTGCCCATCATAGGGTCCTGGAAGACTCTGCCGATGTAGCGGGCACGTTTATATTCCGGTTCCCTGGAAATATTGACTCCGTCGATCTCAATCTTTCCGGAGTCGATGGGATAGACACCTGCAATCATGTTGAGCATCGTGGATTTTCCAGCGCCGTTGCCGCCGATAACCGTTACAAAATCTCCCTCATCCAGATGCAGGTTAATTCCGTTTAACGCTTTTTTCTCATTGATTGTATTCTTGTTAAAAGTCTTTCGGACATTTTTAATTTCCAGCATGCTTATTCTCCCCCTTCCGTGTAAGCTTTTTTAAGACGCCATTTTCTTACCACGACAGGAACACAGAGAGCAACTGCAACGATCACTGCGGAAAGCAGCTTCATATCGTTGGCATTCATGCCCATTCTCAGTACCACTGCGCGGATTACAAAGTAAATGACAGAACCTACGACAGCCGAGGTCAGCTTGCTGCCAAAGGAACGAAGCCGTCCCATCAATACATCACCGATGACAATGGCGGCCAGACCGATCACGATCGCGCCGGTTCCCATGCCGATGTCCGCGTACTTCTGGCTCTGGCATACAAGAGCGCCGGATAAGCCTACGAGGCCGTTGCTGATGGTCAGCGCCAGCAGCTTGGTCCAGTTCGTGTTCACCCCCTGGGCCCGGATCATCGCTTCATTATTGCCGGTAGCCCGCATGGCGCTTCCGATCTCCGTACCAAAGAACCAGTACAGAAAAGCGATCATCAATACAGCGACTCCAATTCCCAGCAGAAGGGACGCAAGCTGTTTGTTGATTCCTGTCCAGCCTATAATTTTGGAGAAGATCGTATCGGTCTTTAACAGCGGCACATTGCTCTTGCCGCCCATGATCCGCAGATTGATGGACCACAGCCCGATCTGCGTCAGAATTCCTGCAAGAATCGCAGGTATCTCAAACACCGTATGTAAGAATCCCGTCACCGCTCCTGCCGCCATACCGGCTACTGCCGCTATAATCAGGGCGATCCAGGGATCCACCCCTTTGTTTAACACCATAACGGCACAGACACAGCCGCCCAGGGCAAAGCTTCCATCCACCGTTAAATCGGCGATATCCAAAAGCTTGTAAGTAATGTAAACCCCCAGTACCATAATTCCCCATAAAACTCCCTGCACTACCGCGTCCTGAAGGGATACCAGTAAACCGTTCATTCAACCATTCCTCCGCATCTTTATCTTTCCGGCATAATCAGTCTTAAGCGCTCATGATAACGCTCATAAATGCCTTACATAAAGAATACACTCCCGCATTCTTTATGTAAAGCATTTATGTAGAAACAGACAGATGCCTGCCACCGCTGGCATCTGCCTGCTTAAAAATATTCTCTTATTTGAGACCGGATACGTCGATGTTAAGCGCCGCCGCCGTATCTTCGTTGACAGTCAGATTGCACTTATCTGCCGGCAGATATTCGATCGGCATCTGAGAGATATCAGCTCCCTCTGTCAGAACTCTGACTGCCTGCTGGCCGGTCAAGTATCCCAGCTGGAAGTAGTCAATTCCATATGTAGCCAATCCGCCGGCGTCCACCATGCCTTCTTCCCCGCAGATAACCGGAATTCCGTTATCAATCGCTACCATGCCGACAGTCGCCATGCCAGCTGCAATGGTGTTGTCTGTCGGAGCGTAGATCGCATCCACATTACCTACCATGGAAGTAACAACCGTCTGAAGCTCGTTGGAATTCGAAACCGTGTAGTCAACCGCTTTCATTCCCTTCGCTTCGATCGCTTCTCTGGCCATCTTGGCCTGGATCTCAGAATTGGATTCCGCTGAACAGTAAAGGACGCCAACCGTCTGCGCATCCGGAAGAATCTGCTTTAATAAATCGATCTGCTCCTTTACCGGAGTTAAGTCAGAAGTGCCGCTGACATTACCGCCGGGAACGTCGTTGCTTGCAACCAGATCAGATTCCGCAGGATCCGTTACCGCAGTAATCAGAACCGGAATATCCGTCGTTGCACCGGCAACAGCCTGTGCAGCCGGAGTCGCAATCGCAAGAATCAGATCGTCGCCGTCATTCACCAGCTTGCTGGCGATGGTCTGACAGGTCGGCTGATCGCCGGAGGCGTTCTGCTGATCCACCGTATAGTTAATTCCGGCGTCATCAAGCGCCTGGATAAATCCCTTGTTTGCCGCATCCAGTGCGGAGTGCTGTACCAGCTGAAGTACGCCGATCTTAAACTGCTTTCCATCATCCGTCTTAGCCGCTTCCGCAGTTGTCTCTTCTGCCTCCGTGTCAGCCGCGGAGGAAGCCGCTTCTGCTGTCGTTGTCTCAGGCGCCTTCGTTGTCTCTGCCGGCTTGCTGCCGCATGCCGTTAAGGACATCATCATGGCTCCCACCAGGATGAGTGATGCCGCTTTTGCTGTTTTTTTCATAACCATTCTCTCCTCTTCTTCACAAATCTCGTTCGATCTGAACTTAATTGGTATCATACTACAAAAAATCCGCCCCGTCAATTTCATCGCATTAATTTTATGTGTGTTTAACGCATTAAAGTGTATTTTTGTTAAAAATGCCGAAAACAGAGAAATGGTTTTATCACTTTTTACCCGGCCAGAAATCCGTTTCCTATAATCTCGCTGGAATTGGAAATCAGAATAAAGGCGCTGGGTTCCACTCGCCTGATATAGTTTCTGAGTTTTAATGCCTGGGACCGCTTCATGGTGGTCAGAACCACGGTCTTCCGGTGATGGGTAAACGCTCCCTGCGCCTCATACACCGTCGCGCTCCGGTTCAGACCATTAATTATATAGTCGCAGATCGGCCCCGGATCGTCACAAATGATGCTGAAGCATTTACAAAGATTGATATTCTCGATCACATCGTCAATGACCAGTGATTTTGCCATAAGTCCGAGGGAGGAAAACAGTCCCGTCTCCGGTCCGAATACAAAGAACGCCATAATCACTGCAGCCATATCCACAACAAGCAGCACCGTGCCAATGTTGCAGCTCGTATACTTTTTCAGAATCATCGCCACGATATCGGTTCCGCCGCTGGAGGCGCCGATATGAAACAGGAGCGCCGAGCCGACTCCCGGAAGCAGAATCGCAAAGATCAGTTCCAGCAGAGGCTCTCTGGTCAGCGGGCGGACCATCGGGCACGTCCGTTCTAAAAATGAGAGGGTAAATGACATCAGGATGCTGGCGTAAACCGTCTTCACGCCAAATCCGCGCCCTAAAAAAATAAAACCGGCCACTAAAAGCGCCATATTGACAATCGTCGTAAACTGACTTGCCGACCAGTGAGTCACCGCACTTACTACCGTGGCAAAACCCGTGACACCTCCGAAAGCAAAATTATTCGGGAATTTGAAGAAATAAATTCCGATGACCATAATCCAGATACTTCCTGTTATGATCCCATACTCCGCCAGTGTTCTGAGTGTTTTGTTTTCAATCTGTTTCATGACTTTGTCTGTCATCCCCGGCCTTTTCTTCCAGCCGGTCCCCCTTTTATCACGCTAGTAAATGAGAGGCATACCTCTCATTCCCAATAGAATATAGCGCAATCAGATTACAATTACAAACACCAAACAGGCTGACCCGGCCACAATAGTATGTCTGTGGCCGGATCAGCCTGCAAAAGTCAGTTTATATCACTTCAGGCTTCCACAAAGCCTGTACTGTGAAGGAAACGCCCAAACGCGGCTCTTCCCTTCTCGTCACACTTATAGACGCCCGCATCCTCAAGGACGCGCTCGAATACAAGGCCTACTTCCTTCTGAAGAATCTCGTCGATGGTTTCCTTCGTGATCTCCGGATAATTCGGCAGGAATTCCTCCACCCAGTCCGCATGTTTTTCGATCATTTCATTGCTGCGGATATCCTTCTTTTCCAGAATATACCCGGCCAGAAGGCTCAGCTCATCCTTCAGTCTGGAAGGAAGGACCGCCAGTCCCATAACCTCGATTAAACCGATATTCTCCTTCTTGATATGATGGAGCTCCTGATGCGGATGGTAAACGCCCAGCGGATACTCTTCCGTCGTAATATTGTTCCGGAGCACCAGGTCCAGTTCGTACATATCGCCCTTTTTCCTGGCGATGGGGGTGATTGTGTTATGCGGTTCCCCGCCGGTCTCCGCGTAAATAAATGCCTCCTCGTCTGTATAGCCTCTCCACGCCTGCAGAACCCGGTCTCCCAGCCGGATTAAGTCATCCGGATTCTTGCTGCGGGTTCTTAAGACAGCCATCGGCCATTTCACAATGCCGGCTTCCACGCCCGGGAAATCCTCCATCTCGTAATACTTCTCAATCGGCGCCTTCGCCATGGCAAAGGTATAATTGCCGCCCTGGAAATGGTCATGGGACAGGATGGAACCGCCCACGATCGGGAGATCCGCGTTGGAGCCCAGGAAGTAGTGGGGGAACAGTTTGACGAAATCAAACAGCTTGACAAAGGTGTCCTTCTCAATCTTCATCGGAATATGCTGGCCGTTAAACACAATGCAGTGTTCGTTATAGTAAACGTAAGGGGAGTACTGAAAGCCCCATCTGCTGTCGTTAATTTTCAGACGAATGATCCTGTGGTTGTTCCGGGCGGGATGATTCGTTCTCCCGGCATAGCCCTCGTTCTCCATACAGAGCTGACACTTGGGATAACCGCTCTGCTTCGCCAGCTTTGCCGCCGCAATGGCTTTCGGATCCTTCTCAGGCTTGGATAAGTTGACGGTAATGTCAAGATCGCCATACTTCGTGGCCGCCACCCATCTCATATCCTTTTTGATGCGGTACCGTCTGATGTAATCGGAATCCTGACTCAGGTTATAATAATAATCCGTGGCTGCCTCCGGAGATTCCCCGTTATAGATGTCCCAGAATTTCTTCTCGATCTCACCAGGTCTCGGCATCAGGCAGTTCATCAGTTTTGTATCAAATAAATCCCGGTATGTAATGCTGTCCTCCGGCAGAACGCCTGTCTCATGGGCATAATCCAGCAATTCCTTTAAAACGGATTCCAAGTCGGTCTCACTTAACTCACCCTCCGGTTCCTCATACTCGTCCATCCGCATCACGTCAAGAATCTGGTTCGTGGCATAGATCCTGTCGACCTCAGTAATCAGCCCTGTATCCATTCCGTACTGCACCAGTTTCTTTATTGCCTCATAAATCATCCCAATCCCTCCTGTTTTCTTCATGACTGTGTTCCCTCTATTATAACTTGAGGGAACACGTAAAACAATACGATATCCTTTGTTTTTCCTATAATTTTTTTATAAAGCGCAAAAGGCGTTCCACAATCATCCCTCCGACGAGGCCAATCACAAGACCGGCTGCCGTTCCCGCAATCAGGAGCACAGGCAGATAAATAAATCCCCCCGCCTGCTTCACCACCAGAGCTGCCACGCAGAGCTGGCCGATATTGTGGCCCACTCCGCCGATGACGCTGATTCCCACTGAGCTGAACCACTCCCGCTTCTTACACAGGATCATCAAAAGAATACTCAGCCCCCAGCCGCCGAGGCTGTACAGCATACTAAAGACATTTCCAAAGGTAAACGCCACCAGCACGATCCTGATCATGGAAACGGCTACGGTTCCGTAAATTCCAACTGTGTAGAGGCCCACGACCGTCACCAGATTGGCAAGTCCCAGCTTTACGCCCGGAACCCCAAGGGAAATGGGGATCAGCGTCTCGACAAAGCTCAGTACAAAGGCGAGTGCAATCAGCATGCCGTAGAGCGCCGTCTTATGAGCAGGGCTTTGCTCCGTCTTTCCTGTCATCATCTTACCTCCTGCTTCCAAGCACGTAAGCAGCCGTCTTATACCGCTTACGCGCGGTATCTGTTTCTACCGCCTACCATCTTACCATACTTTCTGTATAAAATACAATTGCCAGACTTCGAAAAGTCCGGCAATTGTTTTAAATTTCATCAATCCTAACTGCTTATCTGGAAGCCTGCTTCAAACAGTCTTCCACACCGCCTGTAAATCCGTATAAATTGATGCTTACGGAGGCTATGGCATCCGTATAGCCATCCTCATTGATCAGACCGTCCAGAGACTGGTTCTCCAGAACATAGGCTACCACAGACTCCGCCTGCTCATGCCACTTCGGGCCGTCCTCTGTCATCACATACTCGCCGTTCATGGACAGATTGCTCTTTTTCTTTCCGTCTTTATCGACGCAGTCCCAGGTGAGCGCTGTGATCTTACCATCTTTGATCGTCATGGAAACCTGATCCTTATAGCCATTGCCGTCAAATTCCGGAGACTCGTAGGAGTAGCTTCCGTCCTTCACCGCACTTGCAGAAGCCGCCGCGGCACTGCCTTCTGACGACTGGCGGAGACAGTCCTCCACGCCGCCGACAAAGCCGTATAAATTGATGCTCACGGAAGCCACAGTATCCGTATAGCCATCCTCATTGATCAGGCCGTCGAGAGACTGGTTCTCCAGCACGTATTTTACTACGGCATCCGCCTGTTCATGCCACTTCGGGCCGTCTTCCGTCATCACATACTCGCCATCCATGGAAAGGTTGCTCTTTTTCTTTCCTTCCTTATCCACACAGTCCCAGGTGAGAGCCGTCATCTTTCCGTCTTTCACAGTCATGGAAACCTGATCCTTGTATCCATTGCTGTCGAATTCCGGAGCCTCATAGGAAAAGGTTCCGTCGCTCCAGCTGCTCTTAGCCGCGGTCCCCTCAGACGCCTGACGCAGACAGTCCTTCACTCCATTTACAAATCCATATAAGTTAATGCTTACAGACGCCACCGTGTCAGTATAGCCATCCGCGTCGATCAAGTGATCAAGAGACTGATTTTCCAGCACGTATTTCACTACGGCTTCCGCCTGCTCGTGCCACTTCGGTCCATCCTCCGTCATCACATACTCGCCGTTCATGGACAGGTTGCTCTTCAGTTTGCCGTCCTTATCCACACAGTCCCAGGTAAGTGCCGTAATCCTGCCGCCCTCAATGGTCATGGCTACCTGATCTTTGTATCCGTTGCTGTCAAATTCCGGCGCTTCATAAGAATAAGAGCCGTCATTCCAGCCGGCCTGTGCTTTGGCTTCTCCGGCCGCCTGCTTCAGACAGTCCTTCACACCGTTCACAAAACCGTATAAGTTAATGCTTACGGAGGCTACCGTGTCGGTATAGCCATCCGCGTTGATCAGGCCGTCCAGAGACTGGTTCGCCAGCACGTACTTCACTACGGCATCCGCCTGCTCATGCCACTTCGGTCCATCCTCCGTCATCACATACTCGCCGTTCATGGACAGATTGCTCTTCAGTTTGCCGTCCTTATCCACGCAGTCCCAGGTAAGCGCCGTAATCCTGCCGCCTTTTACAGTCATGGACACCTGGTCCTTGTATCCATTGCTGTCAAACTCCGGTGCTTCATAAGAGTAAGATCCGTCGTTCCAGCCAGCCTGTGTTTTGCCTTCTCCGGCCGCCTGCTTCAGACAGTCCTTCACACCGTTTACGAAACCGTATAAATTGATGCTTACGGAAGATACGGTATCGGTATAGCCTTCTTCATTGATCAGACCGTCCAGAGACTGATTCTCCAGCACGTATTTCACTACGGCATCCGCCTGCTCATACCACTTCGGGCCATCCTCCGTCATGACGTACTGGCCATCCATGGAAAGCTGGCTCTTCAGCTTGCCGTCCTTATCCACGCAGTCCCAGGAAAGCGCGGTGATCTTGCCGTCTTTGATGGTCATATTCACCAGATCCTTGTATCCGTTGTCATCGAATTCAGGAGCTTCATAGGAATATGTACCGTCATTCCAGCCTGTCGCTGCGGATTCCTCCGCCTTTGTCGTCTCTTCCTCCACGGCTTCGCCTCTGGCTTCGGCAAGAGCCTTCTCCACTGCTTTTATAATTGCGTTGCTGCTGAGTGTGGCGCCGGAAACCGCATCCATATCCAGCGTCTGCTTGCCGATAATTGCATCCGGAAGGGAAGGTACTACCTGATCCAAAAGTGTCTCTTTCTCTCCCACTACATCGATCGACTCGATCGCCTTTGTGGAAACCTTAACAGTTACTGTTACAGGTCCGCCGTATCCGCGTGCAGACGCTGTATACGTTCCCGCCGTATAGATCGCAGGACGCGCCATGTCATCAATTGCCTTGTAAAGCGGATCGGATCCCAGTATTGTTGCTCCCGCCAGAACCACCAGCGCACCCAGCCCGATCAGTCCCTTTTTCTTCGTATCCAAACTGCCTTTATTCATGATTTCCTCCTGAAATGTACGATTTGCTACTTTGTTTTTATTTTAACATATTCTTAATGCTTCAAGCAATGGTTTTTTTAATGATTTTTGATTATTTTATAAAATTTTTATAACTTCATGTATAATTCTGGAAATTGTGTTATACTATGAAGGGCAATTGTCGAAGAATTGGAAATATATGCAAGTAAAACACGCTTTATTATGCTAATTCATCACAGCAGCGCTTAAAAGTACAGAGAACAGGAAGCGAATTATGAGTACAGAGAATAAAAATAGAAAAATGAAGAAAAAAGAACTGGTTATGATCCTGGTTATTTTGGCGGTTTCCGCAGTCCTCTATGCAGGATCACGGATTCTATTTTCAAAACCGCCTGCAAAAGTAGAAATATCAGTCGATGGAACCGTAATAGAAACACTTGATTTAAATAAAGACACCGAGCTTACCGTTGAAGGCTGGAACGGGGGGACGAACCACATCGTCATCAAGGACGGAACGGTTCACGTCACCGAGGCCAGCTGCCCGGATAAGGTCTGTGTCAATCAGGGAACGATCCGACGGAACGGGGAAGCCATTATCTGCCTCCCCAACCGTATGATCGCGCGTATTACCGGCGGAGAGTAAATCTCCGCCTATTTTTTTGCCGCAATCTGGCGTTTTAAATATCCAAAGGCCCCGGAACGGCAAAGAACACCGATCAGAACCGCAGCGATTGCAGTTCCGCACAGCGTACTCATCAAAAACGGCACTACATAGAAAAACAGGGCAACCTCTTTTCCCATAAGAACAGCGGCAACCGGATAACAGAGCGCTGCTCCCAGGAAGCCGGTGCCGATGATCTCAGCCGCACAGGCAGCGGTCAGTTTTCCAGTGCAGCGGTAGGCCAGCCCGCAAAGCAGCGCCCCCACCATGCTTCCCGGGAATGCAAGAAGACTTCCCGTTCCAAGCAGATTTCTGATGAGGGAAGTACAAAATGCGATGGCCACACTGTAAACCGGCCCCAAAAACACTCCCGCCATGACGTTCACCATATGCTGAACCGGGAAACACCTCGACGCTCCGATCGGTATGGAAAAGGTGGACAGTGCCACAGCTACAGCGGTCAGCATACCGCTGACCACCAGTTTCTTTACATCAAACTTCATCTTCCGTTCCTCCAGTGTCAGGTCAAAGTACCGGTTGCAGTTGTCCGCGTCTCTTCACGAACCAGCCCGTTTAGTTTTTTCATTTCCGGCACGATAAAGCACGCCACAATCACAGCGGAACCGACGTCCGCCACCGGTCCGGCATACAGGATTCCATCCAGGCCGAAAAACAGCGGAAGTATTAAAAGCAGCGGAATTAATAAGATCAGCTGACGCATCATAGACAGAATTGACGCCTTCAAAGGCTGACCCGTCGCCTGGAAATAGTTAGTGGATACGATCTGGAAACCGGAACAGAAGACTCCGCCCAGATAAATCCGCATACATTTTACGGCAAACTGTGTAAACTGGGCGTTGCCGCTTCCAAACAATCTTAAAATCATGTGAGGCATCGTCTGGCATATAAGCCAGCCTATGGAGATGGACACGGTAGCAGAAACCACTGCCTTACCGTATGCAGACCGGATTCTGTCGTATTTTCCTGCTCCGTAATTGAAGCCCAGAATCGGCTGGGAACCGACTCCGATTCCAATACAGAAGGAGCCCAGAATCATGACGATCTTCATAACGATCCCCATGGCGCTGAGGGCCACATCGCCAGTCACTTCGCTTAAGTTTCCATAATGAACCAGCGAATTATTCATCACCACCTGCATCACACAGGCCACCAGCTGGGTAATTCCCGAGGAAGCCCCCAGAGTCATGGCTCTGCCGCACACCCGAGGAACAGGCTTCATCAGCTTGAATTTAAAACGCATATTCCCTTTTTTCCAGAAATAGAGGCAGAGAATCAGAGCGGATAATATCTGCGAAGTGATGGTGGCTACTGCCGCCCCTTTGACGCCCCAGTGAAAAACGAAGATATAGATCGGATCCAGAATCGTGTTTAACACTGCACCGATTAAAATTCCATACATGGACAGACGGGGATTTCCGTCGGTTCTCGCCATGTTGGACATGGTAATTCCCAGCACGCTGAACGGAACGCCCATCAGCACGATCGAAGCGTAATCCCTGGCATACGGCAGGACCGTATCCGTAGCACCGAACATACGGAGCATCGGATCCAAAAATATCAGTCCCAGCAGGGCCACTATAATTCCCACTCCGACAGAGAGGGAAAATAAATTATTCAGCGTCAGATTCGCTTCTTTTTCATCTCTTTCGCCCAGCTTAATGGCGGTGTAAGCGCTGCCTCCGGACCCTAACAGAGTTGCAAATGCCATGACAATCGTCATCATGGGAAACGACACCGTTGTGGCGGCATTTCCCAGATAGCCGACTCCCTGGCCAATAAAAATCTGGTCTACGATATTATAAATCGAATTGACCAGACATGAGATAATCGAAGGGACAGAAAATGCCAGCAGCAGCTTTCCTACCGGCTCTGTCCCCAATGGGTTTTCTTTCTTTAATCCTGTTTTTTCATTCATTCTAATCTGACTCCCTTTCATTCATGCACTTCCACGCATTTTCAGCCATCTTACTAATCAATTGTTCTGCCTGTGCACTCTCTTCCGCCGTCAGCCCTTCTGTCAGAATCTGATTCCACTCTCTTCTGATTTCATAAAGCCGTTCCAGGATAGGAGCCGCTTTTTCTGTTGTGTACAGATGCCGGATTCGTTTGTCCGCCTCATCAGCCTGCATACGGATGTAGCCCTGCTCTTCCAGTTTTTGAATCCCTTTTGTCACAGTCCCCTTGTCGAAATGCCCCAGCTGAGCCAGTTCATACATATTAATGCCCTGATGCTCATAAATACAGGTCAGAAAATAATTCTGCCCGCTTCCAATATGGTACTCTGCCAGCTTCCTGTCACAAAAACGGTTTCCCTGCCGGTATATCATGGATACGCCTCTGCTGATATAATTTTTCGTCCCCATCCTTCACCTCCTTAAATGGTTGGATATCCAACGATTTACTATATCACAAAATAGTTGGATAGTCAACTATTTTTGATTATCCCAAAAACGTGTTACTGTGATAATCAAAAAAAGCGCCCATACCAGATACCCGGTATGGGCGGTAAAAATACTGCCAGATAATGCCTCTGTCACAGTCTGCTCTTTTTCAATCCTTTCTCTCATCACCGAAAAAGAACAGAGCCACGGTTCCCGGCCCCGTATGGGCACCGATCACGGTTCCAATGCTGTTGATCAGCACGCTTCCGTCCAGCTCCGGGAAGCGCGCCTCCACAAGATCTGCCACGGCCCTTGCGTCGCCGCCGCAGGCGGAACAGGAGATAAAACATTTCCCTTTGTATCCGGTCTTTCCCTCCGCGTGCAGTTCCATCATCCTGACCGCTTCCTGCATCGCCTTTTTCTTCGTTCTGATCTTCTGGCGCGGAATTAAATGTCCCTCGTGATCCATGTTCATCAGCGGGCATATGTTTAGTACGGTTCCCAGCATGGCCGAGGTTGCCGAAATACGGCCGCCCCTCTTGAAACTGGTAAGATCCGTGGAAAAGAACCAGTGATGTACGTGAAGTCTCCGTTCCATCGTGATCCGGTAGACCTCTTCCAGCGAAAGGCCCTGATCACGCAGATCCGCTGCTGCATCCACCAGCAGTCCGTAGCCGGAAGACGCTCCCAGCGAGTCCACAACCAGAATCTTCCGGTCCGGATACTCTTCTCTCAGTTCTTCCACCGCGCTGCAGGCGGAATTATAGGTTCCTGAAATACCGGAGGAAAGACTGATATGCAGAATGTCCTTTCCCTCCTCTAATATAGCTCCAAAAAAATCATGGAACTCAGCCACATTGACCTGTGATGTCGTCGGCATGGCACCTTTTGAAATCCTGTTGTAAAACTCATCAAACGGCATGCTCTGTCCCAAATCGTCCGGGTAGGACACCCCGTCCATTAAGTAGTGGAAGCAGACATAGGGAATCTGACGCTCGTCAAAATATTCTTTCTTCATATCTGCCGTAGAACAGCATGTTAATACAAATTGATTCATACTCCGCACACCTCCTTTTGTGATTAGCCTTCTTCATTCTATCACAAAATCTGTCAAATTGGAATCTTTACCGTAAATTCTGTCCCCGCCTCCAGTTCAGACTGTACTGCAATGGTTCCATGATAGAAGCTTACGATGTGCTTTACAATGGATAATCCAAGGCCGGTTCCTCCCTGCTTGCGGCTTCTCCCCTTGTCCACCCGGTAGAACCGTTCGAAGATGCGTCCCAGGGATTCTTTGGGAATTCCCATGCCGTTATCCCTCACGCGTATGATCATTTCCCTGTTTTCTTCCGTAATCGTTACCCAGACCTCACCGCCGGGTTTGTTGTATTTGATGGCGTTGCTGAGCAGATTGCCCAGAAGCTCCGTCATCTGGCGCGCGTTTGCGTAGATGCAGAGCGGCTTGCATTCCGCGTGGACCAGAACCTCGTGGAAGGCGGCCAGCGGCTTCAGCGATTCCAGGACGTCATCCAGAACGATGGCCATTCGAACGTCCTGACACACGACCTCTGCCTCCTTCGTCTCCAGCCTGGAAATCATCAGAATATCGTTGATCAGGCTGGTCATATGGACCGCCTCTTTTTTGATCCGCCGGACGAAATCCATCTTCTGATCCTCATCCTGGATAATTCCGCTCTCCAGCAGCTCCGCATAGCCCTGAACCGACGTGATCGGCGTCTTCAGCTCGTGGGAAGCGTTGCTGAAGAATTCCTGCCGGATCTGACGTTCCAGTTCAATCTGGTTCAAATATTCTTTGACGTTTTTTGACATTTCCGTCGTCGTCTCCGCAATAATATTGATTTCCGGATACTGGTACGTTTCAAAGGTCAGTTCCGTGTAGTCCCCGTTGACCTTCAGCATCTCCTGCGATATTTCCTTAAGCGGCTTCGTGACAGAGGCCGCAAAACTGTCGGCCGAGCAGGCAGAATACATAATCGCCACCAGAAAGCTGAGCCAGATTGCAGGAAGGAGAAGCACCAGATACTCCTTAAATCCGGTAAAGGGAACCGCCATGCGCAGAATATAATCGGAGTGATCGGATACGCAGGCCACATACAGCATATTTTTCTTCAGCGTATCAGAATACCGCCGGGATGAACCGCTTCCCGATTCCAGCGCTTCCTTAATCTCCTCCCGGTCCAGGTGGTTATCCATGGAGGAGGTATCCACCATGCCGGTATCGGCAGCGACGCTTCCATCCTTTCTGATCACAGTAAAACGGCTGCTGTTGTCGCTGACGGTTTCCTCCAGCTGCTTCACCTCTCCCTCCAGATCACCGGAATAGTCGAGTACACTGTCGATGGCGCGCAGCGTATAGGTCATATCCGTTCTGGAGTTTTTTAAGAGTGCGCTGCTGGCTGCAATATAAAAGATGGCGCTGCTTAAAACCAGCGCCGCCAGGATTACCTGAATAAATTTTACAAATATGGCCTTTCGCATATCAGCCTTCCTCCGTCTTCACAAAGCGGTATCCCACGCCGCGCACTGTGCGGATGCAGAACGCGCCCTCCTCGCCCAGCTTCTGGCGCAGTGTGCGGATGTGCATGTCAAGCGTCCTCGTCTCTCCGTCGTAATCGTAGCCCCAGATGTGGTTTAAAAGTTCATCCCGGGTCGCCACCCTGCTGTGATTTTCCATGAGATATAAGAGCAGCTCATATTCTTTTAAAGTCAGCTCCACCTTTTTCCCACGGCTCGTAACTTCTCTTGTCTTCTTATTTAAACTGATTCCGTACTTCTCTAAAATCTCCTCATCAGCCTGGTTCCTGGCCCTGCGGCGAAGCAGACTTCTGATTCTGGCCGCCAGCTCCATGACGCCGAAAGGCTTTGTCATATAATCGTCGGCCCCGCCATCCAGTCCTGCCACCTTATCGAACTCTCTGTCTTTAGCAGTCAGAATGATGATGGGCATGTCTGCCAGCGAGTCATTTTTCCGTATTTTTTTAATGGCGCTCAAGCCATCCATACCCGGAAGCATCAGGTCAAACACCGCCAGGTCCGGCTGATCTGCCTCGATATTTTTAAGGGCGTCTTCCGCCATCTCAAAGGCGGAAACCACGTAACCGAAGCCTTCCAGGGCAATCCGGATCAGATCCCTGATATTGTCGTCATCTTCTACTACATAGATTCTTTCCATACTTGCCTCCTACATCTCATCTCTCACGAACCCCGCAATGTTGTGGGCGTGGTCCGAAATCCGTTCCAGGTTGCTTAAGGCTTCCAGGAAGACAATACCGTTTTCCGGCGTACACTTATGACTGGACAGACGCTCAATATGGCGTTCTCTCAGCTCTTCCTCCAGCATGTCCACGTTCTCCTCGCTCTGTACCACTGCCCTTACCTCAGACATGCCTGCTCCGGCTCTCGCTTTGATGGCGTGTTCCAGAGCAGCGCGGACGGTCTTTATCATCTCTTTCATCTCTTCTGCCGCATCCTCTGAGAATTCGATATTTTTGTCCGCCTTCTCCACCGCCAGTTCCGATAAGTTTTCACAGTGGTCGCTGACCCGTTCAAAGTTGCTGACCGTATAAAACAGATTCTTAACCAGAAGATGCTGTTCCTCGTTTAACGACTGGTTATTAATTTTTACCAGATACGATGTAAGCAGCTTTTCATACTGGTTGATCTTTGCTTCCAGCTTCTCCACCTGTTCCGCTTCCGCCCTGCTGTTATCCAGCAAAGCCGCCGCTGCAATATCAAAATTCTCCAGCGCTGCTTTTCCCATATTAATAACTTCCTGAGTGGCATTTTCAATCGCAAAAGATGGCGTCTCTAAAATTCTCTCATCGAGATGGCGCTGCATCTGGGAGCCCTCTGTCTCCGCCTTCCCGCTTTTACCGTCTCTGACCAGCAGGCTTGAGGCCTTAACCAGGAAGCCCGCAAACGGGAACAGCAGAAGGGTATTGCTTACATTAAACACCGTATGGAATATGGAGATCTCCACACTGCTGATCGTGGAAGACGCAAACACCAGATTCAGTTTAAAAACGATATACATGACGATTCCGAAAAAAATGGCTCCCACCGTATTAAACATGAGATGGATCCCTGCTGCCTGCTTCGCCGTCTTATTGGCTCCCACGCTGGACAGAAGCGCCGTCACGCACGTACCGATATTCTGTCCCAGCGTAATAAAGATGGCAGACTGCCAGTTCACGATTCCATTTAACGCCAGCGTCTGCAAAATCCCTACGGAGGCGGAAGAGCTCTGGATAATTCCCGTTACTGCAGCTCCCGCCAGAATGCCAAGAAACGGATTTCTTCCAAGTACGGTAAACGCCTGCGCAAAAATCGGAGCATTGCGGTATGGGGTGATGGCAGCCGACATAAACGTGAGACCGATAAACAGCACGCCGAAGCCCACCAGAATCTCTCCCACCTGCTTTTTCCTGCTGTTCTTACAAAACAGCGTCATGATTGCTCCCACACCCACCAGGGCCGGGGCAAAGAATTCCGGCTTCAGCATCTCGCCCCACTCGCTCATGGATACGATCCAGCTGGTCACCGTGGTTCCGATATTGGCGCCCATGATAATGCCGACCGCCTGCCCAAGATTCATAATCCCGGCATTTACAAAGCCGACGACCATAACCGTAGTGGCGGAACTGCTCTGAATAATGGCTGTGATTCCCGCTCCCAGAATCACGCCCATCAGGCGGTTCTTCGTTAATGCTCCCAACAGCTGCTGCATGCGGTGTCCCGCAGATTTCTGCAGTCCGTCCGCCATGGCGTTCATGCCATAGAGAAACATTCCCAGTCCCCCGACAAATTGAAACAGCATCTGTACATCAGTGATTGACATAGTCCCCTCCCGGATTTCATGAAATGATTTGATTGATTATGTAAGTACTATATCAAATCTATGTAAAGTATGATGCACGGGAATGTAAAATCTATGTAAAATTTTGTCTTACTTTAGAATTTCTTTGTATACACGAAGTACATTCCGAAAGAACACGGCTTCAATCTCTGATTCCGTAAAGCCGGCCCTTCTCATGGCCTGTTCCAGCACCGGTAAGTCTTCCGGAGATTTCAGTTCTAAGTCCCCGCCGATTCCATCGAAATCGGACCCCAGACCGATGCACTGAATTCCGCCGATTTTCTTCATATGTTTCATATGTAAAATCATGTCATCTACCCGGCTCACCGCATGTTCCCCTTTCTGCCAGTCATGCAGAAAATCCGCGCAGTAATTGATACCGGCCACCCCTCCCCGTTCCGAAAGCATCTTAACCATCTCATCCGTTAAATTTCTGGGATTGGAGGAAACCGCCCTCGCATTGGAATGGCTTGCCACAAACGGCTTCTTCGTATACCGGAACACATCCAGGATCCCCGCATCCGACAGATGGGACACATCCAGAATCATCCCCAGCCGTTCCATCTCTTCAACAAATTCAATCCCTTTCTCCGTCAGCCCATGCTCCGTATCCGGTTCAAAGTACGCCTCCTCCCCTTCTATCCTGACGATATTCGGCCAGGCCAGCTCGTTCTTAAAATTCCACGTAAGCGTCATCATCCGCACGCCTACCCGGTAGAAATCCCTTAAAAAAGCAGTTTCCCCCTGGCATACGCCGCCTTCCTCAATCGTCAGCATGGCCGACATCTTTCCCAGCCTCTGATTCTCCAGAATATCCTTGTACGATCTCACAATCCCAATCCGTTCCCGCTGTTCTTCCATCTCCCGGTAAAACAGATCCACCAGCTTCATGCAGTACTCAAACGGTCGCTCATGCTTATCCAGCGGCGTATACAGAGCGAAATTCTGAAGGCAGTAATCCCCCTTCTCCATTCTCTCCAGATCCACATGGCAGTCATTCTTCCATACCGAATGCCCCCTGCCCTCCTCCTTCCTGTAAAACAGTTCAGAAATCGTATCACAGTGCATATCCACAACCTTCATATCCTCTAAGCTCCTCTATGTCATCATTCTTAAAAAGGAGTAACTCCAGGCGAGCTGCTCCTTCTGTAACTATGCAAATAGTATCACCATTATTCCAACTTTGCAACCCTGCTCTCAAAAACCCCTACTTCCCAGCATAGCCAGTACACAGCCGAAATCGCGGCGGGGAGGCGGAGCCATGGATCTTTCAGTGTGCCGGCAT